>Ga0207676_10002100_pt1 | contig 14423 bp, 12 predicted proteins | sample KBSSwiS72_FD_184307 | JGI IMG/M metagenome (GOLD analysis project Ga0207676, IMG submission 184307) | Switchgrass rhizosphere microbial communities from Kellogg Biological Station, Michigan, USA - KBS Switchgrass S7-2 (SPAdes) (version 2) | ecosystem: Host-associated > Plants > Roots >... | reverse complement strand
CGCCGGCACCAAAATATAAGGAATACTCTCTTTAACTATGCTCATGTTTAGAGTTCAAGCTTTAGCTTGCTCTTCCAAAACAACAGCCTAAAGGCTGAACTCTGAACTTCCGATTCTCTACGTGAAAGGGGACGCGTACTTTTGGTTCACGTCCCCTTTCGATTCTTAAGCTAGGAGAAACTGCCCGCGCAGTTTCAGTGACTCAAGCTCTGCGCTTTTTGGTATTGCAACATCATCGAGTACATCTGATCCTTCAACGCAAGTTTCTTTTTCTTGAGTGTAATCTCCTCCAGCTGTTCTTCGTCGCTCGGATAGGAAAGAGCTGATAATTCACTAAGGCGTTCTTCATACTTATGATGTTCCCTGGCTAATTCGCGAAATTCTGGGTCTCGGTTTATCAACTCTTCTTTCAAACTATCCGTAGTTGCCATATCCATGTTCGTGCATGTCTCCTTTCAGACGAATGAAAGTGGGCAGGATGGTGATTGGAGGTCAAGGCCTGGAAACCTCCATTGGATTGTGTCGCACGGGAAAAATGGTAGCCCAACCACCTGCCCAAATCAAGCAGGTAAAATTACCCCAGCACCAGGCTCATCACCACGGCATCTTCCCGTGGCTCGGAATAATAGTCCGCACGGCGCGCAATGGCCCTAAAACCGCACTTTTCGTACAACGTCTGGGCGGCATGATTCGCGCTCCGGACTTCCAAAAAAGCTGCCTTTGCCTTGCGGCGACGGGCTTCGTCGAGAACGCGATTGAGCAGCGCGGCCCCGATGCCACATCGCCGGTACTCAGCCCTGACAGCAACATTGTTGATATGCAGCTCGCCGGCAGTCTCCCTGGCGACGATATAACCGGCTATCGGGGCAGACTCAATGGCAGCTGAAGGCTTCGCGATCAACATCAGATCGCGATTGGCGCCTTGGAGCTCCGCGTAGTACGCAGCCCATCCCCAACGGCTTAGGCCCGATTGTTCCTCAATCTCGACGACTTCGAGCAGGTCGTGCTCGGTCATACGAATGATCGCTATATCTTTCAGAACGGGAGCTTTTCTCTGTTCGGCCATAGTGGGTGACCAAGTTTACTGCTTTCTGGTGGTTTTGGTCTGCTCGATATGGAACTGATCGAGCCATAGAGTACCGAAGATTGGACATGGTGAGGAGTCGCAATTGTTTCTCTGGAGGCGAATGACGGCTGCTTGCGAGTTGGGAAGTGTGGTGAATTCAAAGCTCAAAGTCGTCCAGGGGCTTGTGGCAGTGGGAAGATTTTCCGACTTTCCGAACAATTGGTTGTTCGCAGCATCGCTCACCGTGATTACGGGCGGACCGCCGGTTACCAGATCTTTTGTTTTGACAGCGAAGGACAGCCGGTACGTAGTTTCCGGTTCGACGATGATTGTTTGAGATAGCAACGCTGTGGCTGGAGGCCAGTTGCCGTCTAAGTTGATTTGCAAACTCTTCGCGCCTTCGAGTTTTTCTGAGACGTCGATGGCGAGACGGTTCTTGTGTTCAGGAGAAACAATCCAACCAAAGCCGGTTTCGTTGAGCATGAGCGGCTCTTCGAAACCGCCGTTCATGATGGACGAATTTGACAGGCCCGAAAGCTCGTATGCTTCACGAAAAGCTTTTGAGGTAAAGAGGAAACGAATCCAGGCGTTGCGCTCGCTATCATTTTTTATGCCGATTAGATCCTGGGCGGCTTTGACATCGCCGCGCGAGACGCCCCAGGCGAGATCCATCAGATTCGGGAAATAGGTTTGATTGGCGGCAGTAGCTTCTCTTAGTTCGGCGAACGCATCATCTGGGCGGCCCATCCGCAGCAGGAGATTGCCGCGTTGCCAGTGTGTGTGGGCGTAGTGAGGCGCCCAATGGACTGCCTGGTCCATCGCAGCAAGTGCGCCTGCGGTGTTGCCGAGTTCTTCTTTTGTATTGCCGAGATCGATCCAGAGATAATCGTCGCGATAGCGCAAGGTCGCGGCGGTCTCAAGTGACTTGACGGCTTCACCGGGCATTTGCAGTCGGTTCAGGATGGCTGCGCGCGCGCGGTGTGTTTCCGGATCGGAAGGGCTGAGTTGGACGGCCTCGTCCGCGACGGAAACCGAGTTGGAGATCAGTGCGTAGCGCGTGAGCAGTCGTGAAAAACCAAAACGGGCGGAGGCTTGAATAAGAAACAAGCACAACCCGATCGCAAGAAGTGTGAGCGATGTACGAATCAATTGTAGGGGCGGCACTCCGTGGCCGCCCGTGGTTGGGTATGTTCGACGACGGGCGGCCACAGAGTGCCGCCCCTACAGTTCGTTCGTAACCCCATTAATACCCCAGAAAGCGAAAAGCGTGACGTTGTTAATTGAACGTCACGCTCCTGATGTCGAATGTATTTCTATTTACGGTTCGGCGCCGCTGGGATTGTCCTGGAATGCAAGCGGCGTGAGCGCTGCTGCGCCGATGCCTGCGAAGATCGCGATTGTGGCTGCTTTGCCGAGGCCGAAGAGCCCGCCACCACCCGCCGCTGGGGCTGTCGATGCTCCGGCTCCCGCACCTGCTGCCGCCGCGGCGCCCTGACCTACTTGCGGAGCCGTCGCGCCCTGCGGAAAGCAAACATCGAGCACACCACCCGCGGCCGGATCAGTCTTACCTGCCGATCCTTGCTCAGTCGCGACTTCACCCGTTGTCTTCTTCTTCGCCCCCAGGATCACGCAACCGTAAACAAGCAGCGCCTTCACGTTGCCCTTATCGTCGTACGTGAGCACGAGCTTGGTATTCGGTGCAATGTCGAGCGTGCCAAGTGGACCAAGGTTAACGGTCGCCGATTGATCAGCTCCAGTCTCGATCGTCGCTCCGGTCAAGATCGAAGCGCCGGTGCCGGCACTGAGACCATTAACGGTGATCGGCTGGTTGTTTCTCGTGGTCAACCTGGCGACGAACTGCTGCGGGATCGCTGTCGCTCTGGTCGCGAGACCAATCTGCGTGATGGAGAAAAGTAGTAACGCCGCAATTGCTCTGGAACCATTACGTCGTCTTTGATGCATCTAAGTATCCCTTCTCAGAAGAAACAACGCCTAAGTCTACTGTTACTGAATGTTTAGGTCAACGATTTTTAGTTTAGAGTTCAAGCTCAAGTTCAGAGTTCAAGCTTCAGCTTGCGTGTTTGTAAGACTACAACCTAAAGGTTGAACTCTGAACGCTGAACTTACTTCTTTATGTACTTCTGAAAGAAGTCATCGGCAAGTTTTGGATCGAGCTTCTTCAACTTGTTGTACTGGTCCAATGCGCCTTTACGATCCTTCAACGCCACGTACGCGAGCGCGAGATTGAAATGCGCCTCACCGTAATCCGGCTTGAGCCTGATCGCTTCCTTAAACGCCGCCGCCGCTTCCTGGTAACGCTTGGTCCTGAAATATACGGTGCCGAGATTGTTGTGAGTCTCCGCATTCGCAGGCTTCAGTGCGAGCGTCTTCTTGTACGCGTCGATCGCGGGTTGGAACTGCTGATCCCCGTAAAGCGCAGAACCGAGACTGTTGTACGCATCCGCATAATCCTGCCTGAGCCGGACAGCCTGTTGAAATTCCGTTATTGCTTCTTTGAACTGGCCGCGATAATAAAGCGCCGTGCCGAGGTTGTAATGCGCTTCAGGAAAGTCAGGCTTGGCGCGCGCGGCGCGTGAGAGAAATTCGCCCGCTTCCTTATACATGCCCAGCTTGTTATAAGCCGCGCCGAGATTGTTCTGCGCTTTCACATAATCAGGTTTCAGCCGCAAAGCCTCATGGTACGACACGACCGCCTGGCGTAAAGATTGGCTCGCAGCGTCGCGATCCAGCGTCTCTCCGAGCTTCGCGTACGCGTAGCCGAGATTGTTGTGCGCGACCGGATTGCCGGTGCGAAGCCGTATCGACTCCTGCAACTCAGCGATCGCACCGCGCAGATCGCCGAGCGAGATCAACAAACTGCCGAGATTCGTTCGCGCTTCGACGTAATCGCTCCGCAACTGAATCGCTCTGCGATAAGCGACAGTCGCTTCGCGATGCTTGCCGGTCATGTAGTAAGCGTTGCCGAGGTTGTAGTGCGCATCGGCAGAATCACCTTTTGCGGCCACGGCTTTTTGAAAACTATCGAGCGCGCGCGGATATTGTTCGAGCACGTACAACACCGCACCGAGATTGTTCAAAGCATCAGCATCGTTAGGCGCGAGCCGGACCGCATTGTTGAAGGCGTCAAGTGCCTCCTGGTAGCGTCCGGCTTTGTAAAGACTCGCTCCGAGGTTGTTGAAAGCAATCGCGTCATTGGCGTTCAACCTGACGGCATTTCTCAAAGCCTCGATCGACTCAGTCACTTTCCCGAGCTTGTCATATGTATAGCCGAGGTTGCTGTAAGCGGCGGCGTTATCAGCTTGCAAGCGAACTGTCTGTTCGTACGCAGCGGCGGCTTCCGCAAAACGACCGAGTGTGAGGTAGGTGTCGCCAACTGCAGCGTGAGCGTTAGCATCGCGTGGCGCTAGCTTGAGCGCATTCTGGTACGCCTCGAGGGCTTGCTGGTATTGGCCGAGATCGTAGTAAGTGTTGCCCTGGTTTTTGAACGCCTCAACTCGATCGCTTGTGTCGGTGGTTGGAGTTTCAGCCGGCGGCCTGGTCCTGTTGGTGTTACGAGCGACTTCAGCAGGGCGACTGGAGCGCGGTGGGCGCCTGGGCGCCATCATCGCCGCCGCGCCGCCGGTCAGGTCTTTAACGCGCTGCGGCGGTTTGAAGATAATCGCGGCGCCGCCAATGATGTCCTGGCCTTGGAAAGCAAGCGAGCCGCCCATGTCCTGCAAGAACGGCGCAAGGACCAAACAAAAGCTTAAGCCGCAGACTAACGCTGATGACATGGATCAGAATCTTTTGTCGTTGCGATCATGATCAATGTGAGGAAGACAATCGCGTTGACAAGTATGTGCAAACCGAAATCCACCAAACTATGAGCGGCGACGCCGACAATTCCAAGTATCGCCCCCAACTGGGCTTTGTTTGTATTTTGACGCGCCGCGCGAACAACTGCGACCACAAACCAAACACCGATCGCAAAACCGATCACGCCGCCGCTCGAGAGCAGCTCGAGATAATCGTTATGCGCTTCCTGCGGTGTCATGAGCCCTGAAGCGTCGTGATAAGCCGTGATGCCGATCCAGTAACCCCCAAGGCCAACACCGAGAATCGGGTGTGCTGCAAACATCTTCAGAGTCGCGCGCCAGATCTCGTTCCGACTTGCGCCGGCGCGTGTAGTTGAGAGTTCATTGGTCGCAGCCTCAAGGTTGCTGGCGAGTCGATCGCCACCGAGCCAAAGCGTCCCAACCAGGATGCCGGCAACTAAAACAATTACCAGCACCGCCTTTAACGCGACAGCCTGCCGGCTCATCAAAAACAGCGCAGCGACGACGATCTGGACCAGCATCGCCAGAATCCCACCGCGTGAATTCGACAGCACCAACGCCGTCCAGATTGGAAGCAACAACGCGAAATAGATTAGGAGTCGCTCTCTTTTAACGCCGCCGGCGATGGCGAGCCCAAGTCCGAGTCCAAACGCCATTTCCATCAGGTACGCAAAGTGGTTCTTGTTGATGAACTGTCCATATCCTTGATTTGGTTTTAGCAGAGGAAGAACGAAACCGATCTCGCGTTGTGTCGTGTGGCGCAGTATTCCAAAGACAGCGCTGGCAATAGCGACTGCGAGGATCGTGTAAATCAACATGCGTATCCGGTACTCACCGCACGCATAGCGATAAAAAAGCGCGAGACACGCGGTGAGCGCGAGCATCTGAAGCGCAAAGAAACGTGTTTGATAAGGATCGGCGCTGATCGTGTTCCAGACTGAAAAGCCCGCGACTTCGAGTGAACCGAGTGACAACGTCTGTGCGAACGCCAGCACCGCAAGTGACAGCACCGGCAACAAGATCGCGCCACCCTGAATTCTGAAAGAACCACTCACGAGCGCGACAATAAAGATCGCGAAAACAGCACAAACAAAAGCCGCCTTCCACCACGGCTCGACAGTGCCATACGGAATGGCGGCAATGACAAGCAGCGCAATAAGCCCTCCAAAGATTGCTTTATTCAGTAGCTGCAAAACAGTCTCGCGCAAAGCCGCAAAGGCGCAAAGAAGGCGCTAAGTTTTGCTTTGCGTTTTCCTTTGCGCCTTTGCGGCTTTGCGCGAGAAAACTTACCTCGCGCTTTCAGCAGTCATTGCCATCGCAGACGCAGCCACGGGCTCTTCATATTGCGTGAGAAGTCGCGCCGCGGCGTCAGTAAACTCACGCCGGAATAGATCGGTCAAGTAGCTTGTGTCCACCAACAACGGCTCAGTGTCCACGCTGCGGTAAAGGTTCAGCCAACCCCACTCAACTCCGTCCTTAATCAGCGGCAGCCGAATGCTCCAGTCCGAAAGTGAAGGAGAATCGATCTCAGCTTCCCTGGACCATGACCAGTGCACACGTCCCACCTGCGCACTCGCAAAGCTGAACTCACCAAATTCGAGGAAGTGGCGCGTCGTCTCAAACATCTCATCAAGATCCGATGCCTTCGACAACGCCAGCGCCGCGCGCCTCACCCTGACGTTATTCGCCACTCGCAAACGTCGATCGACAACGTTGCGCTTCACGCCCGCGCGTAACTCGTCAACCTCGTGGTAGCGCAAATGGCCCACCGCGATGATCACCGCCACCGAAATCACGAACAACATGAAGCCGGTAAGCTTCGATCCCGTCGCCGGAAAGATGAGCGCCATCAAACCGAAGAGCGCACAAACGCCATACAGCACGAGCGCCGCGCGTCGCTGTGACCAGCCTCGCGCCAGCAGCATGTGATGTATGTGCTCGCTGTCGCCCTGAAACACAGGCTTGCGACTGATCATTCGCCGGCCCATCGTCATCACCGTATCGACAACCGGAAAGCCGAACGCGAGAACCGGCACGACGATCGCCACCGCCGTCGTGGCTTTCTGCGTTCCCAACACCGACAACGCTGCGAGCAGGAAACCGGTGAACAGTGCGCCGGAATCGCCGAGGAAGATTGAAGCGGGATTGAAGTTGTAACGAAGAAATCCCGCGAGCGCGCCGCACAACACCAGCGACACGACGATCATCAACGTCCGTTCCTGCGAAATCGAAACGCCGAGAATCACGAGCGACGCAAAGAGCGCCGCGCCGGAGGCCAGTCCGTCCAGTCCGTCGATGAGATTGAAGGCGTTGGTTATGCCGACCAGCCACACGACGGTGATAACGAACGATACGAGCGCCGGCAATTGCACCGAGCCGAAAAACGGAATCGACAGCGCATCGATCCGCCCGCCCATGGCGTAGAACAGCGTCGCGATGAGTCCGAGGCCGACAAACTTCACGACCGCATTCGTGCCGCGTAAATCGTCGTAAGCACCAAGCAGCAGCACAAAAGTTGCCGGAAAGAACAACGTCAGAAACTCGGGCTTGAGGCCACTCAACGTTTGCGTGAGTAGGTTGTCGACAAACGGCAGCAGCGAGAGTGCAGACAGGCACGAGACGTAAAGCGCCAGTCCGCCGAGGCGCGGCACGGCCTTGCGGTGTATGCGCCGGCCGTCACTCGGAACGTCGAGCAGCTTATACCGTTCGCAGAGGCGACGGATGAGTGGCGTCGTTATCAACGATGCAATGGTCGCGATTAAGAAGAGTGCGAAGTAGGTTTTCAAAGTTGATTTCCCCCGGAGCTATGAGGCAAAGCTTGCAATGAAAAATCCTGTAGATCGTTTCCGGCTTCAATGACTTCGATCAGTTGCGGCAATAGATGTTGTTTTGCGAATGGTGTGCGCGGTTGTCGTTCACGGCACTGCGTTGCTTCCAGAATTGCCGCGACGACACCTTCCGTATCGCGATGACGCGTGAGAAAGAATTTGCCCTGCTGCGAGGCGATGTCGGTGACGTGACTCGGCCCGGGACCGATATACAAAACCGGCGCGCCCACAGACAGAATGTTGTAGACCTTGCACGGGTGAACAATGCCCACAAATTTTTCTCCCATGACGACGACGTGCAGATCCGCCGCGGACAAAGAACCGGAAAGCTCGTTGAGTGGCTGGTAAGGCAAACACTTCACGTTGCTCAACCCGAACTCACGGACCTTCACCTGCTCGCTCCCGCCGCCGACAAAGCAGAACACAATCTCGGTTCGTGTTTTGAGTGCACGCGCGGCATCGAGCAGTGTGTCGAGCGGGTGACAGGGGCTGTGATTGCCGGAATACATCACCACAAACTTGTCAGACAGACCGTGCCGTTCGCGAAACGCTTCCCTTCCCGCTTGCGAATAGCCGACCTGGTCGTCATGCGACCACGGCGGAATAATCGCGATGCGCGCCGGATCGACGTGCTTAGCTACGACACGTTCTTTCATGAAGCGATCCAGCACAATCGTTCTGTCCGCCACCTTGAAGCTGTAACGCAGCATTCGTTGAAGCAGCCCGGCCGTGGCGGATCGTTCGTCGAGCCATCCGGCGGCAATCGCCTCGTCCGGATTGAGATCCATCACCCAGAAACAAAGACTCCCGCCCTTGAGTCTCACGAAGAGCGCGGCGAGAAATGAAATTAGCGGTGGTGAAGTAAGCGCGACGATCAGATCGAAGCGTCCCAACACGAGCAGACGCAGCGAGCACATCAGCAGGAAGCTTCCAAAATTAAAAGCACGACGCCACCTGCTGTTTTTGCCAAACGACACCGAAGGAATACGAATGATCTCGATCCCATTCCAACGCTCGCGTCGCGGGAAGCGCGCCGCTGGATCGTCGTAACCACGATCGCTAGTTACAACCGTTACATCATGTCCACGCGACGTGAGTTCAGTGGCGAGATCGGTGAGGTGTTGTGCCGTGGAGACCACATCAGGGTAAAAGCACTGATTCAGCAGCAGGATTTTCAAACGAAAATCACAACTTCGGGTGCAACTGTAGGGGCGGCCCTCCGTGGCCGCCCCAGTGTTGAATGCGCCCGCTGGGGTGGCCACGGAGGGCCACCCCTACAGTTGCACCCTGGTCTTAAAATCTTCAACAGTTTTTTTCAGGCCTTCACGCAGCGGTATTGTCGGGTTCCAGCCAAGTAGAGTTTGCGCCTTGGTGATGTCCGGTTTGCGCTGGCGCGGATCGTCCGCCGGCAATGGCATGTAAGTGAAGCTCGACTTCGATTCGCACGTCTTGATCACTTCTTCCGCCAGTTGCCGTATGGTGAACTCGCCGGGATTGCCGAGATTCACCGGCTCGTGAAGATTCTCCGTGTTCATCAAACGAATCAGACCCTCAAGCAGATCATCCACATAACAGAACGAGCGCGTTTGTTGGCCCTCACCGTAGAGCGTCAACGGCTGTCCACGCAACGCCTGCACGATGAAGTTTGAGACCACGCGTCCATCGTTCTCCAGCATCCTTGGACCATACGTATTGAAGATGCGCGCGATGCGAATGTCGACTTTGTTCTGGCGGTGATAGTCGGTCATCAACGTTTCCGCGAGACGCTTTCCTTCGTCATAGCACGAGCGCAGCCCGATGGGATTGACGTTGCCCCAGTAGTCTTCGGTCTGTGGATGAATCAACGGGTCGCCGTACACTTCAGAAGTCGAGGCCTGCAGTATGCGGGCGCGCACGCGTTTGGCCAGACCGAGCATATTAATCGCGCCCATCACGCTCGTCTTGACCGTCTTCACCGGATTGTACTGGTAATGAACCGGCGACGCCGGACACGCAAGGTTGTAGATCTGGTCCACCTCGAGAAGTATCGGCTCGGTGACGTCGTGGCGCAGCAACTCAAAGCGTGGGTTGTCGAGCAGGTGAAAGATGTTCTCGCGCCTGCCGGTGAAGAAGTTGTCGAGGCAGAGCACCTCGTTTCCCTCGCTGATGAGCCGCTCACAAAGATGCGACCCAATGAACCCCGCGCCACCCGTGACTAGAATCCGCATTTATCTCTCCCTATTCTCTCCGCACCGCATAATTCCCGAGATACAGCACGTCCATCTTCGTCTTTTTGAAACACTCGATCGCGTGCTGCGGCGTGCAAACAATCGGCTCGTTCTCGTTGAACGAAGTATTCAGAACCACCGGCACGCCCGTCAACGCCGCGAAGTCTACGATCAACTGATAATAGCGCTCGTTTACCGCACCCGAGACTGTTTGCAAGCGCCCCGAGCCATCGACGTGCGTCACCGCCGGAATCTCAGCGCGACGCTCCGGCTTGATCTGGTAGACCATCAACATCGCCGGCGCCGGATGCGACTGCTCGAAATAATCGCCGACGCGCTCTTCAAGTATCGACGGCGCAAACGGTCGGAACGGCTCACGCTTCTTGATCCGATCGTTCAGTATGTCTTTCATCTCGGCGCGCCGCGGATCGACGACGATCGAGCGGTTCCCGAGCGCGCGTGGGCCAAACTCCATACGTCCCTGAAACCATCCTACGACTAAACCCGCTGCGATGTCCTCTGCCGCGCGCTTCGTCAACGCTTCGTCCGAATAATATTCAAAAAGCAACTCACTTTCGGACAAAGAGTTTTTGATTTCTTCGTTGGTGAATTGTGGACCAGTGTAAGCACCAGTCATCACCTCGCCGCGTTCGGATTTCAGAATGCCATTGTAGATCTGGTAACAAACGCCAAGCGCCGTTCCACTGTCGCCCGCCGCAGGTTGAACGAAGACACGCTTGAAGGGCGTGTTCAGCAGTATCTTTCCGTTCATCACCGAGTTGTACGCCACCCCGCCGGCGAGACCGAGGTCAGTCAGTCTTGTTTTCTCGTGCAAGTGATTCAAAAGGTGAAAGCCGACTTCTTCGAGCCGCAATTGCAGGCTGGCAGCGATGTCACTTTCGCGATCCGAAAGCGCGGCGCCGGGAGTGCGCGGTGGTCCGAAGAGATGCGCAAACTCATCCGAGAAGACGCGTCCGATCACCGGTGAGCCCTGGTCCCAGGTCATCTCGACACCTTCAGCGTGATGACGAAAGTAGTCGAGACTCAAACGAAACTGCCCGTTCTCTTCGGTGCGAATGATTTCGCGAAACTCTTTGATGAACCGTGGCTGGCCGTACGGCGCCAGGCCCATGACTTTCCCTTCATCGCCGTAATGCGGGAAGCCGAGAAACTGTGTGGTTGCGGTGTAAACGATGCCGGTCGAGTGCGGATACTCGACCTGGCCCAGAACGTCGATCGAGTTCCCCTCGCCGAGCGCCCACATCGTCGAGATGAAATCGCCAAAGCCGTCGATCGATAACAGTGCGGCGTGATTGAACGGTGAGACAAAGAAGCAACTGGCGAGATGTGCGCGATGATGCTCGACGTTATGAAAGCGCGCGCGCAGTTGTTTCTTCGAAACGCCAAACACGCGAGCGAGCTCATCCTTCACATCACGTACTTTCGCGGCGTTCCCGATTCGATCTTTGATCTGGCTCGCCGACTTTGTAATACGCGTGGCCGCAAACAAGATCTTCTTGTGCAGATGCGCCGACGGATCGCGCGAGATACCAATGTGATCAAGATCTTCAACACCGATGCCAGCGGCTTGCAGACAATATCGAATCGCCTGCTCCGGAAATCCTGCGGCATGCTTGAACCGGTTGAAGCGCTCCTCTTCCGCGGCAGCGATCAACTTCCCATCGCACACAATCGCCGCGGCCGCGTCGCCGTGATACGCGTTAATACCGAGAATATACATCTGCGTTTATCCGCGTAAATCTGCGGCCTAAATAAACCGCCAGCATCAACTCAGCAGTAGTTCTTTGGAACGCGTAGTAAAACCCCTGCCAGCCATCAAAGATCCCGCCGCGAACAATCAGGCAATACACCAGCATCGCGGGTGGCACTACAACCCGCCAGCGCCGCAATCGATCCGCCCGGCTCAGCTCTGTAGGGTCCGCCGCACGCAATTTCTGGGCTTCCAACTCTGTGTAATGCTTCTGTGAGTTGAACCAACGTCGCAGCGACTTGCGATCGTCATGCAGCAACGGCGCTCGCAGATCTTCGATTGTTCCTTTAACCGCGACTCTTTGCGTGTGGCCGTCCTGAATGTAGGAAGCGTCATCGCGCCGGAAGAGAACGGTGACCGGTGGATAGATGCCGCTGCGAAGTCTTTTTCCGTTGATGCAATAGATGAAGTTCGCGCGATACCCGGCAATGTCACGATCAGGATGAAGCTTTTCGAGTTCCGCTACGAGTTCATTCGTAACAACGTAATCGGCATCAAGCGCAAGCACCCAGGGCGTCGAGATGGCAGTCTCCTTAAGCCCAAACTCCCACTGATTGCGATGACAATCAAAAGCTCTCTGCACAACACGCACCTGCGGAAACGAATGTGCGATCTCCACCGTCTCGTCGTCGCTAAAACTGTCGACCACGACAATTTCTTTCGCCCAACTCACACCCGCCAGCGCGCGCGCGATATTCGGCGCCTCGTTGTACGTGAGTATCAATGGTGTGATCTGTTCCAGCACGATGAAAAATTAACCACCAAGGCACGAAGACACAAATTAATTAGTGTCTTTGTGCCTTGGTGGTTAAGACTTCTCTATAAAACGTAACCAAACTCCTGGCGGCGTTCTCCCAGGAATATTTCTGCGAGAGTTGTCGGCCTGCCCGGCCTCGTCTCGAGAGTTCTTCTTTGTCGCGCAGGGCTTCAGCAAGCTTTGCCGCGAGTGCGTCTTTATCAATCGTCGCAATCCAGCCCGCATTATGTGCTGCTATCTCCGTGGCGAGATTTACGTTCGGACTCACCAGCACCGGCACGGAATGCGCCAAGGCTTCCATCACGCACAGCCCGAAGTTCTCCTGGTGCGAAGGCAGCACCAGTAACGACGCACCACCGAGCACAGCTTCTTTCCGCTCGCCTTCCAACCAGCCGGTGAAGAGTGTTCTGTCTCCTTTAACCTTACTATTGAGTCTCGACACATATTCACTCGGCCCATCACCAGCAATCACCAAACGCCAGTGCTGCGTTTCGAGCGACTGGAAAGCATCGATCAAAACATCCAGACCCTTCTTCGGGTGCAGACGCGAAAGCACCAGCACATACGGATCACGCACGAGCTCCGGAAAATGATCCGCGAGGTTGTTGGTTGCAGTTGAGGTTTCAATACCGAGCGCGATCACCTTGCCGTGATTCAGTCCCATTCGCCCTTCAGTAGAGAGCTTCTCTGCGTCGCTGGTGTAATGCACAAAAGCTGCTCGCTGCAGCATTGCCTTGCCCGAGACCTGCCAAAAGAGTCGCTTGCGCAGAGACTTCTGCGTCATGCTCCACGGATCGAGCGTGCCGAGCGGCCTGATGACGTAAGGAACGCCGGCATCGCGACAAGCACGAGCTGCGGCCATAGACGAATAGTTGAAGACCGCGTGGATGTGGGCCAGATCGAAGTTTCTTATGTTTGTGGTGAGCCAGGAGGCCATTGGTCGCGAGTACTTGAACGATTCACCTAACTGCGAGGGAAAGAGCCTGGCCGGCACGCCCTTGTACTCGAAAGCGTCACCGTTGCGCTTTTCAGGCACGCCGGCATCGGTCGTGACAAGGAAAACTTCGACACCCTCGCGCATCAGCGCACGGCACATCGGAATGATTGCGGTTGCCGGTCCACCGGAACGCTCCGAAACAGATGGAATGACGTGCAGGACTCTCATGCAGCAGTGACGCCGTTGATCTCGCACCACTTCGCGAGCACGTAAAGCGACCACGGCCGTGACCAGCCAACCGCGCGTGGCTTCTGAAGAAAGTCACCCCAGATCTTTCGTACTGCTCCGGAATTCAAAATGGGGCTGGTATCTTCCAGCACCGAAGAGACCTCGTGTCGCAAGTTTTGCTGTAGCCACTTCTCGAATGGCAGTGTGAAACCCTTCTTTGGCCGCGCCATAAAATCTCGCGGCAGCAGATCGCTAAGAGCATCGGCGAGCAAAGGTTTTGGATATCCGTTGCGCAGTTTCCAATCACCGGGAAGAGAGAGCACGTAATCGACAACCTTCACATCGACAAATGGAACACGAACTTCAAGCGAGTGGGCCATGCTCATTGCGTCTGTATCACGCAGCAGCGTGTTGGTCATGTAGCCGTTCAGCTCGAGTTGCGAGATGGCGTTTACGATGTCTGCGGACTGGGGCGGCCACGGAGGGCCGCCCCTACAGTTACTTTCGCGGCCGGTTATTCGCGTTGCGGTGTCGGTGGAAAAGAGTTGGCGGGAAATGCGATAGATGTCTGCCGCCGTGCCCTCGCTGTTTGCCAGCTGCCAGAATTTCTGGCGCTGTACGGAGCCATTTACAGCGAGCTTCCCCACACCGGAGACAGCACGTAAGACTCTCTTCGATGCCTGCGGCATACGTGCGACTTTAACTGCGCGTCGAAAACTCGGATAGCCAGCGAATAGTTCGTCACCACCAAGGCCCGAAAGAGCAACCGTGATCCCCGCATTCTTTACCGCCT
>Ga0207676_10002085_pt1 | contig 14506 bp, 13 predicted proteins | sample KBSSwiS72_FD_184307 | JGI IMG/M metagenome (GOLD analysis project Ga0207676, IMG submission 184307) | Switchgrass rhizosphere microbial communities from Kellogg Biological Station, Michigan, USA - KBS Switchgrass S7-2 (SPAdes) (version 2) | ecosystem: Host-associated > Plants > Roots >... | reverse complement strand
GCGCGATCGCGCTGCGCGAAGGGTTCAAGGCGATCGTCGATGGCGACGTGACCGGTGTGCCCGGCGGATACATCGTCTCGCTCCGGCTCGTGCGTGCCGATTCGGGCGTCGAGCTGGCGAGTTTCCGCGAGACGGGAGACGGGCCGCGCGGGCTGATCGACGCCGCCGACAAGCTCGCGCGCGCACTGCGCGCCAAGGCGGGCGAATCGCTGCGGTCAGTGAACGCGACGCCGCCGCTCGCCCAAGCCACCACGAGCTCGCTCGACGCACTGCGAAAGTACAGCGAGGGAGTGCACGCCAATTTGCTAGGCGACAGCCGATCGATTGCTCTCACGCGCGAGGCACTCGCGATCGACTCCACCTTTGCCTCGGCGTGGAGTGGGCTGGGTGCGCTGTTGTCGAACTACGGAGGAACGCGCTCGGCCATCGACTCGGCGTTGACGCAAGCGTATCGCTATCGGGAACGCCTTCCCGCAATCGAGCGTGATCGAGTGGTTGCGCGCTACTACGGGCTGGGGCCGGGACGCGATCGGGCCAAGTCGATCAGCGCATATGAAAGCATTCTGCAACATGGCGACAGCAGCGGCGTCGTGCTGGTCAACCTCGCCGAGGAGCTCCGAACGCGCCGCGATTACGCGCGGGCCGAGTCGCTCAACGTCGCGGGGGCGAGGCTTACCCCAGGCAGCGCGACGGGTCTCGGCAACGCGACTGAGATGCTGGTCGACCAGGGGAAGGTCAACGAGGCGGCGGCGACGGCGGCTGGCATCGCCGAGATATCGCCCTGGTATTCCGCGTTCGAGCGGGCTCACGTGCTCTTCGCGCAAGGTGAGGAATCCGCGTTGCGAACACTCGCCGACAGCTTGGCCCGCCACGGCGAAGGGATAAGACACTCTTTCGGTTTGCACATCCAACGAAGCCTGTCGCTCCGGGCCGGGAAGCTGACGGAGCAGGCGCGCCTGCGCAGGGAGATGCCGGGAAGTCGCTTGGGAGCGCCGTTGCCCGACGATAGTCTCTACGAAATCTGGCTCGACGTGATGACCAAAGGGCCATCCCCGTCGCTCAACGCGCGCCTCGACTCAGCGATCGCCGCCGTCCCGTTTCGCGAGCTGCCGATGGTCGACCGACCGTATCTCTTTGCGGCGGTCGTTCTCGCCCGTGCGGGCGATCCCACAAAGGCACGCGCGATGATCGCCCGTTACAAAAGTGAAATGACCGACACCTCCATCCGCCGCGCGCAGGAATCCGAGCTGCATTCGGCACTCGGCGAGATCGCGCTGGCCGATCGCAAGCCGCAGGAGGCGTTGGTGGAATTCCGGCGCGCGGATGTCGGGTACGACGGCCGGCCGGCGACCGAGTGCGCGCCGTGCCTGCCCTTCAACCTGGCGCGCGCGTTCGATGCCGCGGGACAACCCGACTCCGCGGTGGTGATGTTCGAGCGGTATCTCTCGACGCCGTACTGGTTGAAGACGGACGCCGAGATGGATCCGGTGCGACTCCCGGCGATTCATGAGCGGCTCGGGCAGTTGTACGAGTCGATGGGGAACACGGAGAAGGCCATCGACCATTACCGCGCGTTCATCGAGCTGTAGAAGAACGCGGACGCGGAGCTGCAGCCGCGGGTGACGGACGCACGCACTCGGCTCGCGCGATTGACGCCGGTGGAGAAGCTGAGACGCTGAGCGGAGATTCTCAAGGATTCTCGGCTCTCCATCCGTCGACGAATGCTCGGTAGTCGAGAAAGCTGAGTCGCGATGCAGCCACGCCGTTTGTGAGACACATCGCCGGCAGCGATTTCTGAAACTGCAGATAGCGGTTCTCGATTCTCACCTCGCCAGGAACCGCGGTGCCGGTGACCTCTCGCAACCAATCGCGAACAGCCCGGATGGCACCGGTAACCGTATTTCCATGGGCGCGAATGTCTTGGCCGGCAATGTCCGAACAGAACTTCTGATATCGGTACGGCACGCTGTCGAGAATCAACACGCGCTTGCGACGTTGCCGACCACTGCCGAATCGCCGAGCGCCGAGGAATAGGCCGAGCTCAAGCGGCATGTTGAACCGCGGGAGTCGGTTGACCGAATCCAGCGAAGTTCGTGACAGGTCGTGTACGCCGAACTCGCAGCTCTCGATCAGCTCATAGAGTTTGTCGAGGCGGATTTGACCGGAATCGGAGCGTTCGAGCGCGCAACGGGCAGCGAATCCGCTGTCGTGGACGGCGAAGACAAGCGCGCGAAAGAGCTTTTTATAGCGCGGATCGAACGGGACGTTGAAGAAGACCTGCCGCGAGTAGGGCGGCACTGTTATGCGTGTGCTTTTGCCCTTATGCAGCCCGCTTCTTCGACACCTTCTTGGCCTGCCGTCCGCTCTTCTTCGTCGCGCTCTTACGCTTCGCCGTCTTTACGGGTGGCCCAAAATGCCCAAGATACCGCTCCCACACAGCGGGCGTGACGGTGAACGGACGACCGGCACGCTTCGCTTTCACGAGACGAGCTGCGCGGCGCGCCGCGGCAATCGTGACCGGAACTTTCTTTCGAGAGGACGCCCTTTTCCGCATAAGACCAATTTAGCATCTGGTGAGCATTCGGCATAGCCGAAAACGCGCTCCGCGGCGCATCACATTGCAACCGCGGCACATCCAAGCCGTCAACGAGCGTCTGCCGCCCAGCGTCCGCAGCGCATCACGATCTTCTCATCAGTGACGCCAACGCGCATATTGGACGATCGCCCATAGCTAAACTGGCGCATTTGGTTGACCACGTCGATCGCGTCGCTCTGCGATCAGTGACCCAGACATGACTCGCGGATATCTGGCAACCTGCGTTCTGAGGCCTTACGGTGACTGGTCAGTGACGTCGCGAACCAACACGGCCATGCCAATCCGCGAATGACGCTAAAGAGCGTTCTCGCGGCTGTCGTCCAGCGCGAAGACCGATTCCTGATTTGTCAGCGACCAGCGCATAAGCGACACGGCGGTCTCTGGGAGTTTCCCGGTGGTAAGCTGGAGCCTGGTGAGACGCACGAACACGCAGCGCGCAGAGAACTCGCCGAGGAGTTGGACGTTGCCGTCCGCACTGTCGGCAGGATGCTCTTTTCGATCGCCGATCCAGGCTCGCAATTCGTAATCGAGTTCGCACCGGTCACAATCAAGGGCGAGCCGAAATGTCTCGAGCACTCGGCACTACAGTGGCTAACGCTCGACGAGCTGCCGAGGCTTGAGCTGGCGCCGAGTGATCGACGATTCGTGGAATTCCTTCGTTCCCAGGCGAATCGCGCTGAAGACTCGCCGGGCGCTAGATAGCGATGCCGTCGCTCGCTCAAGGTTTGTACGAGATCCTGCTGACCCAGCTCGTCGCCGAGGAACTACGTCGTGACGATCTCCACGAGGCGGCGGAGCTCGATGAACTTCGGAACGCTGAAGCGGCGGATCGGATCGCGCTACACCTAGCCAAGGTCGTCGAGGCGGCGATTGAGAATCTTCCAGAAGACGAGCGCGCCTTTGCCGGAACACAACTGGCTCGCCGTCTCGTCGAACTGATCGCGGGAGGAGCCGACGAAGGTCTGGCGGGGATGCAATTGACTGAGCCGGGCAAGATCCTGAGGGCCATCCGAAAGCGACTCCCAGACGGCAGCTACGAATCCGTCGACAAGCCGCTGATACCACTGCTCGACACGACTCTCCTCACGAACGCGCCCGGAGAACCACGAGTCGGACATCAAGTACACGCGGAGATTACGTCGGCGGATCGGATTGACCTGGTCATGGCCTTCATCCGTCGAACCGGGATCAATCCTCTCCTCGACTCGCTGCGACGACACGTTGACCAAGGCAAGAGCCTGCGCGTTCTGACGACCGTGTACACGGGGTCGACAGAACCGGACGCACTCGAGGCGCTGATCAGGCTCGGCGCGCAAGTTCGCGTGTCGTACGACACAAGCAGCACGAGGCTTCACGCGAAAGCGTGGCTCTTTCATCGCGATTCCGGATACTCGACAGCTTACGTTGGCTCGTCGAACCTGACCCATTCGGCCCAAGTCACAGGCCTGGAGTGGAATGTCCGTGTATCCGGCGCCAGGAACCGGGCCGTCATCGAGAAGATCAGCGCCGTCTTCGAGAGCTACTGGCAGCAAGCGGATTTCGAGCCCTACGACCGGGATAGGTTGCTTGCCAGTCGAGAGCCCGGACCGAAAGCGCTCGACGTCACTATCAGTCCGATCGAGATACGGCTGGAGCCATTTCAAGAACGCCTGCTCGAGGAGATCGAGCTATCTCGCGAATTGGGCTATCATCGCAATCTCCTCGTCGCGGCGACTGGCACCGGCAAGACGGTCATGGCGGCCGTGGACTATGCGAGGCTACGAGCGCGCCTTCCTCGCGCTCGACTCCTTTTCGTCGCCCATCGTGAGGAAATACTCGCTCAAAGCAGGGCCACCTTCGCCCACGCTCTACGCGATGGCACCTTTGGCGAGTTCTGGGTTGGTGGTGACAAGCCGCGCGTTTTCGATCACGTCTTCGCCTCGATTCAGTCTCTCAACGCCAGTGGCGTTCAGGCGATCGATCCGTCCCACTTCGATGTCGTCATTGTCGATGAGTTCCACCACGCCGCTGCGTCGTCGTATGAGCGGCTGCTCACGCGACTGCAGCCAGTCGAGATGCTTGGCCTAACCGCCACGCCCGAGCGGGCCGACGGACTGCCCATCCTGCAGTGGTTCGGCAACCGTGTCGCGGCCGAACTTCGTCTCTGGGACGCCATCGATCAGCACCGGCTGGTGCCCTTCTCGTACTTCGGTATCGCGGACAATCTCGATCTCCGCGAAATACCGTGGAAGCGCGGCCGCGGCTACGACGTCGAGCGGCTGACAAGTGCAATCACCGCGAATGACGTCTGGGCCCGGTCGGTCGTGCAGCAGTTCCGTGATCAGCTCGTCGGGTCGGAGACCCCTCGCGCACTGGGGTTCTGCGTCAGCATCGAGCACGCCCAGTACATGGCCCGTGTATTCAATGAAGCGGGCATTCCCGCGACGGCAGTCTGGGCAGACTCTGATGACGACGAGCGATCGCGCGCCCTGCGAGATCTGAACGCTGGAAGACTCAGTATTGTTTTCTCGGTGGATTTGTTCAATGAAGGTGTCGACGTCCCAAGCGTCGACTCGCTGTTGATGCTACGCCCAACCGAGAGTCCCCTGCTCTTCTTACAGCAGCTCGGTCGCGGTCTACGAAAGGCGCCGGGCAAGAATCTGTGCACTGTCCTGGATTTTGTCGGGCAGCACCGCAAGGAGTTTCGCTACGACCGCCGATTCCAAGCGCTACTTGGCGGTAGTCGCGCTCAGGTCGCGCGTCAGGTAGCCGAGGGTTTCCCGTTCCTTCCGTCTGGCTGCAGCATGCAGCTCGATCGCGTGGCGACCGCGCGTGTGTTGGACAGCATTCGCTACGCATTGCCTTCGCGATGGAAAGAGAAGGCCGACGAACTACGGAGACTCGCCGTTCAGGGGAAGACTGTGGACCTAGCTGAGTTTCTCAGTGAATCGGGGCTCGAGCTCGAGGATGTCTATGCCAACAATCGATCGTGGTCCGACCTGCAGGAAGCCGCCGGCCTGGCAGTATCCAAGCCCGGACCAGACGAACGCAGCGCTCGGCGAGCAATTGGCAGAATGTTTCACGCCGATGATCCCGAGCGGCTAAGAGCCTGGTTGAATTGGGTTCGATCACCGATACCACCGGATGCCTCGACGCTCTCTGCGCGAGACAGGCGGCTACTACGAATGCTTCTCGTTCAACTATTCCCGGATGCTGTCTCGCTCAACACCGGCGCGGCAGCGCTGTGGCAACATCCACAGGTTCGCACCGAGCTTGGGGAGATGTTCGCGCTTCTTCTTACACGAATCGAACACGTACCGATAGCGTTAACGGTGCTTCCTGACGTGCCGTTGACTGTGCATGCGCGGTACTCCAGGTCCGAGATTCTCGCCGCAGCTGGATCAGACGACAGCGTCAAAGTGCGGCCATGGCGGGAAGGCGCGCTAAATGACCCTGATCTCAAGGCTGACTTCTTTGTCTTTACGTTGGACAAGACGTCGGGCCAATTCTCGCCGACGACTCGATACCGCGATTATGCGATTAGCCCCGAACTGATTCATTGGGAGAGTCAATCGACCACCACTGCGAAGAGCCCGACTGGTCAGCGCTACCAATCGCATGTGGCGACGGGGAATCACATACTACTGTTCGCTCGGCTCAGCACTGAGGATCGAGCGTTCGCATTTCTCGGCCCGGCGACGTATGTAAATCACGTGGGCGAGCTCCCGATGGCCATCACGTGGCGACTGCAGCATCCGTTGCCCGGCGATCTGTTCCAGCGGTTCGCGGCAGCGGTTGCGTAAACCCGAGGACGCCCGCTGTTCGTCGTCTGTCAGCGGTGACTGGAGCACGAGAAGCGTTAGACTGCTGGTGGCTTGCAAACTGGACAGCAGCCGTCGATGAAAACCGGTTGAAACGCTCCTAAGCCGTTGACAAATAGCGTGCGGGACGCCTTCGTGGTATGAAGAAACGTATGTTCCACTCCCATGATGAGAGTCTCTAACGAATGTCGCGCCGTCCACGCGACTCACTACTCCGGTACGGTGATTCGATTCAAACATGTGTCCGGGGTGAAGTAAGGCTTCGACCTACACAACTCCGCGACATTTCGTCGATTCTCGGATGAACCGCGCCACCCTCATATGGTCATGCAATGTCGGTTAAAGGACAGATCAACATTCGGATGGACGACGAGGACAAGAAGCCTCTGCTTGCTCTTCAAAAACGCTTCGGAACGTCTCAGGCAGGAATTATCGCGCGACTGATCCGCGATGAATGCGCTAGGCTGAACAGGGAAGAGGCGTTTCACTGGCGGCAGCCGAAGGTATAGAGCCAGGGGGTTGGACCGATTCCGGCCATACTAGGGCCCGCTCATCGGAACCTGGCGCAAGCCACGGAAGAACACCTATTCCATCCGCCCATCGAGGGCGAGGAACGACGATGCCCATCGAACAACGGATCTGGCGTATCAGCGAAGGAAAGCCCGAAAGGATCAGTTTTGCTCCTCTCGCTACCGAATCACGACTGGAGGAGACGCTGGTCGCGGACTTCGACGTTCTCGACCCGGAGCTTCTCATCATCGGGCGTCAGGTGGCCACGGCATTCGGGAAGCTCATCGACATTCTCGCAATCGACCGTGATGGCTCGCTTACCGTCATTGAACTGAAGCGCGACAAAACGCCGCGCGAAGTCGTGGCGCAAGTGCTCGACTACGCCTCGTGGGTCAAAACGCTAACCCACGAACAAATTGTTACGATATTCGCGACATTCCGTCCCGGTGAACATTTCGAGCAGGTATTCGAGGCTCGCTTCGGATCAGCAGCTCCCGACGAACTAAACGAGCAGCATCGACTCGTCATCGTGGCATCTGACCTCGATCCCGCGACCGAGCGAATTATCAAGTACTTGTCGGACGGCTACGGCGTACCGCTTAACGTTGCCTTCTTTGGCTATTTCCGTGATAACGGCAGCGAGTATCTGACTCGCACTTGGCTAATTGAGCCGACCGAGGCAGAAGCCAAGGCGAGCAAAGCCGCGTCAGTGAAAGGCGGTCGTGAGCCATGGAATGGACGTGATTACTACGTCTCGTTTGGCGAGTTTGCCAATCGCTCTTGGGACGATGCGGTTAAGTACGGCTTCGTCAGCGCAGGGGGTGGGCGCTGGTTCAGCAATACGTTGAATATCCTGACGCCCGGAGCGCGGGTTTTTGCTCACATCCCCAAGGTGGGCTATGTAGGCGTCGGCATCGTGCGTGATGGTCCAGTGCCGGTCGGGGAATTCACCGTCCCAGTCAATGGAAGGAGTGTCCCCATTCTTGAGCTGCCGCTAAAGGCGCAGGATTTTGGCGGCAACGCTATTGATCCGGATCGCGCTGAGTATCTCGTTCGAGTCGACTGGATAAAGACATTGCAGAGAGACGAGGCGATCTGGGAGAAGGGCATGTTCGCGAACCAGAACTCGGCGTGCCGCCTGAGGAACAAATTCACGCTGGATACATTGGTTCAGCGATTCGGTGTTGACTCGTAGCTCGAACGACCGAGAAGCTCGGCATCTAGGTAATGGAACGCGGCGTGGTTCATCGCCTCGGTACTGCTGGTCGGTCAGACTTCCCCTTTGCGAGGTCGACCGGATAATTCGTCGCGTTCAACTCGACTTTGCGCTCGATCGCGCCGAGTAGGTCAATGCCGGTGCGCTCACAGAGCAGAATGAGTGCGATGCCGACGTCTCCGATCTCACGCTCGAGCCGACCGCGGACGGCCGGGTCCTTCACGAATTCGTCCGCCGCGGTATTCGCGACCCATCGCAGCTCTGCGGCGAGCTCTCCAGCCTCGCTGACGATTGCCATCGAGAGGTTCTTCGGGTCATGGAACTGAGTCCAGTCACGCGCGGCCGCAAAGGCGCGAAGGCGCTCGCGGACTTTGTCCAGTCGATCAGCGCCGGAGTCGTCGGTCATCTGAGCAACACCGTATCGGCGTGCCACTCGAGCATCCGAGCGTCCGGCCTGCACGAGGGGTCCTTCGGAAGGTTGATCGGCTTTCCGTCGAACCCGTAGTAGACCTTTCCGTTTCGCCAGTCCTCCTCGAGGCGACGGCTTACGCGGAACTTCATGTCGGGTGAGATGCTGACGTATCCCAAGTCGAACAACCGGTGCACATCCGAGCGCAGGAGAAGTCCGTTCGTGACATGATGCTCGCCGGCTTGCGTTACTGGCCTGATGTGCGCCGCCTCGAGCACAGGTAAAGTGTGCTCGCGCGTGACCGCACACTGTCGTTCGTAGGTGTCCGTCACCAGGACCCGGAATGCTCCTTGGCCGAGCCGCCGCCTAGCGAGTGCTGGATCCGAGAACATCTTCTGGATAATGCCCTCGGCGACGTTGCGTTGGACTGAGACCGTGGCACGCGCCGCAAGTCGCTCGTCGAGCGCCGCGGCGATTTCGCGGCCCTCTCCTTCATCGAGGTCGTATGACTTCCCCTGCACAATGTTGAGCGAGAAACTGGCTGGAACCGGCAACCAGGCGTCGCGGGTGAAGAAGAACGGCTGCTGGAGGATGACATTTCCAATCGTGAAGTCTTCGCCGGGGCGGCCCGCAACGCGGCGGAATTGGGCAATCCGACGCCGCATTTCCTCTAACGAGCCTACGCCATTCATCGCGCCGAACGTCTCCCATGCCAGCGACACGGGAAGCAAAGACGCGGTGGCGAAGAACCCGCCACCAACGATGTAATTGTTCGGCGAGTGAAGCTTAAAGAGAAACAGATCGCCCGGCCCAAGCGCTTTGAAGATGGTTTTGCCGCCAGGCTGCCAGAAGTTGACTTCAGGCAGGTCTGGCCGGCTGCTGAGGAACTCGTACCATCGGAAATCGGTGACGCCTACGAAGGCCTTTCGCATTAGCAGACTAATATTTCTCCGGAAACAGTTGTCGGCCAGGTATTGACTAGCCTTCGGTGGCCGCCTAAATGGTCGAGGAACGAGGCCAAATTAGGAGCAGGGGACGCGATGAAGCATCAGTACTTCGGGGACGTGAACGACTACCGAAAATACGGGCTCTTGAGGGGCCTTCAGACACATTCGGGCCTCCGGCTCGGCGTTTGTTGGATGCTAACGCCGGACGATGGCAGGAGCGACGGAAGGTTCGTCGACTACCTGGAGAGGGCCGGCGCGTGGCGTTCCCACGACCCCGGCCTGTTCGATTCCCTACGGTCCTCAATTGGGCGCGGCCGAAACGTGTCCCGAGTCCTCGAAGAGGGGATTCTCGGCGATACGGTCTTTGTCGACGAGATTGTCCCGGATTCGAAGTTCGAGCGAGGGCGGTTCTTCGATCGCTCCCGAAGAAGTCTGGCAAACACAGATCTGGTTTTTTTCGACCCCGACAACGGAGTCGAGATTCCGTCTTGCCCCGCCGGACGGCGTAATTCGAGCAAGTACCTGATGAAGAATGAGATCGCAGAGACCTACGGCGACGGCCGGTCTCTCATTATTTATCAGCACTTCATTCGTCAGGAACGATCGGCTTTCATCGAGCGCATTAGCGCTGAACTAGGCTCGCTAACTGGATGCCGGGAGGTTCACTGCTTCCGCACTCCGAACGTGGCTTTTCTCCTTCTGCCTCACCCTAACCACGAGGCTATGCTCACGGCCGACGCGATAAACGCAGCAGCACAATGGACAGGACAAATCCACCATTCGGTCAGCGCCCTTCGCTGAGCTCAGGCAGTTATCACCCCGAGGCCGGTCACTCCGGAGTTACGACTCGAGGAAATAGCCAGCTTCGATGAGTTTGTGATAGGCAAACAACGCACGGTCGATCTGCCGGAGCGTCAGTGCGTGCGCTCGCCCGAGGTCGCGCGATAGTTCACAAAATCGAACGTAGTTCTCAGGCGTGTAGTCGGCGTCCATAAAGCCCAAATCGAGTGCCTCAGTCGATCGGCGATCAATCAATTGGAAATCGTTCGGCCGCAGCCAGTATGCGAACGCTGACGCCACCCGAACTCTTACAAACGGAAAGGTGCAGAGAGTCCTGATTGCCTCCACGCCCTCGCTGTCGCTACGACTCTCAAGCACTTGATTGATCGCCCTCCCAAACTCTGGCGAATACAGTTCCTCTGGTACGCCCGCCGAGCCGCCGTCAAACGCAGCATTCGCGCGCGTTTTCCAGGTATAGACGACACGGATTGCCTCGCGATCGAACGAGTTGGCGCGCAAGCGATCCGCACCGCCATTCTCTAGCCACTCCTCAAGCAGCCAGTCCTGCCGTTCAACGAGTCTTACCGGCCGTGCGCGAGGCGGTTTGTAAGAACCGGCGCAGTACGCATCCTCATGAGCGATGGCGTCGCTGCGTAGACGAAACGGCCAACGGGGTAGCCATTTCATCTTTGCACGCGAGAGTAGCCGCGTCGCGGTCTAGTGGTCGTGACGTGACCCCTGTTCTTGGTCCAGCTATTTCTACCGATCAGGGTGGGATGAAGCTGTAAGCAGCAGGTAGGTCTCCGCAAACTCGGCGGGGGTTCGAAGGGCGAGGCCGCTGTGCGGCCGAGATTCGTTGTACTGGATGCGCCATGCTTCGATCGTGCGCTGCGCATCAGTGAGACTGACAAACCAGCTCTCGTTGAGGCACTCGTCCCGCAGGCGGCCGTTGAAGCTCTCGACGTAGCAGTTCTCGATCGGCTTGCCCGGCCGAATGAAGTGGAGGGTGATGCCGCGTTCATGGGCCCACTGGCCGAAGGCCTGGCTCGTGAACTCGGAGCCATTGTCGCAGACGATCGCGCGCGGGAGGGGCGCGGTGAGCGCGAGGCCATCAAGGAGCTGCGTCACCCGGGCGGCAGGCAGCGCGAAATCGACGGCGATCAATGGACACGTCCGCGTGAAGTCGTCGACGACCGTGAGCACGCGGATCACGCGCCCGTCGCCGAGGGCATCGTGGACGAAGTCGATCGACCAGCGCTCATTCGGTGCAAAGAGCGGCGCGCGCGGTACCCGTGCCCGGCTCACGCGCTTGCGCCGGCGACGCCGGACATTGAGGCCCGCCTCGCGGTACACGCGCTGCGCGCGCTTCCGATTCACGTGCGCGCCCTCCCGCTCCAAGAGCCAATGCAGCCGGCGATAGCCCCACCGCGGCTTCTGGATGGCGAGCGTCTCGAGCTGCGCGCGCAAGGCCGTGTCGTCACGCGTCGGGCGATACCGCTGGCTCGACCGAGCAAAGCCGGTGAAGCGGCACGCGCGACGTTCCGACACGCTGGCGGCGATTATGACGTCGCGGACCGCGGTCCGCCGCTGCGCCGCGGTCCTCATTCTTTTCCCAGGAGATCCTTCAGCACCTGGATGTTGAGCGCCTGGTCGGCGACGACGCGCTTGAGCCGTCGGTTCTCGTCTTCGAGCACGCGCAGGCGCTTCGCCTCGTCGGCCTGCATGCCGCCGTACTTCCGGCGCCAGGCGTAGAACGTGGGCTGCGAGATGCCGTGTCGTCGCAGCAGCTCCGCGAGCTTCGCGCCGGGCGCTGCCGCCTCCTGCAAAATCCCGATGATCTGTTGTTCGGTGAAGCGGCTCTTGCGCATCGATCCTCCAACGGTGAGGATCGGCAAGAATAACTGGATCAGACGGCGGGGGTCACGTCACCAGAGCGTCAAGATCAGCCGACTAGAACCGATCCATTCTTGCCGCGCGGCGTGAACGCCGCCTTTAAGGTACCCTTTCGGCTGAATACCATTCCAAAGAGGCCGCACGCGCGTATGGCATTCAGGATAATGCGCGACCTCGAGAACAGGCCGCTTGCCAATCGGGGCCTCGGTAGACTCGTAACTTGGGCGATTACGGGAACTCTCAACGACCCACTCGCAACCCATCCGCGCGCCAGCGCCAGAGAAGATTAGAAGTCGTTAATCGGAATCCACTGACCCAAAGCTGGCCGATCGGGCTACGTTTCACGTTGACGACGGATACGGCACCTTGAGGTTTGTCGGTCGTAGTTGTGTTCCTCCTATTAAGTCACCTCGTGGCTCAGTTCCCTCTAAGCGCTGAGGAACCAGCGGCGTGCGCCTCAAGAGAATCGACATTACCAATGCCCCGCCTGTGAAGAGATTCCTGGTAGACGATCTTTCCGACCTAGTCGTTCTGGCCGGTCCTAATGGCGTCGGTAAAACTCGGCTGATTCAATCGCTATTGACCGCGATGCAGGGCCAGAAACCCGATCCGGTTTGTCGCCTTGTGATCGAGGCCACGAACGACGACGAACGGAAGGCTTGGAGCCAAGACTCGATCGATACATCTAATGCGGACGAGTTCTCACGACTCCGCACCACGCTACAACGTAACCGGCGACGAAAAGACTGGCGTAGCAGTGTGTATCAAATCGAAAGCGACCGCGCGCTTGGGAACATTAACCCTTACAGCTTTACCTTCGACGCCGTCGACCCTTTCGAAGAGCTCGTGCCATGGAACCTCGGCATTGGCAGATTGCGTGATCGTTTTCAAGACACTCAACAGTCGATCTTTCGAAAGATTCACGCGCGACGCACACAAATTGCCGCCCAGGCAGAAGCGGCAATGCTACGCGGGGAGACGACCCTAGCGTTAGACTTTCCCGATCCGCTTGCGCCTTTCAAGTCCGCGTTTTCGCGACTGTTAGCGCCCAAGAGGCTTCTAGATGCCGATCCCCGGGACCAGCAGCTCTATTACATGCTGGACGGAAACAGGTTGCCGATCTCTACCCTGAGTTCTGGGGAGCGCGAAGTAGTGAACGTGGTTTTCGATTTCATAATGCGCAATCCCACAGACTCGATCGTCATTTTTGATGAACCGGAGCTACACTTGCATCCGGAGCTGAACTATCGACTGGTCCAAACACTGCGCGCTGTTGGCGAACGAAACCAATTTATACTGATTACACATTCGGCCGACATTATTACTGCCTCTCTGGATAGTTCAGTCGTTTTCGTTGCTCCGCCGAGGGATGACGGATCAAATCAGGCCATACCTGTCCGTGAGGACGATAAAACGAACCAGGCCCTCCGGCTCCTCGGGCAATCGGTTGGAATCGTCTCGCTCGGCAAGAGGCTTGTTCTAATCGAGGGCACCGCGTCGAGCCTGGATAAGCAAACGTATGGGGCGATCCTTTCAGACCGGTTCCCAGGGTTTGTCTTGGTACCAAGCGGAAGCAAGGGACTAATTCGATCGTTTTCCACGCTAGTCTCCGCCGTGCTGAGCCAAACGATCTGGGGCGTTGACTTCTTTATGCTCTGCGACCGCGACGCGATTCCCCCGCACGCGGACGAAAGCGCTATGGAGACGAGCGCTGGAGGAAAATTACGAATACTGAAACGATACCACCTCGAAAATTATTTCTTGGATGAGCACGTGCTTGCCTCGGCGTTCGAGCCCCTTGAGAAACCCGACTCGTGGTTGCGCGATCCAGGGCGAATCAGACTAAAGCTGGAGGAAATCGCTCGCGAAACCGTACCCTATGCCACTGCTCTGATCGTCGCGGCAAGGCGTCGGGAACAACTCGGAAACCTGGACTTGATGGTCAGTAATTGCCACAACGCCAGCGTAGATCAGCTGAGCGCACTCTTTGTCGCGCGCGCCCGCTCGGAAAGGGCACGATTTGCAGGAGTCGTCGACGAAACCGATCTGGAGGCCGAGGTCCGACGCGTACATAAGGAACTCGAAGAGAGTTTTCAGGGCCCGGAGGCGTCTTGGCGCACAGCGATTCCCGGCAAGGTTGTGTTCAACCGCTTTTGCTCGCTAGCCAACTTAGATTCGGGGAGAGTGAAACAGCTCTACATTCGCGCGGCGGAAGCCCACTCCAACGAACCGTTCGCGGACATCGTCCATATCTTCGAGGACTTCGGCAAGGTGACGAACTGAGCGCGGTTTGTCCTCTTGTCGAACGAGCGTCGGGGAGACCGTGCGTCATTCACCGTATATCGCTGCGCGCGG
>Ga0207676_10002081_pt1 | contig 14519 bp, 10 predicted proteins | sample KBSSwiS72_FD_184307 | JGI IMG/M metagenome (GOLD analysis project Ga0207676, IMG submission 184307) | Switchgrass rhizosphere microbial communities from Kellogg Biological Station, Michigan, USA - KBS Switchgrass S7-2 (SPAdes) (version 2) | ecosystem: Host-associated > Plants > Roots >... | reverse complement strand
CGCCGATGACGACCTTCATCATCGGGATCTTGTACTTCGGGTCGGGCAGGAACCGCGACGAGTTCGACCACATGCGGCCGTCCGGCATCCGCATGACGTTGGTCAGGTAGATGACGTCGCCCTTCTTGGTGGGCGAGCCGTCCTGGTACTTGGTGAAGTCGACGATGTGCTCGCGCCGCTTCGCCGGCCACAGCTCGAACGAGTCCCGGGTGATCGCGAACGGCAGCAGGCCGCCGTCGTCGGCGATCTCGGTCCAGCGCATGCACTGCTGGCCGTCCTCGATCCGCCACTGGCCCTGCAGATCGCCGTCGGTGGCGTAGCCGAGGTCACGCGCCGGCACCGGCCCGGTGGTCGAGGTCATCAGCTTGAACTCGTAGATCCGGGAGATCGACGCGTCCAGGAAGCGGAAGCGATACTTGCGCCGCTTCACCTCGAGGGTCGGAAAGGCGGTCCCGTTGACGGTGAAGATGTCGCCGACGAAGCCGTGGTTGGGGAAGTGCTTGAAGAACGTCTTGCCCCACCACTCGGGGTGCGTCTTCGGGTTGCCGGCAGCCGGGAACTCGCCCTGGGTGTCGTGGATGTCCTTGTGGATCGTGGTGCCGTCGTCCAGCCGGCAGTCGTAGATCGCCAGCGGGATGTCGAAGTCCACGTCGAACGTGCCGTCGGCGTGGTTGGTGCGGACACCCGGCAGCCGCAGGCCCTGGGTCTCGTCGCCGGCGTCGAGGTTGTTCTCCGGGTCGTAGATCGGGTAGAGGCCGACCATTCCCTTGTAGACGTTCGACCCGGTGTGGTCCATCCGGTGGTCGTGGAACCAGAAGAAGCTCTGCTTCTCCCGGCTGTCGTTGCCGGCCGGCCAGTTCAGGTAGAGGTTGTCCACGAAGGAGCCGACCGGGTAGCCCTTGGCCTGCGGGCCGAACAGGAACGAGTAGTGCGGGTTGCCGTCCGACTCGGGCGCCGTGTGCCCGTTGTGCAAGTGGGTCAGGAACGAGTAGTCCGGCGACCCGAAGTCCTGCCGGTCCAGGTTGAGCGGGTTCTCGTCCAGGTGGTTCTCGAACCGCACCAGCACCGGCTTGCCGTACTCCGCGTTGATCCGCGGTCCGGGGAAGGTGCCGTTGAACCCGTAGATCGTCGACGGCGGCAGCGTCCGCCTGGTCCCGGCGGGGTAGGTGTTGCCGGCCGCGTCGAACGAGGGGGCGTTCTTGCCGTCCTTGTCGATGGGCATGACCTGCGAGCTGGTGAACGAGTGCTGCCGGACGAGCAGGTCGAACTTGTAGACGATCGGGTCCGGGAAACCGATGGCGTCCGGCCAGATCTGGTGCGTCTCGTTGCGGAACGAGTTCTGCTGACCGACACCAGGACCCGGCGGCAGCGGCAGCGCCGCCACCTCCGCCGGCGTCAGCGGCTTCGCCGCCGGCGGGATCAGCAGCGGGTCGGTGAACGGGTTCAGGATCAGCGGCGAGGTCGGGAAGACCTCGTCGTACAGGGAATCGGCGAGCGCGATCGAGCTCGCATTGAACAGGCCGTCCTTCGACAGCAGACCGCGGCGGTCGAGGGAGGGCTGCATGAGCACCTTCCCCGCGCCGATGCCCACGGCGGCGGCACCGACGGCGCCGACCCGGAGGACGTTGCGCCGGGAAATGCCCGACCGCGCGTCAGACGTTTCCTCCTCGGCCCGCTCCTCGATTGTTGCTTCGGACATCAGACCAACCTCCAGTTGGTGTGACAGCCGAGCGCGCGTGCGAAGAAGGCACGCACACTCGTATCGCCGATCGGCGGCCCACGGGCTCTCCCATAAGCCCGCGCGCAGGCCATCACGACCTGCGCCGGACAGCACGAACTCGGCTGCGGCGAATGACAGACGCGCTCTTTCCGACCGGGCAGCCGGTTGGTCGCCCGGAGGGCAGGACGAGGCGTCTCGAAAAGTCACGCCGCTGGCGGCGGCGTCCGGGCATGCCACGGCGGGCGCTCCGGACAGTCGCAATCGTGGGGCGACATCGCGGCTGACTGAAGACCGACCTGCAGCGGTCTCAGTCTGCTCCGGCGCGTTTCCGGCCGCCCCTCCCTAATTGGGTCATCAGACCCCCCAAAAGAAGGGGTACGGCGGGGTGATAACACCCACCCGGATCCCGGGACTGGTACGACCGGAGTAGCGATTGCGCGGGACACTTATTGATAATTCAAATGCAGACTTGCCGGGCCACCCCGGTGCCTGCCCTCGCAACTGGAGGAACAAGGGCAGGCACCTGCCCGGGGAGGTGGGAGGGAAGTCTCCCCAGGGGGTGAGGGCCTACGGCACGATGGTCCAACCGAACATCATGGCGTGGTCTTCATGCAACAAGTTGTGGCAGTGCGCCACGTACGGTCCGACGAAGTCGCGGAACCCGCGGTAGATGATCACGGACTCGGACGGGTCCAGCGCGATCAGGTCCTCGCGAGACTTGTCGTCCGGGTGGCCAGGATCGACGTTGACGCTGACGTCCCGGTTGTTCCGCATGACGGTCCGGTGCTCTTCCATGTGCAGGTGGAAGGGGTGCACCCAGCCGCCGCCGCCGTTGCGGATCTCCCAGAGGTTGAAGGAGTTCTTCCTCGGCGTCGCCTTGTACGCGTGGCCGGCCCGGTTGGTGAGCGAGGTGATCTCGGTGGTCGGGTCGAACTCCACCCCGTTGATCAACCATTCCATCTCGCCGCCGGCGCTGCCCCGCTGCAGCTCGAAGATCAGCCGGTCGTCCAGCAGGCTCTGCCAGTTCGACGGCAGCGGCGGCAGGTCCCGCAGCGTGGTCGTCGACGACGGCAGCACGGAGTTGTCCGGTGCGTCGTCGCCGATGACGATCTTCATCATCGGGATCTTGTACCGGGGATCGGACGAGAACCGGGAGGAGGCGTTCCACATCCGCCCGTCCATCATCTTCATGGTGTTGGTCAGCCAGATGACGTCGCCCTTCTTGGTGGGCGAGCCGTCCTGGTACTTGGTGAAGTCCACGATGTGCTCGCGCCGCTTCGCCGGCCACAGCTCGAAGTTGTCCCGGGTGATCGGGAACGGCAGCAGGCCGCCGTCGTCGGCGATCTCGGTCCAGCGCATGCACTGCTGGCCGTCCTCGATGCGGTACTGGCCCTGCATCTCGACGTCCTTGTAGCCCAGCGAGATCGCCGTCTTCGGACCTCTCGTCGAGGTCATCAGCTTGAAGTCGTAGATCCGGGAGACAGACGCGTCGAGGAACCGGAACCGGTACTTGCGCCGCTTGACCTCGAGCACCGGGAACGCGGTGCCGTTGATCGTGAAGATGTCGCCGACGAACCCGTGGTTCGGGAAGTGCTTGTGGAACGTCTTCCCCCACCACTCCGGGTGCTCGCGCGGGTTGCCGGCCGCCGGATACTCCCCCAGCCCGTCGTGGAAGTCCTTGTGCTCGGTGACGCCGTCGTCCAGCCGCATGTCGAAGACGGCCAGCGGGATGTCGTACTCGACGTCGAAGGACCCGTCCGGGTTGTTGGTGCGCACTCCGGGCAACCGCAGACCGGTCGTCTCGTCACCGTCGTCGAGGTTGTTCTCCGGGTCGTAGATCGGGTAGAGGCCGACCATTCCCTTGTAGACGTTGGCGCCGGTGTGGTCCATCCGGTGGTCGTGGAACCAGAAGAAGCTCTGCTTCTCCCGGCTGTCGTTGCCGGCCGGCCAGTTCAGGTAGAGGTTGTCCACGAAGGAGCCGACCGGGTAGCCCTTGGCCTGCGGGCCGAACAGGAACGAGTAGTGCGGGTTGCCGTCGCTCTCCGGCGCGGTGTGGGCGTTGTGCAGGTGGGTCAGGAACGAGTAGTCCGGGGCCCCGAAGTCCTGCCGGTCGAGGTTGAGCGGGTTCTCGTCGAGGTGGTTCTCGAACCGCACCAGCACCGGCTTGCCGTACTCGGCGTTGATCATGGGCCCGGGGAAGGTCCCGTTGAAGCCGTAGATCGTGCTGGGCGGCAGCGTCCGGACCGTGCCCTCCCGGTACTTGCGACCGGTCGAGTCGAACGATTCGGTGTTCTTGCCGTCCTTGTCGATGGGCATGACCTGCGAGCTGGTGAACGAGTGCTGCCGGACGAGCAGGTCGATCTTGTAGACGATCGGGTCCGGGAAGCCGATGGCGTCCGGCCAGATCTGGTGGGTCTCGTTGCGGAACGAGTTCTGCTGACCGACACCGGGACCGGGCGGCAGCGGCAGGGCCGCCACCTCGGCCGGCGTCAGCGGCCTGGCCGCCTTCGGGATGGGCAGCGGGTCGGTGAACGGGTTCAGGATCAGCGGCGAGGTCGGGAACTCCTCCTCGTAGAGCGAGTCGGCGAACGCCACCGAGGCGCTCTCGAACACGCCGTCCTTCGACAGCAGCCCGCGCGTCTGCAGGGACGGCTGCATGAGCACCTTCCCGGCACCCAGTCCGGCGGCGGCGACGCCGATGGCACCGGCGCGAAGCACGTTGCGCCGGGAAACACCCGAGCGGTCGCTGGGAATGTCCTCCTCGACCCGCTCGTCGATTGTTGCTTCGGACATCAGACCAACCTCCAGTTGGTGTGACAGCCGAGCGCGCGTGGTGGAGCACGCACGCTCGCATCGCCGGCCGGCGGCCCGCTTGCATGAGCCGCGCCCACCTGGACGTGGACGGGCAGGGCAGCACGACATCGGCTGTGGCGGATGGCAGACGCACTCTGCCGACCGGGCAGCTGGACAGCCGTCCGGAACGGCACGGCGAGGCGTCTCGGACTCCTCACGCCGCTGGTTGCGACGCCCGGACGTGCCACACGGAGGGTCCGGACCGGTCGCAATCGTGGGGCGACATCGCGACCGAATCAGTTGCACCATGCAGCTACTTCAGTCTGCTCTGGTGCCCGCCGATCCGCCTCTCCCTAATTGGTCGTACGGTCCCCCCAAAAGAAGGGGGTAGAGGAACGCCAAGACATCCACCCAGATTCCCTGGTCTTAGTACGACCGGAGTAGTAATTGCACCCGCAGTTGTTGAGCTTTCACCAAGTCTTGGCTATCAGCCGTTAGCCGGCCCCGGAGACGGCCCGGTGAGCGTCAGATAGGCGGCCGACGAGGCCGCGACGGATCGCCTCGCCCAGGCCTGCGCCCCGCGTCGGCGTGCCCGGCGTGGCCGGCACCGCGGACCCGTGGTGGTCGACCGTGCGGACGGAGACGACCGGCGCGGCCGCGATCTCGGCAGTGCTGCTGCCGGTGACCAGCAGTCCAGCTCCGCGCGCTCGTGGTGGGGTCGACCCGCGGGCCGGCCGGTCCCGAGCGCGTCCCGAGCCCGCATCGTCCGGGGCGGGCACCGGCGCGCCATCCCGACCCGCGCCCCCTGTCCGGGCGGCCGCGGGGCATCAGACGGACCTCGGCGCCTGCCCGGCAAGCTGAGCCGGGGCAGGCGCCGAGTCCGGGGAGTCCGGTTACGGGACGATGGTCCAGCCGAACATCATCGCGTGGTCTTCGTGCATGAGGTTGTGGCAGTGCGCCACGTACGGTCCGACGAAGTCACGGAACCCGCGGTAGAGCACGGTGGACTCGGACGGGTCGAGCGCCACGAGGTCTTCGCGGGAGATGTCGTCCGGGTGGCCGGCATCGGGCACCACGCTGGTGTCCTTGTTGTTCCGCATGACCGTGCGGTGTTCTTCCATGTGCAGGTGGATGGGGTGCACCCAGCCGCCGCCGCCGTTGCGGATCTCCCAGAGGTTGAAGGAGTTCTTCTTCGGCGTCGCCGGGTACTGGTGGCCGGCCTTGTTCGTCAGGCTGAGCAGCTCGATCGTGGGGTCGAACGGCTTGCCGTTGATCAGCCACTCCAGCTCGCCGCCGGCGGACCCGCGCTGCACCTCGAAGATCAGCCGGTCGTCGAGCAGGCTCTGCCAGTTCGACGGCAGCGGCGGGAGGTCCCGCAGCTTCTTGGTCGGGCCGGGCAGGATGCTGTTGTCCGGTGCGTCGTCGCCGATGACGATCTTCATGATCGGGATCTTGTAGTTCGGGTCCGGGTCGAACCGGGTCGAGTTCGACCACATGCGGCCGGTCGGCATCTTCATGACGTTGGTCAGGTAGATGACGTCGCCCTTCTTGGTGGGCGAGCCGTCCTTGTACTTGGTGAAGTCGACGATCTGCTCACGCCGCTTCGCCGGCCACAGCTCGAAGGTGTCCCGGGTGATCGCGAACGGCATCAGGCCGCCGTCGGTGGCGATCTGGGTGAAGTTCATGGCCTGCTGGCCGTCCTCGATCCGCCACTGGCCCTGCAGGTCCTCCTCGGTCGCGTAGCCGAGGTCACGCGCCGGCACCGGCCCGTTGGTCGAGGTCATCAGCTGGAGCTCGTAGATCCGGGAGATGGAGCAGTCCAGGAACCGGAACCGGTACTTGCGCCGCTTGACCTCGAGCACCGGGTACGCGGTGCCGTTGACCGTGAAGACGTCGCCGACGAAGCCGTGGTTGGGGAAGTGCTTGAAGAACGACTTGCCCCACCACTCCGGGTGCGTCTTCGGGTTGCCGGCAGCCGGGAACTCGCCCAGCCCGTCGTGGAAGTCCTTGTGGATCGTGACGCCGTCGTCGAACCGGACGTCGTAGATGGCCAGCGGGATGTCGTACTCGACGTCGAAGGACCCGTCGGCGTGGTTGGTGCGGACACCTGGCAGGCGCAGGCCCTGCGTCTCGTCGCCGGCGTCCAGGTTGTTCTCCGGGTCGTAGATCGGGAAGAGCCCGACCATTCCCTTGTAGACGTTGGCCCCGGTGAAGTCCATCACGTGGTCGTGGAACCAGAAGAAGCTCTGCTTCTCCCGGCTGTCGTTGCCGGCCGGCCAGTTCAGGTAGAGCTGGTCCACGAACGAATGCAACGGGAAGCCATGGTCCTTCGGGCCGAACAGGAACGCGTAGTGCGGGTTGCCGTCCGACTCGGGCGCGGTGTGCGCGTTGTGCAGGTGGGTGAGGAACCGGAGCTCGGGGTCCCCGTAGTCCTGCCGATCCAGGTTCAGCGGGTTCTCGTCCAGCCGGTTGGTGAACCGGACCAGGGACGGCTTGCCGTACTCGTTGTTGATCATCGGTCCGGGGAACGTCCCGTTGAACCCGTAGATGATCGAGGGCGGCAGGGTCCGGACGGTGCCGGCCGGGTAGGTGTTGCCGTTCGCGTCGAACGACTGGGTCGGCTGGCCGAGCGCGTTGATCGGCAGCACCTGCGAGCTGGTGAACGAGTGCTGCCTGGTCAGAACGTCAATCTTGTAGACGATCGGGTCCGGGAACCCGATCGCGTCCGGCCAGATCTGGTGCGTCTCGTTGCCGAACGAGTTCTGCTGACCGACGCCCGGGCCGGGCGGCGGGTCGAGCGCCGCGACCTCGGTGGGGCTGAGCGGCCTCAGCGCCTGCGGGATCACCAGCGGGTCGTTGAACGGATTGAGGATCAGCGGCGAGACCGGGAACGCCTCGATGTAGAGGGAGTCGGCGATCGCCGTCGAGGCCGCTCCGAACACACCGTCCGGACTCAACAAGCCCCGCCGCTGCAGGGAAGGCTGCATGATCACCTTGCCGGCTCCGAGGCCGACGGCGGCGACACCGACCGCACCTGCACGCAAGACGTTCCGCCGGCTCACGCCGGGCTGCTCGCCGTGCTGCTCGGCGGGTGGCTCGACGTGTTCCGTGCTCTCGTGGATTACCTGGGTCATCCGGCCACACTCCACTGTGGACAGAGGTGTCGACCCGCGCCGAGACAGCGCAGCGGCACCCTCGTGCGCCGCGCTCCGATTCGGGCGGGACGATTGCTGCACTATGCAAGCAGAATGGAGTCTCCGCCCACGCTGCAGTTGTGCCCCACCCCCACCTGGACCGAAGGAGGCCCCCAAAATTGGGTGTGCTGGCCCGAACGGGTAAACATGTCTGCATGTCGGATGCCGCCCGGGCCGCCAGGGCCCCCGGTCAGGAGGCGCCCTCGCACGACGAGCTGGTCGACGCGCTGCTGTCGGCCAGCCGGGTCATGGTCGGCCTGGCCGCCCGGTCGGTGGCCGACCTGGACTCCGAGGTGACGCTGCCGCAGTACCGGGCGCTGGTCGTGCTGGCCTCCCGCGGTCCGCAGCGGGTGGTGGACATCTCCGCCGAACTCGGTGTGAACTCGTCCACCGGGACACGGATGTGCGAGCGGCTGGTCCGCAAGGGCTTCGTCCGGCGGGAGCGGTCGGACACCGACCGGCGCGAGGTGCGGCTCACCCTCACGTCCACCGGGGAATACCTGGTGCAGGGGGTGACCGATCGTCGCCGCAGCGAGCTGGTCCGGATCGTCGACGCCGTCCCGGAGGTCTGGCACGAGCCGCTGACCGCCGCCCTGCGGTCGCTCGCGGACACCGCGGGCGAGCCGCCGGACAGCGAGTGGTGGCTCGGCTGGCACAACACCGGCGAGCCGGACCGCTGAGCGGACCCTGGCGCCCCGCGTCAGAAGTCCCTCGCACCGCCGGAACCTCTGACGCGGGTCTCTAGGTCCACAGCCGCAGCGTGGTGAAGGCCGGCTGCCACTCGTCCCGGTACGCCTGCTGGAACGACGCCGGCAGCAGACCGAGCACGGTCGCGGTGACCTCGGGCGACTCACCGTCCAGCAGCCACGGCAGGTAGCGGTGGACGTCGGCCGCGACCCGCTTGCCGCCCTCCACCCCGAACGCCCGCCACTGCTGCTCGGTGAGCGTCGCGTCGATCAGCGCCAGCCCCTCGGCCTCCTCGTGATCGAGGTGCCGGCGCAGCGCGACCGCGAGCGCGTCGGTCAGCTCGCCGAGCCGGTGCGGACCGGACTCGCGGTCGGCCAGTGCGGCGTCGATCGCCGCGAGCAGCGGGTCGATCGCGGCATGCTCGGCCTCCATCGCATCGAGCAGCGCCACGCCGTCCGAGTCGTCGGCCAGCGCAGCGCGCATCGGCGGCCACAGCAGGTCGTCCTCGGCCGTGTGGTGGATCGTCAGGTAGGACGTGAACATCTGCCACCCGGCGGCGGTCCGCAGGATGTGCCGTGGGTCATCGTTCGGGCGCGCGGTCAGCCGCGCGATGCGGTCCAGGTCGCGGCGCAGCGCGGCATGCATCGTGTACATCATGGTCATGTCGTTCGTGAACGGCATCGCTGTCGTCTCCTCGGCCCGGTCGCGAGTGGATGGGAATGGATGGGAACTGCCGCTAGGCGGCGTCGGCGGTCGCGGGCTCCGGTACGGGTGCCGGCGCCGCGGCCGGGGGCGCGGTGACGCGCTGCGGTCCGGAGCGGGACAGCGCGCCGCAGACCACCGCGCCGGCGACGACCAGGACGAGCCATCGCCGGCGGTCCGGGATCCGCCCGACCTTCGAGAGGTTGTCGGTCATGCCCGGAGGACGAACGGCCGGCCGCCCCGGGGACAGCCCCGTCAGATCTGGTCGAGCCGCCGGCGGAGGAACCGCTGCTCGGGCGGCGACGTGGCCAGCTCGAGCGCGCGGCGGTAGGCGGCGCGAGCCTCGTCGTCGCGGCCGAGACGCCGCAGCAGCTCGCCCCGGGTCGAGTGGAGGTAGAGATAGCCGTCCAGGTCGAGCCGGTCGACCGCGGCCAGCGCCGCGCCGGGGTCGCCGGCCTGGGCGACCGCCACCGCCCGGTTGAGCTCGACCACCGGCGAGCCGGTCAGCTCGACCAGCCGCCGGTACAGCGCGGCGACCTGGGGCCAGTCGATCCGGTCCCGCGCCTGCAGCGACGCGATCGCGGCCTGGACGACGTAAGCGCCGCGCCCGCCCAGGGCGATCGCCCGATCGAGCGCCACCTGTCCCGCCGCGATCTGGCCCGCGTCCCACAGCGACCGGTCCTGGTCCTCGAGCAGCACGAGGTCCTCGCCGGCGAACCTGGCCCGACGGCGGGCGTGGTGGATCATCATCAGCGCCAGAAGCCCGTGCGCCTCCGGCTCGTCCGGCATCAACGCGGCGAGCACCTGCCCCAGCCGGATCGCCTCGGCGCCGAGGTCGACCCGGCCGCGGTAACCCTCGTTGTAGATGAGGTAGAGCACGGCCAGCACCGCGTCGAGCCGCTCGGGCAGCACGCGCGCTTCGGGAACCGCGAACGGGATCCCGGCCGCCGCGATCTTCGCCTTCGCGCGGGACAGCCGCCGCTTCATGGTCTCCTCGGAGACCAGGAACGCCCGGGCGATCTCGGCGGTCTGCAGGCCGCCGAGCGCCCGCAGCGTGAGCGCCACCTGCCCGTCCAGCGGCAGCGCCGGATGGCAGCAGGTGAAGATCAGTTCGAGCCGTTCGTCCTTGATCGCGGAGTCGTCGAACTCGTCCATGACCGCCTCCGGCACCGGCAGCAAGCGGATCTTCTCGGCCAGCGTGCGCTCCCGGCGGATCCGGTCGATCGCCCGGTTGCGGGCCGTCGTCACCAACCAGGCCACGGGCCTGTCCGGGACGCCGGACACCGGCCAGCGCTCCGCGGCGATCGCGAACGCCTCCTGGGTCGCCTCCTCGGCCTTGTCGACGTCGCCGAGGAACCCGACCAGCGACGCCAGCACCCGGCCCCACTGGTCCCGGAAGGCCTCCTCGAGCGCGGTCAGCGCGGCACCACCGGCCCGGCCTCCACCGCCAGCACCGGTCTGATCTCCACGGCACCGCCGAGCCGGACGGCCGGAATGCGCGCGGCCAGCTCGATCGCCTCGTCCAGGTCGGCCGCCTCGACCACGCTGAACCCGCCGAGCACCTCCTTGGTGTCCGCGAACGGGCCGTCGGTCATCAGCGTCCGGCCGCCGACCACGCGCACGCAGGTCGCGGTCTCGACCGGCTGCAACCGCGCCCCCGCGACATAGCGGGCGTCGTCGGCCAGCGCCAGGTAGTCGGCGCGCGTGGCCGCGCGCTCCGCGTCGGGCATCGCCTCCAGGTAGTCCGGGTCGGGGTAGATCATCAGGGCGTACTGCATCGGACGAACCTCCAGGGCGGTGAGCTCTCCCTGTCTGACGAACGAGCGGCCTCCGGCGGGACACGAGTCAGCCGGGACTGTCGAGCAGACCGCGGGCGAGGGCGGGGACGATGGTCGGGGCGAGCGGCAGGCGGGGCAGGAGCAGGGCCTGGACAACGTGGTACGCGTCCGGCTTGCCGGGCCAGACGGTCGCGGACGGGCGGTTGGTCGGGTCGAGCTCGTGCCACCAGGAGCCGCCGTCCGGGTCGACCAGGCAGCGGGTCGCGTAGTCCCAGGTGCGGTCGTAGCCGGTCGCGTACCGGTCCGCGCCGGTGACCTGGTGCAGGGCGGCGGCCGCGGCCAGCGCCTCGGCCACGACCCAGTGCATCCGCTGCCGGACCACCGGGCGGCCGGCGAAGTCGACCGTGTAGACGAACCCGTCCGCGCCGTCGACCGCCCAGCCCAGCTCGATCGCGCGGTCGAACATCGCCGCCGCGTCCGGCAGCAGCCAGTCCGGCGCGGCGGGTCCGAGCGCTGCCCGCACGTCCAGCGCGAGCCGGGACCACTCGATCAGGTGGCCGATCGTCACCCCGTACGGGCGGAACTGGTCGGCCGGCCGGTCCCGGTTGAACTCCGGCAGCGGCGTCCAGCCAGGGTCGTAGTGCTCGGGCAACAGCCAGCCGGACTGCCGCGCCACCCGGTGCACGATCCGCTCGGTGATCCGCAGGGCCCGCTCGCGCCAGACCGGGTCGGCCCCGGCGTCGGCCGCGGCCAGGTAGGCCTCGACCGTGTGCATGTTCGCGTTGGCGCCCCGGTAGCGGTCGAGGGTGCGCCACGGGCGGTCCCACTCCTCGACCACCATGCCGTCGTCCTCCCGCCAGAAGTGCCGCTGCTGCACGCCGAGCGCGTCAGCCAGCAGCGTGCCGCCGGCGCCGACGACCGCGGCGCTGCTCGCGGCGAGCAGGACGAACGCGTGCTCGTACGCCTTCTTGCCGGAGTCGGTCGGCCGGACCGCCGCGTACCACCCGCCGTACTCGCGGTCGTGCAGCAGGTCCCGCAGCGCGGCGACGCCGTGGGCCACCAGCTCGTCCTGCCCGGGGAGGCCGAGCAGGGTGCCGATGGCGAACACGTGCGTCATCCGGGCCGTGACGTATCCCTCCACCGGCCGGTCGAACTGCGGCCGCCCGCGCTCGTCCAGCCAGGCGAAGCCGCCGTCCGGATGCCGCGACGCCGCCGCGAACCGCAGCACCCGCCGGCACTCCGCGTCGAGCTCCGCCCGATGCGCTCCCGTCCCCAGCACCGGCCCAACCTACGTCCGTATGCCGGCGCGGTCAGCCGGCCGGAGCGGGCCGGCGGGTGCGGGTGGGCAGCCGCAGGGCGAGGACCAGGGCGACGGCGGTGAAGGCGAGCGTCCACCAGAACGTGGTGCGGTAGCCGGCGGCGCCGGCGACCTGGCTGGTCAGGATCAGCGCCAGCACCGCGCTCCCGAACGAGCCGCCGACCTGCTGGGACGTCCGGGTGATGATGCTCGCGTCCGGGATCTGGGCCCGGTCGAGGCCCTCGTACGCGGTGGCGAAGACCGGCAGCGTCACCGCGCCGAGCCCGAACCCGCGCACGACCAGCGCGGCGGCGAGCACCCACTCGCTCGTGCCGGCGCCGGCCAGCGCGAACGGCAGCGTGCCGGCGGCGGCCAGCGCGAGCCCGGTGGCCACCACCCAGCGCGGGCCGATCCGGTCGGTCAGCGAGCCGGCCGCACCGCGGCTGAGCAGCACGCCGATGCCCTGCGGGGCGAGCAACAGCCCGGTCCGCAGCGGGTCGTGCCCGCGCACGTCCTGGAAGTAGAGCGGCACGAGCAGCAGCGCGCCGTAGAGCACGAAGCCGGACAGGAACATCAGCGCGGTCGACGTGCTGAACGACGACACCCTGAACAGCCGCAGGTCCAGCAGCGGCGACCGGACACACAGCGCGTGCACGATGAACGTGACCAGCAGCACCAGCCCCGCCGCCAGCGGCAGCAGCACCAGGGCGTCGGCCATGCCGCCGACCAGGCCGACCCGGGACAGCCCGTAGAGCAGCGCGGCGATGCCGGGCGAGAGCAGGGCCAGGCCGACGGCGTCGAGCCGGTGCCCGCGGTCGCCGGCGTCGGCCGGCATCAGCCACCAGGCCAGCACCAGGCCGGCCACGCAGAACGGGACGTTGACCCAGAAGATCCACCGCCAGGACAGGTGTTCGACGACGAGCCCGCCCAGCAGCGGGCCGAACACCGGCCCGAGCAGCACCGGCAGGCCGATCGTCGCGGTGACCCGGCCGAGGCTGCGGCCGCCGGCCGCCCGCATCAGCACGGTCTGCATCACCGGCAGCATGAGCCCGCCGCCGACGCCTTGCAGGACGCGGGCGGCGATCAGGTCGCCGGCGCTCTGGGCCACGCTGGCGGCGAGCGAGCCGAGCAGGAAGACCGCGAGTGCGACCAGCCACACGTGCTTCCCGCCGAACCGGTCGACCAGCCAGCCGGTGACCGGGATGGCGATCCCGAGGGCCAGCAGGTAGCCGGTGGTGACCCACTGGATCGTCTCGATCGGCGCGTGCAGGTCGGTGGCCAGCGACCGGAGTGCGACGCTGACGATCGTGGTGTCGAAGACGACCGCCAGGACGCCGGTCATCATGACGAGGGCGAGCCGGAGGAAGGCCGGATCGAGCCGGTCGTCGGCCGGGCGGTCGGGCAGGACTGTCGTCACCGTAGGCACCTCTTCCGCGTTAAGATATGCAGGCACATCTTAAGTACGCCCCGCGGAGAACGTCAATAAGATATGGAGGCGCTTCTTATGGGCCGGTCCGGTGGAGCGACGCGGCGGCGCGGCGCCGCGCTGGAGGACGCGCTGCTGACCGCGGCCTGGGACGTACTGTCCACGGCTGGCTACGGAGGGTTCACGATGGAGGCGGTCGCCGAGCGGGCCCGCACCAGCACCCCGGTGCTCTACCGGCGCTGGCCCGACCGCTGGGACCTGGCCATGGCCGCGATCCGGCACTACGGCGACCGCAACCCCGTCGCCGCGCCGGACACCGGCAGCCTGCGCGGCGACCTCATCGCGTTCCTCCGGGACGCCTCGAGCAAGCGGGCCGCGGTGGCCGCGGTGTTCAGCCTGCGGATGGCCGAGTTCTTCGACGAGACCCGGGCGACCCCGGCGCAGGCGCGCCAGCAGATGCTGGAAGGCCGGACCCCGATCACCGAGGAGATCTTCGGCCGGGCGGTGGCCCGCGGCGAGGCCGACCCGGACCGGCTCACCCCGCGGGTCAAGTCCGTGGCCTTCGACCTGCTGCGCAACGAGCTGGTGCTGACCCAGCGCCCGGTGCCGCGCAAGGTGATCGAGGAGATCGTCGACGACATCGTGCTGCCGCTGGTCCGCCCGCGTCAGTGACGGTGGGTGGCGTCGGGCTGGCGCGGGTCGGCCGGGTGCTCGAAGCCGGGCGCCAGCCGGATCCGCTCGGCCGCCGCCGCGTCCAGCCAGCGGGCGAACGCCAGCTGCGTCGCCCGGGCGGTCAGCTCGGCCTCGATCTCCGGCCGCACCTGCTCGTACGGGACCGGCCCGGCCGGCAGGACCGCGTCGACCACCAGCCGGTGCGAGCCCAGTCCACTGTGGACCGGACCGTGCGGGCGGCCGCGCAGCT
>Ga0207676_10002075_pt1 | contig 14548 bp, 14 predicted proteins | sample KBSSwiS72_FD_184307 | JGI IMG/M metagenome (GOLD analysis project Ga0207676, IMG submission 184307) | Switchgrass rhizosphere microbial communities from Kellogg Biological Station, Michigan, USA - KBS Switchgrass S7-2 (SPAdes) (version 2) | ecosystem: Host-associated > Plants > Roots >... | reverse complement strand
GCCAAAGCCACCGCCCCAACCACCACCACCCCAGCCCGGTCCCCAGTAAATCGGGGGGCCACCCCTACCCCCTCGACCCCCGCGGCCGCGACCCGCGCGCGCCAGCATGGGCAGAACAAAGAAGACCAGGATAAACAGCACTGGAATTACCCAGCCTGGAATTCCACCCTCACTGCCCCCGGAGCTCCTGAATGGATCGGCCGCGGTCAGGGCGGAGTCGGTGACACCGAAGCCCTTAGCGACGGTGCTTGCGATCGCCTCGGTACCGGTGACGAGCGCCGGGCCGTATTCACCCTGCCGGAGCTGCGGGATCATGAGATCCAGAATCCGGCCGGCTGTGGCGTCGGTGACTATGCCCTCGACTCCGCGCCCGGTGGCGAGATAGAGCCCGCCCTTTTCTCCTTCACGTTTCGGCACGACGAGGAGTACCAGGCCCGCGTTGCGGCGCTGGTCGCCGATCTCGGCCTTGGCCCCGACGCCCCATGCCCGACCGATGGCCAGGGCAAGCTCGGATGTTTCGTAGCGCCCCTGAGTGGGGAGGGTAACCACGGCAAGCTCAGCGCCCGTGGCGGTCCGGAGGCGGGCGGCGAGGTCCTCAATCCGGGAGGCCGACGGTTGATCCACGACACCAGCTGCGTCGGTGAGGTAACCGCTAGGGCGTGTGGGAAAGAGCGAGTCGATTCCGCTCTGCTGTGCCACGAGCAGCGCCGGGATGAGTTGAAGCAACCCCAGGACTCGCCTAGCTTTCCCCGGCCCGAATACCCCTTCGGTCCCCCTCACCCGGTTGCCTGTGCCCCGCTGTTTGATCACGCTCGCTCTGGTTCTGGCCGCCTGCGGCGGCCGGGAAGTCCGTGTAGACGTCGCCATTCCCGGCCCCGATTCCGTCGATGCGCCGGTGGCGAACCTACCACTGATCGTGCTCTCCTACGATCGGGACAGCATCATTTCACTACTCGAGGCCAAGGCCACCGCGCCGACAGGGATCAAGCAGCGATTGGATACGCTGTTCCATGCCTTCCAGAAGCCGTTCCACGCTTACGTCACCGCATCGCTGGCCGTGACCCGCACCCAGGATTCGCTCGCACGGCTCAAGGTCCGGCTCGATTCAATGCCGCGGTCGGCACCAGACTACGCATTCCTTTACCGGCGCTTCAACACGCTCTCCGACTCGCTCGCCGACCTCGCCAAGCGGCGTGACGCGGCACAACTCCAACTCAAGAAGGCTCGCGACACGCTGGCCGCGCCGATCGACAGCCTCCGCGAACTCATGAGCCGTTGGCAAGATAGCACCTATAAGGGCTACGACAGTATCGTTGACCGGCTCAACAATGTAGTTGGACGACAGCCGATTCCAGACACGACGGGCGCCGATGGTTCGGTGACGATTCGGTTGCCGAATGGCGACTGGTGGGTGTACGCTCGTTCCTGGGTGGCCGACGATCCCAACGCAGAATGGTACTGGAATATCCCGATCCGCAGTGGCAAGATCGTGCTCGATCGTACGACGGGAAAGCGGCAGGCGAGGTACTGAGATGCGAATTCTGATGCTGGCGTTTTTGCTGACCATCGGCACCTTCATGAGCGCGGCCGCGCAGCTCAAGGATCCGGGACTGGTTGCCGCGCGAACCAAGGGGTCGCCGACGGCGCCGGTCGCGGTCTACGAAATGTCGGACTTCCAGTGTCCCTGGTGCCGGAAACAGGCCATGGAAGTGCTGCCGCAGCTGGAGCAGGAATTCATCGCGACCGGGAAAGTGCGCTGGATCTTCGTGAACTTCCCGATCACCGACCTCCATCCCAACGCGGGAGTGGCCTCCGAGTTCGCGATGTGCGCCGCCAAGAGCGATCATTTCTGGCCGATCCACGACCTGCTCTTCCAGTACCAGTCTAAATGGGCCCCGCTCAAGGATCCGGCGCCGTTTCTCCTCACGCTCGCCGACTCGGCCGGCGTGCCGCGAGATTCGATTGTTTCCTGTCTCCAGAAGCAGGAAACCCGGGCCCTCATCCAGAGCGAAGCCAATTCGGCCGCCCGCTCCGGCGTCTCCAGCACACCGACGGTCTACATCGAGGGAGCCGGACTACTCAAGGGAGCCGCACCCCTCGAAACCTACCGGCACATTCTGGATTCGTTGTGGAAGGTGAGGACCGGTGCAAGAGTCGATAGTCAATAGTCGAGAGTCATGAGGTTCACGACCATCGACTCGACTCCAGACTCTCGACTCCAGACTCTCGACTACCTCGCCACCGTCAGCAACACATCGTACAAGGCGTGGGTCCAGGCTGTGACGCCGAAACCCCGCACGAGATACAGGGCGCTCAGCAACACACCGGCAATGGTGCGGAAGGTAAAGGAGGTCAGCTCGAAGCTGTCGCCCAGCGGGCCGACATAGTGAAATGCCGCGAAGATGACCGCTCCCAGAAGTGTCGCGAAGACTCCCGCCGGAAAGGGCTTCATCTGGAAGGCCCCGACCGCAAACCGCGCCAGCGCCCCAACTATCAGGACCCGGAAGAGCAATTCTTCGTAGATCCCGGCACCCAGCGAAACCATGATCTGGGTGCCGAGGCCCTGTCCCTCCATCGGACCGAGAGCCAGGAGTCTCGGTCCCTGGAGCACGAGCGTCGTAAGCAGGCTCGTCACTACCCCGAACAGCACCGCGTAGACCACCGACTCTGCGAGCATCCCAACGAAGTAGCGGCCTTCGATAGGCCCGTTCTTCCGCCGGTCTCGCCACACCAGAACGATGCCGGTGCCCAGCAGGAGCACCCCGAAGATCGTCAGGCCATGTCCTCCGCCCAGCAGGACGAAGAGGCTCTTGAGCAGGACATCGGCTCCGTTGCGAATCCCCGAGCCATCCGGGCCGGAGAGGCCCCGGGCCATGAACTCGTAGAGAATCAGCAACGGGAAGGCGAAGGTAAGGCTGTAGCGAGGGGCCCGGGTGGTGGACCAGTAGGAGGGCATGGGAAGAAAGTAATGAGGGGAAGGACTGAGGACTGAGGAGGGAAAGCAGGCCGCGCCACCCCGTCGAGTTCACGGAATGGCGCGGTCGGTTGTCATCGAGCTCGAGACGATCGGCCTCGGGCCTCCGGCGTCACTTCGACGCCGCTACTCGCTCAGGCGATCGCTTGCCCTGCTCGAGCTACGGATGCAACTCTCACTAGACAATGGATCACCTCCTCTCACAGGGTGGAACATAGGGCGGACGGCCTTAGTTTAGCGGCAGGCAGGGCGCTCTCGCAAGTTGACAGGATGGCTCACCCAAGGCGGCGCTCCTACAGCCCGGAGTTCCTTGACCGAAACTAACCCGTTCTATCGCGCCGCGATCACCCTCGGCACCGCGCTCGCACCGGTGGCGGGGGCCTGGAACCGGAAGATCGTGCTCGGGCACGAAGGGCGCGTCGTGAGTCTCGAAGGATTCCGCCAATGGGCCGCTGCGCGCCGCGACCTGGCAAAGCCGCTGGTCTGGTTTCACGCGCCATCGGTGGGAGAAGCACGCCAGGCAGAGGCGGTGATGCGTGAGCTCCGCCACCTGCAGCCCGATTGGCAGATCGGTTTCAGCTGTTTCAGCCCCTCGGTTGAACCGCTTCTGACGAAGCTCCCTGCCGACGTGGCCGGATACCTTCCCTACGACCGGGTGCACGACGTCACCGAGTTCCTCGACCTCCTCTCCCCGACCGTCCTGATCTTCACCAAAGTCGATCTCTGGCCCGAGCTCGCCACCAGAGCGCATCAGCGTGGCATCAGGCTCGGATTGATCACGGGGACAGTGCGGCCGCACAGCGGAAGGCTCCGTTGGCCGATCCGCGCACTGCTCCATCCGGGATACTCCGTCCTGGACGCCGTCGGAACGGCATCGGAAGACGATGTCGACCGGCTCGTACAACTTGGCGTGGAACGGGATCGAATCCAGACCCTGGGCGATCCGCGCTACGACAGCGTCGCAGCCAAGGTCGCCGAGGTGTCACGGGAAGACCCCCTGCTCGCCCTCGGTGCGGAGGCATGGACCATCGTGGCAGGATCGACCCGGCACTCCGACGATCAGGTGCTGCTCAGTGCTTTCAGGACGCTGCGACGCCAGTATCCCGACCTCCGGCTCATCCTGGTACCTCACGAACCATCATCCCGTCAGCTCCACCGGATCGAGCGCACCGCGGCTCAACTCGGGCTGCCTCCACCGGTGCTTGTGGCCGACACCGCCAAACCCGCACCTCTCATGGTTGAAGATCGCTCCGGAAGGCTCGCGAGGTTGTACGGAGCTGGAAGAGTCGCTCATGTGGGTGGCGCGTTTGGCACTGCGGGCCTCCATTCGGTTCTGGAACCCTCGGCTTGGGCGATTCCGGTGACGGTGGGCCCGCGCTGGCACGAGAGCCTGGACGCGAGCCGGCTATTGGCTCAGGGAGGCGGGCTTTCCATCGGGCGAGGCGCGACCGGAGCTGCAGACCTCGTCCGCGCGTGGACTGTCTGGCACTCGGATGAAGCAGCCCGGGCTGCGACGGGGCGGGCCGCCCGGGCGGTGGTCGATCAGGGGCGCGGAGCGGCAGAGCGCTGCGCGCGAATGGTTGAGGGGCTGGTTATTTCGGCTGGACTACAACGCCTTCAAACGTCACCGAGCGCGGCACGATCAACCCCAGCGTAAGCCCGGTGATGATCACATCGAAAAACCTGCTGCGGACCTTGATTTTGAGGTCGGCTACGCCGGATCCCCCGACCAGCTGGCTGCCCAAGGCCTTCTTGAGCGACGGTTCGGAGAATTTGAAGGCGCCCCAAAAGCCATAGACGGCGTGCGAGGTCACCTTGAACGAGGTGCCCTGTGCGGGAGCGTCGGCACCTGATGCCATGGTCACCGGCACGCCAAGTCGTGTCGCGTCGAACGTGTTGGCGCAGCCCGACAAGAGGATCAGTCCCGCGGCAAGAATCACCCGGGCGGGCAGGTGCAGGCGGGAATTCACGCGATCAGAGTCCGAACGTCCAGTTGGCTCCCACACCGAACACCGAGGGCTTCACGCCGTTGTCGCCCCAAACCTGATCGTAAGAGAGCGTCAGGCCGAGCCCGAAAATCAGATTCAAATCGATGCCGCCCGAGAGTCCGAAGTTGGTGTTGGTCTCATCGACATTTCCAGTGACTCGGGTGACATCAACCCGCGGAGCGATCCACGGCCTGATGGCGAGGTTGGGATTGGGAATTGTGAGCGCGATACCCAGGCCGATCGGTGCGTGGACGACGGTTCCCGGACCCGACGGGTCGGCGTATTCGGCACCGGCCTGTAATGTCAGTGAAAGCGGGACCAATGGACCGCCGAAGACCTTGAGATTGAGTGCGCCCCCGATGGCGGTGTAGGCGTCGGCGGAGCCGTCAGGATCGAAGTGGGAGATGATCGCCGAGAGTCCGATGGTGCCGAACCCGATCTCCCCCCGTGCCCCGTACGCGCTTCCATCGCCATAGTCGGAGTTGGGGAAGCCTACTTCGGCTCCGACGCTGATACCGTTGGGAATGCCGGCATTGCGGGTGGGGAGGCCAGTGACCTGCGCCTCAAGGGGACCGGCGAGCAACATGCACGCCGCAGCAAGCATTGTCAGGTACCGCCGCATCAATACCTCCCGGCAATCGAGTCGAATCGGCGCGCAAGGTAGCGGTGTCACGCGGGGTTCGTCAATCTGGTCGGCAGCGACTTCGGACGCCGTGAAACGGGCCGGATAGCACAACCCTCCTCGGCTCCACGCCGAGGAGGGTCGTGTCATACGGGAACGGCTGATAAGAAACAGGCCGGCAGCGGGCGACTCACTTATGCCACGCTACGCCGATCCCCACTCCTTCGTAGTCCCCCACCGCGCCGCTCACCCGTACATCGAACGTCTTGGTGAGCGTAATGTCCACGCCGAGGCCGAGCCCAAACTGGGCATCGTCGAACAGATCGCCGAAGGCCGGAGCAATGACCGGGTGGACGTAGGGGGTGAAGCTGATCTTGGATTCTTCCAGCAGGACCTGGCGCCCGAGCGAAACGCCGAGCGGGATGAGGAACCCGGTGTTTCCGCCGGAAAAGAGAACCCCAAAGCCGCCCGTCACCGCAGCGTCGAGCGGGAAATCGTCGTTGTGCTTGGCGAGGACGGCGCGGGCATCAATACCGAGCGCGCCGATGTTGTCGCCGCCGCCCTCCGCGTCCATGTAGCCGCCCTGGAAACCCCAGTCGAAGGTCTTATGGAAGCGCCGGTACTCGCCCTCGATCGCGATGCTCACCCCTTCGCCGGGATCCGAGATATAACCACCTAATTCCTGTTTCTGAAACGCGCGGGTCGGCGCCATGAAAACCGGCGTGCCGAGCGTCTGCGCCGACAGCGTCCCCGCCGTTGACGCCAGTCCTGCCCCCACTAACAACATCAGAAGCTCACGACGCATGCGAGTCTCCTTGAACGTGTTCGGCCACCACCCTGACGGTGTTGTTCACCGTTTGCAGAAATCCCCCCTGCACTGCAAAGCGCAGCGTTTCTGCGCCGCGGCGCACCTGCAAGGTACCCCGCCCCAGTAGCGTCATGAAAGGAGCGTGCCGCGGCAGGATTCCGACCTCGCCATCATACGCCGGGGCGATGACGGAATCCGCCTCGCCATTGAATACCGAGGCATCAGGGCTGATAACCGTGACGTGCATCACGCGCTCGCTAGTTTCTTGGCCTTCGCCACCGCTTCGTCGATTGCACCCACCATGTAGAACGCCTGCTCCGGCAGATCATCAAACTCACCGGAGAGCACCCGCTCGAAGCTCTCGATCGTGTCCTCCAGTTTCACGTACTTGCCTTCGAACCCGGTGAACTGCTGCGCCACGAAGAAGGGCTGCGAGAGGAAGCGCTGAATCCGGCGGGCGCGGGCCACGACCAGCTTGTCGTCTTCCGACAGCTCGTCCATGCCGAGGATCGCGATGATATCCTGCAGACTCTTGTACTTCTGGAGGGTGCGCTGCACCCCAATGGCGACATTGTAGTGCCGCTCGCCCAGGAACTGGGGATCCAGGATCCGACTGGAGCTGTCGAGCGGGTCTACCGCGGGGTAGATGCCGAGCTCGGAGATAGCGCGGGACAACACCACCGTAGCGTCGAGGTGCGCGAACGCGGTCGCCGGAGCGGGGTCGGTCAGGTCGTCGGCCGGCACGTAGATCGCCTGCACCGAGGTGATCGAGCCCTTCTTGGTCGAGGTGATGCGCTCCTGAAGGTCGCCCATCTCCGTGGCCAGGGTCGGCTGATAGCCCACGGCGCTGGGCATCCGGCCCAGCAAGGCGGAAACCTCGGAGCCGGCCTGGGTGAAGCGGAAGATGTTGTCGATGAAGAGCAGCACGTCCTGGCCCTCGACATCGCGGAAGTATTCCGCGACGGTCAGCCCGGACAGGCCCACCCGAAGCCGGGCACCAGGAGGCTCATTCATCTGCCCGTAGATGAGGGCGCAGCTCTTGATGACGCCGGACTCCTCCATCTCGAGGTAGAGGTCGTTGCCCTCGCGGGTCCGTTCCCCCACGCCGCAGAAGACCGACTTGCCACCGTGGCCCTTGGCCACGTTGTTGATCAGCTCCATGATGACGACGGTCTTCCCTACTCCAGCGCCGCCGAACAAGCCGATCTTTCCGCCCTTCACGAACGGCGCGATCAGGTCGATGACCTTGATGCCGGTCTCGAAGATCTGGGTCTTGGGCTCGAGGTCGGTGAACTTGGGGGTTTCCCGGTGAATGGGCCACCGCTCGTTGCTCGCGGGAATCGGGGCACCGCCGTCTACCGGCTCGCCCAGCACGTTGAGGATCCGTCCCAGCGCGGCATCACCTACCGGAACCGCGATCGGCCCACCGGTGTCCTCGACCTTGGTGCCGCGCACCACACCGTCGGTGCTCGACATGGCGACGGCACGCACCTGGTTCTGTCCGATGTGCTGCTGCACCTCGGCGACGACCCGGATGGGCCGTGGGCCGCTGTTATCCTCGAGCAGCAGCGCGTTATAGATCTCCGGAAGCTTCTCCGGCTCGAATTCCACATCGAGCACCGGGCCGATGATCTGGATGACCTTGCCGATGTTCTTTGTTGCTGTTGCCATGGGTGCTCGTCAGTCCATGCGTGAGTGTTGGTACGTCAATCAAATTGTCAATTTCAAATTTTCAATTTTCATTGACCACTATCCTTCCAGCGCCGCGGCACCACCAACTATCTCCGCGATTTCCTGGGTGATCGACGCCTGGCGCTGGCGGTTATAGGTGCGCTTCAGCAGATCGTAAATCTCACCGGCGTTGTCGGTCGCATTCTTCATCGCGGTGCGGCGGGCGCCGTGCTCCGACGCGGCGGTCTCGACCAGCCCGCGGTATACCAGGTTCCGCACGTAGAGCGGCAACAGCTGCTCCAGGATCTCGTCCGCCCCGGGCTTGAGGATGTAGTCGGGCCGCACCCCGCTCTTTGGGCGCTCCGGCGTCTGGACCGGGAGTACGGTCACTAAGGCTGGCGGTGTGGAAAGCGGACTGTGGAACTTGGCGTAGATGAGATCGAGGCTGGCGAGCCGTCCCGCCGCGAACTCCTCGATCAGCGGAGTCACCAGCTCCGAGGCGTGATCGGCCGTCGGCTTGTCACCGATATCGATCCGCTGAGTAGCCAGCGGCCGCCCGATGTACCTGAAGTAGCCGATGCCCTTCCGACCCACGCCGTGCAGATCGACCTGATAGCCCGCGCTCTCCAGCGCCTCGATGCGATGGCGGGCTTCCTTGATGAGGTTGGAATTGAATCCGCCGGCCAGCCCGCGATTGGAGGTGATCAGAAGGATCGCGGCGCGCTTGGGACCGCCCGCCGCGGGAGCGGCCGGCTTCCGGAGCAAGGGGAATCGGGCCTGCAGCTCGGGAGTTACCAGATCGCTGATGACTTCGGCCAGTGCCTGCGCGTAGGGTCGAGCCGACACGACGCGATCCTGCGCCCGCTTGAGCTTGGACGTGGAAACCAGTTCCATCGTCCGCGTGATCTTGCGGGTGTTCTGAACGGAGCGCATCCGTCCCCGGAGCGCACGGGAAGACTTGGCCATTTACTCGGCCCGGAACAGCGGCTTGAAAGCGGTAATCGCGGCCTTGATCTTTCCCGTCAGGTCCTCGTCCAGCGTCCGCTTGGTACGGATTCCCTGCAGCACGGCGGGATGCTGCGCCTCGAGGTACGCGAGGAAATCCGCTTCCCATTTCCGAATCGACTTTACCTCGACGTCGTCGAGGAAGCCGTTCGTCGCGGCAAAGATGATCGCCACCTGCCGCTCGACCGGGACCGGCGAGTACTGGGGCTGCTTGAGGACCTCGACGATGCGGGCGCCGCGAGCCAGTTCCCGCTGGGTGGCGGCGTCCAGCTCGGAGCCGAACTGGGCAAACGCCTCGAGCTCGCGGTACTGGGCCAGCGAAAGCCGCAGCGGACCGGCCACCTGCTTCATCGCCTTGATCTGCGCGTTCCCACCCACCCGGCTCACGCTGATGCCGGCGTCGACCGCGGGGCGGACGTTGGAGAAAAAGAGGTCAGTGGTGAGGAAGATCTGGCCGTCGGTAATCGAGATGACGTTGGTCGGGATATACGCCGAAACGTCGCCGGCTTGGGTTTCGATGATGGGAAGTGCGGTGAGCGAGCCACCCGGTTTCTTGATCCGGGCATCGAGCTTCACTACGTCCGGGTTCTCCGAGATCTTCGCGGCCCGCTCGAGGAGCCGGCTGTGCAGATAGAAGACGTCTCCCGGATAGGCCTCACGTCCCGGAGGCCGCCGGAGAATCAGGGACAGCTGGCGATAGGCCGCGGCCTGCTTGGAAAGATCGTCATAGATACAAAGCGTCGCCTTGCCTTCCTCATACATGAAGTACTCGGCGATGGCGCAGCCGGAGTAGGGCGCGATGTACTGCAGCGGCGCGGGTTCCGAAGCGCTGGCCAGGACCACGACGGTGTACTCCATCGCACCGTGCTCCTTGAGCTTCTCCACCACGGTCGCCACGGTCGAACGCTTCTGGCCGATGGCGACGTACACACAAATGACGCCGGTACCCTTCTGATTGATGATCGTGTCGATTGCGATGGCCGTCTTGCCGGTGCCCCGGTCGCCGATGATCAACTCGCGCTGGCCGCGGCCGATCGGGATCATCGCGTCAATAGCCTTGATGCCGGTCTGAAGCGGCTCCTTCACCGGCTGCCGGACGATGATGCCCGGCGCAACCATCTCCACGTCCCGGAATGCGTTCGTCTTGATCGGGCCCAGTCCGTCCATCGGCCGTCCCAGCGCATCGACGACCCGGCCGGCCATGGCCGGTCCGACCGGCACTTCGAGCAGGCGGCCGGTGCAGCGGACTTCGTCGCCCTCTTTGAGCTTGAGGTAGTCGCCCAGGATGACCGCGCCGACGTTGTCCTGCTCGAGGTTCAACGCCATGCCGGTGATCACGTCGCCGCTTTCGGTGGCGGTGAACTCCAGCATCTCGCCGGCCTGAGCCGAGCTGAGCCCGTAAATGCGCGCCACACCATCCCGCACTTCAAGGACGGTCCCGACTTCATTGACGTCCACCGACGCCAAATCGGCGCTCTGGATTTCCTTAAGGAGCACTTCCTTGAGTTCGCCGGGGCGGAGGGTCGTTTCCGTCGCCATAAGCCTTCGATCTGTGAGTGGAAATGCGGTCAGAACTTAGCTTGTGAAAATTATCACATGAAGACCTTCCGGGCAAGTTTGCCCGAAGGTCCAATGCCTGCGGCTCGCCGGGTCCTGAAGCGGGGGATATAATCGGCCATGCGGCCAAAACTGGGAAGATGGAAGCCGCCCTGCGGACCAGCCCTCGCTGGGCTGGGGCTGTTGTTGCTGGTCCACCCCTTGGCCGCCCGGGTCGACGGGCAATCGAAGGCTCTCCAAGCAGCAGACACCGCGACTCTCGTCCTCCAGAACCGGCCGATCTTCATCTACCGCCGACCGCTGGGCTCCTACTCCCCCGCGGAGCGGGCGGCGCTGGCCCGCGAACGCCTCGCCAAGGTACTCGAGGGTCCCGCTACTGGCGATAGCGTCGGAGTCGAGCACCTCCTCGGTGCCATTACCGTCACCGCAGCCGGCACGGTGGTTCTGGTGCTGGGTCCCGCCGATGCCGACAGCCTGGCCGGAGAGGATCTCGGAGTAGTCGCCGACTCGGCGGCGGCTCGGCTGCGTGATGCGATTGATGCCGAGCGCGCGGCGCGAAGTCCCGGTGTGCTGCTTCGCGGCGCGCTCTGGGCGCTGTTCGCCACGACACTCCTCGTCGTGGTTCTTCAGATCATCATCAAACTTCGGCTGGTTCTCCTCAGGTGGCTCCAGACCCGCGCGGTGAGAGGCGTTCGCTCGGGGAAGCTGGGCGGATTCCAGCTGCTGGATCACGAGCAGATCCGCCAAGGTCTGAAGTACCTCACGACCGCGCTCGCCTGGGTCGCGGGATTAGTGCTTGCGGAGATATGGCTCAGCTTCTCGCTGGGCCGGTTCCCCTACACTGCCCCCTGGGGAAGGGCCCTGAGACACTTCCTGCTCACGACGCTTGGGGACCTCGCCTTGGGGGCGTTGAAGACCATCCCGGGTCTTTTCACCGCCGCCATCATCCTGCTCTTCATTCGATTCCTGGTCCGCTTGACTCGCGGATTCTTCGGGGCTGTCCAATCGGGCCGGGTATCGGTGCCGTGGCTTCCTCCGGATACGGCCGCCCCCACCGAACGGATCGTAGTGACGCTGCTTTGGGTGTTCGGTCTCGTTCTCTGTTACCCGCATTTGCCCGGGAGCGGAAGCGACGCGTTCAAGGGAGTGAGCGTTCTCCTCGGGCTACTGGTCACCATTGGTTCGAGCGGCAGTGTCAACCAAATCGTGAGTGGGCTCATTCTGGTTTATGCCAGGGCGCTGCGGCTTGGGGACTACGTGAGGGTCGGCGAGTGCGAGGGGACGGTGGCTGAAGTCGGGCTGGTGGCAACCAGGATCCGCACTCCATGGCAGGAGCTGGTGACGATACCGAATGCGGTGGTGCTTGGCGCGGCGACGACGAATTACTCCAGAATGAACCGAGCCGACGCGCTCTGGTATCGCACCTCTGTCACCATCGGATACGACGCTCCGTGGCGACAGGTTCACGCGATGCTTTGCCAGGCGGCGGAACGGACTCAAGGGATTCGGCGGGAGCCGCCACCCTTCGTCCTGCAAAGCTCGCTCTCCGATTTCTACGTCGAATACACCCTCAACTTCCAACCCGAGGAACCAGCTCAGCGCGTTTTCGTCCTCTCCGAGCTGCACACCAACATCCAGGACGCATTCAACGAGCACGGGGTGCAGATCCTTTCACCTCACTTCATGAGTCAGCCGGAACATCCGGTGGTGGTGCCGCGAGAGCGGTGGTGGAGCGCACCGGGGGACCGAGATCGCTGAGGGTTCGAGCTACCGAATCCTGCTTCGAGTGTTTCCGCGGGCAAACGCCGCGAGAACGCCTCGGGGTCCCATACTCGCCAGCCCGCTGGCCGAAGCGCCTGCAATACGTCTGGCGGTAATGGTGAGGTGGCTGGAGGTCGCAAAGCGGAGGAGTCGTGCGGTAGTGCCGGCGTCGTAGCCGGGATTGCGGAGCAACTGCGCGGCGCATGCGATCCTGGTGAGATCGATGACCCGCTTGAGATTGGGCGCCCCACCGGCACCGAATTGCCGGCTCAAATGTTCCCGGCTCACTTTGAGCCGCTGAGCCAGCGCGCCGGTTCTCACGGTCTGATCCACCCGCTCCAGCAGATAGTTCCACACGTCGCGTTGTACCGGATCGGTGAGACGGAGCGCACGAGGCGCGTCGGCCAGAGTACGACGGCGCTCCTCGGAGGCGGAGACGCGAAGCACCACCTCGCCGGACACCGCGTTGTCTACCCCTTCGACCAGCAGAGCAGCGACCTTTGCCTCATGGCAGGCCAGCATCATCTCCCCGTCGTCGGGACGGAAGGGCCCGAACGCCACCATAGGAACTCCGGGGAATGCGGCCCGAACTTCCTGAATCTGCGGCTGAGCGACGGTCTGGGGAGTCAGTACGATGGCATCTACCAGGCGGGTCGCGAGGAGCTTCCGCAACCCGTTGGGGTGGCGGCAGCTGGCGAGCGACCAGTTGCTGCGGGGAAGTGAGCGGCGCAGCGCCTGCGCGGCGTCGCGGCTCTCGAGGAGCGCGGCGACGACAGGCACTTCAGCTCTCGACCAGCGGTGCGGTGGTGGGTTGCGAGCGGCCGCTTCCCATGGCCACGAGGGTTCTCGCCATGTCTCCCGCCCGCTTCAACACACCCCGGGCATTGTCGTAGCTCAGGGTCTCGAGCGCTTCATCGAGCGTACACCAGCGATAATCGGTGATGCCCTCGTCCGCCTGAGGTCTCACCTCGCCGGCCGGGCTCTCGAACAGGAAGAAGTGACAGAACTTGTGGATGTAGCGGCCGCGAAACCGGAAATGCCAGTCGATGATCCGAATTGGGCCGTGCATGACCAGGTCGGAGAGACCGGTCTCCTCGCTGGTTTCCCGGCCGGCGGCCTCGGCAGGAGATTCTTCGCCCTCGAGATGGCCCTTGGGAAAACCCCAGTTGCGGTAGGAATCGCGGATGAGCAGGAACCGGGCGGACCGGTCCGGCTCTCTCCGGAACACGATTCCCCCTGCCGAGACCTCGCGTTCCGGACGTCGCTTACCCATCCCGACCTCTCCCCACCAGTGAGGCGTAAGGAGTGAGGAGTGAGGGGAAGTAGCCGATTGATAACATGCCTGGAGCCCTTGTACACGCACCGTGATCTCGCCGTCTGCCACTCCTCACATCTCACTCCTCACTCCTTACCCCTTACTTCTCACCTCTCACCCTTCTAAAAAACGCTGAACTTGAAATACTTCCGCGGATTGGCCTGGATGTCCGCGATCAGCTTGCGAAATTCCCGCATGGTCTCGGTGGTTTCATTATACAGTGCGCTGTCCCGGGAGAGCATGCCTAGGGTTCCCTGACCGGTCTCGATCCGTCCCAATATGGAGTCTGCGGCGAGGAGAACGCGAATCAGGTTGGCCTGATGGACCCGGGCGGCCTCGGTGAGGGTCCGGATGTCCGCCGCCGCGTCACTGAGGCTGGCCGTCCCGGTCTGTGCGTTCCGGACGATTCCTTCGAGCTGGTTGCTGTCGGTCGCCGCGTCGATCCGGGCCAGAACCTGACGCAGATCTTCACTGGCGTTCCGGACGGCGAACGCCGTCGTATCGATGTTCCCGGTAACCGTGTTGAGCCGGTTGGTCTGGCTCTGGGTGAACTTGGCCAGCCGGTCGGTAATGGCGGCGAAGTCCTTCACTCCCTTCCGTAGCTCGAACACGGCACTCGAGTCGAAGGTGGTCTGCACCCGCTCCGCGACGGCAGCAATGTCGGTTGCGATCCGGCCTGCCTGTGCGGTGAGCTGCCCGACGTCGGGGAGTGTGGCACCGGGCCACGCGTCACCGCCCGATTTCGCCGCCTCAGTCAGCATCTCTCGCACGTTGGGGTCGTCCTGCGACTCGTCGCCGGAGACGATCGTGGCGGACCATTCACCGAACAGACTCTGCGAGGCGGCAA
>Ga0207676_10002069_pt1 | contig 14566 bp, 14 predicted proteins | sample KBSSwiS72_FD_184307 | JGI IMG/M metagenome (GOLD analysis project Ga0207676, IMG submission 184307) | Switchgrass rhizosphere microbial communities from Kellogg Biological Station, Michigan, USA - KBS Switchgrass S7-2 (SPAdes) (version 2) | ecosystem: Host-associated > Plants > Roots >... | reverse complement strand
CTTCGAGACCGGAATCCGCCGCACCAGGTCCTGCATTCCACGCAGTGCTTCCGCGTCCAGCACCGGGTCGAGCCGTTCCTTCCGGCTCCCGGTAGTTTGCTCCACGATGGACTCTTCCTCGCTCCTGCTGGGGTAGCCGACCCTCAGCTCCAGCATGAACCGGTCGAGCTGGGCTTCGGGAAGGGGATAGGTCCCCTCCTGCTCGATCGGGTTCTGCGTAGCGAGTACGAAGAACGGCTCGGGAAGCGGATAAGTCCCCCCGGCCGCGGTGACGTTGTGCTCCTGCATGGCCTGGAGCAGCGCCGCCTGGGTCTTGGGCGGAGTCCGGTTGATTTCGTCCGCCAGGACGACGTTGGCGAAGATGGGCCCGTGGACAAACCGAAAAGCGCGCTTCCCGGTCGCCGGATCTTCCTCGATGATTTCGGTGCCCGTAATGTCGCTTGGCATCAGATCGGGGGTGAACTGGACCCGATTGAAGCCGAGGCGAAGCGCCTCCGAGACGGTCGAAACCATCAGCGTTTTGGCCAGGCCGGGGACCCCGATCAAGAGGGCATGCCCGCCCGCGAGAATCGCGGTCAGGATCCCATCCACGACCTCCTGTTGTCCCACGATCCGTCGTGCCACCTGAGCGCGGAGACTGCCCACGGCTGAGGCCAGTCGCTCGAGTTGCTGGATGTCGGAACTGGGGGCCTGGGTTACGGTCATCAGATCACGGAAAAGCGGTGAACAGGGAACGGGGACGAACGACGTACGTCTTGGAGCTTAGCCCGTTTCAGGAATTGCGGCAAACGTCCGGTCCCGTGCCCTTTCGGGACATTCCGGGAGATGCACCAAAGGACACTGTCGGCCACGACATCCGATGTGACCTTGGTACCAGTCTTCCCATCTGAAACGGAAGGGCAATGGCGACTGCCGAACGCACGAGCGGATGGGCTGAGAGGTTGGGTGGGGCAGCGCTGGCTCTTGCCCTCGTGCTGACTCCCGCCGGGCTCCGCGCCCAGGCGGATTCAACAACAGAATGGTTCGCCCCTCCGGCCGCCGAGTCCCCCTCTCGGGGCGCACCAGCGACGCCCGAGGATGTCGGGCGCGATTCGGAGGTGGTCAATCCTGACCGGGGAACCACTCTCGCCGTCGCGCCGATTCCCAATTACAACGCGCAGTTTGGCTTTGGAATCGCGCTGGCTGGAATGGCATTTCGAAAGCTGGATGACCATCCCGAAACTCCTCCCTCGACCGGCATGCTCCTTGGGTACGCGTCGGATAACGGCACCTGGGGCGCAGCGTTGATGGGCATTGGCCATTTCGATGGAGACGCATGGCGTGCGGCCGGCGGGCTCGGATACTTCAAACTGTTTTACGACTTCTTCGGCTTCGGGACGGACGCTGGCACCGAGGGGGAATCGGTCGAGATCAAACAACCGGTGAGCTTCCTCTTTGGCCAGGGACTCCGCCGGGTGAGCGGAGACCTGTACGGCGGGGTGCGCGCGCAATATGTCCATTCCGAGTTCAGCATCAGCAGCAATACCATCCCACCCGAATTAGCTCAGTTCGCAGGACTCACAGGGACGGTGAACAGCCTCGGCCTTGCTCCGGTGGTGCAATTCGATTCCCGTGACAACACGTACTATCCCGTGCGCGGCTGGAACAGCTCTCTCGCAACCACGATGTCCTTCGACGGCTTCGCCTCGGACAGCACATATCAGCGGACTTACGGTTATGTCGATTTCTACCATGGCTGGGCCGAGGGACGCCAAGTCCTTGCACTCGGCGTGGACGGGTGCTATGTCAGCGGAGATGTCCCGATCAGCAACTACTGCAGCATCGGTGAATTGAAGGGCATCCGGGGCTATCAGGTGGGTCGCTACCAGGACCGCTTCCAGGCCAGCCTTCAGGCAGAGTACCGCCGCAAGATCGGCGGCCGGTTCGGGTTCGCGGTGTTCGGAGGGGTCGCGGGTATTTCCCCGACGCCGGCCCAGTTTGACGGGGGGGATTTGCGAGCTGCGGCGGGGGCGGGACTGCGCTTTCAGCTTACCAAGAAGTATCCGCTCAACTACCGGGTGGACGCCGCCTTCGGGTCTGACGGGGGGCAGTTTTACGTGGCTGTGGCGGAGGCTTTTTGAGGGTAGGTCAGGGTTTGCGAAATATTTCACAAGCGGGTATTTTGAGCCCGGTTTATGACCCCTGAAAAGCGGCCGCCTCAGGAGCTGGGAACCGGCTATAAGTACGTCTCGTTGGGCATGAGCTTCGGCCTGGGCATCGTGCTGTTCATGGGTCTGGGGTTCCTGCTGGATCGGTGGCTGAAGCTCTCCCCACTCTTTACGGTGGTCGGGACGCTGGTAGGGGCTGTCGTGAGCTTTATCTGGGTCTATAACAAGCTCCGGGTAGACGAACGGGAATACGAGAAGGAACATCCCCACAAGTACGACCGCCCCGAATGAAGGTGGTCGGCTGGGGAGTCGGCCTCACCGCAGTGGTAACCGGGGTTTTGGCGCTGTACTGGGGACGCGGGGCGATCCTGCCGGGACTGGTTTTTGGCGCCTTGGCGACGGCGATTGAAGTAGTGGCGTTGGCCCGGCTTCGGCGCACTTGGCGCGAACCGGGGACCGGCCCCCTCAAAGGCTTCGCTGAAGGAATGGGGCTCCGACTTTCCGGGGTCGCCGTACTGGCTGCCGCGATCGTGCTGAACCGGACCGTATTTCCGCCGCTTCCCTCGGCGTTGGGTTTTCTGGTCGTGCTAGTGCCGCTTCTCTTTCTCGAGGTACGCTGGGTTCGATGACGCTTCAAGGGACGCCCAACATCGGTGAGATGGTGCTGCACCACACCGCCGACGCCTGGACCTGGGAGCCGATCTACGGTTTGCCGGCTATCCATTTCCCGCGATGGCCCGATACGCACATTGGGCCGTTGACCGTTAACCTCTCGATCACCAAGCACGTGTTTTTCCTGTTCGTCGTGGCCGCGTTCACCTTCCTGATGATGTGGTGGACCGGACGGGCACTGAACCGTCAGCGGGCGGGGCAGAAGGGACCGACCGGGTTGGCCGGAGCGATGGAGGGAATGGTCCTCTGGGTACGGGACGACATCGCCATCGCGAACATCGGTCGGGAGACCGGAGCCAAGTTCGTTCCCCTGATCCTGAGCCTGTTCTTCTTCATTCTGTTCGCCAATCTGTTTGGATTGCTTCCCTTCGCCACCACCATTACCGGCAACCTCGCGGTAACCGGAGCACTCGCTATCCTGTCGTTTCTGGTGATCGAGATCGCGGGGTTTATCCAGTTGGGCCCCAAGGGATATTTGGGCACCATCTTCCCACACGTTCCCGGCATGCATGGCCCGGCCGCGGTCGCGATGTCGGTGTTCATGGCTCCGATCGAGATCCTGAGCAAACTGGTCAAGCCGTTCGCCCTCGCCGTCCGTCTCTTCGGCAACATGACGGCCGGCCACTTCGTGATCCTCTCTCTCTTCGGGATCATCTTCCTGTTTGGGACGCTGGGGGTAGCCAGCTACTTCATCGGCTTCGTAACGGCCGCGTTGGTAACGGGCATCATGTTGCTCGAGCTGATTGTTGGTGTTCTGCAGGCTTATGTGTTCGCCCTACTCACCGCGGTGTTCATCGGCTTGATGCAGCACGAGCACTAAGCGAGAGACGTGAGACGTGAGAAGTAAGGAGTAAGGAGTGAGGAGTAAGGACTGAGAAGGGAATCCTGGCACCGCGCGTCCGCGCTGCTCTGGATTGTCAGTCTGCCGAACGGCAGACAAAGCTCACTGGCCTCAGGGCCGTTGGTGAGCCGCGGTGACGGCGTCGAGCGGGAGACTCGACGGGCCGGCCGGCGGGCGCGGAAGGTGATCCTCGATCTCCCGGAGCGGAAAGTGGAGCCAACATGTTGAATTTGCTTGCGCTGGTACAGGATGCGGCTGGTGGACTCAGCGTCGAAGCCGCCAAGAACATCAACGGCCTGCTCGGCGCCGGTATCGGACTGGGTCTGGCGGTGATCGGCGGCGGAATTGGCTTGGGTCGCATCGGCGGCCAGGTGGCTGAGGCGATTGCCCGTCAGCCGGAGGCGGCCGGCGAGATTCGCGCGGCGGGCCTGCTGTTCGCGGTGCTCCTTGAGGGCGTCACGATCATCGCGCTGGTCTTCGCCCTGCTGTTCAAGTTGATCTGAGGACGTCCCGATGACTCTCATGCTGCTGGTCGGCCTGGTCCAGGAAGCGGCGGAGCACGCCGGTCCCGCTTCGCCGTTCGAGGTGAACTTCGGTCTGTTCTTCTGGACCTGGGCGGTCTTCCTGGTGCTCCTGTGGCTGCTCAAGAAGTTTGCCTTCCCCGCGATCCTCAGAGTCACCGAGGAGCGGGAGCAGGCCATCCAGCGGCAGTTGAGCGACGCGGAGAAAGCCAACACCGAAGCGAAGAGCCTGCTGGAGGAGAACCGGCGTCAGCTGGCCCAGGCCAGGGCCGAGGCCCAGACCCTCATGGCCGAGGCCAAGGTGACGGCCGAGAAGGAGCGGGCGGCGGCGCTGGAGAAGACCCGCCATGAGCAGGAGGCGCTGCTGGACCGGGCGCGGCGTGATATCACCGAAGAGCGGGAGAAGGCCATCTTGGACCTGCGGCGGGAAGCGGTTGATCTGTCGCTGGCTGCTGCCGCGCGTCTGGTGGAACAGCGGTTCGATGCGGACGCCGATCGCGCCTTCGTTCAGGGCTACATCAACTCCCTGGGGAAGAGCAATTGAGGCCGGTCACCATCGCCCGGAATTACGCTGAAGCACTCTTTCAGCTGGGAGAGCAGAGCGGCCACACGGGGTTGTACGCCGACCTGCTCGATGCGGTGGCTCACGCCATCGGGACTACCCCCCGGATTGAAGCGGTCCTGATGTCGCCCCGGATCACCAAGGCGGAGAAGTCCCGGATCCTGGCGAAGGCCCTTCCTGATGCTCCGCGGGACTTCGTGCTGTTCCTCCAGGCCGTGGTAAAACGGGGACGCCAGCGGCTGTTTGGCGACATGGCCTCAGAGTATCTGGCGCTGGTGGACATCAAACTCGACCGGGTCCGGGCCAAGGTGACGATCGCCCGGGAGGCCGACGAGACGCTGCGGAAGAAGATCGCTCAGGATCTGACCAAAGCGATCGGAAAGCAGGTCTTGCCCGACTTCGACATTGAGCCGGCCATCCTGGGTGGGGTAATCGTCCGGGTAGGAGATCGGGTCTACGACGGCTCGGTCCGTCGCAGGCTGGTTCGACTGCGCAGGCAGCTGCTTGCGCGGTGAGCGGTGAGCGGTAAGCGGTGAGCGGGCCCGTCGGCAACTGAGGCGGGCCCGTGGTGTCTCAGGAGCCTTGAATCCTCCGACTTCACTGGGGCGTGGTATCATTACTCCTTCACCATCAACCATCGCCATGATCGCGTCGCGCGCTTCGACCGCCTTGTCCGCCGTGCTCGCCCTGACCGCCACGTCCGCCCTGTCCGTCTCGTCCGCCCCTGCCCAAGTCAGCCAATCGCCTCGATCCCCTTATTGGCAACAGGGCGTCCGATACGAGATCAACGCCCGATTGGACGAGTCGCGCTTCGAGCTGGCCGGCGGCGAACGCATCGTGTACGTCAATAACTCCCCCGATACACTCACCACCTTCTCGTTGCACCTCTATCTCAATGCGTTTCGTCCCGGCTCGCGGTGGAGCGATGCCGACTCGGTAGAGCGCAGGAAGCGATTCAACGACCTCAAAGATCCGGACTACGCGTATAACCACGTGCGGAACGTGAGGATCATGGGAGAGACAGTCGAACCGATCTATCCCTTCGCACCCGACAGCACGATCGTGCGGTTCGTGTTACCTCGGCCGCTTCCTGCAGGCGGTTCGATGCAGGTGGCAATGGACTGGGATGCCCGCCCCTCGACTCTTCCGCGCCGCCAGGGGCGCCGAGGGCGGGCGTACGACTTTGCCCAGTGGTATCCCAAGGTCGTGGTCTACGACAAGCACGGCTGGAACGAGCACCCACTCTATCCAGGCGGCGAGTTCTACGGTGAGTTCGCGACCTTCCTCGTACATCTGGATCTTCCCGAAGACGAGGTGATGGGTGCTCGGGGGTGCCGCTGTGCGGTGATCCTGGTTGGGAGCGCGCTAATCAGGTGCCGAGCCAACCCATCGAGTATCAGCGCGAGATCTACCCGAAGGCACCAAGCTGCGGCTCGATCCGGACGATCGCCCCGCCGGCTTCAGGTCGCAAGCGAGTGATCTGGTACGCCGAAGACGTCCACCACTTCGCCATGTCCATGAACCCCGATTACCGCTACGAAGGCGGCCACTGGGGCGACGTCGCGATCCACGTGCTCTACCAGCCGGGAGACACCGCCGCGTGGGGAGGCGGAGTCGCGGTGCAGCGGACCGCGAAGGCACTGGAGTGGCTCGATGGGGTGTTCGGGAAGTTCGCCTGGCCCCAGATCAGCAACGTGCACCGGATCGAGGGCGGCGGCACCGAGTTCCCCATGATGATCCACGATGGCTCGGCTGATCAGGGGCTGATCGTTCACGAGCTGGGGCACAACTACCTGATGGGGATTCTCGCCAACAACGAGTGGCGGGAGGGCTGGCTGGATGAGGGATTCACCAGCTACCAGACCACGCTATTCGACGAGGCGAACGGGCACTTCGGTGGAGCGGCCGGAGACGAGGCGTTTCTCACCGGGATGGATCTCGACGGCACGTCCGAGCCGGCCAGCCTCCAGAGCGAGTATTACAGGGACTTCACCAGCTACAACATCAGCATCTATTCCCGGGGCGAGCAGTTCTTCCACCAGCTCGAGTATCTGGTGGGTGGGGAGTCGATGCACCGTATCCTTCGCACCTACTACGATCGCTGGAAGCTCAAGCACGTGGACGAGGAAGCGTTCCGCGATGTAGCGGAAGAGGTCTCAGGGATGGACCTTACCGGCTTCTTCGCCCAAGGTCTGCACAGTACCGAACTGACCGACTACACCATTGGTCGGAAGGAGCGAAAGAAGACCGACTCCGGATGGTCCACCAAGGTCGAAGTGGTGCGGAAGTCGCCGGGCCGGGTTCCGGTTGAAGTATGGGTCATCGGCCAGAGCGATACGGCGGCGGCACGCTCGGTCGGGCTGGCGGAACGGGAGTGGGTGACGGTCGAGACCCGAAGCGAGCCGAAAGAAGTGTTGCTCGATCCTCGGGTGCGGACCCGCGATTGGGACATGATGAACAACCAGAAGAAGTTCGGCTTCCATCCCCTGGGCGGGCGGGACTACGACCTCTATCTCGATACCTATTTCTCCACGCCGGTCCATCGCGACGAGGCAACGATAGGGTTCCTTCCTACCGTGTGGTACAACGATGCCGGCGGGATCACCCTGGGTCTCCGCTCACGCAGCGACTACTTCGGGCGGTTTGAGCAGAATCAGTTCCTGGTGAGCGGCGGCACCGGTTGGGCCACCGACGAGGACGTGCTCGACCTCGATGAATATGTGCGGCTCAGGAATCCGGTCTGGCTCCGAAGCCCCGGAATGACCCAGACGCTTGATGTCTTCAATGTCGAAGGACGCTATGGTGCGGTACTCTCGGTGGAGCGCACTCATCGTCCGCATCTGAGCTTCGGGCCCGAGCGAGAAGTCGGGCTCCGGCTTCGGTGGGTGGTTCCGGATGACGCTCGCTTCCTCGTGCCCGGTGAGTTTGAGGATGTCGGAACCGCTGAGCTCGAGTTGTCAGCCGGGGTTCGCGACCGACAGGGCCCCTGGCAGCTGGGCCTCAAAGGCACTGCCGGGGGCGGCCTGGTCTACAACAGCCGCGGACTCGCCAACGCCACCGGCCGCAACGACCTCGATCCGTATTTCTATCGTGCCACGCTGGAAGGAACGGCCGACCGGACCCTTAGCCCGCGCTGGCGACTCGGCCTGCGAGGCTTCGCCGGGGTGAGCGCGGGCGGCGACGGTGAAACGGCCAAGCAACGGCAGATCTACGCCTCGGGCGCCGACCCGCTGGAACGAATCACCAATCCGTTTCTCCGATCGAGGGGCGCGCCATTGCTCCGGCCGGACGTGTACTATCACATGGCCGGCGGCGGCAACCTGCGCGGGTATGACCCGACGGTCTCGATGTCCGCGTTGGTCGCGGCCAACCTGGAGCTCGAACGCACCGTGCTCGACCGCGCCCAGAAGAAGCTGTTCAAGCGGGTAAGTCTCGCCGGATTCGGTGACGCGGGCCACGCCATCGCCGATGAGGATGATCCCATCACCGGCCGCAACATTGAATTTCTGGCTGACGCTGGCGCCGGAATCCGTGCCGAACACCGTTTGGGCCAGACCAGTTTTCGTCACTCGGGTAGACTTCCCGTTCTATACCAGCCGCCCCGACCTGGCTCAGGACCAGCACCCCGGCGGAGACGAGTTCGGCTTCCGCTGGCTCTTCAGTTTCGAAGCAGCATGGTAGTTTGACGGAATGCGCATCCCGTACGAACCCACCGACCGCCGGGCCCTGTTCCGATCCACCTTCGGGCAGTGGATGGAGAACGCCATGGAACGGGCAGAGCAGCGGGTAGTCACCAAGCGCTACCAGCGGCCACCTGGTGCGCTGCCGGAAGTCGGCTTTCTCGCGGCGTGCACCCGGTGCGGTCTTTGTGCCGAGCCTTGCCCACCCAAGGCGATCCGGCTGGCGACCAGCGAGGGTGGGCTTGCCGCGGGCACGCCGTTCATCGACTCGAATATCCAGCCTTGCACGGTCTGCCCCGATATGCCGTGCGTGAAGGCTTGCCCTACCGGTGCCCTCACCCTCCCATCGGCTGGCTGGACCGGCTATCGTCTTGCGACCCTGGAACTGGTTCCGGAGCGCTGCGTCACCTTCAAGGGCCAGACTTGCCGTGTCTGCGCCGATGCCTGCCCGGTAGGAGCCTCAGCGCTCGCGATGGATGAGGATGGTCATCCGGTCATCAAGGCCGAGGGCTGCGTGGGCTGCGGGGTCTGTGTCCGGGCCTGCATCACGTCGCCCTCGTCATATCAGCTCACCCCAAGGGAGGCCTGATGGCCGATCTGCCGTACCGTGTCGACAAGCCATGGGGCTACGAACTGGTCTGGGCTCGCACTGACCGCTACGTGGGCAAGATTCTCCACGTCAAGGCGGGGCACGTTCTGAGTCTTCAGTACCACAACCTCAAGGACGAGACGATGCACGTCCTCAAGGGCGAGCTGGTACTGCGCACCAAGCCGGGAGCGACGTTGGAATCCCGGCGTTTTGTCGCGGGAGAGTCGGTGCATATCCCGGCCAAGCTGATTCACCAGATCGAGGCCGTAGTGGACACCGATGTGTTGGAGGCTTCAACCGCCGAACTCGATGACCTGGTCCGGTTAGAGGACCGTTACGGGAGAATGTGACCGATGCAGGTGATCATACCCCTGGCCGGGAAGGGCACTCGCCTGCGGCCGCACACCCACCTCGTTCCCAAACCTCTTCTGAAGGTCGCGGGCCGGCCGGTCATGGACTGGGTGATGGACACGCTCGCTGGTCTGGATGTGACCGAGCTGATCTTCATCACAGGGCATCTCAAGGAGCAGGTGGAGGAGTACGCGAGGGCTCGTTACCCGATTCCCAGCCAGTTCATCGAGCAGAAGGTGCAGGACGGGACTGCCGGTGCGGTCAATTTGGCTCGCCAGTTCGTTAGAGAGCCGATCCTCATCGTATTCGTGGACACGGTATTCGAGGCTGACCTCACTCTCATCAACCGGAGCAACGCCGACGGGATTATCTGGGCCAAGGAGGTAGAGGACTACCAGCGCTTTGGCGTCGTGGTGACCGACAAGTCAGGGTACATGACGCAGATCGTTGAGAAGCCGTCCACTCCGATCTCGAAGCTGGCCAATATCGGCCTCTACTACATTCGCGATACCGAGGCGCTCTGGCGGGGGATCGACCACGTGCTGAAGAGCCCGACCAACAAGGGCGAGTTCTATTTGACTGACGCCTTCCAGCACATGATCGAAAACGGGAAGAGGATTCTCACCGCCGAGGTGGGGGGATGGTACGATTGCGGCAAACTCGACACCCTGCTCGAGACCAACGAGATCCTGCTCCGCAAAGGAGCGGCGCTGCGTCAGGAGTTTCCCGGCGTCACCCTGCACGACCCGGTTCGTATCGAGGAGGGAGTGAGAATCGAGCGGAGCGAGATCGGCCCCAACGTCACCCTGGAGCGCGGCGCCGACGTGCGGGACAGCCGGATCCGGCATTCCATCATCGGCAGGAAGAGCACGGTAGTTAAGAGCGACCTGCACCACTCAATGCTGGGCGATCGGGTCACCACGATCGGGCTGAAGGGCTTCGCTAGCCTGGGCGACGATTCGGAAGTGACCATCGAATAGCGGCACATTGTTTTGGTACCGTGCGGTCGAAAATGGTACGGAGTCTCGTCGCTCCTGACGCGATATTCCCCATATAGGGGGCGGAGGCCTCCGGGGCCGATTCGGGCCTGCCAGCCTTCCACTTGACGGCACATTGTTTTGGTGCCGTGCGGTCGAAAATGGTACGAAGTCTCGTCGCTCCTGAGGCGATATTCCCCATACAGGGGGCGGAGGCCTCCGGGCCGATTCGGCCGCCTGCCAGCCTTCCACTTGACTCTCTGCCCTAAACGCTGGCAGCCGCCTCGCGAATCTCTCCGATCAACCCTTCAATATCCTTTGGCCGGGTGCGAAAACCCGGGGTACATATGCGAAGCGCCAGCGCGCCATTGAGTCGCGTTGTTGAGATGAAGTAGCGGGCGTTGTCGTTCACCCGCTGCAGGATCCGCTGGTTCAAGGCATCCACGGTCGTAGCGTCCCCGGTTCCTCGCGCCCGGAAGCACAGTATGCCGAGCCGGGCCGGCGAGAGTACTTCGAGCTCCGGCGCCTGTCGTATCAGCTCCTCCGCGATTTCCGCGTTGTGAATCCCCCGCTCGATCGCCTCACTTAGCGCTTCGGTCCCGTAGTACTGCACGCAGAGCCAGACCTTGAAGGCCCGGGAGTAGCGCGACAGCTGCTCACCGAGGTCGGCGAAGTTCACCTCCTCGGCGGCGGTGTCGAGCGCTTCGAGGTATTCCGGCAGGATGTGGAAAGCCTGGCGCAGCCGGACCGGATCCTTCACCATGAGGCAGCCGCACTCGAATGGCACGAAGAGCCACTTGTGCGGGTCGAGTGTGATGCTGTCGGCCAGACCGATCCCGTCCAGCATCCGCCGGCCGCGGTCGGTGAGGACGGTGAATCCGCCGTAGGCCGCGTCCACGTGAAGCCAGAGGCCTTCCCGCTTGCAGAGATCGGCAATGGCGACCAGCGGATCCACTGCTCCGGTGTTGGTGGTTCCGGCGCTGGCTACGACCGCAACGGGAAGAAGCCCAGCACTCCGATCCCTGGCGATCGCCTGCTGGAGCTCGTCGGGCTTCATCCGCCACTCGGCGTCTACCGGCGCAGCGCGGATGTGGTCTCGAGGCAATCCCGCGATCCAGGCGGCGCGAGTCACCGACGAGTGAGCCTGGTCCGAGGTGTAAAGCACGGCCTTGGCGAGCCGTGCCGGGTCGTCGCACATGGCGTGACGGGCCGCGACGACCGCGGTGAGGGTCGCGGTGGACCCCCCGCTGGTGAGCAATCCGCCAGCTCCTTTCGGCATTCCCAGCCATTCGCGAAACCAGTCCAGCACCGTCAACTCGAGCGTCGTGGGACCGGGGGCTACGACCCAGGCTCCGCCGAAGAAGTTGTATCCGGTCGCGATCCAGTCTCCCAATACTGCCGGGAACGCAGAACAGCTTTGGACGTAGGCCACGAAGCCCGGGTGCGGCTCTCGAGTGTGGTAGGGGATCACGTCCCGCTCGAGCTTAGCCAGCAGCGTTTCGAAGTCGGTGCCGCTCCGGGGAGCGGGACCCGCGATCATTCGGTCGGCCTCAGCGCGGCTCAGCGTGCGTCGAGTAGGCTGCTCCCGGAGTGTGGCGAGATGGCGAGCCACCAGGTCGGCGACGCGGCGCCCGAGGCGCTGCATGGTGGGGTAGTCGAGATCCAGCAATTGGTGATTGAAAATTGGTAATTGGTAATTGGTAATTGAAAAGTGCTTCTGGAGGTGGAGAACTTCGAGCCAAATCTGTCGCACGTCAACTTCTCTTTGCCTGCTCGACCACAATTTGCAATTACCAATTTGCAATTCTTCAATTCTCCTCGACCTCCCTTGACCCCTCCCCGCCCCCCTGCAACACTTCCCCCATGCGGGAAGCCGATCTGATCTACGACTGGAATCCGCTCGACGGCGGGTTCGACTATCGCACGGCCCGGGTGGAGCTCAATGACGAGACTCTCCGTGACGGGCTGCAGTCGCCGTCGGTGTCGGATCCCTCGATGCCGGACAAGCTTCGCCTGCTCCACCTTATGGCTGACCTCGGCATCGCGTCGGCCGACATCGGGCTGCCCGGAGCCGGGCCGCGGATGGTGGACCAGGTGAGAACCCTGGCCTGGGAGATCGCCAACAGCCGGTTGCCCGTGAGCCCTAACTGCGCCGCCCGGACGCTGGTCAGGGACATCGAGCCCATCGCCCAAATCAGTCAGGAGACCGGTCTCGCTCTCGAGGCCGCGACCTTCATCGGCTCCTCCCCCATCCGGCAGTACGCCGAGGATTGGACGCTGGATCGGATGCTGCGGGTATCGGAGGAGGCGGTCACCTTCGCCGTGCGACAGGGCCTGCCGGTCATGTACGTGACCGAGGATACCACTCGCGCTCGACCCGAAACGCTTAAAGCGCTCTATGGCAACGCCATTCGCTGGGGAGCGCGCCGCCTCTGTCTCGCGGATACGACCGGGCACGCGACGCCCTCCGGTGTGCGCAATCTGGTGCGCTTCGTTCGGGACGAGATCATTTCGCCATCCGGAGAGGACGTGAAGCTGGACTGGCATGGCCACCGGGATCGAGGACTCGGCATCGCGAATTGCCTGGCGGCGATCGAGGCTGGGGTGGACCGGGTTCACGCCACCGCCCTCGGAGTGGGAGAACGAGTGGGAAACACCGAGATGGATCTGCTGATCGTGAATCTCCGTCTGCTCGGTCTCTACACCCACGATGTCTCGCGCCTGCCGGAGTACTGCCGGCTGGCGGCCGAGGCAACCGGCGTGCCCATTCCGGTGAATTATCCGGTCGTGGGCGCAGACGCATTCCGCACCGGCACCGGCGTACACGCCGCCGCGATCGTCAAGGCTCGCAAGAAGGGCGACGCCTGGCTGGCGGACCGGGTCTACTCCAGCGTGCCGGCCGGCGAGTTTGGCTTGAACCAGCGTATCGACATCTCACCCCAGTCCGGGGTTTCGAATGTGAAGTGCTGGCTGGAAGAACACGGGTATGACCCCGAGGATTCCCGCACCGTGGACGCGCTGTTCCAGGCCGCCAAGCGGTCGGCTCATACACTGTCGGACGAAGAGTGCCACCGTCTGGTCGAGGCGGCGCGAATGGGTGCAGTTGATGTCGGGCACTGAAGATCTCTACCGGTCCTACCTCGATCTCCGGTGGCACTTCGACCCCGCCGCGGCCAGCGCGACGGGCATCACCTCGCTCGATCACCGGCTCGGCTCCTTCGATGCTGAGGCGATGCGCACCCACCTCTCGGCCTTCAAGTCGATGGCGACGGCGGTGGAACAGCTGGAGATCGACGAGACCGAAGAAGAAATCGATCGTACTGCCTTCCTCGACGAAATCCGCATCACCGTCCTCCGTTTCGAGCGCGAGAAGCCGCACATCCACGACCCCGGGTACTGGCTCTCGCATCTGTTTCAGGGCTTCCATTCTCTGCTGCGCCGCCGGGATCCCGAGGCGAGGCCTCGCGGGCACGGCGTCCTCGGCCGTCTCAAGGCGACTCCTGCCTTTCTCCGTTCGGCGCGCGAGACACTCGTAGATCCTCCCCGCATTTTCCTCGACACCGCATCGGCAATGGTTGCGGGTGGACCTGCATTGTTCCGGGATGCGGTCGGTGCGGCGAAGCTCTGGGCTCCCGAGACCAGCGACGATCTGGACGAGGCGCTGGGAGAGGCCGAATCCGCGCTCGAGCGATTTGCGCTGGCGCTGCGCAGTGAGCTCAATGCAAATCCCGATGACCTCTCGTTCGCGATCGGCGAGGAGCAGTTTAACCGGCGGCTGCATCACGAGCATGCATTGCAGGCCGGGGCGCCGGAACTCTATCGCTACGGATTGCACCTGGTCGAAGAGGTCGAGGCGGAGGTAATGGCGCTGGCGAAGAAGATCGACCCCTCCACTCCGTGGCGGAAACTGATCGAGCGCCTCCGCAGCCAGTCACCACCCGGCTCTGACCTGGTGAACGTCTTCCGCGAAGAAACCGGCAGAGCACGGGAGTTCGTGGCCGAGCGCAGCCTGGTGCGCATCCCGGACGGGGAGCTCGAGGTGGTGGACACCCCTCGTTTCCTCCGGCCCCTGGTTCCCTTTGCTGCCTATGAGGCGCCGGGAGCGATGGCGGCCGACCGCAGCGGAATGTTCTACGTCACTTCTCCCAATGGGGCTCGTTCCTCGGAGGGGCTGTATTGCATGCACGAGGTGGCGGCCACTGCAATTCACGAGGCCTACCCGGGGC
>Ga0207676_10002050_pt1 | contig 14622 bp, 14 predicted proteins | sample KBSSwiS72_FD_184307 | JGI IMG/M metagenome (GOLD analysis project Ga0207676, IMG submission 184307) | Switchgrass rhizosphere microbial communities from Kellogg Biological Station, Michigan, USA - KBS Switchgrass S7-2 (SPAdes) (version 2) | ecosystem: Host-associated > Plants > Roots >... | reverse complement strand
GGCCGCCGAGGCGGGCCTGGCGCTGCCCGCCGTCGATCCGCGCTCCGTCGAGGTCGAGAAGAAGCGCCAGGGTCTCGCCGACTGGCTGGAACTGGCCGCGCAATGGTTCGAGGCCGAGCTTCGCCGCCCGGCCGGGCGTGAGGCCCGCGCCTACCTCGAAAAGCGCGGCCTGCCGGAGAAGGAGTGGGCGCGTTTCCGCCTGGGCTTCTCGCCGCCCGGCCGCACGGCGCTGAAGGACTATCTGGTCACCAAGGGCGCTCGGCCGGCGGAGCTGATCGAGACGGGCCTATTGATCGCGCCCGAAGACGGCGGCCAGCCCTATGACCGCTTCCGTGACCGGATCATCTTCCCGATCGCCGATCCCCGCGGACGGATCATCTCGTTCGGCGGGCGGGCGATGGATCCGCAGGCCCGCGCCAAGTACCTCAACGGCCCGGAAAGCCCGATTTTCCACAAGGGCCACCAGCTCTACGGCCTCTCAGAGACCCGCAAGATCATCGCCGCCGCCCCGTCCGACGAGCATCCGCCGCTGGTCGTGGTCGAGGGCTACATGGACGTGATCGCCTGCCAGCGCGGCGCGATCCCGGCCGTGGCCCCGATGGGCACGGCGCTCACCGAAGAGCAGATGGAGATGCTCTGGCGCCATCACCCGGAGCCCACGCTCTGCTTCGACGGCGACCGGGCAGGGCGCCAGGCCGCCGCCCGCAGCATGGACCGCGCGCTTCCGCTGCTGAAGGCCGGCCGCAGCTTCCAGTTCGCAATCGTCGAGGGCGGCAAGGACCCCGACGAGGTGCTGCGAGAGCAGGGCCCAGCCGCGCTCAAGGCGCAGCTCGCCAGGACCACCCGCTTCGCCGAGGCCCTGTTCATCCGCGAACGCGACGCCGAGCCGCTGGACACGCCCGAGCAGCGGACGTCGCTGAAGGCGCGCCTGCGCAAGCTGGCCGCCACGATCGCCGACCCGGACCTCGCCCAGGCCTACAAGGAAGACCTGCTGGGCCGCTACGAGCAGCTCTGGCCAACTCGCCAGCCGGTCTACAACGTGGGCGCCGCCGGCCGCGAACTGGCCAAGCGGCGGTGGGACAAGGACAAGAACGGCATCTCGTCGGCCGGTGCGACGCCGGAGGGCAAGGACGCCAGCGCGCGCCTTCGCCGTTCCCCCCGTCCCCTGGCCGCGGCCCTGGCGCTGGCCGCCGTCCGCGACCCCTCAGTAATCGACGACAAGATCGAGCTGGTCGGCGCCCGCGGCTTCGGCGACGAGAAACTCGACGGCCTAGCCCAGGAGCTTGTCCGCCTGCGATATGAGGCCGACGGCCTGGGATTCGACGCGGCGAAGCGTCATCTGCAGGCCCGCGGCTTCGGTCCGGCCGATATGAGCGTGCTGGAGCGGGACGCCGGCCGGGCGGGCGCCAGCGCGCCCTTCCTGCAGGCCACCGGCGAGCGGGCCCGAGACCTCTGGCGCCAGGCCTTTGATCTCCTGATGGAGCTGGAATCCCTCGAGCGCGCCGTCGAGGCCGCCGCCCGCGATCTCGACCGCGACCACGACAGCTCGACCCTGATCAGCCTGAAAGCCGAGCGCGACCATAAGCGCAAGCTGCTCAACAGCGACTGGTCCCACCCCGACGCGGAAGCCTCGCCGGTCCTGCCGCACTAGGCCTTGTGCGGGTGGTGCGACAAATTAACCTAGCATAATCAATGAGTAGTGAGAATTTTCGCGCTCCCGCCCAACCTCAGGCGGGTCTTGTGCATTAGTTCGAAGCCTATGCACTTGACACGAGGCGCCTTCGACGCCATCTGGCCTCGTGCGGATTTAGCGCGCTGTTGACAGACATCATTTGGGCCGTCGCGAGAATCGGGCGCGCCCCTCGCCAGAGATACTGATGTCTCCCTCGATGTGCGGTGATCCCAGTGGTCGCGCCTCTTCGCTGCCCGTCTGGCGGCGACACTGGACGACGCCACCAAACCCGCCGGGGCCATCCCGCGCGGACGTTTGCGCGTGGCGGGTCCGGTCGTTGGGAAGGTGAGCGCGTCACACTGTCTTGCGCGATCAAACGGGGAACGATTTGGGCGGACCACGGGTCGTAATGACGCGGCCTCTCATATTTCGGTCCGCATGAACCATTTCCGGCCCGAGCCTTGCACGTGAGGCGCGGAAGCCGTTCGGAGAATTAGATGAGCACTACTACCGCCGAAGCCGAAACGCCCGAAACCACAGGCGGCGACGGCCCGTTGCTCGACCTGACGGATGCCGCGGTCAAGAAGTTCATCAAGCAGGCCAAGGCCCGCGGCTACGTGACGATGGACGAACTCAACAAGGTCCTGCCGTCCGAGGAGGTCACCTCCGAGGCGATCGAGGACACGCTGGCCATGCTCAGCGAGATGGGCGTCAACGTCGTCGAGGCGGAAGAAGACGCCGAGGGCGGCGGCGAGGTCGCGGTCCGTGAGGAATCGGCGGTCGTCGAGACCACCAAGGAAGCCGCCTACGACCGCACCGACGACCCCGTGCGCATGTACCTGCGCGAGATGGGCTCGGTGGAGCTGCTCTCGCGCGAAGGCGAAATCGCCATCGCCAAGCGCATCGAAGCCGGCCGCGACACGATGATCCGCGGCCTGTGCGAAAGCGCCCTGACCTTTGAAGCCATCATGGTGTGGCGCGAGGAACTGGGTTCCGGCCGCATCCTGCTGCGCGAGGTCATTGACCTCGAACAGACTTATGGCGGCGTCAACGCCGCGGCCGCCGAGGAGCTGGCCGCCAGCCAACCCGCCGAGGCCGAGCCGGAAGAGGCCGCTGAGGTGGGCGAGGACGGCGAGGCCATCGCGAAGGCCGAGAGCGACGACGACGACGACTTCGACGACGGCGCCGGCCCGACCATCAGCGCGATGGAAGGCGAACTGCGCGAAGGCGTCATGGCGACGCTCGACGCCATCGCCCTGGAATTCGAAAGCTTCCGCCTCCTGCAGGAAAAGCTGGTCGTCCAACGCCTGAAGGGCGCCGACCTCTCCGACGCCGACCGCAAGGCTTATGCTGCTGCGACGCTGACAATCGTCCAGCACCTGAAGACCCTGAAGCTCAACAACAACCGCATCGAGGCGCTGGTCGAGCAGCTCTATGCGATCAACAAGCGTCTGATGGGTCTGGAAGGCCGCCTGCTGCGCCTGGCCGACAGCTACGGCATCAGCCGTGGCGAATTCCTGAAGGCCTACTTCGGCTCGGAAATGCGCCCCGACTGGACCGACCAGGTCAAGGCGCTGGGCGTCCGCTGGACCAAGTTCGCGGAGAACGACGCCGGCCAGATCGGCGACATCCGGCATGAAGTGGCCGCGCTGGCGCAAGAAACCGGCGTGCCGATCGACGACTACCGCCGCATCGTCCAGACCGTGCAGAAGGGCGAGCGCGAAGCGCGCCAAGCCAAGAAGGAAATGGTCGAGGCGAACCTGCGCCTGGTGATCTCGATCGCCAAGAAGTACACCAACCGCGGCCTGCAATTCCTTGATCTCATTCAGGAAGGCAACATCGGCCTGATGAAGGCGGTCGATAAGTTCGAGTACCGCCGCGGCTACAAGTTCTCGACCTATGCGACTTGGTGGATCCGTCAGGCGATAACCCGCTCGATCGCCGACCAGGCGCGCACGATCCGCATCCCGGTGCACATGATCGAGACGATCAACAAGATCGTCCGCACCTCGCGCCAGATGCTGCACGAGATCGGCCGCGAGCCGACCCCGGAAGAACTGGCCGAGAAGCTGGCCATGCCCCTGGAAAAGGTCCGCAAGGTCCTGAAGATCGCCAAGGAGCCGATCAGCCTCGAGACCCCGATCGGCGACGAGGAAGACAGCCACCTGGGCGACTTCATCGAGGACAAGAACGCGGTCCTGCCGATCGACGCCGCCATCCAGTCGAACCTGCGGGAGACCACCACCCGCGTGCTCGCCTCGCTGACGCCGCGTGAGGAACGCGTGCTGCGCATGCGCTTCGGCATCGGCATGAACACCGACCACACACTCGAAGAGGTCGGCCAGCAGTTCAGCGTCACCCGCGAACGCATCCGCCAGATCGAGGCCAAGGCCCTGCGCAAGCTGAAGCACCCGAGCCGCAGCCGCAAACTTCGCAGCTTCCTCGACAGCTAGGACTGGCTCCGCGTTCTGGCGATCTCTAAGACTCCCCGGCCTGTCCGGGGAGTTTCTATGAGTCCGTCGAGATTTCTGGTCGCGTCTGTTGTGGCCTGTGCGCTGTTCACCTCCGCGTCCGCCGCCCCCGCGCCCAGGGCCGAGGTCGCCCGGTCCGCGGAGAATATGAAGGCGCACATGACCTTCCTGTCGTCGGACCTCCTGGAGGGCCGCGATTCCGGGTCGAGGGGCTTCGATATCGCCGCGGAGTATGTGGCCTCGCAGTTCCACCAGCTCGGCCTGACGCCGGCCGGCGACAAGGGGACCTTCTTCCAACACGTGCCTTTGTGGGCCAGCCGTCCGACGAGCAAGGGCAGCGTTGTCCTGAAGGGCCCTGCCGGCGACGTCGCCCTGGTCTTCGGCGAGGATTATTTCCCGGGCCGCACGCCCGTGGCCGGCGAGACCCACGTTTCCGCGCCGCTGGTGTTCGTCGGCTACGGCGTCGTCGCCCCCGAGCACGGGCGCGACGACTACAAGGACCTGGACGTCACCGGGCGGATTGTGGTCGCCCTGGCGGGCGCCCCCGCTGGCCTGCAGACCGAGGAGCGCGCCTACTACGCCAACGGCCGCACCAAGCGTCGCGAGGCCGCCAGGCACGGCGCCGTGGGCTTCATCACCCTGGAGACCCCGCTCGGCGAGAAGCTTCGCCCGTTCGAGCAGGGGCTGCGCACCTGGGATACGTGGGGCATGACCTGGCGGGGTCCCGACGGCCAGCCGTTCGACGCCTCGCCCGGTGTTCCCGGCCTCGCGGGGCTCAGCGTGAAGGGCGCGACCAAGCTCTTCGCCGGCGGTCCCAAGACCTATGAGCAGGTGATCGCAGGCGCCGACATTTCGGATGCGCCGCCACGCTTCGACCTGCCGGTCTCCGCCGACGTCAGGATCTCGAACGAGACCAAGATCGTGGAGAGCCGCAATGTCGTGGCGATCCTGCCGGGCTCCGATCGCAAGCTGAAGGACGAGGTCGTGGTGCTCTCCGCCCACCTCGACCACATAGGCATCACCAAGCCGGTGAATGGCGACAGCATTAACAACGGCGCGCTCGACAACGCCGCGGGCGTCGCCACCACGCTGGAGGTCGCCCGCACCTTCGCCGAGGCCAAGAAGCGCCCGCGCCGCTCGATCATGTTCCTGACCGTCACCGGCGAGGAGAAGGGCCTGCTGGGCGCCGAGTACTTCGCCCGCAACCCGACGGTGCCGCTGCAGAAGATCGTCGGCGACGTCGACATCGACATGCCGGTCCTGACCTACGACTTCACCGACGTGGTGGCTTTCGGGGCCGACCGATCCGGCATCGGGCCGGCGGTGCGCCGTGCGGCCGGCCGGGTTGGGCTGAAGCTCTCCGGAGATCCGATGCCGGAGGAGGGGCTCTTCACCCGCTCCGATCACTACCGTTTCGTCGAGGTGGGCGTACCGGCGGTGTTCCTGATGACCGGTTTCGCCAACGGCGGCGAGAAGGCGTTCCGCTCATTCCTCGCCAATTGCTACCACAAACCTTGTGACGACCTCTCCCAGCCCATCGACTACGTGGCCGGCGCCAGGTTCGCCCGCATCAACTACGAAATCACCCGCGAACTCACCGACATGGCCAAACGGCCGACCTGGAACAAGGGCGATTTCTTCGCGGAGAAATACGCGCCCGCGGCTTTGATCGCGGATCGGTAGGGGGCGTTCGGCTAGTGGCCCCAGCCCCGCGCGATCTGGAAGAGGGTCAGCGCGATCTCGCCCACGATCAGAACGACGATGGCGAACTCCATGCGCTGGGATCGCTCGGTGTCGATGAGCTCGGTGAGCAGGCGCGCGGTCTGGCCGATCAGGCTCAGCTTGCGGTTCAGGATCTCGGCGCGTTCGTGCAGCTCGTACTCGGTCTCGAGCCGGGCATAGAGCCGCTCAAGGTCGGGACGGTCCCACAGCAGGTCCGGCTTCTCTCCCGCGGCGACCCGCCCGCTGACGCGGTGCTCGACCAGCAGGGACGAGCCGATCAGGCGGATCATGGCGCGGCGGCCGCCGGAGCGGCGGCCCTTGCGGGCGAGGTCGTCGGCCCAAGGCTCGATGGTGTCGAAAACCTCGGCCACCTGACGCTCATCGCTGGCCAGCGCGGCGCTCTTGGCCAGGGCGTCCGCCACGACCATCAGCCGCGCCGGCGACCGGTCGGCGATGCGCACCACGCCGTCGGGATCGATCCGCTCCTCGCGGCCCGCGGCCGGCGCGAGCCGCACGGCCTCCTCCTCCGGCACGGAAACCGGGCTAATGACGCGGGACGCAACGCCGCGCAGCACCTCATCCTCGCCCAGCGGATCCAGTCCGATCAGCACGACCGCTCCGTAGCGGAAGACCACCGCCACGCCACGCTCGCCGACAGCGAAGGCGAGGGGCGCTGTGGAAAGCGTGTCCCGCCGCTCCAGGCCCGCGGTGTCGATGCGCTCGCCGAGCAGCACCGCCCGAGCCGTGACCGGCGGAAACGACGTCTCCGGCTGGCTGGCGGTCTCCACCATGCCGCAAGGGGAACACAGGCCGCGCGGACAACGCCAGCGGTAGTTGCAACCGGCGGTCATGTCTTTGTCGGCTGCGGTCATGGTCGCCCGAGGCCGCACCGGTAGGCTGGCTGCGAATGGATCCAGGTCGCAGGGGCTCGCGTGACCGAGTTAGCGCCAGCCGTAATTGAAGCTGATGGAGATGCGGTCGGTCCTGGCCTGGTTGGCCGGCACCTCGTGGCGCAGCCAGCTTTCCCACATGAACACCGTACCGGGCTGCGGCGTCAGGTAGACGAACGCGCGGGCGTTCTCGGGCGCGTCGGCCGTGCGCGGCGGGGCGGCCATCATCAACGGCAGGCGCGGATCCTCGAGCTTCAGCGCGCTCGCGCCTTTCGGCGTCGAAACATAGACCGTGCCGGAGATCACGCTGTGCGGGTGGATGTGGCCCGAGTGGGCCGCGCCGGGCTTCAGGATGTTGACCCAGAGACTGTCGAGCCTCAGGCGTCCCGCGCCCAGGTCGAACGAGAGGTCCTTGGCGAAGGCTTTGGCGTGGCGGTCGAGCTTGGTCTTCAGCTCCCCGAAGACGCTGGCGCGCCGCGGCAGGTCGTCGAGCGAGGCATAGGACGTGTAGCCGCCGTAGCCGTGGGCCTTGGACCACGCCCGACCCGCCGCGTCCTCATCGGCCAGCATGCGGCACGCCGCTTCCAATTCGGCGTTGAAATTTTCGAATTCCCGGTCTGTGCTAAAGGACGCTTCGTAAACCGGAGTCGCAAAGAGGTGACGCACCGCCATGGGCGGGCGCTAACTGTCTCGGGGATGAAAGTCAAAGCTTGGGCGTCTGGTGCTTCATCCAAACGTCCGTTAGAAAAACAGAAAATACGATACGCCTCGGGTAGGGGCGCGAGTTGGGGAGCTAAAGAATGATCAGGACTGTGGCGGCGCTGGCTTTGGCGAGCGTGGTGATTGGCGGCCAGGCGCAGGCGGCCCCCGCGAAAGCCAAGCCCGCGGCGGCGGCAAAGCCCGCGGCGTCGTCCTATCGGGCGCCGCGAGGCCCTGACGGCAAGCATCCCGACCTGAACGGCGTCTGGCAGGCGATGAACACCGCCAACTGGAACATCGAGCCGCATGCCGCCAGCGCGGCGCTGCAGATGCGCCCGGGTCCGGTGACGCCGGTGCCAGCGAAGGACGTGGTGGCCCTGGGCGCCGTGGGCTCGGTGCCCGCCGGCCTCGGCATCGTCGACGGCGGTACCATTCCCTATACGGCGGAAGCCAAGAAGCAGCGCGACGCGAACAAGGCCGACTGGATCCACCGCGACCCGGAGATCAAGTGCTACCTGCCGGGCGTGCCGCGCGCCAACTACATGGCTCTGCCTTTCCAGATCTTCCAATCCGAGAAGGCGACGCTGATCGCCTACGAATACGCCGGCGCCGTGCGCAACCTGCTGTTCACCGACCCGGGCCCGGCCCCCGTCGACAGCTGGATGGGCCAGTCGGTGGCCAAGTGGGAAGGCGACACCCTGGTCGTCACCGTCACGGGCATGAACGACTCGACCTGGTTCGACCGCGCCGGCAACTTCCACTCCGCCGACATGAAGGTCGTCGAGCGCTGGACGCCAACCGGTCCCGGCGTGATGCGCTACGAGGCTGAGATCACTGATCCCTCGACCTTCACGCGGCCCTGGAAGCTGAGCGTCAACCTCTACAAGCGCGTCGGCGACGATGCGCGCCTGCAGCAGTTCAAGTGCGTCGAGTTCGTGGAAGAGCTGATGTACGGTCACCTGCGCAAAGAACCCTTGAAATGATTGCCGAACGGGACCTGACGAGGGCCCGCGAGGATTGGAATAACGAGTCGTCCGTATCTGCCGTTGGAGGCGCCCAATGAACTATCGTCGCTTTATCGTTCCCACCCTGCTCGGCGCCGGCATCCTGGCGGCCGCCAGCCTCGGCGTGCAGCAAGCCTACGCCCACCACGCCTTCGCCGCGGAGTTCGACGGCAAGTCGCCCGTGTTGCTCAAAGGCAAGGTGACCAAGATCGAGTGGATCAACCCGCACGCCTGGGTGCACGTGAACAACACCAACCCGCAGTTCGCCTTGGGTGAGTGGATGGTCGAGGGCGGTACGCCCAACACCCTGCTGCGCGCCGGGATCGACCGGAACTCGCTGAAGGCCGGCACCGAGATCGTGGTCCGCGGCTATCAGTCGAAGGACAAGGCCTGCACTCCCGTCTGCAAGGCGAACGGCCGCGACGTGACCTTCCCGGACGGCCGCAAGCTGTTTATGGGCTCGTCGGGGACCGGCGCGCCGAAGGACGGCGCTGATCCCGGCGAAATGCCGAAGTAGATCGCGCCAACAACATGAGAAGGGGAGCGTCACCGCTCCCCTTTTTCTTGAAACCCGTTTCGGAAACCGTTCGGTTCTGTCCGGCGCGGATGGCGTTGCATAGCCTGAACGGATCGGGGGCCTTCGCTCGCAGGTCCGACGTCGAAGTAACCTGGGGGAGTTTAGTTGATACGCGAATTCCTGGTCTGGCTGCAGAATGACCTCGGGAAGGGCGCCGGCGATACGGCCCAGTCCTGGAGCGAGGCGCTGCTGGGCTCGCTCAACTTCTGGGGCCTGCTGGAAGGCACCCACCTACTGGCGCTGATGCTGTTCGCCGGCACGATCCTGGTCGTCGACCTGCGCCTCTTGGGCGTCACGTTCCGTCGCACGAAAGTGTCGGTGGTGAGCGACACCATCCTGCCGCTGACCGTCTTCGGCTTCCTGTTTGTGGTCGTGACCGGACTTGGTCTTTTCTTCGCCAAACCAGTCTTTTATTACCATAACATCTGGTTTCGCCTGAAGATGATCATGCTGGCGCTGGCGCTGCTGAACATCCTCGTCTTTCACGGCCGCATCCAGCGCAGCCAAGGCGCCTGGGACAGCCTGCCCAAGCCGCCGGGCGGTGTGCGGGCCGCCGCCGCCATGTCGCTCAGCGCCTGGCTGGTGGTGATCACCTTTGGGCGTCTCATCGCCTACGACTGGTTCGAGTGCGGCAAGCCGCAGCCGGCCTTCATCAACTGGGCCGAGGAATGCGCCATCTCCGAGAAGGGCGCCGTTCCCATGGCTCCTGAGGCAGGTCAGCCGAAATGAATCTTGAAGAGTTTTTCCCGCACGCCCGCCCTTGGGTCGAGAACCTGGTCAATGTCTGGCCGACCCCCATCGTCAAGCCGCAGTTCGCCTGGTGGGAGGTCGCCCACGTCGTCTCGCTGATCACGCTCGGCGGAACCTCGATCCTGATGAACCTGCGCCTGATCGGCGTGGGCCTGACCCAGGAGCCCCCTTCGGAGCTCTACCGCAGTCTCAAGCTCTGGCAGACCATCGGCATCGTCGGCATCGTGGTCACCGGCGTCCTGATCGGCATGGCCAACGCCGAGCGGCTCTACGACAGCGCCGCCTTCATCGTGAAGATGCTGGCGCTCGTGGCCGGCATCGTCCTGACCTACGGCGCGAGCCGGCCGGTGGCCAAGGCCGACGGCTCGGTCAGCGTCGCTTCCAAGATCTGGTTCGTGATCGGCATGGCGTTCTGGCTGGCCGGCCTCTGGGTTTTCGCGACGGGCGACCTGATCAGCCCCGGGGTCTTCCACATCATCACCGCCGCCGCGCTGATCGTGCTCTTCGCCGTCAGGGGCCGCGCCCGGCTGGTCTATCTCGGCGTGCTGATCCCCATGATCGTCCTGCAGTTCGTGTGGACGCATTTCATCGTCAAGCCGGACGACTACGAGCACCTCAACCCGGTCAATATCGGGTTCGCCTGGGCCTTCTCGGCATGGATCGTGGGTACGGGCCTCTTCCAGCTCTTCCGGGCCGGACGCGGCGCGGACGGCGGGCCGCTGACCAAGGTGATCGGCTACGCCGCGATCCTAGTGTGGGTGACGGCCGCGGCCGCCGGCCGCTGGATCGCGTTCGCTTAGCGGGTCTAGCGGGTCTGGATGTCCAGCAGGGCCTGCCACATCTCGTCGGCGACCTTGACCACCTGGATGTTGGCGCTGAAGGCGTGCTTGGCCTGGACCTGCTCGACGGCTTCGGAGCCATAGTCGACGCTGTCGTTGCCGGCCATCTGCGCGACCCGCGAGGCGGAGTCGGAGAAGCGGCGTTCGGCGGCCATCAGGCCGTAGCGGGCGGTGGAGATCGGGTCCATGGCCGCAACACTGCGCGCGCTACGGTTAAGCTTTCGCGTGGTTTCGTGGTGAACAGGTCGTGGGTGTATGCTGGTTGCGCCAAAGAGGGGCCTAAAGACAGCAGGAGACGCTGCCCATGAAGACCGACATCCTTGCCCTCGGCGTTGCACTTAGCTTCAGCGCGGGCCTGGTCTTAGCCCAGCCAGTGAGCGAATATCCGCCAACGTGGACCGTGTTGTGCCTGGACGTCAGCGGCAAGAGCCTGCCGGCCACCTGCGACGTGCCGGCCAGCCGGATCGATCGTCGGGAGAACATCTGCACCTGCCCGCTGGGCGGCGACCGGGTGACCGCCCCGATCTGCCCCAAGGGCGTCAAGCCTCCCGCCGACAGCGCGGCCTACGAGACAGCCAGGCACGCCGCGGTCAAGAACGGCAGCCTGGTGGGTGCGACCTACGAGGGCAAGCCGATGTGCGTGGCGCCGCGCAACGCCTTGACCGGCAACGACTGACAGTCCGGTCCGGCTACTTCCCGAGCGCGCCGTAGACCATTTTCTGGAAGACGGGCAGGGCGGCCCGCCCGCCCATGCGCTGGCCGGTCGCGAGCTGGGCCGCGGCGTCCGGACCGAGCGGCATGGAGTTCTGGATCAGGTAGATCAGCACCATGTCCTCGGCCGGATCGGCCTGCCACCAGGTGCCGAAGGCGCCCGGCCAGCCGAACGCGCCTTCAGAGCCCGCGCCCATCCAGGCCTGCAGTTGCGGATCGGTGATCACAGAGACGCCGAGCCCGAAGCCTTGGCCGAGCCAGAACGGGATGCCCATGAACGGGATCTGCCGCTGAGCGTCGGTGAGCCGGTTGGCCGCCATCATCTCCAGGGTCTCGGGCTTCAGCAGCCGCACGCCGTCGACCTCGCCCTTGCCCAGCATCATGCGGGCGAATTTCAGGTAGTCGTCGGCTGTCGAGATCAGCCCGCCCCCGCCGCCCTCGAAGGGAGGCTCCTCCTCGGCGTGAGCATAGGAGACGTCCTGCAGCCGATCGGTCTTGGGATCGATCCGGTAGAGCTTGGCCATCCGGCCGCGTTTCTCCGGAGGGCACCAGAAGAAGGTGTCGTTCATCCCCAGCGGGCCGAAGATCCGCTCCTGCAGAACCTGGCCCAGCGGCTTGCCTTCGATGCGGGCGACCAGGAAACCCAGCACCTCGGTGGAGTGGCTGTAGTGGAACCGCTCGCCGGGTGGGTAGGAGAGCGGCAGGGTCCCCAGCGCCTTCAGCCAGTTGTCGGGGGTCAGCGGCGTGCCGATCGGGGGACCCAGCCGATCTTCGTGCGCCTGGGCGATCGGACCGACCGAGGTGAAGCCGTAGGCCAGGCCCGAGCGGTGGGTCATCAGGTCCTCGACCGTGATGTCGCGCGGCGCGGCATAGGTCTGGTCTAGCGGCCCGGTCGGATCCTTCAGGACCTGCATGTCCGCGAGCTCCGGCAGCCACCGGGTCACCGGATCGTCGAGCTTGAGCTTGCCTTCCTCGATTAGCATCAGAGCCGCGATCGAGGTGACCGGCTTGGTCATGGAGGCGATGCGGAAGAGGGTGTCGCGGGTCATCGGCAGCCCGGCTTCGACGTCGCGCAGGCCGACGGTGTTGACCTGGGCGATCTCACCCTTGCGCCAGACCAGGGTCACGAAGCCCGAAAGGTCGCCCGCGTCGACCACGGCCTGGAGCGCGGCAGGAATCTGCGCCAGCCCCGCCTCGACGAAACCGCCCTGCGTCTGATCGCCGTCCATCCTCGTCTCCTCGTCTCAAGCCGCCTGTTATCGGCGTTCACCTGAGCATACGGCAGGCCCGTGCGTGCGGCGTCAAGCGCTCAGGCGCCGCCTACGCCCCGCCATTGTGAGGCCGAAGGTTCGTGCGTATATGCGCGGCCGCTTGTGTGGCTCAGCAGAGGACCCCGCCCCATGCTCCTGACCCTGATGAAGGCCAAGTTGCACCGCGCAACGGTCACCCAGGCCGACATGGACTATGAGGGGTCGATCGCCATCGACCGCGACCTGCTGGACGCCTCGGGCATCCTGCCGCACGAGCAGGTCGATGTGCTCAACATCACCACGGGGGCCCGGTTCACCACCTATGCCATCGAAGCCCCGCGCGGTTCGAAGGTGATCGGGGTGAACGGCGCCGCAGCTCGCCTGGTCCAGAAGGGCGACAAGGTGATCGTGGTCACCTACGGCATGCTGCCGGAGGAGGAGGCCCGCAACTACGCTCCGACCGTGGTGCTGCTGGACGACGGCAACGTGATCAAGCAGGCGGCCTGATGCGCAAACTGGCGACCCTCGGCCTCGCGGCGCTTGCGCTCTCGGCGTGCTCGCCCGGGGCGCCCAAGGGCGTCGACAAGGCGAAGCTGGACGAAGCCATCTCCAACGCGATCGGCGATCCGGCGACCTGCGTGATGATTGCCGAACAGGCCACCGGCAAGGTCGTCTACCGCTACAACAACCACACCGCCTGCGCGCGCAGCCTGCCGGCCTGCGACACGCCCGGCGAACGGACCATCGAGGACCTGGTCAAGGCCACCGTGAAGGACGGCCAGGCCCGGGCGCTCTCCTGCTACACCACGGCCGACGCCTCGCGAGGCGTCGGCTGGGCGTCCGGCCCCCTGGCCGCGAAGGGGCTGGTCTACGCCGCCGTGATGGAGGGCGACCGCGCCTTCCCCGGCCGGATGATCGCCGACCGGCTCGAGCGCGCCTTCAAGAAGGTCGGGCTCTAGCGAGCCACGCTGGCGTCAGCGGGTGAGTTCGTAGAGCCCGCTGATGTCGATCCTGACCTTCAGCTCGCCGGGCGAGACGGGCGTGTCCATCGCCTGGCGCTTCGAGGCCGCCATCGCCATCATCGGCACGGGCGGTTGCGGGGCGTAACCGCCGCCCTCGCTCACCGAGACCAGCCGGCCGATCCGGTAGCCGGTGGCTTTGGCGTAGAGATCGGCCTTCGCCTGCAGCGCCTGCACCGCTTCCTGGCGCGCGGCGTTCTCCGCGGCGGTCGGATCGTTCAGCCCGAAGCTGATGCCCCGCACTTCGTTGGCGCCGGCGTTCACTGTGGCGTCGACCGCCGGGCCGAGCTTGGCCAGGTCGTGGACCACGATGGTGACCTGGTTGGCGGCCTGGTAGCCGGTCAGGCGCGGCGGCTGGTTCTGGTCATAGGCGTACTGCGGATTGAGGTTGAGGCCCGAGGTCTGGATGTCCTTGGCCGCGATCCCGGCCTGCTTCAGCGCCGCGATCACCTGGTTCATCCGCGTGGAATTGGAGGCCATCGCCTCGGCGGCGGTCTTCGCCTGGGTGGCGACGCCCAGTGAGATGCTGGCCATGTCAGGCGCGGCGTTCACCTCGCCGTAGGCGCCGAGATTGAGCGTCGTAGCGCGGAACATGGCGTCGGCGGAAGGCGAGGCGGATTGCGCCAACGCCATGGGTGCGACGGCCGCGGCAAGCACCAGGCTCAACACGCCCGTACGCAGGAAGGTCTTCATTTAGGTCTCCTCGAAGGGCTCTCGCCCGGAACTGGGCGCGACCATCGCAACTCCTACCTGAACGCAGGCTTTAAGGCCCGTGCAGCCCATGGTAACCGCCACCCAGCGTCGCTGCTGGGGCCTGTAGCTCAATGGTTAGAGCCGGCCGCTCATAACGGTCTGGTTGCAGGTTCGAGTCCTGCCGGGCCCACCAGCGAGGCTCCATGGACGTCCACTGATGGCCTCGACTTTGGAGAAAAGTTCAATAAAACAAGTATCGTTGTCCACAGAGCTGCGAGCGTGGCCATTGGCATCCACGGATTCTGTTGGTACGAAATTGGCGAGA
>Ga0207676_10002044_pt1 | contig 14652 bp, 10 predicted proteins | sample KBSSwiS72_FD_184307 | JGI IMG/M metagenome (GOLD analysis project Ga0207676, IMG submission 184307) | Switchgrass rhizosphere microbial communities from Kellogg Biological Station, Michigan, USA - KBS Switchgrass S7-2 (SPAdes) (version 2) | ecosystem: Host-associated > Plants > Roots >... | reverse complement strand
GCTTGATGTCTTATCCCAGTTCCCCGGAGCGAATGACTGTCCACCAGGTGCATATCTGAGCGAATCGCATCTTGACACTCTCGGTGTCTGCATTTTTCTGGCGTTGGCAGAACTCGACGAGCCCGAGGAAGTTATTCTTGTCCTTGACGACGTAATTGCCAGCGTCGATGAACCGCACGTGGATCGTATCATCGAGGTGCTGTACTCGATGTCGAAAAAGTTCGCCCATTGCGTGCTCACCACACACTACACTCCCTGGAAGGAGAAATATCGGTGGGGATATTTGAAGAATGGTGAATGCCAGTTCATCGAGTTGGGCAAATGGAGTTTCAACGAAGGAATCGTCGGTTTCGGTACCAAGCTCCGAATCGAGAGGTTGCGAGAGCAACTTTCAGTGCCACTTCCAGAGGTATCTGAAGTTTGTGCCACTGCGGGAGTGGTTCTGGAAGCGCTGCTCGACTTTCTGACGCTTACCTTCAACTGTGGGGTGCCCCGAAGACTAACTAAGCCGACTATTGGGGATCTTTTGCCGCCCATCAAGTCTAAATTAAGAAAAGCGTTGCGGGTCGAAGTTTACGAAGCGGCTGGCGTGTTAACTCACGAGATTCCGTTGGGACCCATTTTGGACAATTTGGAAAAGCTGGTACAAGTAAGAAATATCATGGGCGCACATTTTAACCAGTTGGCATTCGAGCTACCGGACAAAGACGGACTCAATTTCGCTCGGCTTGTTTTGGAGCTTGGCGACGCGATTGTGGATGACGAACATGGTTGGCCCGCCTCCGATCGGTCTGGAGCATACTGGACAAATAGCGGCAGATCGCGGCGCTTGTATCCATTGAAATCTCCGGCCTAATTTATCAAGCGTGAAGAAACAGAAACTAGAACTTACTTGGATCGGGAAAGAGAACCGACCGCGCTTGGAGCCGCGGATTCTGCTTGAAGAGCAGTCGCTTTCGTATCACGCTACACACCGAGTTAGTAATAACGACAGCTTCGATAATCGATTGATCTTCGGAGATAATTTGCTTGCGCTAAAAGCCATCGAGCATGAGTTTTCAGGAAAGATAAAGTGCATTTACATCGATCCGCCATATAACACTGGCGCAGCATTCTCTCACTTCGAGGATGGCACGGAACATTCGATATGGCTCAGCTTGATAAAAGAGCGACTAATGATTTTGTGGCGGTTGCTTTCCTCTGATGGAACGTTATGGGTTTCGATTGATGATTATGAGATGCCTTATCTGAGAGTGGTGATGGACGAGGTGTGCGGTCGTCGAAGTTTCTTAGCCACAAACGTTTGGCAAAAGCGTTACTCTCGTGAGAATCGCGAAGCAATTGGTGATGTTCACGAATATATTGTTGCCTACGCAAAGGATCCAGCGGTATTCAAAAAAACGCGCAACCTCTTGCCTCTTACTAATGACCAAATAAAAGTTTATAAGAACCCAAATAACGACCCACGCGGTCCGTGGCGTACAATCCCTATAACTGCCCAGGCAGGACATGCGACCAAAGCGCAGTTCTATACAATTACTGCTCCTAGTGGAAAGAGATTCGATCCGCCTCCGGGTAACTGCTGGCGCTACAGCCAAATCGCGTTTGAAAAACTTCGTGCTGACGGACGAATCTACTTTGGGAAAGACGGGAACAGCCAACCTACAACAATACGATACCTTTCCGAGGTAAAAGGCTCCGTCCCTTGGACGTGGTGGCCTCACGATGAAGTAGGAAATACCGATGAAGCAAAAAAGGAAATGCTCTTATTATTTCCAAAGGATCAGCTGTTTGATACGCCCAAACCAGAACGCCTGGTCCACCGGATTCTGGCGATTGCCACACACCCTGGCGATTTGATATTGGATTCTTTTGGTGGATCCGGAACAACGGGTGCTGTTGCCCATAAAATGGGTCGACGTTGGATCATGGTCGAACTCGGTCCGCACATTCACACTCACATCATTCCACGTTTGAAGAAAGTAATTGACGGAGAAGACCAGGGCGGCGTAACCAAAGCTGTCAATTGGAAAGGCGGTGGCGGATTTCGCTACTACAAACTCGCTCCATCCCTGCTCGAAAAAGACAAGTGGGGCAATTGGGTTATCAACAAACAATACAACGCCGCCATGCTCGCCGAGGCGTTGTGCAAACTTGAAGGTTTCAAGTACGAGCCGTCCGATTCAATTTACTGGCAACACGGGCGCTCTACCGAAACCGATTTCATCTATGTAACTACTGCGACTCTTAGTCACGATCAGTTGGCCCAACTCTCAGATGATGTCGGACCAAATCGCACATTGCTTGTCTTGTGTACCGCCTTTCGTTCCAGACGAGATCAGTTTCCAAATCTGACGATCAAGAAAATACCGAGAGCGGTGCTTTCGCGCTGTGAGTGGGGCCATGACGATTACAGCTTGCAGGTCGAGAATCTACCAAAGGCTCCTCCTGAGCCCGGACAACAGGAATTATTTGGAAGCGATGACGAAAAGCCTCTTGAGGCGTAGCGCAAGCACGGAATATGGATGTCCTGATTCGAATCAAGCGAGCAGTGTTGGCGGGTCGATACGCCTTCAGTGAAAAAGCTCGACTTGAAATGGAAGTTGATGACTTGACTGAATTGGATGTCGCCGAATCGATAGTGAACGCGGTCGCAATATACAAACGACTTCGTTCGAGCAGTCCTTCGCGCAGCAAACGTCGGGAGTACCTCTATGTGATTCAGAGCACGAATCTCGAGGGGTTGGCAATATATACCAAGGGAAAGCTCGTGCAAGAGGCAGGCGTTGAAACCTATTACTTCCTGGTGTCGTCTAAACGAGCGATGTAGTAAAGGATTAGAACAATGACCAAGATCAAGCTGACGGCTTGCCCTAACTGCGGCAACAAGAACCTAAAGAAAGTGCATAAAACAGTCACCGGCATTCGACACGGCAAGCGATACTCCGCACCGGACGTTGAGTTTTATGAATGCCCTGACTGTGATGAGCGAATCTATGATCCGGTAGCAATTCGGCAGATAGAGGAGCACTCCCACGTTCCCCTTAAACACAAACCGGCGAGGAAAATTGCCTGACCCACCAAAATGAATCAAAACGTTAATGCGATCGCCGGCCGTCTCAGCCTCCGACCTCCGCAACGCCGATCGCTCGAGATTCTCGACCGTATAACTGAGATCGCTCCGCCACAAAAAGAGATCGACCTTGGCGGAGCCTTGGCAGCCATCTCAAGCGAGTTTCCTTCTGTCACGGATTTCGAGCGCGAGTTTCCCTCGCTCTGTTTTGCGCTCGCGACTGGGGTGGGGAAGACCAGACTGATGGGAGCGTTTATTAGTTACCTCCACCTAACGCACGGGATCAACAACTTCTTTGTGCTCGCGCCAAATCTGACCATCTATAACAAACTGATTGCTGATTTCACCCCCAACACACCGAAGTATGTCTTCACCGGCATCACTCGCTTTGCTACTGAACCACCAGCAATCATCACCGGCGATAACTATCAAGGAATGGCGGGCACTCTGTTTGATCAGCTTCACCTGTGCAAGGTAAATATCTTCAACATCTCGAAGATCAACTCTGAAGTGCGAGGCGGAAAGTCGCCGCGCATCAAGCGACTTTCCGAATACATTGGAGAGAGCTATTTCGATTATCTTGCTTCCTTGCCGGACCTGGTCCTGTTAATGGATGAGTCGCACCGTTATCGAGCGTCAGCAGGTGTGCGCGCGATCAATGAACTACGACCCATACTTGGTCTGGAGTTGACCGCGACTCCGTTTGTCGAGACCAGCCGTGATCCAGTGCCGTTCAAGAATGTCATTTACGAATACTCGCTGGGCCGTGCGATGGCGGACGGTTTTGTGAAAGAGCCCGCCGTTGTCACGCGGAAGAACTTCAATCCTGCGGGAATCTCTATGGAGGAGATTGAAAAGCTGAAGCTGGAAGATGGCGTGCGTTTGCATGAGAGTGTAAAAGTACAGTTGCAAACCTATGCACGAGAAACAGCTAGGCCTTTTGTCAAACCTTTTCTCCTTGTGATTGCAAGAGACACCACTCATGCAAGCCAGTTGTTGCAGATGATCGAGTCCGAAGGATTCTTCGCCGGTGCTTACAAAGGCAAGGTGATTCAGGTGGATTCCAGCAGGACAGGTAGAGAAGAGGAGGAGATGATCACCCAGCTTCTGACGGTTGAGCATGCGGAGAATCCCACGGAGATCGTCATCCACGTGAACATGCTCAAAGAAGGGTGGGACGTCACAAACCTCTATACGATCGTTCCGCTGCGCGCGGCGAATGCGCGAACCCTCGTCGAGCAGTCCATCGGGCGCGGCCTGCGCTTACCCTACGGCAAGCGAACCGGCGTGGAAGCAATCGATCAATTGAACATCGTCGCGCATGACAGATTTCAGGAGATTGTCGACGATTCCAGAAAGGCAGATTCGCCGATTCAGTTAAAGGAGCGTTTCTTAGACGAAGAGCTGAGAACTAAGACGGTTACGGTTGTCTCGCAATCACAATTGGCGATAAGCCTCGGTCTCCCGCTGCCTCAGGCAACTTCGACAACGGTGGTCTCGCCTACAAAACTTCCACTCGTATTTGCAAAACCTGAAGAGCAAAAAGTAGCCCAGATCACTTATGAAGTTATCAGGAGCCTGGAGAACCAGCCTCAGAAAGTCGCCTCAGTTTCACAATTACTGAGGCCTGAGATTCAGGCCGAAATCACTCGGAAAGTCGTTGAGCGTTACGCGCCGGCTCAACTAGGACTTGAGGGGGTGGTCGAACTCCCGGACGTTGCTACAGTCGTTGCCAGGACTTTGGAAATAACTGCGCAGCAGACGATCGATATTCCACGAATTCTGGTTGTGCCTCAGGGAGAAGTACGGGCAGGCTTCCAGGAATTCCAATTGGACCTATCGAACGTAAACTATCAACCGATCTCCAATGAGCTTTGGCAACAGGAGCTCCGAACAGGCAAGCTGCGAGTCCTGGCGCTCGGTGAAGGCTCAATCGATGAGGTTCGACTCGAGGATTACGTTGTCGCAGGCTTGGTGGACTTTGACGACGTATCGTATGACGACCACTCCGACTTGCTCTACGATTTGGCGACGCAGACTGTCCAACACTTCCTGAGCTATCTCAGCGAGGAAGACACGCGCCGGATCTTGCGCGTTTACCAGCGGGAGATCGCTCGCCTCATCCATGCGCAGATGCAGAAGCACTATTGGGAGGATGCACTCGGGTACGAGGTGAAAGTCAGTAAAGGGTTTACTGAGATAAAGCAACAAAGAGCGTACACGCAGGTAGCTGGAGATGGATTGAAAGACTTCCGGCAAGAGCCCGAAAACAAGAGCAACATGTCCCGTTATCTCTTTACGGGTTTTCAACGTGGCTTGTATTCAGAGGAGAAATTTCAGTCAAACTCGGAACGCGTGCTCGCGATCATCCTGGATCGAGATTCTCTCCGTTGGTTCAAACCGGCTAAGGGACAGTTCCAGATTTTTTACAAGACCGGCGGACAGGATGCCGAATATCAACCAGATTTTGTCGCGGAGACTGAAGATTGTATTTATATGCTTGAGCCTAAGGCGCGCAACGAGATGGACGATCCCGACGTACTTGCCAAACGCGATGCCGGTGTTCTCTGGTGCGCACGCGCAACCGACTACGCCGCTACTTACAATGGTAAGTCCTGGCAGTATGTTCTCATTCCACACGATGCCATTGCTGAGAATATGACGCTAAACGGCCTCGCCGATCGCTTTGCAATTTCTTAGCTGCTCGACTCACGACTAGCTTACCAACTTTTTAGCGAACAGTGCCATCGTCGGTTCAACCTGGTGTTGTTGAGAAGGCAACTGCAAGTTTCAGGCAAGAATGACGTTTGCCGTCGAATTGGACCAGTTGATCCCACAGCAAACTTGCCTCTTTGTTTCGAACGAGCGCGGACTCATCACCATAGATGAGCCAATTACCTAGTGATACCAAGCAGGACGTAACCTTACTTTGACGGCCGAAACGTCGATAAATAATGCTTAGTATCGCTTGGTATCACTAGGTAAGAAGCCGGAGGGAGGATTTTAAGTCCGCAGCGTCTGCCATTCCGCCACCCCGGCATGTTGTCCGGCCGAATTCTACCAAGCCCTTCCGTTTTCTCCCTAATCATCAAAACCGTAACGTTAATACGAGGTGCGTGGAAGATGCGTGACTACTCTGTGTAGCCTTTACGCTCGAACTCGACTAGTTGGCCGATTGCTTCTATCAACGTTACACGGCCGCTTTCCAATCGTGCGCCGTGTGAACGAACCACAAATAAGCTATAGTTTCTACATGTAAGCGAGTGGAAAATGCTGGTCCAATTTTATCCATTTAGCGTGGAGTGAGATTGGGGAATCTCAGAAGGAGCTATACATGAAAGATCAAGACTTACTCGAACGAATCACTCTTAATCCCAAAGTAATGGCTGGAAAGCCGATTATCAAAGGCACCCGTCTAACGGTCGAGTATATTCTCAATTTGCTGGCACATGGAGCTACGTCCGCAGAGATTCTAGAAGAGTATCAAGGGCTGAAACCCGAAGATATTCAGGCTTGTTTTCTGTTTGCGACAAGATCGCTTGGTGATACCGATTTCATGCCCTTGACGGTTGAGACTGCATAATGCGTTTCCTTGTGGATGAATGCACAGGGCCGAAAGTAGCCGCATGGTTACGTGGTGAAGGACATGAAGTCTTTTCTGTATTCGATGAGGCTCGCGGAGTTGAAGACGATCAAGTGATTCAGAAAGCTTATGATGAGAATTGGATTCTGATTACCAATGATAAAGATTTTGGAGAGAAAGTATATCGAGAGCGGCATGCACATCGAGGCATCATTTTAATGCGACTTGAGGATGAGCGTTCTGCTAATAAGATTCAAGTCCTTCGGCGGTTGCTTGAAAGTTATGCCGACAGGTTTGAAGATCAGTTTGTAGTGGTTACCGAAACACAAGTACGTTTTGGCAAGTCTAGAACGTAACATACTCAACCAGCCGCTCAAGTTTTTGTGATTCCGCTTCAACCTCATCAGCAAGTCGCGCTTTATACCGCACCCGGTGTTGTCGCTTACGACGTTTGTCCGCACAGTTGGATGAGCAGCAAGGGAATCGTAACGGCCAGCCCAGAAGATAGTTCGACATATGTCGCAAACGCGAATCCTTGTTACGTCAACACCTTTGATTGATTTAGCGAATATGTCGTCAGTTATTATTGGTAGCCGGAGGGAGGATTTTAAGTCCGCAGCGTCTGCCATTCCGCCCTCCCCGACATTTTGTCCGTAACTTGAATTCTACCAAGCCTTTTCCTTTTTCTAAACCACAAAGTATCCCGACGTCGATAGAGCGATGAGCCAAAGATGAGCGACTCCTCTTATCCGGCCTTTCGCTCGAACTCGAACCATGATCGATTGATTCGATCGACTTTCCACCACCGCTTCCAATGCAGCGTGGATAAGGCGGCGGAAGATTCTCTTTGGCCATCACGCCTCAAGCGCCGTCGGCAAGGAAGTGCGCGGCGCTTTGAGACCAGGAGGGATACTTCGTTCGCACTGAGAAGTTGCTTCGCACTAAATCAAGTGGAGTAGTTTTCATCATTTACGTGGAATCTAAACGTCAAGTCAGATTTAGACTGGATAAAGGTGCGTACCAAGTAGCAGTCGCCTTCGCAGATCACAATTCAGTTGAGAGTCAGGTTTGCCGTAAATTCGGGGATTTACAAACGATCCCATTCTTGAAGCACGGCGACGGTCTATGGCATAGGGATTGACAAGAACCGCTGCGCGGACACTCTGCAACAGCACGAAAGATTCATGACACACATGGCACATGAAGTGACTCGCTTTGGAACATTTGTGAGCGTTGCCAACAAGAAGAGGAAGAAACGATCGCGCTTTCTTCGCACATTCACCTGCGCCCTGGTCGCCCTCTTCCTTGTTTTGGTAATTATCATTGGGGAAAAAGCTGGAGCGCAATCGAGCGACTACGACAAACTGTCGCCAGATCTTAGGGAACTGGTAATAAACAAGAGTCAGTCAACAGTTAAGGTTGTAATCCAGTTTAATACGAGTCGCCTCAGCAAGACCCTCAGGGATCTCCTGGAAAAACAGACGTTGGTAACTAACAGACTTAAAAACCTCAATCACTGGGTGGTCGAAACGCGCACGTCAATGCTTTCCAAGATTTCTGCCTTCCCTGAAGTCACATACGTCTCTACCGATCGAGAGACAAAACAGCTAGGGCATCTTTCACTAACCACAGGGACCGACGAAATTCGCCAGACATTGGGCACGAATGCGGGGGGCACTCGGCTCGATGGCGCTGGTGTTGGCATCGCCGTGCTCGACTCCGGAATTTATAAGTCCCACAAAGTGTTTCTCGATGCGGCTGGCGACCGGAGAGTAGTGGCACAGCAAGACTTCACTGACGACGGATCAACAAATGATCGCTACGGTCACGGCACACATGTGGCCGCCATCGCGGCAGGTAATGGAAGAATCGCGAATGGCGCGTACACCGGCATTGCCCCGGGAGCCAACCTTATTAACTTGCGTGTGTTGGATTCGCATGGAGCGGGCAGGGCTTCGTACGTGCTGGCCGCGGTTGATTGGATCATGACAAACCGGGCGGTTTACAACATTCGAGTAGTAAACATGAGCCTCGGGATGCCGGCAATCGATTCCTATAAGAAGGATCCTGTTTGTTTGGCTGTTCGTCGAATGGCGGACGCTGGCATTGTCGTCGTAGTCGCCGCCGGCAATAACGGCAAAGATTCGGCCGGTCAAAAAATCTACGGTCAAATCCATTCTCCCGGCAACGAACCTTCCGCGATCACAGTCGGAGCAACAAATACTTTCGGTACCGATGGGCGTGGAGATGATGTGGTCACCAGCTACAGCTCTCGTGGTCCAACCCGAAGCTTCACAATCGACAGCACGGGTGTGAAGCATTATGACAATCTGATTAAGCCGGACCTCGTGGCGCCTGGCAACAAGCTGATCGGCGCCGAAGGAGAGGCGAGCACTGCGACCGGAGAAACACAGAACTTCCTGATCGCGCAAAATCCTTTTCTTGATGCTGGCGTTAGCGCAGACGATACGCGCAAGATGATGTACCTCAGCGGTACGTCGGTAGCTGCTCCTGTGGTTGCCGGCGCTGCAGCGATCTTGTTGCAGGTCAATCCTAATCTGACTCCCAACTTGATCAAGGCAATCCTGATGTACACTGCTCAACCGCTCGCCGGCTTTAACACGTTCGAGCAAGGTGCAGGCCAGGTCAACATCGAAGGTGCAGTTCGTCTGGCGAAGCTGGTCCGTACTGATCTCACTAACGGCACGCCACTCGGCTCGCCATTGCTGACGAAACCTTCTCCTATACCGCAAACAACTATTGCGGGACACAGCTTTCCGTGGGCGCAGGGAATCAATGTGGGATACACGTTCGCAACCGGAAGCGATCTGGTTACAAAGTATCAAAAGGTGTACGGTACCGGCATTTTGATCAGTGACGGTATTCTGATTAGTGACGGCATTCTGATCAGTGATGGCATCCTCATTAGCGATGGGATACTAATTAGCGACAACATTCTGACGAGTGACGGTGGCCCACTCGGCGGCGGAACTGTTTTTATCAGCAGTGGCATCTTGATAAGCGATGGCATTCTGATCAGTGACGGTTTCTTATTGAACGATGGCATCCTAATCAGTGATGGAATCTTGATTAGCGACGCCACTCTGGCTAACGACTTCCGCCTGCAAGCTCAAGCAGCGCTGATTAACGGTGACGCGACTACTTCGATGCTCGTCGTTATCGACAACGGCGTTGATTTCACCGGCTTCTGATGTTGCCGACGACGAAGATTAGTTCGGCCATCGCAATTGATGGACTAGTAAAGAACAACGGCTTGACTCGACTATTTTCTCAAAGCCCCTCACCCGAGGAATTACCTGCTGCGCTCGCGCTTTGTTCCATCATGCAAAAAGACAGGGGGATCGATCTCCTCACCCAGGGCTCGGAAGCTGAAGCGCTGGAATTTCTTTCGGCGCGCCCCATCCATTCGGTGGTTATGTCGAGCTTTATCCGAGATAACGGCCTGGTGAGTGATTTGAATCGAGGCACGTTTTACTCATATCGCGATCACGCTGGACGCATTGAGGGAGTCGTGCTGGTGGGCCATGCCACTCTCTTTGAAACCAATAGCGATGCTGCACTAGCCGCCTTCGCGCGACTCGTTCACAATTCCCGCAGGGTGCACGTGATAATGGGCGAAGAGGCCAGAGTTGAGCACTTCTGGCATCACTTTACGATGGGCGGCAGCGTGCCACATCAAGTAGGCCGCGAATTACTTTTGGAGCAACGCAGTACAAAGTCGGAGCAAGCATGGTCTGAGACGCGAAAACCGGGTCTTGGCCTGAGACTGGCCACGCTCGAAGACCTGAGTGTCGTGATGACTACCCACGCGAGAATGGCGTTTGAGGAACTGGGCCTGGTTGATCCAATCATTGCTGATCCGAAGGGGTTTTCGGAACGTTGTGCTCGTCGTATCGATCAGCGGCGCGTCTGGGTGTTAATTGAAAATGGCTCACTTGTGTTCAAAGCCGACGTCGTTGCCGACACACCGGACGCGGTTTATCTGGAAGGCGTTTACGTTAATCCCGAAAAGCGTGGCCAGGGCTACGGGTTGAGTTGTGTTACCGAGTTGAGTCGCAGCTTACTGAAGCGTACGCGATCGATTTGTCTTCTCGTAAACGACCGCAACCAGAAGGCCCATAACTTTTATTACCGTGCAGGCTTCCGACTTAAGAGCCATTACACAACGATTTTTTTACAGAATGGCAACACAAAGTGACTGCTGCCAGTCAATATGCGGCGTCGTCTTGAAATCCGGAAGAGGCTTCCTTCATACTGCCTGGTACAAACGTGAACGTTCGGCATGAAGAACGAACCCTATTTACCAAACGGGAATTTCGCCGGCCACAAACCTGCATCGCAGTTTTCAGCAGCGGCGGTCGCGAGTGCGCAAACCCAGAAACGGGAAAGCAGTCAACTCAGATCGCAGACGGAGCAAACTGAGGCAGTGCATAGTCTGCTCGACCAGGGACTATCAAGTGAAGCTGAACGAAGTAGCCGCTCGCTTATCAAAACAGCTCGACGCAACCCCGCACTCCTCGCGAGGGCTCATTGTTACCTCTCGGTCGCCCTCGAGATGCAGGGACGTTACCTCGAGTCTCTGGAAGCGATCAAAATTTATGAACAGCCCGAAGCGCTCAAGGATCTGGATGCCGAATCGCTAGCGTATATTCGTGTTCACGTTGGCCTTGCCTACCACTACACGGGCGATCCTCCCAAAGCGATCGCTATTCTGAATACCGCACTGCGCGAAGCTTCTCAAAGTAACGGCGCGGCACATCTCGGCGCTATTTACGTTGCTCTGGCGCGTGTCTATCGCAGTATCAACGAATACACCATCGCTCGCGACTATGCACAAAGTGCCCTCGAACATTATCGCCGCACCGGAGACTGGCGCGGACTGGCTGAAGCCTACTTCGGCATCGCGCTCGCTGAACTGTTCGAAGGTAAATACGAACTAGCCCTGGAGGCCTTCGAGCAGGCGTTGAAGCTGGTCGGCGATAATCCTGCGCCGTACCTGCTGGGAAAAATCCACACCAATATGGCCGGCGCGTTTTGGTTCCTGAAGCGCACTCAGGAAGGAATCGGCTGCCTCGAAAAGGCTGTCGGATACTATGAACGAACGGAGCACAAGGCCAACGCGGCCGACGGCTATAACAACCTCGGCATGAATCTGATCCTGGTGGGCGAATGGACACGCGCTCAGGATGCTTTGAACCGAGCGCTCGCGCTGACGTCAGAAATAGATGAGCAGAATGCCAAAGTGCCGATGGTGCTGGATTCACTGGGCCAGTTGCACATGCTGCGCGGCGAGTTTACGGAAGCGCAGGCCTTGCTCGAACGCGCCGTATCGCTGGCGACCGAACATGGAAACAAGTGGTATGCCCGGCAGGCGTTGTGTACGCTTGGACGCTGTCATCTCGGCATGAATGCCGTGGCTGAGGCTGTTAAGTGTGGGGACGAAGCACTGGCGTTGGCTGAAAGTATCGGTGACCGTCAGGCGCAATGCGAGTCCTGTCTGTTGCTCGCCGAAAGCTATCTTCGTATTGACCAGGTCGACAGAAGTATCGAATTGCTGAAGAGAGTTTCCGAGGAGGCAACGGAATCTGCGGCGGATGTCGGCATCATTGGCGAAGCGGAACGTTTGAATGGATTGGTCGCACTCAATCAGGGCGACGCTACTCTCGCGGCGCAACACTTTGGCAGGAGTCTTTCGATCTTCGAAATGCTCGGCGATCGCTACCGCAGCGCAATAGGCTGCGAGGTATTGGGCGCAGCTTACGCGCGAACATCTCCTAAACGAGCGATCGAGAAACTCGGGAGTGCGTTGCAGACTTTTCGTGAGTTAGGCGCCCATCCTGACGTTGTCCGAGTGGAGCGCTCGCTTGCTGAACTCGATGGCGAAGGGCCGGATCATCGTACCGATCCACTGGCGTTATCTCAACTGCTCACATTGAGGTTGGTTAACGCCGCTGCTTCGCGTGAACTATTGCTACACGAGCTGGCCGCGGTGTTGCATCAGGAATCAATTGCCGAACGGATCATGATCGCAGAGGCGCACCCGGACGGACATGCTGTTAAGGTCGCTTCGTACGGGCTGTCGTTCGAAGAAAGTAATGCGCTCGCCCGTGACTTGCAAAATTTGAGAAACGACGCGGACTGTGTTGCGTATGGCGCGAAGCACAATGCCTCAGTGATTCTGCTGCGACCGCAGAATGCGCAACCTGCCGTGCTCTTCGTTGCGCCCCGCAGCGAAGAGCTGTTATTGGACGGGTTATCACTCGATCCACTGTTACGCGTTACGACGATGGGTTTGGAGATTTGTGCGCTCCGCGAACGCGCCCCGGGAGCGCAGGGTGGCCGCCATCAAGTTGCTCCTGCAGATCAAAAGATCCCAGGCTTTATTTACTCAAGTCCCGCAATGACGCGGCTGGTTGATGAGATACACAAGATTCGTTCGTCTGACGTTACTGTATTGATAACCGGCGAGTCAGGCACCGGCAAGGAGTTAGTGGCGCGCGCGATTCATCAACTTTCTTCACGACGTTCGCGAGTGTTTGTTCCGTTCAACTGCACCGCGGTCCCTAAAGAACTTTCAGAAGCTTACTTGTTTGGGTATAAGCGCGGTGCTTTCACTGGGGCCGTCTCCGATTCGCCCGGAGTTATTCGCTCGGCAGTTGGCGGTACACTCTTTCTCGATGAGATCGGCGACCTGCCTTTGGACCTCCAGCCAAAGATGCTGCGCTTCTTGCAGGAAGGTGAGATTCAACCGCTTGGCGAGCAGCGTCCCATAAAAGTTGACGTACGTATTATTGCGGCGACTAACACTGACCTGGAAAGAATGGTTGCAGAAGGTCGCTTCCGCGAAGACCTGTACTACCGGCTAAACGTAATTCGACTCCAGGTTCCACCATTGAGAGAGCGCCGTTCAGAGATTCCGACTATCGTGAATCATTACATCGATCATTATTCTGAAAAATTCGGACGCCGCGACATCACCATCACAGCACAGGCTATGGATCTCTTGATGGTTTGTGACTGGCCCGGTAACGTCAGACAAGTTTGCAACGAAGTGCAGCGAATCATCGCACGGGCCGAGGACGGAACTGTAATAGCCCCCGATCATCTTTCGCCCGAACTCCGGCACATGTCCGAGCACATGTTTACTCCCGCTGGATCTGTTGCGCATGGCTCCGCTTCGATTGATACCGGTGCCCCGGTGTTTATGAGCGATGCCGTTGAGGCACTGGAGCGAAAAATGATCGTCGAGACACTTCGTCTCCACGGTGGAAACGTTAGTCGAACCGCTCGCGACCTCGGAATTACGCGGCGCGGGTTACAGCTAAAGTTAAATCGCTACGGAATCAGCGCTACTGGCTGAGCCGTCTCCCGAACTCGACCCCTCACGCCGATAGTTTCTTCGCACTGCATACTGCGTTCGCGCCGCTTTGAACTACCGCCATTTCCACTGAGTAATTGCCTCGTGCCCGCCATTTAGACCATCGCTCGCTCATTGGTGCGAACGAAGTATCGACTTCTTGAGTCGCGAGGCCGAACCTGTCCTCTCACCTATACATCAATTTTCACCGCTAATTTCTGCGCTCGTCGCAGTTGGAATCATCACCATGGTCATCGATCACTGGTACAGCTCTTGAGTTAGCCATCCGACATGAACATCGCAATTCAGAAAGATAGACGAGTGCATGGCATCAGTTTGCAGCTCCCGCCCCCCACGCTGCGTTCACGCCCGCTTAGTGTTCCCAGCACGCCGAGACCCAAGATCCTTCTGTATTCACATGACACGTTTGGACTCGGCAATATTCGTCGAACTCTACTGCTGGCCGAAGAGTTAAAAAATCAGTATGAAGGCGCCGCCATTTTGATCGTTACCGGCTCACCAATGATCCAGTCGTTTCGCATTCCCGCCGGCGTTGATTACGTAAAACTTCCTTGTCTCGACAGGACTGACAGCGAACGCTACGAACCGCGGTTTCTG
>Ga0207676_10002036_pt1 | contig 14689 bp, 8 predicted proteins | sample KBSSwiS72_FD_184307 | JGI IMG/M metagenome (GOLD analysis project Ga0207676, IMG submission 184307) | Switchgrass rhizosphere microbial communities from Kellogg Biological Station, Michigan, USA - KBS Switchgrass S7-2 (SPAdes) (version 2) | ecosystem: Host-associated > Plants > Roots >... | reverse complement strand
GTCCATGGCCGCCACCATTGTCCAGCCCGGCAAAGCCGCCGCCCTGGCCCATCGCCCACAGCAGCGCGACGAACAGCGCCCCGCCGGCAAGCACCAGCGCCAGCACCGCGCGGGGCGAAAAAGGCGAAGGGGAGGGGGTCACGCCTTCCCCTCCAGGGCGAATTCGGCATAGGCCCTGCGCGCCGCCAGCCAGTCCGCCTCGGCCAGCGTCCTGAGCGCAAACCGGCTCGCCTCGACCCGGTCGGCGATCGCGGCGAACGCCAGCCGCGCCGCCACCGGCAGCGCCGATGTCGCGGCGATCTCCCGCGCCGTGCTCGCCGGTTGCAGCAGCCCGGGCCGTTCCGTCACGATCCGCTCGACGCTCCGCGCCAGCAGCACATGCACCGCCTCGTCATAGCGGCCCTCGGCGGCCAGCTTGTCGGCATCGGCGAGCAGGACCCGCGCCTGCCCCGCATCCGGCCGCCAGGATGCGTCCTCCACCGGCCTGTCGCGCCGTCGCCGCAAACGCCACATCTGCCAGCCCAGCGCCAGCACCAGGGCCACCGCAGCCAGCCCCAAGAGGATGCGGAACACCGGCCAGCCCATGCCCAGCGCCCGGCCGATCGGTTCGAAAATCGGCTGCAGATGCTCGCCCAGCCAGCGGAGCAGGCGCGCCAGCCACTCGCCCCATGGCGAGGGCGGCTCCGGCGCCTCTGGCGGCAGCGGCGCGAACTGCACCTCGCCGCCGTCGCGCAGCGCCTGCCAGTGTCTCGCGATGTCCCCGTTCCCGGCCACGATCCGCTAGGTCGCATGCCCTCCGGGCGGACGCAAGCTAACCCCGCGCCCGCGCCTGCCGGTAAGTCCCCAGGATCCGCAGGTCCTTGCAGTGGAACGCCAGTTCCTCGATGGCCAGGTCCACGTTCGCATCGCCGGGCCGGCCGACGATATCGGCAAAGAACATGCTGGCGGCGAAGCTCGCCCCCTTCTGGTAGCTTTCCAGCTTGGTCATGTTGACCCCGTTGGTGGCGAACCCGCCCAGCGCCTTGTAGAGCGCCGCCGGCACGTTCCGCACCTCGAACACGAACGTCGTCATCGCCACTTCGCCCGCCAGCGTCGCCGGGTCCAGCGGTTCGCGGGCCAGCACGACGAACCGCGTGGTGTTGTCGTGCGCATCCTCGACATTGTCGGGACGATCTTCAGCCCATAGAGCTCCGCCGCCAGCTTCGGCGCGATGGCGCAGGCCTGCGGGTCGCCCTGCTCGCGCACGAACGCCGCGGCACCCGCCGTATCGGCATAGCTCATCGGCACGATGCCGCGCTCGCGCAGGTAATGGCGCGATTGCCCGAGCGCCTGCGGGTGGGAATAGGCGGCGACGAACGGCCCGTCCGCCAGCCCCATCAGGCAGTGGTGGATCGCCAGGAAATGCTCGCCGACGATATAGAGCCCGCTCTCCGGCAGCAGGAAATGGATGTCCGCCACCCGCCCGTTCTGCGAATTCTCGATCGGGATGATCGCGCGGGCCGCCCGCCCGTCCCTGAGCGCATCCAAGGCATCCTCGAAGGCGAAGCAGGGGAGCGGCAGGCAATCGGAGTCCAGCTCCAGCGCCGCCCGGTGCGAGTTGCACCCCGGCGCGCCCTGGAACGCCACCGCCCGCCCCGGATCGGCGGCGGCGGCGGCGCTCATCTGCGCGACGAGCGCCATGGCGGGTTCTGGAAAGCTGTGCATGGGGCGGGCGCTTACCCGGAGCGGAGATTTCCTGCAATCACCCTTGCGCTTGGCTGGCGGCCTTACTAGAGCGGCGCGCAAACCGCATGGATGCGGCCAATTCGACGGGGCAGATAGATGGCAGACCGTTTCAATACCATCGCCGGCTGGACGCTGGCCTCCGGCATCGTCGCCCTCGGGCTCGCCAGCCTGAGCGGCCACTATTTCCGCGCCGACAAGGAAAACCGCCCGGAAAAGATGGGCTTCCCGATCGCCGGCGTGGTGAGCGAGGAAGGCGGTGCCGCCGAGACCCCGATCGAGGCGCTGCTGGCCAAGGCCGACGTCGCCAAGGGCGAGGCCGTGTTCAAGAAGTGCATGGCCTGCCACACCATCGCGCAAGGGGGGCCCAACGGCATCGGCCCCAATCTCCACGGCGTCCTCGGTGAGGAAATCGGCAAGGGCGCCGGCGGCTTCGCCTTCTCCTCCGCGCTGTCCGGCAAGGGCGGCAAGTGGGATTTCGCCTCGCTCAACAAGTGGCTGACCAGCCCCGCCACCTTCGCACCGGGCACCAAGATGACCTTCGCCGGCCTCGATTCGGCTGAAGATCGCGCCAATGTCATGGTCTACCTCAATTCGCAGGGCTCCAACCTGCCGCTCCCGGCCGTCCCCGCCGGCGCCGCCGCGCCTGCCGCCGGTGCCGCCCCCGCTGTCGCCGTCGTCGGCGATCCGGCCAAGGGCGCCGACGTGTTCAAGAAGTGCGCCGCCTGCCACACCATCACCCCCGGTGGCGCCAACGGCATCGGCCCGAACCTGTCCAAGGTCGTCGGTGAGTCCGTCGCGCAGGGCCGTGGCGGCTTCGCCTTCTCCGACGCGCTCAAGGCCAAGGGCGGCAAGTGGGACGAAAAGTCGCTCGACGCCTGGCTGACCAACCCGCGCGAATATGCGCCCGGCACCAAGATGACCTTCGCCGGCATCGAAGACGCCCAGCAGCGCGCCGACGTGATCGCCTACCTCAAGGCGAACTGATCGGTCTCGATTCCGGTGAAACGAAGGGGCGGGGCCGGGAGGCTCCGCCTTTTTCGTTTTGCGGAAGAAGGAAGGGAAAGGCCTGGATTGCCAGCACCGGATTCCGGGGGGCATCCTTCAAGCGCACTGCGATGCCGTGCGGTCATTGGGCTGGACTGGCCCACTTGGGTAATCCGAAGGCAATCGCCGCGCAAGCGAAGCCGATGTGGTCTGGCGTTCCCTCGGTGAGGTATTTGTCGACAGTGTTGCGGCTCAAGCCGAGTGTCTTCGCTACCTGTGACTTATTCAGACGGACGTGCTTCATCCAGGCCGAGAAATCGTTCGCGGTCATTGTTGTGGTGGCCCTGCCCAATCATCGCTGACGATCCATATACGTATTACAACGTGGTTTCGGAAGCGGGTATGTCAGATCCGAAAGGCCCGATGATTCACTCAATGGCTGGATTTCTCTTTCCTGTTGCAACCCACCGCACCCCGGTTGACAATCGCGAAGCCCCCCGCTACCCGCCCCAGTCCCACACCTCTTCGAGCAAGTCCGGCCCAAGCGCGGGGGCCGGTCCCGGAAGGAAGCCGGTCGTGGATCATCCGATGCAAGGGCTGTGAGCCGCGGCACCCGAACGGGTTGTCCGCCCGGCACGCGGCCCTTTTGTGTTGGAATTAACCGCTCGAACCAGTTTCAGCCGGCATCTCCCGGCCAGAGAAAGAGGCAAGACCCCGCCATGGCGACCCAGCCCAATTCTTCCAGGCCCGCTCACGCGCGCAACTCTTCGAAGCGCCGCATCCGCAAGATCTTCGGTGACATCCATGAAGTCGTGCAGATGCCGAACCTGATCGAGGTCCAGCGCGAGAGCTACGAGCAGTTCCTCCGCTCTGACCCGTCGATCGGCTATATCTCCGGCCTGGAAAAGACCCTGCGCTCGGTCTTCCCGATCCGCGATTTCGCCGGCACCAGCGAGCTGGACTTCGTCAACTACGAGCTGGAAGACCCCAAGTACGACCAGACCGAGTGCCGCCAGCGCGGCATCACCTATGCGGCGCCGATGAAGGTGACCCTGCGGCTGATCGTGTTCGAGGTCGATGCCGAGACCGAGACCCGCTCCGTGCTCGATATCAAGGAGCAGGACGTCTACATGGGCGACATGCCGCTGATGACGGAGAACGGCACGTTCATCGTCAACGGCACCGAGCGCGTCATCGTCAGCCAGATGCACCGTTCGCCGGGCGTGCTGTTCGACCATGACCGTGGCAAGACCCACTCCTCGGGCAAGTTCCTGTTCGCCGCCCGCGTCATTCCCTATCGCGGTTCGTGGCTCGATTTCGAGTTCGACGCCAAGGACATCGTCAACGTCCGCATCGACCGCAAGCGCAAGCTGCCGGTCACCGCCCTGCTGCACGCGCTGGGGCTGGATAACGAGCAGATCCTCAACCACTTCTACCAGACCGTCACCTGGGTGCGCGGTGAGGGCGGCTGGCGCCTGCCTTATGTCGCCGAGCAGTGGCGCGGGTCGAAGCCGGCGTTCGACATCGTCGATGCCAATTCGGGCGAGGTGATCTTCGCCGCCGGCACCAAGATCAGCCCGCGCGCCGCCAACAAGGCGGAGAAGGACGGCCTCAAGGAACTGCTGATCCCGACCGACGAGATCTTCGGCCGCTATTCGGCGCGCGACCTGATCGACGAATCGACCGGCCGCATCTGGATCGAGGCCGGCGACGAGGTCAGCCCTGAAAACCTGACCGCGCTGGACAATGCCGGGATCGACCGGGTCGAACTGCTCGACATCGACCACATCTCCACCGGTCCGTGGATCCGCAACACCTTGAAGGCCGACAAGGCCGAGGACCGCGACCACGCCCTGGCCGACATCTACCGCGTCATGCGCCCCGGCGAGCCGCCGACGCGCGAGACGGCGGAAGCCCTGTTCGACGGGCTGTTCTTCGATGGCGACCGGTATGACCTCTCCGCCGTCGGCCGCGTCAAGCTCAACATGCGCCTCAGCCTCGATGCCGAGGACACGATCACCACGCTGCGCACCGAGGACATCCTCGCGGTGGTCAAGGAACTGGTCAACCTCAAGGACGGCAAGGGCGAGGTCGACGACATCGACAACCTCGGCAACCGCCGCGTCCGCTCGGTCGGCGAACTGCTGGAAAACCAGTATCGCGTCGGCCTTCTGCGCATGGAGCGCGCGGTCAAGGAGCGCATGTCGAGCGTGGACGTCTCGACCGTCATGCCCAACGACCTGATAAACGCCAAGCCGGCGGTCGCCGCCGTGCGCGAATTCTTCGGCTCGTCGCAGCTGTCGCAGTTCATGGACCAGACCAACCCGCTGTCGGAAGTCACCCACAAGCGCCGCGTCTCCGCGCTCGGGCCGGGCGGCCTGACCCGCGAGCGCGCCGGCTTCGAAGTCCGCGACGTTCACCCGACCCACTACGGCCGCATCTGCCCGATCGAGACGCCGGAAGGCCCGAACATCGGCCTGATCAACTCGCTCTCGACCTTCGCCCGGGTCAACAAGTACGGCTTCATCGAGACGCCGTACCGCAAGGTGATCGACGGCAAGGTGACCAAGGACGTGGTCTACCTCTCCGCCATGGAGGAGCAGAAGCACACCGTCGCCCAGGCTTCGGCCGAGACCAACGCCGACGGCTCGTTCGTCGAGGAACTGGTTTCCGCCCGGCAGAACGGCGAATTCGTCATGGCCCCGCGTGACACCGTGACCCTGATGGACGTTTCGCCGAAGCAGCTGGTCTCCGTCGCCGCCTCGCTGATCCCGTTCCTCGAAAACGACGACGCCAACCGCGCGTTGATGGGGTCGAACATGCAGCGCCAGGCGGTGCCGCTGGTCCGCGCCGAGGCGCCGTTCGTCGGCACCGGCATGGAAGAGACGGTCGCCCGCGATTCCGGCGCTGCCATCGCCGCCCTGCGCGGCGGGGTGATCGACCAGGTCGATGCCACCCGCATCGTCATCCGCGCCGCCGGCGATATCGAACCCGGCAAGTCGGGCGTCGATATCTACACCCTGCAGAAGTTCCAGCGCTCCAACCAGAACACCTGCATCAACCAGCGCCCGCTGGTGAAGGTCGGTGACGTGGTCGAGGCCGGCGACATCATCGCCGACGGTCCGTCCACGGAACTCGGCGAACTGGCCTTGGGCCGCAACACCCTCGTCGCGTTCATGCCGTGGAACGGCTACAACTACGAGGACTCGATCCTGATCTCCGAGCGCATCGTCAAGGACGACGTGTTCACCTCGATCCACATCGAGGAATTCGAGGTCATGGCCCGCGACACCAAGCTCGGGCCCGAGGACATCACCCGCGACATCCCGAACGTCGGCGAGGAATCGCTGCGCAATCTGGACGAAGCGGGCATCGTCTACATCGGCGCCGAGGTGCACCCCGGTGACATCCTCGTCGGCAAGATCACGCCGAAGGGCGAAAGCCCGATGACGCCGGAAGAGAAGCTGCTGCGCGCGATCTTCGGCGAAAAGGCGAGCGACGTGCGCGACACCTCGCTGCGCCTGCCGCCGGGCGTCTCGGGCACCATCGTCGAGGTCCGCGTGTTCAACCGCCACGGCATCGAGGTCGACGACCGCACCCGCGCCATCCAGAACGAGGAAATCGAGCGCCTCGCCAAGGACCGCGAGGACGAGCGCGGCATCCTCAACCGCGCGACCTTCAACCGGCTGCGCGAGATGCTGCTCGGTCAGGTCGCCGCCGCCGCGCCCAAGGGCATCAAGAAGGGCGTCGAGATCACCGAGGAGGTGCTGGCCGAGGTCGAGCGCCACGAATGGTGGAAGTTTGCGGTGGCGGATGATGCCCGTCAGACCCAGATCGAGGCGGTCAAGACCCAGTACGACGCGACCGTCAAGGCGATCCAGGAGAAGTTCGAGGACCGCAAGGAGAAGCTCGAACGCGGCGACGAACTGGCGCCGGGCGTGCTCAAGATGGTCAAGGTGTTCGTCGCGGTGAAGCGCAAGCTGCAGCCGGGCGACAAGATGGCCGGCCGCCACGGCAACAAGGGTGTGATCAGCCGCATCCTGCCGTGCGAGGACATGCCGTTCCTGGAAGACGGCACGCATGTGGACATCGTGCTCAACCCGCTGGGCGTGCCTTCGCGCATGAACGTCGGGCAGATCTTCGAGACCCACCTCGGCTGGGCCGCGCGCGGCCTCGGCCAGCAGGTGACCAAGGCGCTGGAAGACTGGCGCCACGCCAACCCGAATCCGGAAGCCGCCGCGCCGCCGACCGCAGTCGTGGAAACGCTGAAGGACATCTACGGCGAGCAGTACCACGCCGACATCGACAGCCGCTCGACGGCCGAGATCGTCGACATGGCCGGCCTGCTGAAGAACGGCGTGCCGATGGGCACCCCGGTGTTCGACGGCGCTCGCGAGCCGGACGTCTCCGCCATGCTGGAAAAGGCCGGCCTGCACACCTCGGGCCAGTCTACCCTGTATGACGGCCGCACCGGCGAGGCGTTCGACCGCAAGGTCACTGTTGGCTACATCTACATGCTGAAGCTGCACCACCTGGTGGACGACAAGATCCACGCCCGCTCGATCGGGCCGTACTCGCTCGTCACCCAGCAGCCGCTGGGGGGCAAGGCGCAGTTCGGCGGCCAGCGCTTCGGCGAGATGGAGGTCTGGGCGCTCCAGGCCTATGGTGCCGCCTACACGCTGCAGGAAATGCTGACGGTGAAGTCCGACGACGTCGTCGGCCGCACCAAGGTCTACGAGGCGATCGTCAAGGGCGACGATACCTTCGAGGCCGGCATTCCCGAGAGCTTCAACGTGCTCGTCAAGGAAATGCGCTCGCTGGGCCTCAACGTCGAACTGTCCTCGCTGACCGGCGAGGATGACGACGGTCTGGCCGAGGCAGCGGAGTAACGACGCGGCCCTTCCGCAGGAAGGGCCACCTTACCGCTCCCCTCCCGCCTGCGGGAGGGGCCGGGGGAGGGCCTGTTTTCCAGGCATCGCATACAGAATTCACCCCCAGAGGGATTGAACCATGAACGACCTGACCAAGTTCACCAACCAGATGGCGAAGCCCGAAACCTTCGACCAGATCCAGATCGGCCTCGCCTCGCCGGAGCGCATCCGCTCGTGGTCGTTCGGCGAGATCAAGAAGCCCGAGACGATCAACTACCGGACCTTCAAGCCCGAGCGCGACGGCCTGTTCTGCGCCCGCATCTTCGGCCCGGTGAAGGACTACGAGTGCCTGTGCGGCAAGTACAAGCGCATGAAGTACAAGGGCGTCGTCTGCGAAAAGTGCGGCGTCGAGGTCACCGTGACCAAGGTCCGCCGCGAGCGCATGGGCCACATCGAGCTGGCCGCCCCGGTCGCCCACATCTGGTTCCTCAAGTCGCTGCCCTCGCGCATCGGCCTGCTGCTCGACATGCAGCTGAAGCAGCTTGAGCGCATCCTCTACTTCGAAAGCTACGTGGTTACCGAGCCGGGCCTGACCCCGCTCGAAAAGTACCAGCTGCTGACCGAGGACGAGCTTTACGAATACCAGGACGAATACGGCGAGGACTCGTTCTCCGCCGGCATCGGCGCCGAGGCGGTCAAGCACATGCTGATGAGCCTCGACCTTGAGCAGGAGCGCGACGATCTCCTCCAGGAGCTCGCCACCACCAAGTCCGAGCTGAAGCCCAAGAAGATCATCAAGCGGCTCAAGGTGGTCGAATCGTTCATCAACTCGGGCAACCGGCCGGAGTGGATGATCCTTGAGGTCGTCCCCGTCATCCCGCCGGATCTGCGCCCGCTGGTCCCGCTCGACGGCGGCCGCTTTGCCACCTCGGACCTCAACGACCTCTACCGCCGCGTCATCAACCGCAACAACCGCCTGAAGCGTCTGATCGAGCTGCGCGCGCCGGACATCATCGTCCGCAACGAAAAGCGCATGTTGCAGGAAGCGGTCGACGCCCTGTTCGACAACGGCCGCCGTGGCCGCGTCATCACCGGCGCCAACAAGCGCCCGCTGAAGTCGCTGTCCGACATGCTCAAGGGCAAGCAGGGCCGCTTCCGCCAGAACCTGCTCGGCAAGCGTGTCGACTATTCGGGCCGTTCGGTCATCGTGACGGGTCCGGAGCTCAAGCTGCACCAGTGCGGCCTGCCCAAGAAGATGGCGCTCGAACTGTTCAAGCCGTTCATCTACGCCCGGCTCGACGCCAAGGGTCTTTCCATGACCCTGAAGCAGGCCAAGAAGTGGGTCGAGAAGGAGCGCAAGGAAGTCTGGGACATCCTGGATGAAGTGATCCGCGAGCACCCGGTCATGCTCAACCGCGCGCCGACCCTCCACCGCCTCGGCATCCAGGCGTTCGAGCCGGTGTTGATCGAGGGCAAGGCGATCCAGCTTCACCCGCTGGTTTGCTCGGCGTTCAACGCCGACTTCGACGGTGACCAGATGGCCGTCCACGTGCCGCTGAGCCTCGAAGCCCAGCTCGAAGCCCGCGTGCTGATGATGAGCACGAACAACATCCTCAGCCCGGCCAACGGCAAGCCGATCATCGTTCCCTCGCAGGACATGGTGCTCGGCATCTATTACCTGTCGATGGACCGTGCCGGCGAACCCGGCGAGGGCATGATGCTGTCGGACATGGCCGAAGTGCACCAGGCGCTCGATGCCGGCGCCGTCACCCTGCACTCGAAGGTGATCGCCCGCGTGCCGCAGACCGACGAGGACGGCAAGCAGTACGTCAAGCGGTTCGAGACCACGCCCGGCCGCATGCTGATCGCCGAGTGCCTGCCCAAGTCGCACAAGGTGCCGTTCGAGGTGGTCAACCGCCTGCTGACCAAGAAGGACGTCGGCGACGTCATCGACGAGGTCTATCGCCACACCGGCCAGAAGGACACGGTGCTGTTCGCCGACGCGATCATGAGCCTCGGCTTCCGCCACGCGTTCAAGGCCGGCATCTCGTTCGGCAAGGACGACATGATCATCCCGGACAGCAAGGATGCGCTGGTCGCCGAGACCAAGGAACTGGTCGCCGACTACGAGCAGCAGTACCAGGACGGCCTGATCACCCAGCAGGAAAAGTACAACAAGGTGATCGACGCCTGGTCGCGCTGCGGTGACCAGGTCGCCAACGCGATGATGGAGGAGCTGAAGGCTTCGCCGATCGATCCGGAAACCGGCCGCCAGAAGCAGATCAACGCGATCTACATGATGAGCCACTCCGGTGCGCGCGGTTCGCCGACCCAGATGAAGCAGCTGGCCGGGATGCGCGGCCTGATGGCCAAGCCTTCGGGCGAGATCATCGAGACGCCGATCATCTCGAACTTCAAGGAAGGCCTGACCGTCCTTGAATACTTCAACTCGACTCACGGCGCCCGCAAGGGTCTGGCCGACACCGCGTTGAAGACCGCCAACTCGGGCTACCTGACCCGCCGCCTGGTTGACGTGTCGCAGGATTGCGTCGTCGTCGTCGAGGATTGCGGCACCGAGCGGGCGCTCGAAATGCGCGCCATCGTCCAGGGCGGCAGCACCATCGCCAGCCTCGGCGAGCGCATCCTCGGCCGCACGCTCGCCGAAGACATCGCCACCAAGGAAGGCGGCGTGCTCGTCGCCAAGGGCACCTTGCTCGACGAACCGGCGATCGCCAGGATCGAGGCCGCCGGCATCCAGGGCGCGCGCATCCGCTCGCCGCTGATCTGCGAGGCGGAACAGGGCGTCTGCGCGACCTGCTACGGCCGTGATCTGGCGCGGGGCACCCCGGTCAACATCGGCGAGGCGGTCGGCGTCATCGCCGCCCAGTCGATCGGCGAGCCCGGCACCCAGCTGACCATGCGCACGTTCCACATCGGTGGCGCCGCGCAGGTCAACGAGCAGTCGCACCTCGAATCGCTGTGCGATGGCACCGTGACCTACCGCGACATCCCGACGATCACCGACAAGCGCGGCCGCCGGCTCAGCCTGGCCCGCAACGGCGAGATCGTCGTGCTGGACAACGAAGGCCGCGAACGCGCCATGCACCGCGTGCCCTACGGCACCCACCTGCTCCACGAGAATGGCGCGACGGTGGCCCAGGGCGATCGCCTGGCCGAATGGGACCCGTTCACCACCCCGATCATCACCGAAAAGTCGGGCACGGTGAAGTACCAGGACCTGGTCGACGGACGCACGATGACCGAGCAGACCGACGATGCCACCGGCATCTCGCAGCGCCTGGTCACCGAAAACCGCGCCACCAGCCGCGGCAAGAAGGAAGACCTGCGCCCGCGCCTGACCCTGCTGGACGAAGCCTCGGGCGAGGCCGGCCGCTACATGCTGGCGCCCGGCACGACGCTCTCGGTGGAAGACGGCCAGCAGGTCGAGGCCGGTGACGTTCTGGCCCGTGCCAGCCGCGAAGCCGCCAAGACCCGCGACATCACCGGCGGTCTGCCGCGCGTCGCCGAACTGTTCGAAGCCCGCATCCCGAAGGACAACGCGATCATCGCGAAGATTTCGGGCCGGATCGAATTCGTCCGCGACTACAAGGCCAAGCGCAAGATCGCCATCGTGCCGGAAGAGGGCGATACCGTCGAATACCTGATCCCCAAGTCCAAGGTGATCGACGTGCAGGAAGGCGACTGGGTCAAGAAGGGGGACAACCTCATCTCCGGCTCGCCCAACCCGCACGACATCCTCGAGGTCATGGGCGTCGAGGCGCTGGCCGAATATCTCGTCGCCGAAATCCAGGAAGTCTATCGACTCCAGGGCGTCAAGATCAACGACAAGCACATCGAGGTGATCGTCCGCCAGATGCTCCAGAAGGTCGAGATCACCGACGGCGGGGACACCACCCTGCTCGCCGGCGAACAGGTCGACTTCGAGGAAATGAACGAGACCAACGCCAAGCTGGCCCCGGGCCTGCGCCCGGCCGAAGGCAAGCCGGTGCTGCTCGGCATCACCAAGGCGAGCCTGCAGACCCGCTCGTTCATCTCGGCCGCGTCGTTCCAGGAAACCACCCGGGTGCTGACCCAGGCGGCAGTCGAGGGCAAGCGCGACAGCCTGATCGGCCTCAAGGAAAACGTCATCGTCGGCCGGCTGATCCCGGCCGGCACCGGCGCCGGCATGAACCGCCTGCGCGTCACCGCGTCCTCGCGCGATGCCGCCCTGCGGGCTTCCTACCGCAAGCTCCAGGAACACCTGATCGCGCCCGCCACGGCCGCCGAAGAGCATGCCGCCGAACTGGCGCAAGGCCCTGAAGCCGCCGGCCTGACCGATCCCCTGGCGCCGATGGAAGGCGAAACCCACGGCACCGACGCGGACGCCGCCGACTACCTGATCCAGGGCGACGACGAGGCATAAGCCGCGCAGCGCCTGTTGCCGACACGACAGCCCCGCCGGAGCAAGGCCTCCGGCGGGGTTTGTTTTTGCCAAGCAAGCAGGCGCCCGTTCCGTGATTTTTCGTACAACGTGCTGCGATTCGCGAAAGTCATGCGCGAGACATTGCGACAGTCATGTCGCAACACAGCATATGTCCGCCGCAACGGCCGCTTTGGTGGCAATGACGACGTCGAGGAGGTCGGCTGTGTGGCCATTCGCAATTCATTCAAGCCATTGACAAAAATTGAAAATCTAAAAACCATCCATTCACATCATATGCATGCTTAAAAAATTTCGCCACTGACCGCATTCCACCTTGCGCTGCAAAATGCGCTCTCGTAGACCCGGCCCATCCGCCGGGCGTTTGCGGCCCGGCCACGGATACCAACCATTACGGGAGCACTTCATGCGCAAGTCACTTGCACTCGCCGGCGCCGCCTTGCTGGCCGCCATGTCCACCGTCGCCCATGCGGACGATGCCGCCTTTGCTCCCAAGCTCGGGCAGATGGTCTACAGCAGCGATGGCTCGCGCATCGGCCGGATCGATCGCATCGACGGCCAGCGCGTCGGCATCATTTTCGACATGACCTACGTCTACGTTCCGGTGGATTCGCTGGCCGCCGGTGACAAGGGCCGGGCCGTGACCAAGCTGACCTACAAGGAAGTGACCAAGCGCTGAGCTGGTTTTTCCTGACGCGAGCCAGACCCCGCCGGATCACTCCGGCGGGGTTTTTCGCGCCTGCCGCTGGAACCACGGCACCAGCCGCCCGATCGCCTCGCGAACCTTGTCGGTGGAAACGGCGAAGCTGAAGCGGATAAATCGCCCGCCGTCGATGGGATCGAAATCGACCCCCGGCGCCGTCGCCACCCCGGTCTCTTCCAGCAGGCGCAGGCAGAACCCCATCGAATCCCGGGTCAGGTGGCCGATGTCGGCCCAGACGTAGAACGCCCCGTCCGGCGGCGCGATCGTCCGCAGGCCTATCGCCGGCAGGGCTTCCAGCATCAGCGCCCGGTTGGCCCGATATGTGGCGACATGCCCCTCCAGCTCCTCGCCACAATCGAACGCCGCCAGCGCCGCATGTTGCGCCAGGCTCGGCGGCGTCAGGAACAGGTTGCCCATCCGCGCATAGGCGGCATCGACCAGCCCGTCCGGCACCACCAGCCAGCCCAGCCGCCATCCCGCCATCGAGAAGTATTTCGAGAAAGAGTTGACCACCAGCGCGTCATCCAAATGCCGCAACATCGATCCCGCCGGCGCGCCATAGCTCAGGCCATGGTAGATCTCGTCCGAGATCACCCGGATCCCGCGCGCCCGGCACACAGCGGCAATCGCCGCCAGTTCGCCCTCCGCGATGATCGTGCCGGTCGGATTGGCCGGGCTCGCCACGATCAGCCCATCCGGCGCCGGGTCCAGCGCGCTCACCGCTTCCGCCGTCAACTGATAGCGCACCTCCGGCCCGCAGCCGATCTCCACCGGCTCCAGGTAGAGGGCCTTGAGCGTGTTGCGATAGGCCACATAGCCCGGCCGGGCCAGGGCGACCCGCGCCCCCGGCGCGAACAGACAGGATAGAGCCAGCACCAGCGCCGGCGATGCCCCGCAGGTCAAGGTCACCCGCTCGGGGCGCACCGCTACCCCTTGCGTCTCGGCATAATGCCGGGCGATCCGAGCCTTCAGCGCATCGCTCTCCCAATAGCCGAGCGGATCGGTCTCCATCACTGCCTTGGCCGCCGCGATCGCCGCCGCCGGGGCGCCCGTGGACGGCTGGCCATATTCCATGTGCAGGATCGAGCGCCCTTGCGCGGCCAGCGCATGCGCCCGCCGCCCGATGGTGATCGCATGAAACGGCTCGACGGCAGCTATCCTCATGCCCGCCTCAATATCCTCGGCCCGCCGCAATTGCGAGCAGCCGCCTGCGGAAAAGCCCCGGCCCGAGGTTCCCCGCCAAGGCCGCCGCCGCTATGGCCAGGCCCGTGAGTGCCAGCGTCGTCATCGGCGCCGCCCCCGGCGGTGCCTCCGTCAGCGTCGATATCGAGGAACTGCTGGCCACCCGCCTGCTGGTGCAGGGCAACTCTGGCTCCGGCAAATCCCACCTGCTGCGCCGCCTGCTCGAAGAATCCGCCCCCCTCGTCCAGCAGGTCGTGATCGACCCCGAGGGCGATTTCGTTACCCTGTCCGAACCCTTCGGCCACGTCGTGATCGATGGCGCGGCCTATGACGGGGCCGAGATCATCCAGCTCGCCGGCCGCATCCGCCGCCATCGCGCCTCGGTCGTGCTCGCGCTCGATGGCCTCGAACTCGAAGCCCAGATGCGCTGCGCCGCCCAGTTTCTCGCCGCCCTGTTCGATGCCCCGCGCGAACACTGGTTCCCCGCGCTGGTCGTGGTGGACGAAGCGCAGATGTTCGCCCCCGCCGCCGCCGGCGAAGTCTCGGATGAAGCCCGCCGCCTCAGCCTCGCCGCCATGACCAACCTGATGTGCCGTGGCCGCAAGCGCGGCCTCGCCGGCGTCATCGCCACCCAGCGCCTCGCCAAGCTGGCCAAGAACGTCGCCGCCGAAGCCAGCAACTTCCTGATGGGGCGCACCTTCCTCGATATCGACATGGCCCGCGCCGCCGATCTGCTCGGCATGGAACGCCGCCAGGCCGAACAGATCCGCGACCTCGAACGCG
>Ga0207676_10002033_pt1 | contig 14699 bp, 10 predicted proteins | sample KBSSwiS72_FD_184307 | JGI IMG/M metagenome (GOLD analysis project Ga0207676, IMG submission 184307) | Switchgrass rhizosphere microbial communities from Kellogg Biological Station, Michigan, USA - KBS Switchgrass S7-2 (SPAdes) (version 2) | ecosystem: Host-associated > Plants > Roots >... | reverse complement strand
ACGAGCGCCTCGACAACCTCGAGGACCCGTACCGGCTGTTCCGCTGCCACACGATCATGAATTGCGTCGACGTCTGCCCGAAGGGCCTCAACCCGACGCGCGCGATCGAGAAGATCAAGGACCTGATGGTCAAGCGCGCGATCTGACATGACATCCGCACGCACCGCCGATGCAGGTGCCGCGTCTGCGCCGGCGCGCGCGGACGGCGGCGCGCGCGTGCCGCTCGACGCGGTGCGCCTCGCGCGGCTGCGCTGGCGCTGCCGGCGCGGCATGCTCGAGAACGACCTGCTTCTCGAGCGCTACTTCGCCCGCCCGGAGCCGCTGACCGAAGCCGACGCGCGCGGCCTCTACGCGTTGATGGAACTCGCCGACAACGAACTGCTCGACATCTTTCTCGGCCGCCAGAAGCCGAACGCGGACCTCGACCGGCCCGAGGTCCGCCAAGTCATCGAGGCCATTCGGGTGACGCGCTGAAAGGCGCGCAGGACAACACCCGGAAATCTCTTTCCGCCTATCTTTTCGAGGATTCCGCCATGACCCCGTCCGACGCCAAAGCCACCCTCTCGTTCTCGGACGGCAGCCCGAGCATGGAATTGCCGATCTACAAGGGAACGATTGGTCCGGAAGTGATCGACATTCGCAAGCTCTACGCGCAAACCGGCAAGTTCACCTACGACCCGGGCTTCCTCTCGACCGCGTCGTGCAACTCGACGATCACCTACATCGACGGCGACAAGGGCGAACTGCTCTATCGCGGCTATCCGATCGAGCAGCTGGCGACGCAGTGCGACTACCTCGAGACCTGCTACCTGCTGCTGAAGGGCGAGCTGCCGACCGCGACCGAGAAGGACGAGTTCTCGGAGCTCGTGACGCGCCACACGATGGTCAACGAGCAGATGCAGTTTTTCCTGCGCGGCTTTCGGCGTGATGCCCATCCGATGGCGATCCTGACCGGGCTGGTGGGCGCTCTCTCGGCCTTCTATCACGACTCGACCGACATCAATAACCCGCTGCACCGCGAGATCTCGGCGATCCGCCTGATCGCCAAGATGCCGACGCTCGTATCGATGGCCTACAAGTACACGATCGGCCAGCCGTACATCTATCCCAAGAACGACCTCTCCTACGCCAGCAACTTCATGCGCATGATGTTCGCGACGCCGTGCGAGGAGTACGTGCCGAACGAGGTGCTGGTGCGGGCGATGGACCGGATTTTCATCCTCCACGCCGACCACGAGCAGAACGCGTCGACCTCGACGGTGCGCCTGTGCGGCTCGTCCGGAACCAACCCGTTCGCGGCGATCGCTGCTGGCGTCGCCTGCCTCTGGGGGCCGGCGCACGGCGGCGCCAACGAGGCCGCGCTCAACATGCTCGAAGACGTGCAGAAGATGGGTGGGGTCGAGAAGATCGGCGAGTTCGTGCGCCAGGTGAAGGACAAGAACTCGGGCATCAAGCTGATGGGCTTCGGCCACCGCGTCTACAAGAACTACGACCCGCGCGCCAAGCTGATGCGCGAGACATGCCACGAGGTGCTCGACGCGCTCGGCCTGCATGACGACCCGATCTTCAAGCTGGCGATGGCGCTCGAGAAGATCGCCCTCGAGGACGAGTACTTCGTCGCGAGAAAGCTCTACCCCAACGTCGATTTCTATTCGGGCATCGTCCAGCGCGCGATCGGCATCCCGGTGAGCCTGTTCACGGCGATCTTCGCGCTCGCGCGAACCGTCGGCTGGATCGCGCAGCTGAACGAGATGATCGGCGACCCCGAATACAAGATCGGCCGGCCGCGGCAGCTGTACACGGGGGCCGCCCCACGCGACATCAGCCGCTAGCGATAAGTTTGGTGAAAGCGGGCCACTCGGTGTCGAAGAAGCCCGATCCCGCGGACAAATGACCGGCGACAACTTGAGCAGGCTTGGTTCCGGCGCGAACCGCCTGCCGCGCGAGCGCTATGCATCAGTCGGTGTCAGATGCGCCGCAGCGGCGCTCATCGGCGTGTCCCTGACTTGGGCGGCGTGCAGCATGGCCGGGCCTCATCCGGTGGTGGACATACAGCACGGGCAAGACTTCAGCCTGAGAGCGGGCGAGGCCGCGCAGACACGCGACGGTGCATTGCGGGTCGGCTTCGACGGCGTGACAGCCGATTCGCGCTGCCCCAAAGGCGAGCAATGCATACGCGCGGGCGACGCCACCGTGCGGGTTTGGATCCAACAGGGTTCAGGCGCAAAGGAGACGCGTGAACTGCGTACGGCCCCTGAGGCGGCGCAATCGCTTCGCGTCCTGGATCACTTCATCCGGCTAATGCGTCTCGATCCCATCGCGGTTTCCGGCAAGACCATCGCAAAGACGGACTACGTCGCGACCCTGAGACTGAGCCGCAACTCCACGAACGAGGCCGAACGCTAATGGGTTAACCCACTCGCTGCAAACAGGGTGTCCTTCCAGCAAAATCGCGTCACTACGCGCGACTACGTTGTGTGACGTCTCTCGATCAAACCGTCCAAGGATACGCAATGCAGTCTGTTCACCGCTCTTTGGTTGCCGCGACGCTGGCTGTTCTGGCAGGCGCCTCGGTTGCAGGCTCGGTCTATACCTCGTCGGGCTCGTTTCTTTCTCATGTCGCACCGGGGTCCTACACCGAGACCTTCACGGGGCTCGCCGATCCGGCAGGCCCGGGTGGCCTGAACTTCTCCGGCGGAGGGTTTAGCTACACCGCCACGGCTCCTCTAGGCCTCTACGTCAGCGCTGGCTTTCTTGGCACCAACCAGATCGATTCGGCACTGACGCTCATGTTCACGAGCGGCAACGTCACTGCCTTGGGCGCGAACTTCTTTGCTACGAACATCGCGGATGAGTTCCAGTCGGTCGCACTCACGCTCACGCTGAGCGACGGAACTGTCGAGAGCTTCACGCCTTCTACGCTGTCAGACAGCTATCGCGGCTTCACTTCGAACGTTGCGTTCAGCTCGCTGGTCATCAGCGGTCCCGGCCCGTCGCTGTACGCCGGCCTCGACAATCTGACCGTTGGCGCGGCCATCCCCGTGCCGGAGCCGTCCAGCCTGGCGCTGCTGGGTGTAGGTCTCATGGCATTTCGCTTCGTTCGGCGACGCGCCGCCTGATCGATCTGCCCGGGAAAGCTTCAGCTTTCCGTACCTCAGCAAAATGATGCGGCGCTAGCGCCGCACTCGGAGGGAATTCATGCATCGAGTTGCATTGCGTATGTCGTTGGTCGCGTTGGGCCTGGGAACGGCCCTTGCGGCCCAGGCTCAGGGCAAGGGATCGCTGGATGGACAGCGCGAGGCGATGGATCGCCTCACCGCTGATACCGGCGCCAGCGCCAAGGTGACCATCGACCGCGCGACGGGCGGGGCGCGGTTTGTCCGTGCTGCGCCCGGTGGCAGCCTCGGCGCGCGCAGCCGTGCTAGGGCGGCGACTGACGCCGGCAGGCACGCCGGCTCGGTCCAGTTCCTGAACGAATACCGCAGCCTGTTCGGAATCACCAGTGCCGATGCCGAGCTCGGCGTCGCCCGCGTCGACAAGGATCGGCTCGGTGGAACCCACTTCACCTACAAGCAGGTGTACCAGGGCTTGCCCGTGTTCGGCGCGCAGCTGAAGACGCACTTCGACGCCTCCGACAATCTGATCGTCGCCAACGGCAACTTCATTCCCGGGATCGACGTCAATACGACGCCCACCCGCTCGGCCGCCGACGCCAGAAGGGTCGCGATCGCAAGGGTCAAGGCCGATATCGACCGACCGCGGGTCGCGCTCGCGGCGAGCAAGCCGGTGCTGATGATCTATGGCGAGGGCCTCGCCAAGGGTGTGGAGGGCCCAAACCACCTCGCGTGGCAGGTAGAGGTCGGCAATGGCGTCGACGTTCGCGACTTCGTCTACGTCGACGCTCACTCGGGCAAGGTGATCGACAAGATTGCCGGCATTTACGACGCCAAGAATCGTCGTGCCTACGACGGGCTGGGCGCCACGGCACCGGGACCGAACTACCCGAACTCGCCGTTCTGGGTCGAAGGCCAGGCCTTCCCCACCGGCAACACCGAAGCCGACAACATGATCCAGGCGTCGGGAGATGTCTACGATCTGTTCAAGAACGCCTTCGGTCGCGATTCCTTCGATGGCCAAGGCGCCAGGATGGATTCGGTCTTCAACCGCGGCAACGGTTGCCCGAATGCGTCCTGGAACGGGACCCTCATCTCTTTCTGCCCGGGTCTTACGACCGACGACGTCACGGCGCACGAGTGGGGGCACGCCTATACCGAGTACACGCATGGCCTGATCTACGCATGGCAGCCGGGTGCGCTGAACGAGTCCTACTCCGATATCTGGGGCGAAACCGTCGACCGGCTCAACGGTCGTGGCGGAGACACGCCCGACGCAATGCGCACTGGCGGCGCCTGCACCGTCTCGACGCTGGTGACCCAGATCGCGATCACGGCCCCGTCGGCGATCGCAGGTGTCAAGTTGACAGGAACGGCTGCGTTCGGGCCCCAGACCTTTTCCATTCCTCCGACCGACGTGGTCGTAGCGGACGACGGCGACACCAGCGCCGGCAGCACGACGACCGACGGTTGTACCGTGCCATTCGTCAACGCTGCTGCTATCGCCGGAAAGATCGCATATGTCGATCGAGGCATTTGCGGCTTTGCTGTCAAGACCAAGAACGCCCAGCTGGCGGGCGCGATCGGCGTGATCGTCGGCAACAACGCGGCGGGAATCGCCAATATGGCCGGCGTCGATCCCACCATCACGATCCCCGCCCTGTCGGTGACACAAGCCGACGGCACTGCGATCAAGGCGCAGACCGGCACCGTTCGCGCCTCCATGGTGCGGGGCCCGGGCACCGACAGCTCGGTCAGGTGGCTGATGGGCGAGGATGCGACGGGCGGCGCGCAACGGGATATGTACAACCCGACCTGCTACGGCAACCCGGGCAAGGTCACCGACGCGCAGTACTCGTGCGGTCCCAATTCCGATGCCGGTGACCAGGGCGGCGTACACACCAACTCCGGCGTGCCCAACCACGGCTATGCGTTGATCGTCGATGGCGGCAACTACAACGGCCAGTCGATCACAGGGATCGGCCTGACCAAGGCGGCGCATATCTACTACCGGGCCCAGAGCGTCTACCAGGGGCCGGCGAGCGACTTTGTCTCGCACGCCGACTCGCTGGAGCAATCGTGTACCGACCTGACCGGCGTGAACCTGACGAGCCCGACGACCGGTGCGCCCTCGGGCGAGGCCATCACGTCGTTCGATTGCAGCCAGGTCACGAAAGCGATTGCTGCGGTTGAGATGCGCACGCCGCCGAGCCAGTGCAATTTCGTCCCCTTGCTGGCCAAGTCGCCGCCGCCGCTGTGCTCGTCGGGCACCGCGACGGCGCTGCTCTCGGATGGATTCGACGGCGGCAAGAAGGGCGGCGTCCGTTGGCTCGTGAGCCACGCAGGCAACTCGGGCGACTTCACGCCGCGTGACTGGGGCGTGGTCACCCATCTGCCGAGCCAGCGGGCCGGGTATGCGATCTTCGCCTCCGACCCCAGCATCGGCACCTGCGCTCCCGGCGGGAACGAGGCCGGGGTGCAGCGCCTGGAAAGTCCGGAAATCACGATGCCGGCGGGAGTGACGAGTCCGATGCTGACGTTCGATCACTGGGTCGCGACCGAGGGCGGCTTTGATGGCGGCAACGTCAAGATCAGCGTGAACGGCGGAGCGTGGCAGGTGGTGAAGGCTGCCGACTTCATCTACAACCCCTACAACGCGACCCTCGCGACTGCTGCGCAGGGCAACGACAACCCCTTGGCTGGGCAGCCGGCCTTCACGGGCTCCGACGGAGGCTCGGTGGGTGGCTCGTGGGGTCGCTCGATCGTCAACCTCGCGCCTTACGCGGTGGCCAACGACAAGGTCAAGCTTCGGTTCGAGTTCGGCAACGACGGTTGCGGCGGCAACATCGGCTGGTACGTGGACGACGTCGCGGTCTACCAGTGCAAGCCGTAGGCTGAGCGGGTCGGGCTGGCGCCCGCCAGGGAAGAAGGGGGCAATGGCCCCCTTCTTCTTTTGTGCGCCGACTTCTTTGCGCTGGCCAAGCAATGCAGCGTTCAGGGCTTGCCAACGCGCTGCGGCGACGCAACCATCAAGGGATGGCACGCCTGGACCGACCTCTCGCACTTCTGGCGACGCTCGCGCTCTCAGCCGCGTGCGCGGAAGTCGACAGTGCGTCGCCTTCTCAAGCGACGGCCAGCGTCGAGGCGTTGATCGGCGACGCGGCATGCGACAGCGACGCGCAGTGCCGCACGATCGGCGTCGGCGCGAAGGCGTGCGGCGGGCCGCAGGCCTATCTCGCGTGGTCGAGCCAGCGTACCGACGGCGCTGCCTTGCAGCAGGCGGCTGAGCGACAGGCGCGCGCCGCGCGGGCGGCGGCGGAGGCGAGCGGAATGATGTCGAACTGCATGGTCACGAAGGATCCGGGCGCTTTCTGCGCTGGCGGCGATGGCGCGGCGGCGGCCGGCGTGGATCCGGCGCGACGCTGCCGCCTTCGGGCGACCGGCCCTGGAGGAGCGGGGTCGATCTACTGAGGCCGGAGCGGCTTTGACCGCGCATCCTAAAATGGCGCCATCGCGATTCGCGCCAAGGGCCACCATGCCTCGCACGCTGTACGACAAGATCTGGGACGAGCACGTCGTGCGCAGCGAGGACGACGGCACGGCGCTGCTCTACATCGATCGTCATCTGGTCCATGAGGTGACGAGCCCGCAGGCGTTCGAGGGTCTCGCGCTGGCGCGGCGCAAGGTCTGGCGCCTGTCGGCGAACCTCGCCGTCAGCGACCACAACGTGCCGACCACCGATCGCTCGCACGGCATCGCCGATCCGATCTCGCGCCTGCAGGTCGACACGCTCGACGCCAACTGCGATCGCCACGGCATCACCCAGTTCAAGATGAACGATCGCCGCCAGGGCATCGTCCACATCATCGGCCCGGAGCAGGGGGCGACGCTGCCAGGAACGACCGTCGTCTGCGGCGACTCGCACACGTCGACCCACGGCGCGTTCGGTGCGCTCGCGCACGGCATCGGTACGAGCGAGGTCGAGCATGTCCTGGCGACGCAGACGCTGCTCGCGCGCAAGGCCAAGAACATGCGGGTCCAGGTCGACGGGCAGCTCGGCCGCGGCTGCAGCGCGAAGGACATCGTGCTGGCGATCATCGGCAAGATCGGCACGGCCGGCGGCACCGGCTACACGATCGAGTTCGCCGGCAGCGCGATCCGCGCCCTCAGCATGGAAGGGCGCATGACGGTCTGCAACATGGCGATCGAGGCCGGTGCCCGCGCCGGCCTGATCGCGGTCGACGAGACGACGATCGCCTACCTGCGCGGCCGGCCGTTCAGTCCGAGCGGCCTCGAATGGGCGCTTGCCGAAACGTATTGGCGAACGCTGCGCTCGGATGCCGACGCGCATTGGGACGCGGTCGTCATGCTCGACGCCGCGGAGATCCGGCCGCAGGTCACCTGGGGCACGTCGCCCGAGATGGTGGTGGCGGTCGGCGATCGCGTTCCCGATCCGGAGAACGAGCGCGATCCCGGCAGGCGCGACGCGATGGAGCGGGCGCTGCGCTACATGGCGCTCGAGCCGAACGTTCCGGTCACCGACATCCGCATCGACAAGGTCTTCATCGGCTCGTGCACCAACGCCCGGATCGAGGACCTGCGCGAGGCCGCCGCGGTCGTGCGCAAGATCGGTGGTCGGGTGGCGAGCAACGTCAAGCTGGCGATGGTCGTTCCCGGGTCGGGCCTGGTCAAGGAGCAGGCCGAGCGCGAAGGCCTTGACGTCGGCGTCAAGGGCGGGGGCTTCGAGTGGCGCGAGCCCGGTTGCTCGATGTGCCTGGCGATGAACGCCGACCGGCTCGAGCCGGGCGAGCGTTGCGCCTCGACCAGCAACCGCAACTTCGAGGGCCGGCAGGGGGCGGGCGGGCGAACCCACCTGGTCAGCCCGGCGATGGCGGCCGCGGCGGCGATCGAGGGCCACTTCGTCGACGTTCGTCGTCTGGGCTGAGCCATGGAACCGTTTCGCATTCACGCCGGGCTGGTCGCGCCGATGGACCGGGAGAACGTCGACACCGACGCGATCATCCCGAAGCAGTTCCTGAAGTCGATCAAGAAGTCGGGCTTCGGCCCGAACCTGTTCGACGAGTGGCGCTACCTCGACCACGGCGAGCCGGGGCAGGATCCGGCGAGCCGTCGTCCCAATCCGGAATTCGTCCTCAACCAACCGCGCTATCGCGGTGCCTCGATCCTGATCGCGCGCAAGAACTTCGGCTGCGGCTCGTCGCGTGAGCATGCGCCCTGGGCCTTGCAGCAGTTCGGTTTCCAGGCGCTGATCGCGCCGAGCTACGGCGATATCTTCTTCAACAACTGCTTCAAGAACGGCATGTTGCCGATCCGCCTGGCCGAGCACCAGGTCGCCAAGCTGTTCGACGACGTGGCCGCCTTCGTCGGCTATCGCCTGACGATCGACCTCGAGCGCCAGGTCGTCGTCACGCCCGACGGCGCCGAGCTCGCCTTCGAGGTCGAGCCGTTTCGCAAGTTCTGCCTGCTCGGCGGCTACGACGACATCGCGCTCACGCTGCGCCATGCCGACGCCATCCGCGATTTCGAGGCCGAGCGGCTGCTGAAGCAGCCGTGGCTCGCGGCGACGGTCAAGTGATGGATCGCGACAACCCCGTCGCGGCCGACGCCCGATGAAGGTCGCCGTTCTCGCCGGCGACGGCATCGGCACCGAGATCGTCGCCCAGGCCGAGCGCGTCCTCGCCGCGCTCGAGTTGCGCGTCGAGACCGAGCATGCGCTGGTCGGCGGCGCTGCCTACGAGGCGCACGGCCATCCGCTGCCGCCGGCCACGCTCGCGCTCGCGCAGGCAGCCGACGCGGTTCTGTTCGGCGCCGTCGGCGACTGGAAGTACGACACCCTGGCGCGCGCCCTTCGCCCCGAGCAGGCGATTCTCGGCCTGCGCAAGGCGCTCGGCCTGTTCGCCAACTTCCGTCCAGCGATCTGCTATCCCGAGCTCACCGACGCGTCGAGCCTGAAGGCCGAACTGGTCGCCGGGCTCGACATTCTGATCATCCGCGAGCTCACCGGCGACATCTACTTCGGCCAGCCGCGCGGTCGCCGGTCCGCGCCCGACGGCGCCTTCGCCGGAGCCGAGGAGGCGTTCGACACGATGCGCTACACGCGCCCGGAAATCGAGCGCATCGCCCACGTCGCCTTCAAGGCAGCGCGCCAGCGCGGCAAGCGCCTGACGAGCGTCGACAAAGCCAACGTGCTCGAGACGTTCCAGTTCTGGAAGGACGTCGTGACCGAGGTCCACGCCCAGTATCCCGACGTTGCCCTCGACCACATGTATGTCGACAACGCGGCGATGCAGCTGGTGCGAGCGCCGAAGAAGTTCGACGTCGTCGTCACCGGCAACATGTTCGGCGACATCCTCTCCGACGAGGCGGCGATGCTCACCGGCTCGATCGGCATGCTGCCGTCGGCGTCGCTCGACGCGAACGGCAAGGGGCTCTACGAGCCGAGCCATGGCAGCGCGCCCGATATCGCTGGCAAGGACATCGCGAATCCGCTGGCTACAATTCTCTCCCTCGCCATGATGCTTCGCTTCACCTTGAACCAGCCCGAGGCCGCCACTCGCATCGAGCAGGCGGTGCAGGCCGTGCTCGCGGCCGGCCTGAGAACGGCCGATATCTGGGCCGAAGGCACGCACAAGGTCGGCACGCGGGCGATGGGCGACGCGGTCGTGGCCGCGCTTGCCGGCAAACCGGTCACCACCAAGCACTAGCGCGTCCGCTCGTCTCGCCGTTGCTCGGCCGAGGCGCCGGGCCAGGACTTCTCACACGGCAAGACTTTCGACAGGACGAAGACGATGGAACTCACGGGATTGGTCGGTTGGCGCGGCATGGTCGGATCCGTGCTGCTCGAGCGGATGGCGGCAGAAGGCGACTTCGCTCTCATCGAGCCGCTTTTCTTCAGTACCAGCGACAAGGGCGGGCGCGCGCCTGCGTTCGCCAAGAACGAGACCAGGCTGCAGGACGCGTACGACCTCGACGCGCTGAAGCGCTGCCGGATCATCATCACCGCGCAGGGCGGCGACTACACCAAGGACGTCTATCCGCGGCTGCGCGCCACCGGCTGGGACGGCTACTGGATCGACGCCGCGAAGACCCTGCGCATGCAGGAAGACGCGGTCATCGTCCTCGACCCCGTCAACCGACCGGTCATCGACCAGGCGCTGGCGCGCGGCGTGCGCAACTACATCGGCGGCAACTGCACGGTCAGCTGCATGCTGATGGGCATCGGCGCGCTGTTCAAGGCCGACCTGGTCGAGTGGATGACGTGTATCACCTATCAGGCCGCGTCGGGCGGGGGCGCTCAGCACATGCGCGAGTTGCTGAGCCAGTACGGCGCTCTGCACGCCGAGGTGCGCGAGCTTCTCGCGGACCCCAAGTCGGCGATCCTGGAGATCGATCGTCTTGTCGTCGAGCGGCAGCGGGCGATGGAGGGGGCCGAGACCGAGCATTTCGGCGTTCCTCTCGGCGGCAGCCTGATTCCCTGGATCGACGTCGACCGCGGCGACGGCACGAGCCTCGAGGAGTGGAAGGGCGGTGCCGAGACCAACAAGATCCTCGGCCGCGGAGCCGGCGGCACGGCGCCGGTGCCGATCGATTCCACGTGCGTGCGAGTCGGCGCGATGCGCTGCCACAGCCAGTCGCTCACGATCAGACTGAAGTCCGACGTGCCTTTGGCCGATATCGAGTCCATGATCGCCGCCGACAACCCGTGGGTCCAGCTCGTTCCGAACACTCGGACCGCGACCACGCGCGAGCTCACGCCGGTCGCGGTGAGCGGCACCATGACGATTCCCGTGGGCCGGCTGCGCAAGCTCGCCATGGGTCCGCGGTACCTGGGCGCCTTCACGATCGGCGACCAGCTCTTGTGGGGCGCGGCGGAGCCGCTGCGACGCATGCTGCGGATCCTGCTGGAGCGGAAGTGACGCAGCTTGAGCTTCCCAACACGTTGCCTGACTGCAACAACGGCGTGCAGATGACTCGGAACCGACGCCTGTGCGAACGTCAGCCATTGCATGAGCTTGTCACCCTATCTCACTGATGTTATGGTCATTTCCGTCTTTGCGATCTGCTGCTGCTGAAGCCGCCCAACCTCGATGAGCGAGCGGTTTTGTTGCGATCGGCGGACCTGTCGGGAGGGTCCGCATCGAACTCGCGGCCTGATGGCGAGTCCGCACCGTCCCTGCGGTCTCATCAGCGGGTCCGCATCGTCATTCCGGGAGACGCCTTGAAAAGAAAACTGAAGTTGTCGGGGCGCCTGGCGCTGACTGGCGTCGCCGCGGCGCTCTGCCTCGCCTCCCCACTCGCTTCGGCCCTCGGTCTTGGCCGCCTGAGCGTCCAATCCTCCCTCGGCGAGGTGCTTCGCGCCGAGATCGAGGTCACCAGCCTCACGCCCGAGGAGCAGGCCAGCCTGCGCATCCGCGTCGCGCCGCCCGAGGCCTACCGCTCGGCCAACGTCGACTACAACGCGGTCCTGCCGAGCACCCGTGCCTCGTTCGAGAAGCGTCCCGACGGGCGGTTGTTCGTCCGCCTGGTAAGCGATCGCGGCGTCCAGGAGCCGTTCGTCGACGTGATCCTCGAGATCTCGTGGGCAACCGGCCGGCTGGTGCGGGAATACACGCTGCTGTTCGATCCGCCGGCATCGATCCGCGCCGCGGCGCCGCCGGCCCCCGGCACCTCGACGTCGCCGGTGATATCGGCTGCGCCACCGGCACCGGCACCGCTTCCGCCCGCGACGTCGGCCGCGTCGGCGCGCGAAGCGCGAGCGGCCGCCCGCGAGACCGCACGCGTCGAGGCGCGCGAGCGCAACGCCGCCGCCAAGGCTGCGGCGACCGAGGCGAAGCCGCGCGACGAGGCTGCCGCTCCTGCCGCGCGCAGCGCAGGCGCGGGCACCGTCGACGGCGACGAATACCGCGTCCGCCCGGGTGACTCGTTGTCGAAGATCGCCGGTCGGACGCAGCGCCAGGGCGTGTCCCTCGACCAGATGCTGGTCGCCCTGTTTCGCGCCAACCCGACCGCCTTCAGCGGCAGCAACATGAACCGGCTGAAAGCCGGCGTCGTCCTGGCCGTCCCGTCGGCCGAGACTGCCCAGGGCATTCCGCCGACCGAAGCGCGCCAGACCATCACCGCGCAAAGCGCCGACTTCGGCGCCTACCGTCAGAAGCTGGCGGCATCGACGCTCGAGACGACACCAAGAGAAGAGCCGAGCAAGCGCCAAGCCGCTGGCAAGGTGCAGGCCTCGGTCGACGACAAGAAGCAGTCGGCGAGTCCGAGCCCCGATCAGCTCAAGCTGAGCAAGGGCGGTGCGACGCCTCCCTCTGCGCCGGGCAGCGCCGAGGATCGCCTGTCGAACGAGCGTGAGCGCCAGGCCGCGGCGGCACGCCTTGCCGAGGTCAACAAGAACGTTGCCGAGCTGAAGAAGCTGCAGGGCGCGTCGCAATCCGCGGCGGTTGCTGCGGCGTCCAGCGCCACGCCGGCCCCGGTCGCCGGTGCGCGACCGGCCCCGACCCCGGTCCCCGCGGCTCCTGCGCCTGCCCCTGCCACCGTCCCCACCCCCGCGGCGATACCGGCGCCGGTCGCCGTTGCGACGCCAGCGCCGGCCTCGGCCGTCGTCGCCCCACCGGTGCTTGCGTCGGCGTCGGCGTCTGCGACGAGCCCGTCGACGACCGTCGCCACCGCGGCATCGGCCGCGGTCGCCGGCGCCAGTGCCGCGGCGTCGGCGGCCGTGGTCGCGGCGCGACCGGCCAGCGCCGTCGTAGCGCGGCCTCCGGCGAAGCCGACCCGTCCCGCGCCCGAGCCGAGCTTCATCGACTCGCTCACCAGCGGCAATCCGCTCTACCTCGGCGTCGGCGCGCTGGTGCTGCTGCTCGCCGGCTACGGCGCCTATCGCTACACGCAGCGCTCGAAGAAGGACAGCGGCGAGACGTCGTTCCTGGAAAGCCGACTGCAGCCCGATTCGTTCTTCGGCGCGAGCGGCGGCCAGCGCATCGACACCCGTGATGCCGCGGGCGCCTCGTCGTCGATGACCTATTCCCTGTCGCAGCTCGACGCGATCGGCGACGTCGATCCGGTCGCCGAGGCCGACGTTTATCTCGCCTACGGACGCGACCTGCAGGCCGAGGAGATCCTCAAGGAGGCGATGCGCAGCAACCCCGAGCGCCTCGCCATCCGCACCAAGCTGCTCGAGGTCTATGCCAAGCGGCGCGACATCAAGGGCTTCGAGCTGCTCGCCACCCAGCTGTTCGCGCTGACGAGAGGCGAGGGCGAGGAATGGGCCAAGGCGCAGGAGCTCGGCTCCCAGATCGATCCCGACAACTCGATGTACCGCGCGGGCGGAACACCGGAGCGGCCGATGGCCGACGGCGGCGAGGTCGCCGAGCCGCTGGGCGCGAGCACCCTGCCGCAGTCGGTGATCCCGGTGCCGTCGCAGTTCGGCTCGTCGACGTCGCTCGGCGACACTGTCGCGCGTGACAGCGAGCTCGGCACGATCGACCTCGATCTCGACAATCCCGACATCGGCGCGCCGTCGAGGCCGGCGGCGCTCGACGTCACCGAGTCGATTCCGCCGCGCCCGGTCGAGCCCGCGCCGACGTTCAACACGACGACGCTGAAGATGCCGCTCACCGCCAACGAGGCGGGCGGCAGCGTCCCCGACCACCGCGACGAGCCGTTGCCGTTCGACCTGTCGGGGATCTCGCTCGATCTCGACGCGCCCGGCGGCCTCGACGAGCCCGCCACCGCGCCGGGAGACCTCGCCTACGACGGCGCCTCGGGTCAGGACCCGCTGGCACGCAAGATGGAGCTCGCCGAGGAGTTCCAGCGCATCGGCGACAAGGACGGCGCGCGCGACCTGCTACGCGAAGTGCTTGCGACCGCGAGCGGTGCGACCAAGACCAAGGCGCAAGGGATGCTGGACCGCATCAGCTGACATAGGCGAGGCGCTGAGGCGCCTCGTCGTTCGCTGGTCAGTCGCCCAGGCCGCGTCGTGAGAGTCGCCCTCGGCATTGCTTATCGTGGCAGCGCGTATAGCGGCTGGCAGAGCCAGCCTAGTGGTCGTACGGTCCAGGACCGCCTCGATCAGGCGCTCTCGTCCTTCGTCGGCACGCCGCTGCGATCGGTCTGCGCCGGCCGCACCGATGCCGGCGTCCACGCGCTGAACCAGGTTGTCCACCTCGATGCGCAGGTCGAGCGCGACGAGGTGGCGTGGATCCGCGGAACCAACCGCTACCTGCCGGCCGACATCGCCGTGCAGTGGAGCCGGCTTGTACCCGACAGCTTCCACTCGCGCGCCAGCGCGATGGGCCGGCGCTATGTCTACGTCCTGCTCGAGTCGGCGGTGCGGCCGGCGCTCGAAAGCGGCCTGGCCGGCTGGACCTTTCGCCCGCTGGACCGCGCGGCGATGCGCGAAGCGGCGGAGGCGCTCCTCGGCAGGCACGACTTCACCGCGTTCCGATCGGCCGAGTGCCAGGCCCCGTCGCCGGTGAAGACGATGCGCAGCCTCACGATCGAGCAGCGCGGTGCGTACTGGCACTTCAGCTTCGACGCCGATGCGTTCCTGCATCACATGATCCGCAA
>Ga0207676_10002030_pt1 | contig 14708 bp, 9 predicted proteins | sample KBSSwiS72_FD_184307 | JGI IMG/M metagenome (GOLD analysis project Ga0207676, IMG submission 184307) | Switchgrass rhizosphere microbial communities from Kellogg Biological Station, Michigan, USA - KBS Switchgrass S7-2 (SPAdes) (version 2) | ecosystem: Host-associated > Plants > Roots >... | reverse complement strand
TACGACGACGCTCTCTTCCATTACGCGGAGTGGATGGGCAACTACGGCACGATACAGCCGCTTGAAGACGGTCAGTTGCAGGAACAACCTGACTACGTCAAAGCGCTGGAGTTGTATCGTCGCCTGCTGAGAGAGTTTGCCAAAGGTGAGACGCGCTATTACGACCAGGCCCAGCAACAGATCAAAAGCATCATTGAGCCATTAATCGTTGTCGGAGTCAGCAACATTTTTCTGCCGGGCTCAGAGGTCCAGTTTTCTTTCAATGCTCGCAACGTCAGTCGCGTCGATTTTGCCATCTACAAGTTTGACATGACGCGCGAGGTACGTTTGATCCGCGAAGAAGACGCAGAGGAAGGTGAAGGCGACCAGGCCCAGTGGCTTCAACGAATCCGTACTTCCGGCCGAGCGCCCGTGAAGTCCTGGAGCAGGAACATCAGCGACAGTCAATCGCATAAACTCCTCGTCGAGGCGATTCGCATCGAAGGAAAGTTACCTGCCGGCGCATACCTGCTCGAAGCCAAAAACGGTTCGCTCTCAGCGCGCGAACTGATTCTGGTCTCTGACGCAACCTTGATGGTCAAGTCGTCGATTAGCCAGGCATTGGTCTTTTTCGCGGACGCAATGACGGGCGCGCCAATCGCAAACGCAGATGTCGCGCTTTGGGAAAGTTACTACTACAACAGCACAACGCGGTGGCGTCGCCTGCGCCAAACGACTGACGCCGATGGCCTCGCCCAATTCGCTCTAAAAGGCAATAACGGCAATTTGTACGCCGTCGCCGGCAGCAACGACAGGCAAGCCTTTTCCGCCGGCAGTGCTTACGGCAGTGGCGAGCAAGATGGCTGGCGCATCTATGCGTTCACCGATCGACCTGCTTATCGTCCGAAAGAGACGCTGCAATGGAAGTTCATCGCGCGCCACTTGAAGAACGGTCTCTATTCAACTCCCGCAAACCAGATCATCGAATACGAGATCAACGACCCGCGCGGCACGAAAGTCCACGAAGGCAAAGCAACTCTGAATTCATTTGGTAGTGCGTGGGGATCGCTCGAGCTGGCCGAGCAACTGCCGCTGGGCGAATACAACATTCAATTCTGGAGCCAGGGCCGCACGCAACAGATCGGCGCCGCGAAACTCTTCCGGCTCGAAGAATACAAACTGCCGGAATTCAAAGTTCAGGTGAAAACTCCCGAACAAGACGGCAAGAAGAAGGCGTTTCGTGCCGGCGAGAAAGTCGAAGTCGAGGTTCAGGCTGACTACTACTTTGGTGGTCCAGTCAGCAACGCATCCGTGGAAGTAGTGGTCTATCAAAATCCGTTTTATCTCTACTGGTTTCCGCGTCGTGAGTATTCCTGGTATTACGACGACTTCGCAGGCTACCAGCGCAACTATGGCAACCAGGGCTCAGTTATCAAACGTGAACAGATCAAAACCGACGCCAGCGGCAAAGCCAAACTGACTTTCGACACGCCCGCCGCGAACTACAATCAGGATTACGAGTTTCGCATCGAAGCGCGCGTCGTCGATTCGTCGCGCCGCGAGATCGTCGCGAGCGATCGCGTGCGCGTCACGCGGCAGCGTTACTACGTCTATCCGGTGTCAGCCCAGAACATCTACCGGCCGAAAGACAAAGTCACCGTCGATATCAAGGCGCTGGATGCGAACGAGCAGCCGGTGCAGACGGAAGGCACGGTAAAGGTCACGCGCGATTACTGGTGGGAGATCTGGATCGATCCGCGTGGCAGGGAAGTGCAGGGTGCGGAGCTGCGCGACTTACAGCAGCGCTCCGGCGTGTTTCCTCCACTCGTGAATATAGGCCAGCGACCCTGGCGCTTGAAGTTTCGCGGTTATCAACATGACGACATACTCACGCAAACTGTGAAAACCAATGCCGAGGGCGAAGCGCAACTGAACTTCACGCCCGAGCGCGATGGTTACTACCGCGTCGCGTGGCAGAGCAGCCAGGGCGTCGACGTGAAGCGCGATCGGTTTCTGCCGCCCGTCAAAGCGGAAACGCATGTGTTTGTCGCAACGAACGCGACTACCGATCTGGGCTACCGGAATGGAGGACTGGAAATCGTCGTCGATAAAGACACTTTCCGCAGCGGTCAGACAACTCCGGTGATGATCTCCGTGCCGGTGAGCAATCGTTACGTGCTGTTCAGTGTCGAAGGAGAAGACTTGTTCAGTTACAAGGTGGTCCATGTTGAAGGAACTACCAAACTGATCGAGGTGCCCATCGAGGAGAAGTACGTGCCGAACGTTTACCTCTGCGCGCTGATGATCAGCGATGCGAATTCATTTATGGACACCAAGCAGGTCGTAGTGCCTCCGGTGGATCGGTTTCTGGCTGTCGCAGTGAAAGCGGATCGCGAGCAATACCAGCCGCGCGAAGAAGGAACGCTGGCAATCACGACGAAAGACGCCAACGGTCGTCCGGTGGCAGCGGAGATCGCGTTGGGATTGGTTGATGAGTCGGTCAAATACATTCAGCAGGACTATGCAATCGATCCGCGCCAGTTTTATTACGGACAAAAACGCCAGCACACAGTTCAGACGCAGACCACACTGAATCAAAAGAGCTATGCGCGGTTTGAGGAGATTGAGGGGCAGTTGCGCGATCGGAAGAACATCAACGAAGACGATGAAGCGGTTGGTTACAAGCTGGAGGCTGGTGCAAATAGTGGTGCCGGTGGTCGTGGAGATTTCGCGAAAGACGGCCTCATCACCGAGAGGGCGATAACTTCGATGCCAATCCAAGGGCGAAGGACTGAGAATCTTTCTCTTCTCATGCCTGCGGCAAAGGCCGCCGAAGTTTCCAGCGACATGCGCGAGCAACAGTTGCCGGAGCCTGCGGTGCAAGTGCGCAGCGATTTTCGTTCGACCATTCTTTGGCTGCCTGACGTCAAGACTGACGCTGACGGCACCGCAACCGTCAAAGTGAAGTATCCGGATTCGTTGACGACGTGGTCCGCAACAGCGCGCGTTGCGACAACGGGAAATCAATTCGGTATTGGAAGCTCGAGTACCAGGACCAGGCAGCCGCTGATCGTCCGGCTCCAGGCTCCTCGATTCTTTGTCGTCGGCGATCAGGTAACCGTGTCGGGCGTTATCAACAACAACACCGACGAAGCGATGAGCGTTGTTCCGGATTTGAACGCTGAAGGTCTGACTGTTACCGGTCTGATCGTCGACGGTAAGACTGTAAACAGCGATCGCTTGCCTGTCGAAGTAAAACCAAACAGCGAAACGAGAGTCGATTGGCTCGTGGCGGTGAACCATGCCAGCGTGGCGAAACTGAAGGTCGAGGCACGTGGCACGAAGTACGCCGATGCGATGGAGAAGTCGTTCACGATCTTCGAGCACGGCATCGAGAAATTCATCTCGAGGTCGGGCAAGATGCGCGGCGACAGTGTCTCGGTCAAACTCGACATTCCGAAAGAGCGTCGCTCGGATTCAACCAAACTCACGGTGCAGATCGCGCCGAGCATGGCGACAACGATGCTCGATGCGCTGCCGTACCTGGTCGACTATCCATACGGCTGTACCGAGCAGACGATGAGCCGGTTTTTGCCGGCGGTGATCACTGCGAAGACGCTGCGCGATCTCGGTCTCAAGCCCGAAACCGCGATGCATAAGATCTTTGGCGGTATCGAAGAGGAGAGTGCCGCGGCTACGCATCCGAACGGTCGCCGTGATCTGAAAGAACTCGAGAAGATCACGGAGCAGGGCCTGGAACGGCTTTACAACTTTCAACATTCCGACGGTGGTTGGGGTTGGTGGAAGGAAGGCGAAAGCGATCACTTCATGACGGCGTATGTCGTGTGGGGCATGAGCCTCGCTCGCCAGGCCGGCATCGATGTGAAGTCGGAAGCACTTGAACGCGCCGTAGCTTTTCTCGACAAAGAGATCGTGGAGAAGGAGGTTAGTTACGACTCGCAGGCGTGGGTGCTCCATTCGCTGGCGGTATATCACGGGATGCGGAAACAGACGGAAGTGAGCAAGTTTCAGCGGACCGCTTTTACAAATCTGTGGGTTAACCGCGACAAGCTAAACGCTTACACACGCGCGTTGCTGGCGCTGGCTGCTCACAACTACGGCTATAACGAACAAGCGAAGATTCTGGTCGCGAATCTCGAAAATGGCGTCAAGATCGATTCTCAGCCTGACACTTCGATCGTACAGAGTGGCGCGCAGTCGTCTGATCCGTCCGTCATCGGCACCGCGCACTGGGGCGAGGATGGAATTTACTGGCGCTGGTCCGATGGCGGTGTTGAGGCAACCTCGTTCGCGTTGCGTGCTTTACTGGCTATCGATCCGAAAAACAAGCTTGTAGAGCCGGTGACGAACTGGCTGGTAAAGAATCGTAGAGGAGCGCAGTGGAGTAACACGCGCGATACGGCGATCGTTGTTCTGACGTTGAACGACTATTTGCGAGTCAGCGGCGAAGTCCAGCCGTCAATGTCATATCAGCTAGTGGTGAATGGAACGCCAGTGGCTACGAAGCAGATCACGGCTGACGATGCGCTCAGCGCGCCAAGCAAGTTCGACATCTCACGCGAGCTAATTCGCGATGGAGAGAACGAGATCAGCATCGTGAGAAATAGTGGTAGTGGTCCGATCTACTTCTCGGCGGCGGCGGAGTTCTTCAGTCTCGAAGAGCCTCTGAAGCCCGCGGGTAACGAGATCTTCGTGAAGCGTCAGTATTTCAAACTGGTGAATCATCCGACGCTGCTGAAAGGAGTCGTTACGGAAAGAGTGCTGTTGAGTGACGGCGAGACGGTGAAGAGCGGCGATCGAATTCAAGTGGTGCTGACTGTCGAAGCGAAGAACAACTACGAGTATCTGTTGTTCGAAGACCTGAAGCCGGCGGGGCTCGAAGCGGTGCAGATTCGCAGTGGCGAGAGTCTGTACGTTCAGGAGCTCAAGTCGGGCGGTGGCTTCACCGGGCGCTCGCGCTGGGTTTATCAGGAGCTGCGCGATCGGAAGGTGGCGATGTTTATCGACCAGCTACCGGAGGGATTCTGGCAACTCAGTTATGAGATGAGAGCCGAAGCTCCGGGAACGTTCCACGCGCTGCCCGTGTTGGGCCATGCGATGTACGTCCCCGAGATTCGGACAAATGGCGCTGAGACACGAGTGCGCGTGGTTGATTAGCCACGGATTTACACGGATTATTTAACGGATCTCGTCGAGGCGTGTCTTGGCTTCCTGGATCATTGCCCTGACTTTGCCGAGATCATCGAGCGACATCGATATGGTGACGAGATCGCAAAGCCCTGCGGTCATCGTCACCGCGGTGCCGCTGCGCGTTTGGCGGAAGACACCAACTTCGAGATCGCCGATGGTCTTATATCGCGCCTCGAAGCCCGCCAGCTTGGTCACGGTTTCGTCCGCGCGCGAAACTGCATCAATCGCATTGAGTAGTAAATCGATCTCGTCGTAGTCGACAAAAGCACGATCCTCTTTTGGCTGCTCGCCACCTTCTCGCAATGTGATTACGAGTCCCTTGGCGCGGCCGACGGCGCTCCCCAGGTCGCGCATTTCAACCGCGTCGATCCGGATGCCACGCACGTCAACCGTCGTGATTCGTGTAAAGCCCTTGATGATGACCGTGCTGTGCCGGTCGTCGAGCGCTTCGAGTTTCGTGCGCGGCTCGAGTGGTACGCAACTCACTTTACGCCAGAATTCCGGGCCGGGTCTTTGAGCCAACGCTGCTCCACAGCAGAACAACATCAATGTCGAGAAAAGAATCGTTCGCAGAAACATGGGGAAACTCTCCTTCAGTTAGGTGGTATGAGATCGGGAGAGCCGGTTTTCTGTGCAGTCTCACTTGCGACTCCGCCGTGAGTTCCAAAAAATATCACGGGTTGCCGTAAAATCGGCTGCTGATGACTGAAGATTTTTACTGCGATGAAGTATTGAGCGGGCGAACCGAAGTCAGAGTCGTTCGCGAAACCGACAACGTGCTTGCTTACCACCACACGCGCCCCTTCTGGCCGGTTCACATCGTGGTGATTCCGAAGCGCCACATCTCATCACTGCTCACGATCGAAGATGACGCTCTACTGTTGGAACTGCTTCGTGTCGTTCGTGAAGTCGCAAAGGAAGTGCTCGACGAACACGGTGCCTGTCGCGTCCTGACCAACCTCGGCAAGTACCAGGACTCAAAACACCTGCACTGGCACGTCAGCTCCGGCTAGGGGGCAACGAAGAGAGGCGAGCGGTACAGCTTGCTCGCCTCTCTTCGTTGCCCCCTAATCGAAACGGACCCTCGCTTCGATCCGACCCGCCGACAAACTATTTGCCTGAAGCCATCTTCGTGCGTGCTTGTTCCGCGCGCGCGGCGCCGATGGCAGTCTCCACTTTCTTCACTTCTTCGGGTGGCGGTAGCACGGCCTTCATGCCGAGCGATTCGATCCAGAGCTCACGCGCCCATCCCTTGGTGTGATAAAGGTGCTCGTCCTCTTCGTGCTCGACCTCTTCGTGTGCTTCTTTGAGGACCGCGGCGACTTCGCCTTTTACTTTCTTCATTACCTCTCCGATGAGGTGCCAATTCTGGTGGTCCTTTGTTTCAGCCAGGACGACGGCTTCGGCGGCTACCAATTGCGCTGCGCCCGGCTTACCTTCGGCCAACGCCATCTCCATCGATTCGACCAACGCCTCGCCTATGTGTCGCACCACTTTGCGGCCTGGTGTTTCCTCATTCGGATCCAGGTCCAGCTTGGTGAGTACGTCTTCCATAATCGTCACGTGGTTCCTGGTCTGTTCCAGGTATTTTTCCCACTCTTCTTTCAGATCATCGTTTTCGGCGCAACGAATTGCGGTTGTGTAAACCTGAACGCCCCCGAGTTCGGTTTCGAGTGCCTGGTACAAGAGCTCCCGTACTTGTTCGTCTTTCATGCCATCTCCTTGAGTCATTAGCTTCCCCGCAGCCTGGTTTGCGATTTATGTTGAGCAATCAGTGGGCCAGAAGTTAAGCGACGGATTTATGTGTGACTGGTCTGGGCGGCGTATTTTTATGGGACAGGCGTGCGAAATCCTCATTCAAATGAAGACATGATTTCTTCAGGATGCCACGGCCTTGCCACGTGGAAGTTCACGTTCGCGGCTAGTGGAAGGAATTTGAACTGAGTTTCCCAATTGCTGTTCAGCGCGACGAAATCCTTAAACTTTGTGCTCACAACTTCGACTGACCCAAGCCGGCCGCTCGCGCGTTTGCTTCTGTACTCGCAGTTGATCTCGCATAGCAGCTCGTCACAACGTTTGGCGAGGATGTCATGCGAGTTTTTGACGTCGGAATCTTGATCGCCGATGAGGAGCACTTTGTAATGCGGCGGCTGCGAGGGTACGCACGTTAGAAACCTGTCTGCCAGCAGAGATGGATAACTCGCCCGCAATTGGTCAAAAACTATGCTGAGTTGCTCGGCTGTCAGCTTCTCCCCGGTGACCGAGTACTCGAGTGTCTGGCGCCGCACAAAACTGAGATCGGGTAGTCCATGTATCTTTCGTTTGCAGAGAAACAGATCATTTGTTTGATAACGCCGCAGGCCGTAAGGATCGCTGACGACCATTGCGTAGAGTTTGCCCGGCTCGAGTTGCTGGGCATCGAGCAGGTTGTCTGCGTCGTCGATGAATTCATAGACGACGCCTGGGGCGAAAGGAAGGAAGGCGGCTTCGCGATCTCGAAAATAGGGAAGCGTCTCGATGGTCTCGGTTGACATTGAGTACATCGGAATCAGTTCGTAACGCGGGGAGGGTAGATGTGTGGCGAGGCGATCGAGGAACGGTTTTACGTAGCCGCCGGTCCAGCAGATGTAAGCCGTGACTGCCGGCGCGTATTGCGAGAGCGGCAGTGGCTCGTTGCTGTTAGCGATCTGTTTTAGCCGTTTGGCGCAGCCGCGCGATGCGAGCCGGCGGGTAATGTAGTGAACTTCAGGAGCGAACGACGCGGGAGCGTAACACCAGTCTCGGATCAGTTCTGAGCTGCGTTGCCAATCGTTTATCAGCTCGTCGAGGAAGGTCGAGATCGTTGAAGGATTCGTGCTGTAGAGGACGCCCGGATTTGAAAGGGTCAAAATCCATAAACGCACGGCAGTGGCGCCGTATTTTGAGACGAGTGCCTGGAGCGCAGGGTGATGCTGGAGTCTGTATGGTGCTTGAAGTGTCGACAGGTAATGAGGGAGAGCGGTTTCGTCGAGTAAGAGTGAAGTCAGTGATGTATCTGCTTCGAACGAGCTAAAAACGTAGAGCGAGGTGCGTTTGAGACGGAATGCGTAGCAAGCGCCTGCGAACATCTCGCTGAAAGCCAGCTTGAGAGCGAGCAGACGTCGTTTGGTGTACAGCAGTTCTTTCGGCTCGCCGGTTGTGCCGGACGTGGTAGCGAACTTTGCGTCTTTGCCTGCGTTCGTGCGGATGGACTGTACGACCTCGGGACCATACGACAACACGGGCGTGTCGCGAGTTATGCCGTAATTTCTTTTCAGCCGCTGCTGATTGAAACTGAAGGCAAGCAACTGAACACGCTGCCAGCCGCATGCGAGCAGGCCGAAGTACAGGATGACATAACTAATCGCGGCTCTCAGACTATCGTTAATATAAGCTCTCATAAGCTAAAGCGATCTGCTGTTCGTAAAGCCGGCTGAGCTCTTTTGCGTCGTCGGTGGTTAAGAGCGCCGGATCGTAAGTGAAGGTCAACCAGGTGTGTCCATGGTGCGTAGCCGCGTTTATGGCCAGGTTCTGGCGTGGATGCAAGAGGCCAACGGATTCGATCCGTTCGACGTGCTTGAATGCTTCGCAGGCGTTCGCCATCACGCTCCCGCCATGGGAGAACACGGCGGTCGCCATGTCAACCGATGCCCGATTGAGGTAGCCGCGAAGAAGTGGGGCAATGATGGGGCGAGGCAGATTTGTGAACCATGGCATTTCCGGCACGACCCACTCACCGTGTTCGCTGCTCCACGAAACCTGCCGCCGCACCTCACGACACTTTTCGATCAGCCCCGCGTCAGCGTCGTATCTCGCATAAACACGTATCCGGCTCGTACCATTTCCAAAACCTTCACTTGAATTACGTCGAACATTCATCGGCATCCACAGACCGATCTTGGGTTCGGCCTGGGGCGGCCACGGAGTGCCGCCCCTACAACCGCTCCGGGAGCCATTTGTAGGGGCGGCCCTCCGTGGCCGCCCCAGTGCTGAATTCCAGCACCTGAGAACTTCGAGCGTGCAGGTTGCGAGGAGGTCGTTGTAGGTGAAGCCACCAGCGCGTCGGCAAAGTTTTTGCAACTCCGTTGCCTGAAAACCAATCGTGAGCCAACGTCTCGCTCCGGAGCGCCTCGAGGTTTCTGTCCACAAACGATCCGACGCTCCATCAAACGCAAACTGGCTGCGACGCACCGACGCCGGCAATCGCCGCAAAGCTAAACCATTGAACTCCCCACGCTCGGATTGCGCTGCTTCCAGTCCGTAAGCGACATTGAGCTGATGCCCTATCCACAGCGCCGCACTCAATCCATCAGCCGCGGAATGATGAAACCTCGTCGCGAGACGAGTTCCGCCGTCGAGGCTCAGGATCTGCTTAACCGGCGGCTGTCGTCGTAAGTCAAAAGGCTCGTCGATAAACCTCTCAATCGCGGAAGCAGTCGTCACGATCTCGAGGTTGAAATATTTATTCCCCCGCCACACCCACTCTTGTCCGTCAACACAACAAGCACTCATCGGAAACCGGTTCATAGCGCTTTTCGCTCCCGCGTAAAAGCGATCTACTTCGGGTGCGTCGTTGAGATGAAGAATGAGCGTGAAGTCCTGCGGTGAGCGCGCGCTGTCGAGCAGGTAGAACGCACGATCCAGCAACGGCATTCTCATTGAGTTTGAATGTCTCTTTGTGGAAACCAACGTGACAATCCCGGCGGCGCCGGCTCCACATGCGGCCGCAACTCGATCCACGACAGCTTTGGTTGCAAATGATGCACGCGATGCATCGATAGACCCAGCGAGAACCAGTACATGAAGCGGCCGTAGTAGTTGTGAGAACGCGAGACTGCGGTTCCGGTCGAGAACCCTTCGTGAGTCTGCACGGCAAACGGATACCAGAGCAGCAGCGACACGAGAATGAGCGGCGGCGTCATGCCCAATAGCAATCTTGTTGGACCAGCAACGGCGAAAACTAACGAGTAGACTGCGATGATGAGGGCATAGTTGAGTGTTAGTTCGATCAGGTCGTGACGTTTTAGCCAGCCGCGTTTGCGTAGCCAGAAGAACCAGTGGTGTGGCATCGCGAGAGCGCGCGCGAAGAGCTCGAGAAAGTTGCGCGACTTCATAAAGTGGTCCGGATCGAGATCGGGAAGATTTGTGTGCGCGTGGTGTAACTGGTGCGTCTTGCGGAAGTTGGTGAAGGGAACCATGCTCGGCAGCAACGCTATGCGGCCCCACCAGAAGTTCGCGGCCTTCGTTCTGCCCAGGTGGCCATGCACGCTCTCGTGAGCCATCACAGTGCCGATAAAGATGAGGTAAGTACGCAGCAGGATGTCGACAGTTATCAGCAATGGATGGGTGAGGGGAATGAAGAGCGAACCTATCGAGAGCAGTACCGTGAGACATATAATGCTGCGACTGAGATAGTAGATTTGAGGACGACGCGACATCCCTGAAGTTTAGGACGTCGAGGCTACGCTTGTTGTGCGTCTGTGGCAGTTAAACAACTGTCACTTCATTAAAGATCTCTCTGCCGCCTTTGCGTAATCTTTGCGCCTCTGCGTGAAGGTTTTGTTTCACGCAAAGCCGCAAAGAAGAAATGAGAACTCTTGCTTCAATCCTCCTGATCATCGTCTTTTCCCTTACGGCTTTGGGCCAGGACCAACGGGCGCGCCTCGACGCCTTGCGCGCTGAAGGATACGCAGCGCTCTACAATCTCGATTACGAAGGCGCGCGCAGTCGCTTTCAGAAGATGATCGAGCTGGCGCCGGATCACCCAGCCGGCGCGCAGTGTTTTGCATCGAGTATTTGGGTGCAGCAGTTGAACGAAGCGTGGGAGCTCAAAGCCACGCTCTACAGCACCGGCGCCTACACCGACGCCAAACCGAAAGTAAATCGCAAACAGGCGGATGAATTTCGCAAGTGGACGCGCCAGGCAAAACAGCTCTCGGAAGCGCGGCTGCGCAAAGATCCGCGCGACGTCGAAGCACTCTACTTTCTCGGCGCGGCTGAAGGACTCGAATCCGCCTTCGCTGGCGGTGTCGAACGGAAGTTCATGGCCGCGTTTCGCGCGGGGCGAGATTCGGTGGACCATCATCGCGAAGTGCTCAAGCTGGCGCCTGATTTTCACGACGCGGAACTGACCATTGGCTTGATGGACTACGTTATCGGTTCGCTGCCGCTGCCCACGAAGATGCTCGTGGCGACGATGGGAGTGCGCGGCTCGAAGAAACGCGGACTGCAATCGCTCGAACGTGTCGCAGTAGAAGGCAAGTGGGCGCGCGACGTTGCGCACGTGCTGCTGGTCGATCTCTACAAACGTGAGAAGCGCTGGAACGATGCAATCAAAACGGCCCGGCTGTTGTCGGAAAAGTATCCACGCAATTATCTATTCAAGCTTCAAATAGCTGACGCTCTCACGTCGCAAATCGTCGCGCTGAAGAAAGCGAAGATGCCTGTCGTCGCGGAAGAGAAGCAATTGCAAGACATCTTCGCTTTGCTATCACGCGACAAGACGCTCGACTCCGCCACGCGCGACCTCGTCCAGCACCGTTGGACCATCGCCCGCCAACAACTCGAACTAGAACGTTGAATGATTTATTGTAGGGGCGGCCCTCCGTGGCCGCCCCAGCGTTTAAATTACAAACCTGGGGTGGCCACGGAGGGCCACCCCTACAAATATGACTGAACATCACAGCGAAGAACTGCTCGGCCTGCTCGACCGGATCAAAGAATTCGTGCGCACGCACGTCTACCCGCTTGAGCATGACTTCCTGCGTCGTCCGTTTCGCGAGCTCATCCCTGACCTGAACGCGAAGCGCGACGAAGTCAAACGCATGGGTCTATGGGCGCCGCACTTGCCGGAAGAACACGGTGGCCTGGGCCTCGCGCTGTCGGAGTTTGCGCTCGTCAGCGAAGAACTGGGCCGCACGCCGATCGGTCACTACCTGTTCAACTGCCAAGCGCCTGATATCGGCAACATGGAAATCCTGTTGACCCACGGCACGCCGGAACAAAAGCGTGACGTTTTCGAACCGCTCGCGCGTGGCGACGTGCGCAGTTGTTTCTCGATGACTGAACCCGAGCATCCCGGATCGAACCCGACATGGATGAGCACGACGGCTGTGAAAGACGGCGACGATTACGTCATCAACGGTCACAAGTGGTTCACGTCGTCTGCGGAAGGAGCGAGCTTCGCGATTGTGATGGCTATCACCAATCCCGACGCGTCCAACCGCTACAAGCGCGCGAGCCAGATCATCGTGCCGGTTCCGACGCCAGGATTTCAGTTGATCCGCAACATCAGCGTCATGGGCGACGAAGGCAGCGACTACGCCAGTCACGCTGAAGTCAGGTATGAAAACTGTCGCGTGCCGCTAAGCAACCTGCTCGGCCAGGAAGGCGAGGGATTCACGATCGCGCAGGAGCGTCTTGGTCCAGGAAGAATTCATCACTGCATGCGTTGGATAGGCATCTGCGAGCGAGCGTTTGACTTGATGTGCAGCTACGCCTCGCGCCGAGAGCTATCGCCGGGCGTTTTGCTGGGCAGCAGGCAAAACGTGCAGGAGTGGATCGCGGAGAGTCGCGCCGAGATCAACGCGGCACGTCTGCTTGTTTTGCAGACAGCGCACGCGATCGATCGGCAAGGCGCCGCGGCAGTAAGAAAAGATATTTCGCTGATCAAGTTTTTCGTCGCCGGCATTTTGCAGAAGGTTCTGGACCGCGCAATCCAGGTGCATGGCGCGCTGGGACTCACTGACGCGACGCTATTGTCGTACTGGTACCGTCACGAGCGCGCCGCGCGCATCTACGACGGTCCGGATGAAGTGCACAAGACGGTGGTCGCGCGAAGTGAGTTAAAGAAATATGGGAAGCACGATTGATCGCAGCGCTCCCGTGCGTCCAGGTGAAGAGCTACCTCACGACGCCCTGCGCGACTATCTCATCGCACAGCTTCCGGAGCTCGACGGCCCACTCACGGTCGAACAGTTTCCAGCCGGGTTTTCCAATCTCACTTACCTGCTACGAATCGGCAATCGCGAGCTCGTGCTACGCCGTCCGCCGATCGGCGCGAAGATCAAGACCGCGCACGACATGAGTCGCGAGTATCGCATTCTTTCGCACCTCTATCCGGTCTACAACAAAGTCCCGCGGCCGCTGTTGTTCTGCGATGACGCGAGCGTACTAGGTGGACCGTTTTATGTGATGGAGCGAGTGCAGGGCGTCATCCTCCGCGCGCAGCCGCCACGCGGGATCGATCTCACGCCTGCGCTCATGCGAAGTCTTTCGGAAACGTTTATCGAGAACCTGGCGGCGATACACGAGATCGATTACGAAGCGGCGGGACTCGGTGACTTGGGATCGCCGCAAGGCTACGTGAAGCGTCAGGTTGAGGGTTGGACCAAACGCTATTTCAATGCCCGCACCGATGACGTTCCCGCGATCGAGCGTTTGGCTGAGTGGCTGCAACAGAACCTGCCCGCTGATTCTGCAAAAGCGGCGCTGATTCACAACGATTATAAGTACGACAATCTCGTGCTCGCTCCAGAGGATCTGGGGCGCGTGGTCGCCGTGCTCGATTGGGAGATGGCGACGATTGGCGATCCGCTGATGGATTTTGGGACCAGCCTTGGGTACTGGGTTGAAGCGACGGATCCGGAGGAGTGGCAGCGATATGGGTTTGGGTTAACGTCGTTGCCGGGTAGTTTGACGCGCAATGAATTGTTAGAACACTACTCAGAGCGCACTGGCCGTCGCATTAAAGATCCGGTGTTCTATTTCGCGTACGGGCTCCTGAAGATCGCGGTGATCGTGCAGCAGATCTATTTTCGTTATCAGAAAGGATTGACTCGCGATCCGCGCTTCGCGCAGCTCGGGGCGTTGGTCAAGGCTTGCGGGAATCTGGCGCAGCGCGCAATTGAGCGCAAGCGGATTGATTAGCCACGGATTTTCACGGATTAATTACGGATTAGGTTCTGCGTGCCGAGCTTGAATCGGAACAACGCGACGGAGATTGCCAGCCCGCCTCCTTCAACGAAGTGCATGAACGCCGGCACCACGCGCCCCTGGTAGGCTGAGATGCTTCCGTAATCCCCGAAAAACGCACGCGTGTTCGCGTTGAATGGCGGCAAGTCGATCTTGTGATTCACGAAGGTTCGACCGCCGTCAACACTGCGCGCCATCGTCAGACGTGTTTGCGTGCTCGTCGCGTCGCGTCGATCGTAAAAGACGATATTGATCGATCCGTCAGCCGGATCGACCGACATCCACGTGAAGAACTGCTCCTTCCCATTCTTCATCGCATCATCATTCACGCGCACCGGCGCGCTCCACGTATCGCCACCATTTCGCGATGACATCACGAACACATCCGGATCGCCATTGCGCGCGTCGATCCAGTTGACGTAGAGCGTCCCCTTGTTTGGTCCATTACTCACATCCACTCCGGTCACAGGCATCCCGTTCGCTCTGCCAAGGCCCTCGATCGGCATGTCCCGACCACCCGGCATCTC
>Ga0207676_10002028_pt1 | contig 14714 bp, 8 predicted proteins | sample KBSSwiS72_FD_184307 | JGI IMG/M metagenome (GOLD analysis project Ga0207676, IMG submission 184307) | Switchgrass rhizosphere microbial communities from Kellogg Biological Station, Michigan, USA - KBS Switchgrass S7-2 (SPAdes) (version 2) | ecosystem: Host-associated > Plants > Roots >... | reverse complement strand
GGCCGCTGATGTTATTGTGCCGGAAGTGATCTAGTTTGGTTCCGTCGCTCCGTGTTGCAAGCCGCCAAGTTGCTCTTTCGGAACCTCGAACTCTGCGACTCCGCAACTCAGACAGATTGTCAGATCTGGAAAAACCCACACGATGGGTCTACTTGGGCCATCGGGGCCCGGAAAGTGAATTGCAATCTCGCCAGTGAAAATCCTGCGGTTCTCCGACTTGCAACGTCGACATCCCATACATGCCACCTTTCAGCATGAATGCAATGTAAGTATCTCTAGTTTGACGCGACAGATCCGTGCTAAAGATCACGAGCTAAAGTGATAGGCGTCACATCCTTGGGGCTATTTCTCGCCTCAGTAAAAGCGAGAATTTTGTCGCAGCCAACAAAACACGAAGTGTAATGCCTCGCATGACTGGCCGTCGCCAGCTCTATCTTGGGAAGATTCGCGCTTCACTCAAAGTGAAGTGTGCACATTGCGGCGCAGAGCTTCCGCCGAGCCAGCAAGTGCGTATCGACTTTGTCCACATGCGATGCAGGAAATGCGGGCAGACGTTCATACCAGAGAAGCGCTAGCCTAAGTACAAAAGCCGCCACGAGCGACAGCTCAAACGGCGGCCTTTGGTCCCCCTGAGCGCGATCTGCCTTCGGAGAGAACCCACGAATGCAGACCCTGGCCGCTCAAGGTACAGGCAGTTGTAGTTGCAGTCAATTCCCCGAAAGTATAGGCCCCTTCCCTTCGCTGGGATCAGGGCAGCGGGATCTTATCGCCAAAACCAAGTTGTTCGCGCACAGAAAACTGATACACTCTCGCACGCAGTGAACCCTGTACCGCCCGTGAGGCACGACACGATTCTTCCCGAGCACGCCCGGAAGTCCATTGAGCGCTTCTAAGGACTAACCGAAAAGTGCATCAAGTAGAGATGAGCCTCACTTCCAAACAAGCTATCCTGGCTGGCCCTTCACTTTGAAGCGCGCAGGAAAACGACACCGTGCGAAGGGACCTCGTGGGAATAGGTCCCAGTGAACGTACCAAGATCCTTGTGCTCCCAGAGGTCACGGAGTTTAGTCGCGCCTTCGAACCTGATCGCACTCAAGTCTAATTGTATGGTCATCGCCCCTTCCCCGCGATTGAAAAGCCCCACAGCCTGACTTCCGTCAGCAAGCGGCCGCGTCCAAATCTCCAAAGGGCCCTCCTCCCACACTCGGTGACCCTGCGCGCCTTTACTGTCCTGATCCACCGAGATCACTTCGCGGTTCGTGAGAAGTTCCTTCGTTTCTTCGTTCATGGAGCGCAGGTCATTTCCCGCCAGTAGAGGGGCTGCCAGCAAGGCCCATAGAGCCATATGAGTTCGGTATTCGTCCCGTGTCATACCGCCGTTTCCGACCTCCAACATGTCGGGATCATTCCAGTGACCTGGGCTGGCGAACGTCTCGAGGCCGTTCTGGGAGAATCCGATTACAGACATGCGATCGAAGTTGTCGCTGATGTCGCCCGTTGTGCGCCAGGAATTGCCCGTTCTTGCTCCCCACCGCCAAGGGGCCTTGACGCCCCAGTTGCAGATACTGAACACTATCGGCCTGCCGACTTGGGCGATGCCATCGCGAAACTTGGCGTACTGGACCTCGGGATCGAGGCCATCGGCATAGCACCAGTCGATCTTGACGTAGTCCACACCCCAAGCTGCGTACGTCTTTATGTCCTGCCGTTCGTGCTCGTAACTACCTGGCCGCTTCTGGCACGTCATGCGACCTGCGTCTGTGTAGATGCCGAGCTTCAACCCCTTGCTGTGGACGTAATCCGCAAGGGTTTTTATACCCGAAGGAAAGTGGGCTGGGTCGGCGATGATCGTTCCGTCTTGAGCGCGACTCACCTGCCAGCAGTCGTCAATGTTCACGTATTGATATCCGGCATCACGCATGCCTGTAGCCACCATGGCATCGGCTGTTTCGCGGATCAACTGCTCGTTCACATTGCAGGCGAATTTGTTCCAGCTATTCCAGCCCATTGGTGGCGTTTGCGCCAGCGTCGTGCTACCGGGGCCCTGTGCCGCCGCGAGTCTAAAGAAGATCAATGTCAAGAGCAAGCCGCGCATAAGCCCGCTGCCCATAGGACCTCCTGAGAAACGGGAATAGCGTAACCGCTTACGTCCGCCGATTGCAAGCTTTCTGCAGAAGCACAGCGGTCGTTGACATTGCCCCGTAATCCCGTGTTTGGGGCTTGATCTCACGAGACCCCTAACTAACTCTTCAGATCGTGCGGAGTCTCACACGCGGGGTGACGAAATGAGCGCCACAGTCCAGGGCGCAAAGGTCGAACGCGGCGACGCAAACAGGCGCTTCGCGGTACTGGCCGTTTCTAATATGTGGATGGACCTTTGGATGCGTGGAAACGTTTGCCCTCGGTCCCAGGTGGAACAGATCGTTGAAGACTATTTCCTCAAAATGGTCGTCTCGGCCAACACTCTCATCAGCCAGATGGCCAAACTCTGTGGCCCGGGGCAGACTAAGCGGCGGCGAGGAGAAGGACAGCCTTGGGAAATTCGTAGTCGGAAGACTTCGTGAAATTGGCGTCGACACAACGTGATTTACGCCATTCGCGCGGGCAAGGCCGTGATCGTGGTTGCAATGATCAGCGGACTTTATCTTCTAATTACAATTCTTTTGTCCCTTATCATTTATCGTGGCGCAGCCCCGAAGCACCGGCTGCGGAAAACTCCGCTTCACCAATCGGAACGTGCGATGGCAGCGCGGGCCGGCAGACCAGGTGAGTCATGAAAATCGGTAATTTCTGCTGGATTCCATACGCAAAGGTGGTGACGCTCGCAGCCATGATTGCACTGCTGTCCCCGGGCATAGGGCAAGAAACGCACACTAAATCGCAGCCGATGGGGGTATCCACAGGCCCTCCGCATCCCGCTGTCAAGGATACTCAGTCACGCGCCATCACTGCGGGAGGATTTGTAGACGGAGCGCCGGCGGTATTCGAGGAGTTCACGAAAGCCGCTGGCCTGGACAGATTTCATCATCGTTCCGGTACCCCGGAGAAGGAAACCATTCTCGAGACCATCGGCTCCGGCGTAGCGCTCTTGGATTATGACAACGATGGTTGGCTGGATATTTACCTTGTCAACGGCTCGACCTTCCCCGCTTTGAACGGTCAAGCGCCAGCACCGCGCGCCGCGCTGTTCCACAACAATCATGATGGGACGTTTAGCGACGTGACCGATCACGCCGGGGTAGCCAATGAGCGCTGGGGATTCGGCGTTGCCGTCGGAGATTATGACAACGACGGATGGCCCGACATCTACGTTGCGAATTTTGGGAAGAATCGCCTTTACCACAATAATCACGATGGAACCTTCGCCGACGTTGCCGAGAAAGCCGGAGTTGCACTGGGCGGATGGTCTGCCGGGCCGACCTGGGGAGACTACGATCGCGATGGCCGGTCCGATCTGTTTGTCCCCGGATACGTGAAGTTCGATCCGGCACATCCTCCCTTACCCGGCGAGCGTGGTGTGTCACTCCACTCATGCCAGTTCCGCGGCGTCAGGTCTTTTTGCGGACCCCTGGGCTTGCTTGGTGAAACGGATCATCTGTTTCACAACAATGGCGACGGCACGTTCACAGACGTCAGCCAGAAAGCCGGGGTGGCTGACGATCGCGGGTACTATGGCCTCGCGTCCGTCTTCGTGGACATGGACGGAGACGGGTGGCCGGATCTCGCCGTAGCCAACGACTCGGTGCCGCGCTACCTTTATCGCAACCTGGGCAATGGCAAGTTCGAAGATGTGAGCTACGTCTCAGGTTTCGCACTGACGGACACGGGCCTTGCGCAGGCATCTATGGGGCTCGCCGTCGGCGATTACAATCGCGATGGTCGGCCCGACATTTACGTCACCGTTTTCTCCGACGACTTCAATACCCTGTATCGGAATGACGGCAATTTCAGCCTTTCGGAAGTGAGTTTTCAGGCCGGCGTCGCCAATCTCACAATTCCTTTTCTTGGCTGGGGCACGGGATTTCTGGATTACGACAACGATGGACTGCTGGATCTTATCGTCGTCAACGGACATGTGTACAAATGGATTGACGCAAAAGATTGGGGGACGACTTGGGCACAGCGGCCGCTGCTGTTCAGAAATATGGATGGGACAAAGTTCTCCGAGGTGCCGGCAGCAACGGGAAGCGGGCTGGCAGACGTGATCCCGGCCCGAGGTCTGGCCATTGGTGACCTGTTCAACGACGGAAAGCTTGATGTGGTGATCAATAACCTCGACTCTGAGCCGGCGCTGCTTCGAAACTCAGTGAAGAATGACAACCACTGGATTGAGTTCCACCTCGTCGGGGGCGTGGGAAGCCCGCGCGACGCCATCGGGGCAAAAGTCCTCGTTGCCACGAAAGGGATCCGGCAAAGCGCTCAACTGGTCATCGGCGGAAGCTACGGGTCAAGTTCCGATCCTCGCCTGCATTTCGGGCTAGGCAGCGCAGCGGTTATCGATCACGTGGAAATCCAATGGCCGAGCGGGAAGAAGGAGATTGTCCCTGCTCCAGCTATCGACCGCATAGTGACGGTGATCGAAGGAAAAGGTGGGGCCGAAAAGTAAAAGACCCTGCGTAAAGGTTCCCGCGCAGGGTCCCCGAGTTGAAGCACTGATTAGAACTCCAGTCGCGCCCCCAATTGAATACGTCGTGGTGCGCTGACATTGCCAGACCATTGGCCGAAGGATGGATCACTCACGTCGGTGTGAAGCGATCCTCCATTCCCGTTGCTGATGTTGAAGTTACTATCATCTACAAACACGTGATAGTTAAACGCGTTGTAAAATTCCGCACGGAACTGGAAGTTTACGCGTTCGCTGATACGCGTATTCTTCGTCAAGGCAAAGTCCACATTTTGATAGTGCGGACCTCTGATATTTAAAACCCGAGGGCCGGAACCGGTATATCCAAAGACTCCGGTGCAAGTCGGACAGGAACCAGCCGGTTGAAATGCATCCAACGGTTCGAATGCGGCCGGATTTAGTACTGGCCCTTTATTGGGGTCGAAGTCGTTCGGGTTCTGCAAGAACGGTTTCGCGCCCGGAACGAGTCCGACCAGGCAGCCCTGACCAAACTGTCCAACCACCTCACAGCTTCCGGAACGTACGAAAAGTGGTGTGCCACTCGAGTAGCGGATGACGGGGCTGATCTCCCATCCTCCCACAATATGGCTTAGCACTTTGTTCTCACTCAGGTAAGGCTTGCCCTCTCCAAGCGGGAGCTCGTAAACGAAAGCTGCAGACAAAGTTTGCGGAACGTCGTCTGGGGTGAGCGACCGGTTCCGCCTTATTTCAAACGGCGAAATGACCCCCTGCGAGCTGTTCCATGTGCTGGCATTTGACTGGGTGTTGTCTGCGGCGTCGGTGATCAACTTCGAGTTGGTGTAGGCGACGAGCATGTACAAGCTCTTCTTGTATCGCTTCTCAAACTTGAGCTGGAACGAGTGGTAAATGGAGCTGCCGTGGTTCTCGTTCAACCCGATCATGGTGCCACAGTATTGCGGGTACGGCAGCAGTGCCTGTGCCACGTCGGGGTTACATTGTCCGGTGCTGGTCATGTCCGCGACCCAGCCCGAGTACGGCGACGTCACCCCGTAAAGTGTCTGACTGTCGGAGTTGAACACAGCGCTCAATTCAGGTACGTAGCCGCAGTTTACGTTTGGTGCCGGATTGGCTGTTGCGCAACTCGGATCGATTGGTGTCGTGTTTGCCTCGAGCGCTTTGATCCTGGGATCAAAAGGATTGAGTACGTTGATCGGAAGTAGATTCGACGGAAGGCGTGTTCCCTTGTTGGCCACGTAAGCGACACTCAGGTACACGTCTTTCGGCAGTTGCCGCTCAATGGTCAGGTTCCACTGCTGAGAGTAAGAGCGTCGATTGGCATCGAGCGGCCGGTACGTTGGCGTCTTACCATTGTCGTACGCACCGGAAATAAATGGCGGAAGTTGCGCCGGGAGCGGGACTCCGTTGTCCAAGTAGAACGCCGGATCGTCCTGATTTGTGTTTGGATCAAGATGCGTCCCAAAGGCTTGATTCAAGTTGTAGCCGTCGAGCGACATTCCCGCGTTCCATCCCGGGTAGAAGGCCTGGGTGAAGAACACTCCATAGCCGGCGCGAACAACGGTCTTGGGATTGAGCGCATAGGCAAAGCTGAGCCGCGGCGCAAATCCATTGTGCCACGGTCTTTCCGGAAACTCGTTGCCGTAACACGCTTGCCCGCAACTGGAGCCGGATCCCGCAAACGCCAGCCGCCCTGGAATCCCTGCTGTCGGATTGGCGCCGGCCGGATCAAAGAATGAGAAGTGGTTGAACTTCTCCCGTGAGGGCGAATAATAATCCCATCGCATCCCGTAATTAACCGTCAACTTGGGCGTGACTCTCCAGGAATCATTGCCGTGCAACGCCCAGACGACCTGTCGCGGATACCAGGAGGGAACAGTTCTCCAGTCCACGCTCCCGCCACTAACCGCACCGAGCAAATAACTGGCAACGGCACTCCCGCTGGTCGGTCCCGGTATAGCGGTGGTCGAACGATCAAAACCATAAGTTCCGGCCTGATTCGTGTGCTGATGGACGTTGCCCTGTACCGATCGCCACTCGCCGCCGAAGGTCAGCGTGTGATGACCGCGCACGATATTCACGAGGTCATTGATGACCCACGTGGGACGAGCTGTGATATTGCCGCCAGAAGGGCCCGACTGGTCCCCGAGTTGCGTAAATCCATCTCCGAAGTCAAACCGCGGCAGGGCGTTTGTCCCGGGCGCCCCGGCTATCTGGGGCAACTTGCCGATAAAATCCAGGTTTACGGAACCATAACCCTCATTCCTGTTCAGGTATCCGACAGTAACATGGTTGGTCACCGTTGATGAGAAAGTGTGCTCCCAGTTAAAGCGCGAGATGGGTGAATTCTGAGGACGAGTAGGTTCTTCAGTGGCAATCGCCGGAGGCAAGAGCGTTGCTGTGTTATAGCCGGTGAACTGACGCCACCAGAAGAAATAAAAGTGATCCTTGTCACCGTAGTTATGGTCAATTCTTGTCATAAACACGTTGCTGTTGGCGACAAGGGTGTCGGGCACAGGCCGGGGCGCGGTGTAGTTGTCCTGGGCTCCAGAATTCGTGGGCTGGGGCAATTCGGCCAGATACGCAGCCGCAATCGGACTAACACACGCCGAAGGAATAACGTTGCCTGGGAAATGTTGTCCCGGACCAAAACCTGAAGGCAAAGCGTTCATGCAGGCGACAGATTGCGGCCCTGTGGACTGGTTGGAATTGGAGCCGGGGGCGAAACTTCCAGGAGCATAGATCGGGAAAGCCCAATCGGAGAAATCCCCGGACCTCTCGCTTAACGAAGGTATCGAAATTGTCGGTCTGGTTGCACCACCCGCTTGGTGGAACGCCTCCCAATCAAAGTAGAAATAGCTGCGGTGCTTGGAAGTGCCTTCATAGAGGTGCGGGATCTTGATGGGACCGCCGAAGTTGGCGCCGAAGTCATGCTCATTGTCCGGAGGCCGCTGATCGCAGCCGGGACTCCCGCACGGGGGAGCATTCCACGGTTTGGCATTTAACCACCGATTGCGAGCGTACTCAAATACTGCGCCGTGATACTTGGTCGTCCCCGACTTACTTACCATGGTGATCTGGCCGGAGGTGGATGATCCGTACTGGGGAGCGTAGTCCGAGGTCAGCACCTTGACTTCCTGCACCATGTCGGGCGACATCTGAAAGTCGCCCTGGATCGAGACCATGCCGCTCTGGCTCATGAAGCCTTCCTGCATGGTCGCACCGTCCAAAAGCGCTTCGTCTCCCGACTGAATGCCGCCGTTGATACGGGCATTAAATGCCTCATTGCTGCTGCCACTGGAGACACCCGGCAGCAAAACGGCGAAGCTTGCGGAGGAGCGCGGCTTGCCGGAAACAATAAGGGGAAGGTCTTTCACGGTTTGAGGATCAATGCCACCCTGGAGAGTACCGTCGTCGTAATTAATGAGAGTGTTTTCGCCCTGAACCGTGACCGTCTCGGTCGCCGCTCCAGCCCTTAACACCGCATCCGCGCGACCTGACTGGTTGATGGTCAGCTCGATATCGCTCTGGACATATTTCTGAAAACCGACCATGGTCACGTCCAGATCGTAGGTGGCGGGAGTCAGATTCCGGAACGTATACTCGCCACGTTCGTTCGATGTGACTTTCTGCTGAAAGCTCGTAGCTTTGTTGGTCAGCGTCAACTGCGCGCCGACGATCGCAGCGCCAGACGCATCGGTCACAGTGCCGCTCAGCGTCGAATTTCCGATCTGGGCTGAGGCTTGATAGGTGAAGGGGAACAGAAGCAGAAAAACTAAGGAGCCTGTAAACAGACAAGCGGCGAGGAATCTCGCGTACATGATCGACCCCCGAGTGCCGAGCAGATTTTTGCGTGGTACTGTCCAACCACGACCCGCTACTTGTACTGCTCACGCCTGTGAGAGTCAAGCAAAAAAGAAGTAGGACTGGGACCTTAGGGCTGTGTGGTTTGAGCGCTTGGAACCGCGGCCTTGTCCAGTTCCTCTAGGATCCGAAAGGCCGCGTCTGCCTCAGCTTTTCGTCCTAGTCGTTCGTATGCGCGCCCCAGAAGGAAGTAAGCCTGCCGCATGCGGGGCTCAAAGCGAAGCGAAGCCTTCAATTCAGGAATTGCAGCCTCCAGTTGGTCCGTCTTCAAAAGCGCGTTCCCGAGGGCAAAGTGGGCTGCGGCCGAGTCGGGGGCAAGGCCGACGGCTTTGTTCAGCCAGGTCACTGCCTGGCCGTAATCCTGTTTGTAGGTATAACAGGCGCCGAGACCATACGCTACGTCGTAGCTCAAACGCGCGAGCTCTGCGGCCTGGGTGTAATAAGTTATTGCTTCTTCAAACTTCGATTGTGAGCGCATCAACTCCGCAAGATTGATTACAGCTTCCACGAAATGAGGATCTGCTTGGATAGCTTTTCTGAATTCCTGCTCGGCACCTGCCGGATTGCCGTTCTGCACGGCCGCTTCTGCAAGGAGTTCGTGCACCTGGCTTGATTCAGGATGAATGCTCAACAATTTTTGGTATTCCTGCTGAGAGAGCGCACGGGAGGCGAAGGACATGTAATAAAGCGCGTCAACGTCCCTCGGAGAACGCGCCAGCGCTTTGCGAAACGCTTTGAATGCAGAAAGCAGGTCCCCCTGTGCCAGCTGGGCCCGACCGAGAACGATCAACATGCGCACATCTGACGGGCTTTTCTTAAGGTAGGCGGATGCGAGCTGTTCTGCCCTGGTATAGTTACCCTGGTATAGCGCTCGCGTGGATTCGCTCAATGCCACGGTCTGGGAAAACGCAACTGCTGACACGGAGCCGGCGAGACAGAAGATACGCACCAAGCTGGCAACCACGACGAAACTGCAGCCACACCCGTACACGCTTCTACTGAGTGTCAAAGGGTTGCACCTTCACCGTTCGTAGCACTTCCAGACTTTTCTGATCACTCTGCTTTTGTAACTCTTCATAGAACTTGGCCTGAGCTTCTCGTCGCGGGTCTTTCGTCCGTATATATAAGCTAAGCAGATAGAAATTCGCCGAATAATGACGGGGAGCGATCTCAAGAGCGCGTCTCAGCTGCTGTTCGGATTCTGGGTAGTTCTGTCTAAGATAATAGTAGTAGCCGAACTCAGCCAGCGCATCGGCATAGCTTGGACTTCCCTTGAGGGCGGCCCGCAATTGGCCTTCGGCATCGTCGAGGTGCCGTTGACGCAACGCTATGGCGCCCAAATAATAATGCGCTGCGGTTGCGGTTTCAGCAGACGCGAGCGCCTGCGTAAGCCAGGGCAACGCCGATTCGTAGTCCTTGCCGCGGAAGAACACTTCGCCCAGCGCCAGTTTCGCGCGTGCGTCGCCTGGTTTCAAGTTGAGATACTTCTGGAAATAGGGAACAGCCTCGGTCGGATCCTGGTTGAACGCCGAAGCGGCTCCCATAGCATAGTTGTACGAAGCATTGTCAGGCTGGAGTTTCACCGCTTTGGCAAACGACTCTCGGGCCTCCCGAATGAGTTCGAGCTCAATGCAAACTCGACCAAACGCGTAGTGAACGGGCGCGTTCCCCGGATCCAAGTCTCTCGCGTGGGCAAGATATCCCAGCGACCCTCGATAATCTTTTTGCTCATCGGCAATCCTTGCCAGCTCAAACAAGGAATGGACTGAAAGATTGCCACCATTGACGAAATTGTCCATTGTGGAACGCGCCTCATTCAGCCGACCGGAGGTTTCATACGCAAGCGCCAGGGTGTGCTGCAAATCCGCCGACAGGGACTGTTTCTTAGCCATCGTTTCGAGAATGGAGGCGACTGCGTCCGCCCGCTTTGCCGCCTGCAACACTGGCGCAATCTGGCGCGCATCTGCTTCGGAGAGGTCCGGGCTAGCCAAAAGTCGCACCAGAAGGTCGTCCGTTCTCTTACGTTCTCGCAGCGCGGCGTAATCGGCGCACATGAGCGACAGGACCTGTGCTGTTTCCTGGTGCTCCTGCGCGAGGTTTGCCAGCCGCGCCAGCGACTGCCTATATTCCCCGCGCCGCAACAAGAGAGCGGCGGCCTGATAGTTAGCCTCCGCACTCCGGGGGTCGTATTTCAGGAGGCGTTGATAAATGTCGAGGGCCTTGTCGGATGAATGGGATACTGCCGAATGCTCCTGATAAAGGCGTCCCAGATTCAAGTAAGCTGCCTCGAGCCCGGGATCTCGCTCGATGGCCTTTAGGAAAGCTCTTTCGGCTTCCGCGTACCGCCCAGACTGCGCGTCTATGACTCCAGCCAGATTGTCGAACCCGGCATCTTCGGGAAAATTTCGAACGCATTTCTTCAGCAGCGCACTGGCACCTGCAAGATCGTCCCTGGAAATGAGGTCCTGGACTTGAAGAATGGCTTGCTGCCGCTTCGCTTTGTCCCCTGTATCTGGCGCTGTAGGCGTGTCAAGTGAATTCAGGAGAATTGAGCACAGGAGGAGCGAGACGAAAGCGAAACCGCGTGCTGGCATTGCTGAATCCCGGGCGCTTGAAGAGCGCAGAACCAGGCAGATTATATCCGACGAGATCGAAGCACGATCCGCGGGTGCGGTGCTGTATACTTGCCCGCGCAAGTCGAGGCCGGCCGAATGCATTTTCCCATTATTTCTAAGAACCCGGGCCGAGCTATCGTGCTCATCCTATCGGCGATGCTGTTCGCGGTTCCCCCTTCTCCTGCCCAGCGGACTCCTTCTCAGGATGACCAGAACTTCAGAATATCTAGTGCGATTGATGCCCTGAAATCTGGCAATCTGGACACCGCAGAGCGAATCCTTATCGGCGAATTACGACGCGGGGTCAGAAGCGCTTTGGTGTTTCACAATCTTGGTGTCATCGCACAGGAGCGCGGGAACCATTCCCTGGCGATCGCTCGCTTTCGGGAAGCGGCCCAGCTCCAGCCGGATTACGGACCGTCACGACTACTGTTAGGGTCCAGCCTCCTGGTAATCGGAAACCGCCAGGAAGCGTTGTCGGAGCTCAGGCGAGCAGCCCGGCTCATGCCGCAAGAACCGGCCGTACATCTGGAACTGGCAAAGGCATACGAATCCTCGGGAAAATGGCTTGAAGCCGTCCCGGAGCGCCAGAGATTGGCAAGCCTTGCTCCCGACAACGCAGACTACTCTTATCGTCTGGCAAAAGACTTGCACGAACTTTCGGCCTGGTGCCTACAGGAAATTCGGCGCACCAATTCGAATTCGGCCCGCTTGCACCAAGCGCTCGGCCAGGAGTATGCGCTGCAGGGCAAATATGAGGAAGCGGTGGCCGCATACGAACAGGCCGCACGCTCCGACCCGACAATGCCGGAACTGCATCTCGGGTTGGCTATGGTGCTGCTTCAACTGAAGCGCTTCGACGAAGCATTGCAGCAGATCGAGCTTGAACTCAACCTCGTTCCGGAAAGCAAGATTGCCGCTGAGACAAAGTCGAGAATCTTAGTTGCGAAAGAATCGAGCATACGATGAGCTTGAGTCTTCAGAGTTTCCGAACTTGGGGTCTGCTTTTGCCGTGCGCGTGGAGCATTGCAATTCCTGCGGCCACTCAGCGGCGGCCGCAAGTCTCGGAAGAGCTCCCGGTGCTAGAAGCAGGGCGGGCAGGGTTGCAGCTGCAGCTGGATTCCGAACAGCGGGCAAAGATGGAGGCAGCCCTCGCGAGAAAAGACTACAAATCGGCAGAGGCTGTTCTGGTGGAGGAAGCTGATAAGGAGCCAAAGTCGGTCAGAGCAGCGAGTCTGCTCGAATTTGCCGGCGGAGTCTTCTTTCTTGACCGGGAGTACCTAAAGTCGGCGATAGCCTTCAAGAAAGCCGAGGCGATTGCACCAATGAGCGAGAGATCGCGTTTCACTCTGGCAATGGCCTACATTGAGCTTGGTCGTCCACAGTGGGCGCAGCCCGAACTCGTACGACTCGCCGCCTTGAAACCAAGCAACGCTCTTTACCTATACTGGTTGGCCCGTCTGGATACGACGGCCACAAGTACACAGAGGCGGTCTCGAAACTGCAGAAGGTCACAGCACTCGATCCAGGAATGGTACGGGCCCACGACCTGTTGGGTCTGTGCTACGACTACCTGGGAGATCTGGACAGAGCCATCGCTAGTTTTGAACGCTCCGTTACTCTCAACCGCGCACAGGCGAAGCCATCTCCCTGGCCGCCCCTCGATATGGCAGTCTCGCAGGTCGAGATCGGACGGCTGAATGACGCGGAAAACAATCTTCGGGAAGCGGTGCGATACGATCCCCGTTTGCCTCGCGCCCACTACGAGCTGGGGCGCGTACTCGACCAGGAGGGAAAGGCCGAGGGCGCAATTCAAGAATTGAAGGCAGCGTCAGCCGTGGACCCGAATTACCCTGAGCCGCATTATCTGCTGGGGCGCATTTACCATCGGCTCGGCAAAGACGAGCTTGCCAAGTCTGAAGTTCTGCAGTTTCAGCAATTGCAGACGAAGAAGCATTGGCGCTAATTCAAGGTCACAAGTTACGACCGGCCGACACCCGATAGCTCGGGAATGCCGAATTGAGGGCACTATGAACAATACCCGCAGTGTACTTTTCTGCATCGCCCTGCTTTTCGTTTCCGATGCCCTGTTTGCGAGTGACGTCTCGCTCGTGCGGTTCGGTTGGACTGTAGTCGCGGATCTAGGAGCCGCACAGCTGAGCATTCGCCATGAAAAGGTCGGTGTCGTACTGGACAACGTGGAACTCAAGGTTGCCGTAAATGGCGACTTTGTGCGTCTCCAAAAATGGCAGGCGGAGACTCAGGGCAGCAACCGCTTGGTGATCAAAACGCTCGACCCCGCCACGGCTTGGCATGTCGACTTGTCCCAAAACGAGGTTCGAATCTCAAGCACCTCCGATAATGGCATGCTCGCCGGCCACGCACCTGCCCCGCGCGAACGCATGATTGCACGGCTAATGGACCGCGAAGGCACGCCAGCGGAGTGGACAGGAACGGCCGAGGTCGCACATAGCTACGGTGGCGGATACACCCGCCACCCTTCGTTCCTGCCGCGCCGGAATCCCGAGTGCATGTACTTTGCTCTGGGAGAGGTCCAGGCCACGGGGTTTCACAGCCTGTTTGACCGTCCCACAGATATTGCGATTGATTTCGCTGAAGGCGCTTCTCTGACGCGGGATCCCGGGAACATCGATATGCTGAGCGTTCGCATTCCCGTTCCGGGAAGCACGTTTGTACGCCTGATTCCCGACTACTTCATCCACACCCTGGGCGCGCCATTTTACGTTCCTTATAACGATACTTCGTATCCAAACGCGCCCATGGTGTGGTCGAGCTGGACGAGCTACTACGAGGACGTCAGTGAAGAAGATATCACTCGCAACGCGGACTGGATTACCGACCACCTCAAGCCCTACGGCTTCCAGTTCGTACAACTCGACGATGGTTATGATCGTGGCCCTCACGGCGAGCATTACTGGATTGAGAAATGGGACGAGAAGAAGTTTCCGCACGGCCCGAAGTGGCTGGCAGACTACATCCGGTCTAAAGGCCTGCGACCCGGGATCTGGCTGGTCCCCAATTCCTACGCCGGCGCGTTCGCTCAACATCCCGATTGGTACGTGTACTACAAGAGCGGAAAGGTGGTGCTCGACTACAACACGCCCGCGCTCGACTCCACGAACCCCGCCGTGCTCAACTTTCTGGATAAAGAGTTCACGACATTGTCGGGGTGGGGTTATGACTACTTCAAAATTGACGGTGAGCACGCGATCCCGAAGTATGTGCCGGCAGTGGACCTGGCCCGGCTCTACGACCACAACGTCGATCCCATCGAGGCCTACCGGCGCCGTCTGAGTGTGATTCGGAAAGCGATCGGCCCTGACCGTTTCATCGAAGTGGACCTGGCGGGCACGCCCCTCAACGGCACCGGCTTCATCAACTCCTTCTTTAATGGGGACGACCTTTACGATAACTGGCAGGGCATGTACGCATTGTTCAGCGCCATTAGTGCGAATTCGTTTTTTAATCACATTCTCGCGTACAACATGCCGGGCGAGGGCATGTCTTTAGAGCCCTTCACACGCCCCGAAGATGCCAGGGGCAAAAAGCACCCCAAGGTCATCGCGACCATGGAAGACAGAGAGTCCCCGGTGATCGGATATGGAACTACACTA
>Ga0207676_10002024_pt1 | contig 14732 bp, 8 predicted proteins | sample KBSSwiS72_FD_184307 | JGI IMG/M metagenome (GOLD analysis project Ga0207676, IMG submission 184307) | Switchgrass rhizosphere microbial communities from Kellogg Biological Station, Michigan, USA - KBS Switchgrass S7-2 (SPAdes) (version 2) | ecosystem: Host-associated > Plants > Roots >... | reverse complement strand
GATGGGCGTCGGCGTGTTCTTCGGCATGCTCGTCGCCACTGCGTTGGGCGTCTTTATCATCCCCGGTAACTTCACCTTCATTTTAGGACTCGGCAGTCGTCGCCGCTCCAAGTCAGCGATGCCGCCACCAGTACCAGCCACCGTCGAAGCAGGAGGTGATCACTAATGAAACGCTTTGTCGTTGCGCTGCTCGTTGTCGCTTTGAGTCAATCATTCGCGGCCGGCCAAACAACTCAAACAGATCAGAAGAACAAGAAACCGATCCCGAAGCCACAGGTGCTGACGCCGTCGACTTATCGCGGTGATACTGCGGCCCAACCTGATCCGCAATCGCTCGCGAACCTGAAATGGTTTGAACTCTTCAAGGATCCCAAGCTTCAGGAGTTAATCAACCAGGCACTCGAACACAACTACGATTTACGTGAAGCGGTCGCGCGCGTCGATGCGGCTCGAGCCAATCTTGGCATCGTGCGCTCGGATCAGTTTCCCACCATCACGGCCAGCGCCGACGTTGTCAACCAGCGCCAGTCTCGCAGCGCCGCGTTTGACCTACCGGAACCAATCAAGCGTGATCGCTCGTTCGGAAGTGTTTTATTGAACCTGCTCTCTTACGAGATCGACGTCTGGGGCAGATTGAGAAAAGCGACCGCGGCTGCGCGCGCCGATCTCCTGGCCACTGAAGAAGCGCGTCTCGCGGTGATCACCACAATTGTCAGTGACGTAGCCACGGCTTACTTCAATCTGCGCGAGCTCGACTACGAACTCGATATCTCGCAGCACACACTCACTTCACGCCAGGAATCGTTACGCATCATCCGTTTGCGACAAGAACGTGGGGTCGCGACGATGCTCGAGGTCAGACAGGCGGAAGAGTTGGTTTATGGCGCGGGTGAAGTTATACCGGCGCTCGAACAATCGATTGCGCAAACAGAAAATCTGCTCAGTTATTTGACTGGAAAGAATCCCGAGACTATCACTCGTGGGCTGAGCCTCACCGAACACACGACACCGCCGACTGTTCCGGCTGGATTGCCTTCCGATCTACTTGAACGTCGACCTGATATTCGCGCCGCCGAAAGCAGTTTAGTGGCAGCCAATGCACGCATCGACGTGGCGAAGAAAGCTTATTTCCCGCGCATCTCGATCAGTGCGTTTCTGGGTTTTGAAAGTGGACAAATCACCAGTCTCTTCAGTGGCAGCAGAAGCGCCTGGGCGATTGTTCCGGAATTGAGTCAACCGATTTTCACGGGCGGACGTTTGAAGAATAATGTGCGGCTGTCGAAAGCTGAACGTGATTTTCTGTTGGTCGATTATCAGAAGACGATTCAGAACGCGTTTCGTGAAGTTTCCGATTCATTGATTGCGTTTCACAAACTCCAGGAAGTTCGCGGGCAACGCGCCCTGCTGGTCGAAGCGCTGCGCGATCGCTCGCGGCTGGCGTATCTTCGTTACACCGGCGGCGTGGCCACTCTGCTGGACGCGCTCGACGCAGACCGCGAATTATTCGAGGCCGAACGCAGCCTCGCGGTCGCGCGCCGCGACGAACTCGTCAGCGTGGTCCAGGTCTACAAAGCACTCGGAGGCGGCTGGAATTAGTCACAAATCGAGGTTTTTATCCGCGTTCATCTGCGGCCCTGATTTTCGGTCTTACGATCCCGAGCTTCCGCATGCGCGACCGGAGTGTGCTGGCGTGGACGTTGAGTAACTCCGCCGCTCCACCAGTGCCTTCCACTCTCCAGTGAACTTTCCTCAGCGTGCGAAGAATAGTTCGGTACTCACTCTGCTCCAGCGTCTCGCCGTCGACGTCAATGTCCGTCTGCGAATTCGACGATGTCAATCCTTGAGCCTCGTCGCGCAAGATTACCGGATCAAAAGTATCGGTGAGTTGCAGTCTCGGTCCCTGCGTCACGATCACTGCACGCTCAATCACATTTCTCAGTTCACGAATATTTCCCGGCCAATCGTACGACTGAAGCACATTGATCGTGCTCTGCGGGATCGATTCGATCTGCTTGCCGAGTTTCGCGCTGATTTGTTTCACGAGATGCGTCACCAGTACCCGCATATCGTCGAGACGTTCGCGCAACGGCGGCATCACGATCGGAAAGATGCTCAACCGGTAATACAAGTCAGAACGAAAGGTGCCGCGCGCTACCGCTTCCGCTAAATTGCGGTTAGTGGCCGCAATGATGCGTACGTCGACTTTCACCGTCCGGCTGCTGCCGACCAGTTCAAACTCACCTTCTTCGATCACGCGCAAGAGTTTGGACTGCAGATCGAGCGGTAGTTCACCGACTTCGTCGAGAAAGATGGAACCACCATCGGCAACTGCAAAGCGACCAAGCCGTTGCGTGTCGGCTCCGGTGAACGCGCCTTTCTCGTGCCCAAACAATTCACTCTCGATCAACGGCGCCGGCAGTGCCGCACAGTTCACCTTCACCAGCGGCTGCTTCCGGCGCGGACTGTTGTTATGGATCGCATGGGCCAACAGTTCTTTGCCGGTGCCAGTCTCGCCCAGGATCAGCACCGTCGTGTTTATCGGCGCCACCTGTTCCGCCTTGCGTAAAACCTTTCGCAGCGCATCGCTGTGACCGATGATCTCGCCGAAGTCGCTGGCGGTTCGTATCTCTTCCTTTAGATAGATATTTTCTTCCTGGAGACGATCTTTCAGCTTCTGCACTTCGGCGAGCGCACTCTTCAGCCACTCCATCGCCAGCTTGCGTTCGGTGACATCGATGTTGACGCCGAGCATTCGCTCCGGAGTACCATCCGGCGCCCGGACCACGCGGCCTTGTGAAGCCATCCAAATCATCTCGCCCTTGCGCGGGATGACGCGGAACTCGTCGTAGTATTCTTCACCTTCAGCGATCACTTGATTCACTCGACTAAACGCCGCGTCACGATCGTCGGGATGAATAAACTCGGCAAACCTTTCGACCGTGACCGGCGCGTCATCCGGTTCGAGCCCGAGTAACTGCCAGATCATGTCTGACCAGATCGACGCACCGCTTTGTACGTCCCACTCCCAGGTGCCAACTCGCGCCGCCTCCTGGGCCAGTCGCAAGCGTGCTTCGCTCTCACGCAATGCTTCCTCCGCTCGCTTGCGCTCGGTGATGTCGCGAACCGTCGCCAGCAATTTGTCACCGTCGCACGTGACTACCGAGGCTTCGTAGAAGTGATTACCATCGGCTTCCGGAAGTTGATACTCGACGAGTGAAGGTTTCTCTGACGCCTGCGCAAAGCATGTTTGTAACTTATCCGCCAGCTCCGGCGGCATCACTTCTGACACGTTTTTGCCGAGAAAGTGTTCCGGCGGCATCAGGAGTAGCACTTGCGCTTTGGCGTGGTAGTCCAGATAGGTGCCATCGCGACTCAGCACGAACATCAGATCGGGAATAGCATTCAGCAGCGCCCGGTTACGCGCTTCGCTTGCTGCCAATGCCTTTTCACGTTGCAGGAGTTCGGCCCGTGAGTGCGCCTCCTCGATCTGTATAGGCAGTTCATAAAAATAACCGGGACTCTTGATCACGTAACTTGAAGCGCCGAGCTTCAAGCCCTGGCGCGCCAGCTCCTCGTCGCCCGCGCGGCAAAGCAAAACAACCGGCAGATCCTGCTTGAGCGTGAGGCGCAATTCTCTCAGCACCTCGAGGCCGCTCAGTTCCGGAAAGCTGACATCAATCAGCAGAACGTCGCAGCCTCGATCCTTTGCCTGCAAAGCTGAAAGCAGATCTGAACTCTTCGAGACGACCTGCAAATGCAGATGCTCGGCGTGCAGCGCAAAATGACGGTGAGTGGCTTCAACCTCGAGCGGTTCGCTTTCCGCGTACAGCACGTTTAAGGGATGGGAGCGCCGGGATGCGTCGGCGCGGTGATGATTGAGCGCGCTTTCGAGAATGTTCGGCAGACGATCCAGATAATCCTTGTGTTTGACAACGTAATCGTCGGCGCGCGCCTTGAGTGCCGCGACCGCAGTTTCTTCGTCACCCATGCCGGTGATGAGGACCACGGCTACCGGAAGATGACTCCTGCGAATGTGCCCGAGCAGTGATAGACCATCGCCGTCGCGCAAGTGCATATCGGTGAGCACGAGGTCGAGTGGTTCTGACGTTAAGCGCTCGAGACGCGCGCATGCTTTCGCAATCGTCGACACAGTCTCGAATTCGAGCTGCGGCGCCGTCTTGCGCAGCATCCGCAACGTGAGGTCGGCGTCGCGAGCATCGTCTTCGACGTAGAGGACTTTCATAACCTACAGTGGTGCGATGTTCAGGGCACCCCAATAAATCTCGATCTGCGAAGCGACTTCCATGAACTTATTGAATTCTACCGGCTTCACGATGTAGGAGTTGCAACCGAGCCGGTAGGCCTCGTGCACGTCCTTGTCTTCACCCGAGGTTGTCAACACGATTACCGGGATAGCGGCGCTTGCCGGATTGCTCTTCAGTTGCCGCAACACTTCAAGGCCACTGATCTTCGGCAGCCCCAGATCGAGCAGAATAAAAATCGGAGGCCGTTCGCCCGCTTCCCAACGTTTGATGTAGGCAAGCGCTTCTTCACCGTCGCGCGCCTCTTGAATCGGGTTGAGCAAATGACGCCGCGCAAAGGCGCGTTTCGTTAAGTCGAGATCGGCGAGGCGATCTTCAACGATCAGGATCGGACTAAGATTGTCGTTCATTAAGAAGTTTTGGAATCTCCAAGTAGAACGTTGCTCCCTCACCGGGCTGACTCTCGGCCCACGCTCGTCCACCCATACGCTCCATCGCCTTGCGAACAATAGCCAATCCGATGCCCGTGCCGGGATATTCTTCGTTCGCGTTCAGGCGCTGGAAAATATCGAAGATACGATCGTGGTACTTCATATCAAAACCTACACCATTATCGCGCACCCAGATCAAACAGTTCTTCACTGTCTCCTGCGCTCCCACCTCGATGCGCGGATTAGTCGCCTTGCCACTGAACTTCACGGCGTTGTCGAGATAATTTCGCAGCGATTGAATGAGTCCGTTCTGATCCGCCGTCACGCTGCCGCCATTCACGTTCACAACGAAATCGATCGTCGTTTCGGTGGCTTCGCGTTTCTTCTGTTCGACGATCGTCGTGATCAGCGGTCCGAGTTCGACCAGATTCGGCTTGAACTCACGGCGTTCGAGACGTGAATACTCGAGCAGGTCGTCGATCAGCTGGCTCATCTCTTCGGTAGAACCGTGAATAGTCTGCAGGAACAAACGACCTTCGTCATTGAGTTCCGCGGCATGATCTTCGAGCAGGAGGCGGCTGTAACCATCGATGCCACGTAGCGGCGCCTTTAGATCGTGCGCGACTGAATACGCAAACGTTTCCAACTCGCGACTCTTCGCGTCCAGTGCCGCAGTGCGCACGGCGATGCGTTCTTCCAGTTCGGCATTGAGACGATCGAGCGCTTGCCGGGCGCGTTGGCGACGCTTTCGTTCGACCAGCAGGACGCCTATGAACACGCTCTGCAAAGCAATCAATGCGAGTGCGCCCACTACGCGCCACTTGTATTGCTCCCAAAATGTTAACTGCTTGAAATAGACCGCGGCCCAGACCGGCACTCGCTTTTCATCAATGTTCCAGCGCTTCAGTTGACGCCAGTCAACTTCGGTAACATAAGGATCAGCTTTCTCGATCGCAATATCGGCTGGTTTTTCACCGCGCAGTACTCGCAACCCCATCTCGGCCGACTTCGCGGCCAGGATCTGATAGTCCATGAAATGGCCGCCTACGATTCCATGGTTCCAGAAAACTTTATCGGTTGCGTAAACCGGCGCGTTTGCAACTTCGGTAACCTTATCGAGCGAGTCGGTGGTATTGAATCTGTTTCCCGCGCTATCTTCGGTAATGGTTATGTAAAGAACGATCGACCGCGGTGGAAGATGGGCCACCGTTTGTAACGTCTCGGACATCGTCAGATCAGTGACATAGTTCAACTCAACTCGGTTCCCAAATTCAGTCAGTTGAGCTTTCGCGCGTTCACCGTAATTTCGATCAACCCGCGACGATCCGAAAACGATGAAGACCTGCTTCGCCTCGGGCTGCAACTGTAAAGCCAGCTCCAGTGTGCGCTTGAGATCGTAGTCGTAATAAACACCGGTGGAATTCGGATCAGATCGTTCAGCATCGCGCTGGATGTATACTACTGGCACATCACGAAACAAACCGTTCCGGAAAAGTGTAGTGAACTCATTGGGCGGAGGAGTCCGGATTGTGATCACGAGATCGATCGGTTGGTGCTTGTACTTGCTCGCGAGAAAGTCATGCAGCGCCGTTTGATACTCCGGTTCCGGAAAGCGTATCAGATCGATGAAGTCACTATGTAGATCCAACTGTCCTTGCAACCCATCGCTCAAGATCTTCCGATAGACCGGGTCCATCTGAGCCGGAACCGGAGCGTCCGGCCGCGTCGGGTAAAGAATGACGACCCTCTTTTGCGTTGTCCCAGTCTGAGTTGTTTGGGCCAACGCAGTCACACAAAAGCACAGCAACCACAAAAGAACTAATGAAAGCCTTCTATGCCTCTTGCCGGCTTTGGTAGTTAGAACTTTAGCTTCAACGCAAATTGTAGTTGCCTCGAAGATCCGGAGTCGCCCGTCGGGAACCGCGTGTTTGTGATCCGGCCAAAAGCAGCAGTGCCCACTACGCGTCCGGGCTGCCCGAAGCTGGGATGGTTAAAGAGATCGAAAACCTCTGCGCGGAATTGCAGGATCACTCTCTCATTAAGCTTCGTGTCTTTGAGCACTGAAAAGTCGACGTTATTAAACCCGGGGCCGATGATAACGTTCCGCCCCAGATTGCCAAACCGGGGGACCGCAATAAAAGGCGTCGTATCAAACCAGCGATCCACACTGCCCCCCGTGTCCACCGGACCGGTGACATCGGGACGAACCGTGTTGGCAACGCCATTCAGCGTAGCGTTGCTGGTAATGATATTCACTGGATTGCCTGTCTGCATTTGCAGGATCGCGCCGAGTTGCCATCCCTCTCGGAATTGACTGCCTTTGAATGGAAAATCGTAGATTCCGTAGAGCACAAACCGATGGCGCGCGTCGAAATCTGAAAGCCCACGGTCGCCACGCAGGTTATAACTGTCTTGAACTGTGATCGTGATCGGCGAAGTCAACGAACTGTAATCGATCGATTTGGACCATGTGTAAGACGCATTTAGTTGCAGGTGCGACGAAACGCGCGTGTTGACCGACGTCCAGAGCGCGTTATAGCTCGAGTTTCCCGTACCCTCAATCTGATTGATGTTTCCGAGTGGCGCACCGGGCAGGATCGGACTCGAAGCGGACAAACGTGCAAACGGACGCACACCGTTTACGGGTTGATTGATGTTGCGTGACATGCGCAGGTTGGTGCCCTTCGATCCGAAGTAACCAACCATGAGCACTGTAAGCGGACGAAGTTCGCGCTGAAGGTTCAGGTTCCACGACTGCACGTAAGTATTTTGATACCCGTGATCGACAGTAGTCGGCGCAATTCCAGCGGGACCGGCCAGGGACAGCGCGTTGTCTAAACGAACTGATCCGGCGACGGTGAGTGGAATTCCCAACGGGGGGTTCGAAGCGGTGCTGAGCACGACGTTGATCACCGGCTGCTCGGTCATAATTGCGTAAGCCGTTCGCACCGACGTCTTGCCGTCTTTGAACGGGTCCCATGCCAGTCCAACACGCGGTTGAAAATTTGCGGCGTTGGCTTCATAGACGTTATCGATGTCCGTGCCTACACGAAGCAGCGCAACGCGTTGCGGGTCGAAGACGATAAATCGATCAAAGCGTTCAGTGGGGGGCAGGTTCAATTCGTAGCGCAGGCCGAGGTCCAGATTAAGGTTCGGTTTCCACTTAAAGTTGTCCAGTGCAAATACGTCGAACGCTGTCTGCGCGATACTGCTGGCCGTACTCGGAAGCGTGATCGAAAAAGAATTGGCGTTGTTCTGAATGAAAGAGGCGATGCTTGGGAAATTGAACACGCCAACTTCAGTCAATGCGAAGTTGCTGTAGAACCGCCGGCATTCCCCGCCCACTTTGATCGAATGACGACCACTTAACCAACTCAACGTGTCAGACGCAACGATGCTGGTATCGCCGCGTCCCTGCGGCACGCCGCGTGGACCACCGAAATTGAAAGCGCCCGCGACACTCATCTGAGGCAAACCAACTGGTTGATCGATGCCGATCCTGATACCGAAGTCGGCTGGGTTCAGCGGCGCACGCGGAGCGCCGACAAAAGAAAAGCGATTAAAACCAAAGCGTGCTTCGTTCACCCCTCTGTTGTTGATCACGCTGGAGAGATTCAACGTAAATACTTGTTTGAAGTTTCTTCGTACATCGCCGAAACCCGGAATGTTGTTGCCAAACAACGTCGGCTCGTTGCGATCGTCTTTTTGCAGCGCATAGAAGCCGTGCAGCCGTTGGTTGTTACTAAGGTTGTGACTGATGTCGAGTGTCCACTGGTCCACCTCAACCTTAACTGGCGCCGCTCCCACAAAGCGCGCGGTGGCAGACGAATCGATGAAGTTTGCGCGTGGGATCAAATCCAGTAGTCCCTTGATCACTGGATTGGCGACGGAGTTGCGTTGCTGGTCACTCAGGACGACGGTGTTCAGGTTTATGACCTGTCGCTGGCGCAGTCCTTCATAAGTGAAGAAAAAGAAAGTGCGATCCTTTCCGTTGTAAGCAGTCGATGGACTTCCCTCGCCGAACCGCGGTAACACAACTGGTCCGCCTATCGATCCACCAAACTGGTTGCGCTTGAACGGTTGTGTATTTGAGGAATTGAAATCGAAGAAGTTGCGCGCGTCGAGCGCGTCGTTTCGGAAATACTCGATTAACTCGCCGTGATATTCGTTGGTGCCTGAGCGCGTCGCGATGTTCACCACTGAACCGGAGTTTCGTCCGTACTCCGCACTGAAGGTGGAGTTGTCGATCTTAAACTCCTCGATGCTGCTGATTGGAGGCGACAGCGTGATGATGTTGTTAATGAGATCGTTAAGATTGATGCCGTTGACTTGATAGTTGACGTTGTCTTCACGATTGCCGGCCGTGTTTATCGCTTGCGATCCCTGCCCTCTCGTAGGCGCCGAGAGGTTGCCATTCTGTGGCGGAGTAACGGAGCCGGGTATCAGTAAGCCGAGGTCAATGAAGTGACGGCCGTTGAGCGGAATCTCCTGGACGGTACGGCGATCGATGACGTGCCCAACCGAGACACTGGCATACTCGAGGGCGGCGCTCGTACCAGTCACACTTACATGCTCCGAAGCTTCGCCGACCTGAAGTTGAAAGTCTTGAGTTACCCGGCGCGCGACTTCGATGCGAAGCCGTTCAAGAATGCGAGTCTGAAACCCGGGTGCGCGAACTTCGAGCCGGTAGTCGCCAATCGGTAAGGCCGCGAGTTGATAGCGACCGGAATCGTCAGTCACTGCCAGGCGCGTCACACCGATTTCCGGATCGCTGGCAGTGATCTGCGCTCCGTCTATCAAAGCGCCGTGCTGATCGGTGATTAAGCCCTCAATTGAGGCGGTTGACTGAGCGCGGGCACACGTGTAGACCAGGAAAAAGACGACGACGAGTAGGGGACGAGCGCGCGTCGAAAACATAGGGCATCCGTTTGCTCGGGGGTTAAAACTCTACCTCGAATTCCCCAAAACCTCAATACTGTCAGTTTTGCTAGTACCGTCAGGACTACTTGGGGTGGTTAAGTTTTAGCCACGGATCATCCGTGGCCAAACTTCATGAGTGACAAGGCCGTAAAATCACGGGCCTTTCAGCGTGCTTCGCTGCAGAGTGAATCGTATCGCACTGCCGGCTTACTGTGTCTGCTGGGCGTGCTGACGATCTTCGTCGTCGCGCGCGGCGTCAGCACGGGCGACCTGAAAGTCCTCATCCTTCAGTTTGTATTTCTTGGCCTCGTCATCGCTCACGAAATTTTCATGTGGCGCGCGATCAAGAGAGCGCTGCGCGACGAAACCGAGGTCGCACCCGACAAATGGGTGCTCAACGTTTTCCTCGAGAGTCAGATTCCGACGGTCGCGTTGTTCTTGTTGCTTAGTGGGCCATGGCTCAGCCCTTTCCAGGCGCTGGTTGCTCCCGCAGTCCTCGTTTACTTCCTGCTCATTATCCTTTCGACCTTGAGACTGAGCCCGACGCTGACGATGTTAACCGGCGTGCTTTCAGCCGCAGGCTACCTGCTGGTGACGTTCTACACGATGTTTCGTTACCAGAACTCTGAGGCACAGTCAGAGGCACTACCGGCGGCTGTTTACCACATCTACGCCGCTCTAATATTTATTGCCGGCATTGTCGCCGCCCTAGTGGCGGGCCGCATTCGCACACACGTCGCCGCCGCTCTCAGAGAAGCAGAACTGAACAGCCAACTCGCACAGATAAATCACGATCTCGATATCGCCCGATCGATTCAACAGGATCTGTTGCCGGCCGAGTCGCCCAAGTTGAAAGATTTCGAGATCGCCGGGTGGAATGAACCTGCCAATCAAACCGGCGGCGATTACTTCGACTGGCATTCGTTGCCCGATGGTCGTCTGGCGATCAGTCTTGGCGATGCAACTGGCCATGGGATTGGACCAGCGTTGGTGAGTGCATTGTGTCGTGCTTATGCACGCGCGAGTTTGGTGGTCGAGAATAACCATCACAACGTACTCGATCGTCTCAACACCTTACTCGCGGAAGATCTGTCGACGAATCGATTCGTAACTTTTGCCGTCGTCTTTCTGGATCCAAAGAAATCGGAAGTCGAAGTATTGTCCGCCGGTCATGGACCGATCCTCTGGTACAAGGACGCGACCGGCGAATTGGAAAATCTCGAAGCGCACGGAATTCCGCTCGGCATGATTGCGGGCGTTAGTTACGACAAAGCGACTGTGCGGCGGTTGGCCCCCAACGACATGATCGTGCTGGTGACTGATGGTTTTTACGAATGGGAGAATCCGCGAGGCGAAGAGTTTGGATTGAAGAGACTGGAAGCTGTGATACGCGAGTGGCACGAACTCACCGCGAAGGAAATTATCGCGAGGCTGCGCTTTGCGGTCGAAGACTTCTGTCAGGGAACTGAACAGAAAGACGATCTGACCGCGGTTATTCTCAAGCGCAAGGCGGCGGCGATGGCAGCTTCCGGTTAGTAACAAATCGGCTTACCTGGAAGGAGCAAAGCAATGAACGAATATTCACTTTCACAAAAACTGACGGCGGAATTCTTAGGCACCCTATGGCTGGTCCTCGGTGGTTGTGGCAGTGCCGTGCTGGCCGCAGCTTTTCCGCAGGTTGGTATTGGTCTGCTCGGCGTGTCGCTCGCTTTCGGTCTTTCAGTACTGACGATGGCGTATGCGGTGGGCCATGTTTCCGGCGGTCATTTTAATCCAGCAGTGACCGTGGGACTGTGTACCGCACGTCGCTTCCTGGCGAAAGACGTCATTCCTTACATCTTGGCCCAGGTTGCGGGTGCGATTGCGGGCGCCGGAATTCTGTTTGTCATTGCGAGCGGCAAAGTCGGTTTCACTACGAGTACCGGATTCGCCGCCAATGGTTACGATGCCTATTCACCCGGCGGCTACTCGTTGACTGCAGCGCTGGCAGTTGAGTTAGTGATGACTTTCTTTTTCCTGATCGTGATTCTTGGAGCGACGAATAAACGCGCACCTCAAGCAATGGCAGGCTTAGCGATTGGCCTGGCGTTAACGCTGATCCACCTGGTCTCGATTCCGGTCACGAACACTTCAGTGAATCCGGCGCGCAGCACCGGCCCCGCGATCTTCGTCGGCGGCTGGGCACTCAAACAACTATGGCTGTTCTGGCTCGCGCCGATCATCGGAGCCGCGCTCGCCGGCGTCGCTTATCGCTTCCTCGCCGAGGAACGTAAGGAGCCCGAGCCCGCGTTCGCGCAGACAGTCACGCCTTAGCCATAAAAAGGCACAAAAAATATTTTTGATTCTCATAGCGCACGAGACATCAGTGGGCGCGCGCGATTTCGAGCGCTGACATGCGCTTCGTTCCCGGATATGGCTGCTGGCCTTTCAGCAATGTCCAAAGAATGCGATTGAACGTGTCCTCATCCGCTGCATCCACTCGATCGAGTTCGAGTTCGAGCGACGCTTGCGCCGTCGGACTCTTCGCCGGATTTAACTCGTTGAGTGGATGTTCCGATTTCAAGGAGGCGTAAGGTCTCAAGTCGGGCGTGCCGCTGAAGATCTCGCGTAGCGCGCGACCGTAATAGTCAAACTTCGAGAGCTTGCCCAGACCAAGTATTTCTTCGACAGTGGCGAGGACGTCGGTCGTGTTCACGAAACGATGGACCAGGCCACTGCGGTTGTAGGCGGAAACAACCAACAACACGGAGCGATGCGAGTCAACGTGATCCGGCCCGTCCTGTGCGTCATCTTCAAGGACGAACAGCACCGTGTCTTTCCAGTAAGGAGAATTCGAGACTGCTTCGACGATTCGTCCCAACGCGAGATCGTTGTCGGCCATGTGCGCCTTCGGCGTCATCCGGCCGGGACGCCCGCCTGACGTGTGGTCGCTGGGAAGATGCATGATTTGCAGCGCCGGCAAATTTCCTCGCCGCACAAACTCCTGAAACTCCTTCAACCACACAGCGACCCGAACCTGATCCTGAATCGTCATATCAAACGACGGATACTCGCGACTGGTGTATCGATCCAGCGCCGTCTTGGTCGCGCGATATCGAACCGGCTCGTTCTTATTCTTGTTGGGTATCGGCTCGCCGAACTCGCCGTAGTTGCGCAGCGTCAGTCCTTTTCTGATGGCCGCATTCCAGAGATATCCCGAAGCCGGCTCATCGACGTCGTTTCTGTCATTCCCATCGCGGCGATCTGAATAAAGTGACGGGATCGTCTTCTCGCCGTAGTCGGTAACGTAGGCGGCAGTGCTCCAAACGTGTCCCTGCTGGCTAACCTCGGCGTTACAAAAGAAGCGATCGAACAACCCGAATCGTTCCGCGAGGGCGTGATGATTGGGAGAAATCGCACGCGGGAAGAAGACCAACGAAGTATCGCCGTCGCCTTGAGAGAGATCGCCAAAGACCTGATCGTAAGTGCGGTTTTCCTTGATGATGTAGATGACGTGTTTGAACGGCGGATACGCTCCGGGGTTGTTTCGCTTGTTCCAGTTGTTGGCGCGCGCCACACGTGCGGTGAGTTGCGTCATGGCCGCCTGCTTCATCGCTGCGGGAAGTTTGGTGAGGGTGCCGTTTAATTGTCCGAGCGTGTAGCTGACGCTGTCGTCAGTCAACCTGGTCTCGGGTGTGGGAAACTGCGGATTGGCGCGAGTACCTCTGCCTTTGCCGTTCAGGACGTATAAAGAATCCTGGGTCAATAAGAGCGCCGCGGGATACCAGCCGACTGGAATTCTTCCGAGCAATCGATTCCCTGTATTCGAGATTTGAAAGACCGCGACGGCGTTGTTATCTGCTTCGGCAACATACAGCCTCCGCTCGTCGTTCGAGAGTGCAAGCGCGTTTGGCGTACTCCCCTGATTAGGGCCGGCGGGCGGTGGATCGACTAGCGTGCTCACAACGCGCAACTGTTTCGTGTCAACAACCGCGATGCTGTTAGTGCTCGCAGACGCGACGAACAGTTTCGAGCCATTGTGATTGAGCAAGAGCGCGGAAGGATGACGCCCAACCTTGATGCGGCCTCGTTCTTTGAGCGCGCCGTGGTCTGCTGAGACGAACGCGGAGACAGTAGTTCCACCCCACGCCGAAACATAAACTTCATTGGACGGTGAAATAACCACCGCGTAAGGATAAGGCTCTGTTTGCAGTCGTTGGACCACACGTTTAGTTTCAAGCTCGACTACCGCAACCGAGTCGCTGATGTTCTCGGCGACGAACAAATACTTGTCGTCGTGAGAAACAGCGATCCCGGCGGAAAATCGGGTTCCGTCTTTCTTTGGTTCTTTAGCGGCGAGGACGATCGTGTCGACCGGTGTGGCCTGCTTGTCGCGCCATGCGTAACGATAAATAACGTCTTCGTTGCCACCCGAAACGTAAAGCGTTTTTCCATCGTGCGAGAACGCAAGCCCGAGAAATGCGCCCGGCTGTGGAATCGTTTGCAACACCGCGCCGCTCTGCACGTCGACGACCTGAATTCCCTGCTGCCGCCAACCGCTCAGCGAAAGCACAAGCCGATCACCTTCCGGCGAAAGCACCATCGCCAATGGCATGTTGCCCACATCGAACGAGCGCCCCGCCGGATCGAGATCGACGCCCGTCGGCAACCGCGTCTGCCCCGCAATAGTTACCACACAAAGCCACCAGAGGCACAAAACTGAAAATGGTTTACGCACGATCATTATTTAATCCTTTGTGCCTTTTTGTGGCTAGATCCAGCGGCGCACTTGTTTCTTGTACGCTCGATAATCTTCGCCAAACTTCTGTTCCAACTGTCGCTCTTCTCGCTGAATGAAACGATTCAAAAACGGAAGATGGACCGCCGTCAACACCAGTGCAGTCGGCGACCCCAACAACAACGCCGCGCCGAAGAAACAAAACACGTTCGCGCCCAGGTACAAAGGATTGCGCGAATAGCGATATGGACCAGTGGTGACCAGAAACCCCTGTGGTTCGAGTGAAATCACTCGCATCCGCCTCGAATAAAAGTGGACCACGGCCCACACGCGCAACATGAATCCCAGCGCCAGAAGCAATACTCCAACCGCGGAAGCACCAGGCGACGCGAAACCTCGAAT
>Ga0207676_10002021_pt1 | contig 14756 bp, 21 predicted proteins | sample KBSSwiS72_FD_184307 | JGI IMG/M metagenome (GOLD analysis project Ga0207676, IMG submission 184307) | Switchgrass rhizosphere microbial communities from Kellogg Biological Station, Michigan, USA - KBS Switchgrass S7-2 (SPAdes) (version 2) | ecosystem: Host-associated > Plants > Roots >... | reverse complement strand
GCGCCAAAGACGTTCCCCGCAGAGCAGCGCACGTACCGATGCGGCCGCTCGACCTGCCGCTGCAGCAAGCTTCAGCACCGCAAAGAGAATTGACGAGCGAACCGCAGTGGGTCTCTTTAGGTGAGCTTCATCAGAAACTTCTGGAGCAGTACGCGCCACCGAGTGTGATTATCGATAAGGATTACAACATCCTTTACTTGTCCGGCCAGGCTGGACGCTTCCTGCAATTCGCCAGCGGTGAGCCCAGTCATATTCTTCTGAAAGTGGTCCTCCCGGAGCTCAGGATCGAGCTTCGCACTGCTTTATTCCAGGCTGCGAAAACAGGAAAGTCATTTGAAGCGCGCCGTGTGAAGATAGATCGCGACGATAGAGATTCATACGTCAGCATGATTGTCCGTCCTGTTCACGACCAAACGACCGGGGTTGAGCGCGATTACTTTCTCGTCTTCTTTGATGAAGTTGAAGGTCTCACCCTCGCTGAGAGCAGCGGAACACGGAACAGCGGACCCGGAAGTGCAGTCGCAGTTCTCGAAGAGCAACTGCAAATAACAAAAGAGCAGCAGCAAGCGACCATCGAACAGTATGAGACGCAGACTGAGGAACTGAAAGCGTCGAACGAAGAATTGCAAGCGATGAACGAGGAGCTGCGGTCGGCAAGCGAAGAGCTTGAGACCGGCAAGGAAGAGTTGCAATCGGTAAACGAGGAAATTCAGACCATCAACGTCGAGCTGAAGCAGAAAATCGATGAACTTGCCGTCACCAACAGCGACTTGCAGAATTTGATCACCTCGACAGATCTGGCAACCATCTTTGTTGACCGCGACTTCGGGATTAAATTCTACACGCCTCGCGCCCAGGACATCTTCAATTTGATTCCATCAGATGTTGGGCGGCCTCTTTCGGACATTACGCACAAACTTGATTACGCCTCCATGTTACAAGACATGCGGCAGGTGCTCGATGATGGCCATAAAACCGAACTGGAGGTGAAAAGCCACCAGGGGCGTTGGTATATCGCAGTTTTAATACCGTATCGCTTGCACGGAGACGAAACAGATGGCGTGATTCTCACTTTCATTGATTTCACGCTACGCAAGTTGGCGGAGAACGAAACGCAGGCAGCGAGAGAAGGACTGGAGCGGCATACTGTAGCGCTGATGGAGATAAACGAAGCTTTGCAAACCGAAATTAGCGAACGACAGCGGGCCGAGCGCGAACGAGGCCAGCTTCTTCGCCGCATCGTTTTTGCTCAAGAGGAGGAACGCGCCCGTATTGCCCGCGAGATGCACGATCAATTTGGACAGCAACTCACAGTGCTAAACTTGAAACTTGACGCCCTCAAGAGAGACTGTGGTGACGATACGAGGCTGTGCGATCAGGTTGAAACATTGCAGGCGCTGGCCCAACAGCTCGATGCGGATGTCGACAGCCTGGTCTGGGAAATGCGGCCCATGGCGCTTGACGATCTCGGATTAGAGGCAGCGCTCACCAGCTACGTGCAGAGCTGGTCAACGCATCTTGGCATTCCCGTTGAATTTCATTCGCATGCAATCGATCGAGGTCGTTTATCCATTGATATTGAAACCGTTCTCTATCGCATTGCCCAGGAAGCCCTCAATAACGTCGCCAAGCATGCTCATGCTACTAACGTCGCCATCGTGCTTGAACAACGCGCCAATCAGCTCTTGCTCATCGTCGAGGACAATGGCGCCGGATTTGATTTACAAGCGGTTCTACAAGCCGACGAGAAAGGGCTGGGGTTGATCGGCATGCGCGAGCGTGCAGCACTTGTTGCAGGAACCATCGAGATTGAATCCCAACTCGATTCTGGCACAACCATAGTTGTCAAGATTCCCGTGCCGAAGCAAGCTGAAAGAGGATCGAAGGCATGAATAAGCTGCGCATCATCCTGGCGGAGGATCATGAAACGATTCGCGATGGATTAAAACTCCTCGTCAACTCGCGATCTGACATGGAAGTCGTCGGCGAAGCAGACAACGGGAGGACGGCCCTGCAACTCGCTGAGGAGTTTTCACCTGACGTAGTCGTGATGGACATTTCGATGCCTGAGCTAAACGGTCTCCAGGCGACGAAGAAGTTGAAGGACAAGTCTCCTCAGGTGAAGGTCCTGATCCTCACACGCCATAGTGAACCGGGCTACTTGCAGGAACTATTACAGGCGGGCGCGAGTGGGTACGTGCTGAAACAGAGTAAGTCAGAGGAACTGATTCGCGCGATTCTCGCCGTCGCCGCGGGCCAGACATATCTTGATCCAGCAATCACCGAAAGGGCGGTTACCCAACTTCGTGAAAGCGGACAAGTTGCTCGCGGAGTACCAAACGCGAACTTGACGGCACGGGAGGCTGACGTCTTGCGGCTCATTGCGCTCGGTTACGTCAACAAGGAGGTGGCGGCACGCCTTAACCTGAGCATCAAGACGGTAGAAGCTCACAAGTCAAACGCGATGAATAAAATGGGCATGAAAAGCCGGGTCGACATCGTCCGGTACGCCATGTTGCAAGACTGGCTTCAAGATACCTAGACCTCGGGTAAAACCCGCACGGCTTTGTCCCAACTTCCTGATACACAAATCTCACGAACTATTTTAAAAGAATAGAGCAATCCGCGTAGCGTCATCCTCGCAGACTGGAGACGTAACCCTCAGGGTTGCTGTGTCCTCTGCGAGTGCCGCATCTGACGTGCGGAATACAACAAGGGGGTCACTGGGGGAACGGAGTGAGGCCACGTGCTGGCGTGCCATCACTCCTCTCCAGACCGCGCATGGCATCCACAAGTTTCTACAAAACGCGCACCCTAACCACAATCAGGCAACGCGCGACTAACTCAGCGAATACCTTCCAACCCTGCGTGCTGGTGGTCGAAGACCACGACGATATTCGCCTGATGCTGAAAACAATGCTCCAAACGCGGAGTAGCATTGCCGTTGTCGAAGCCGAGAATGGTGAGATGGCGATCGCTCTGGCGACGAACGTCCGTATTGATCTGATTCTAATGGATACAGATCTTCCCCTGCTTGACGGCTATGCCGCGACGATTCGAATCCGTGAAAATACCCGCACGCGCGAAATCCCGATTGTAATGATGTCAGGCCACGCGGAGCCTGCTGCACAGTTGAAAGCATTTGCCGCCGGTTGCACCGAATACCTTGTCAAGCCGTTTTCCCTGGACGGTCTCGACTCCCTGGTGAACCGATATCTTTATGTAGACAAAGCTAACTTGCCGAGGGCCTCATGAGCAGTTTGATTCTCGGCCCACAAAAACTCTTCGGATTGCTCGAACTCGACTTGCAGGGCACGGTGATCTTTTCCAAATTGGAAGGAGACGAAAAGTTAGCCATAGCCGCAGATCTAGTTGGACGTAATTTCTTTTCCGAAGTGGCTACCTTTTTGAACGTGGCAGAGTTTCGGCAACATTTTGAATCCTTCGAAAACAACCCTCACTCTGGCAGCAGCAGCTTTATGTTTAATTGCGATTACGAAGATAGCGCGGTGCCCGTCAAGGTACTCCTTGCGCGCCTTAGAGAGGACACGAAGTATCCGGGATCAGTGCTCGTGTATATCAAGAAAGCCGATCAGTGTTCCTCAATGGCAGGGAGTGTGAGATGAGTCGAATCATTTTGCGGGAGTGCGGTATTTATGCGCTGCCGGACAAAAGGGAGTTTGTGGTGCGTGGGTCCGGACGAGATGGCTACTGCTTCTATTCGCACCAGGCCTGGACGGGATCAGACTCCTCAGAGTACCGGTTGAGCACTGAAGGTCGGCTGCTTAGTAAGGGTTTACCTACTCGATGGCACATTGACGATCTCACCGACACCGGACGTACCGCTGAAAACCCTCACGTTGTAACATCGAGCAAAGCCTGAGTCTCGAATGCCTCAATTATTCGTTGATCCCTTCTGAGCGCAAACCAAAATAACTTAATCCCTCAGAGCAAACCATAAGGCATCGAACTTGCTTCGTCATGGCATGACTGCAAATTGAACGCTCGAACTGATTCATTTGAGTGCGACTCAACAACGGGGATAAATGACAAACGATACATTGTTCGCAAATGAGCCTGTAGAGCTGATGTACCCGGCTTCATGAAGAAAGAAACATCATCAGTTAGTTTCGCTGGTACGGCTAACGGGAATCGGCCGGTTGGTCCATCTGTCGACCAGTTGACAGAGCAGAACGTCGAAACCGTAACAAGACTCGAAGAAGCGGCCCGAGAACAGCGGACACCCTCAGATCGCATAGCCGAGAAGATCGCGAATTTCTGCGGCAGCATGACCTTTGTGTGGGTGCATGTAGCCTGGTTCGGGGGTTGGATTCTTTCGAACTTGATTCCGGGGATACCGCATGTCGATCCTTTTCCTTTTACTTTCCTGACGCTCATCGTTTCATTGGAAGCAATCTTTCTCTCTACTTTTATTCTCATCAGCCAAAATCTCGACAGTCGCATTAGCGAAAGACGCAGCCACCTGGATCTTCAACTAAATCTGCTGAGCGAACAGGAAAACACAAAGATGATTGTCATGTTGCACGCCATCGCTGCAAAAGTGGGTGCTGACTTGACTCAGGATCCTAACTTAAAAGCATTAAGTGAGGAGACCCAGCCGGAAAGATTGATCGAACAAATCGAAGCGCGGGAAAACAAGTAAAACTGGAGATAGCAATGAAACAGCTCAGCATTATCACATTACTTCTACTCCTCTCGTCAGGGTGCGTGGTCGCAGGAGGTTATAGCAGCGGACGCGGATGGTTTATCTGGCCGGGAACTATTGGACTTCTTCTGGTTGTTGCGGTTCTGTTTCTTTTTTTAAGGCGACGCTAAGAACCGGCGCTTACTTCAATCGCTGATTCTCGGCTTCAAAGTTGCAGTAGTGGAAGTACGCATTAGACGAAGTGATATAGAAATCGACGGATTCATTCACTTACAGCAATCAATTAGTCAAAGGGGAGAAAAATGGCAGAAACATCAACATCAAAGCGTGCAAAATCAGGCATGATTACTGGACTATTCCCAGACAGAGAAAGCGCGGAGCGCGCGTACGGTTCCATCGTTGATCGAGGTTATGGACAAGATGACGTCAACCTGGTCATGTCGGAGGAAACACGAAAGAAACATTTCGCAGTCGACGGTCGTGAGACTGAACTCGGCAATAAAGCCCTCGAAGGTGCGGGGACAGGTGCGGCGATCGGTGGGGCAGTAGGAGCAACGTTGGCCGCAATCGCAGCAATCGGGACCACTTTGGCTTTACCAGGACTCGGGTTACTTATTGCTGGTCCAATCGCAGCAGGATTGGCGGGAGCCGGAGCGGGCGGCGCGACAGGTGGATTGATAGGCGCTCTCATCGGTGCAGGAATACCTGAGGAACGCGTCAAGAAATACGAAGAAGGAATCAAGAAGGGCGGAATCATGATGGGCGTAACACCCCGTAATCCTGAAGACGCTGCTTACTTCGAGGAAGATTGGAAGAAAAATCGCGGCGAAGAAGTTTATCGCTAAACAAGCGTCTCGAAGGAAGGAATAGGATGAAACGAACTTTAGTCGTTATATGTCTGTTTGCGGTGGCTGGTCTTGCAAGTTGCAATAGCACCACTTCCAACAGCAACTCCGCGAACGTCAATTCGAACCTGAATTCAAACACCGCACCAGCGAATGTGGGTGTAGTGCAAAACAACAATGGGAATCAGAATACTTCAGGCGTTCGTCCCATAAACGCGAACAACGCGAATAGCAGGCCGAACAGCAACGCATCGCCCGGCAACCGGAATAATTAGCTGACGTGAAATTATTTTGCTGGGCAGACAAGAGGCAGAAGGCGAAGGTCTTTTGCCTTTTCGTTTAAGATCAATTGACGATGAATACTCCATCTTCCCGCCTGCTACCGCCAGCCTTAACCGCTTCAACCTTCTGGAGCGCCTCGCGGGGAAAACTCTCCTCATGCACCACGTTGCCTTCAAACCACTGACAAACAACATCGCCATCTGAAACCAAACCGTGGATCGTCATTTTCGGTCCGCCAGATCTAAGCTGAACTACATTGCCAATTTCGAAATCTTCCATTGCAGGTTGTTTTGATGCGAGCTAATAGGTTTCTAAATGCATTATGAACTTTTTCGCGGTCAGTAGCCGCAGCAGAGGAGCTATTCCTCAGTTTCATCCTTTTCATCCTGAGCGTTTCCCTTGTTACCTTCTGGACTATCACTCATAAAAAGCGGAGTCGAGAATTCCTTGAAAAGGCTTTTAGACACCGGCTTGTCATCCTCAACTTCCTCTTTCAGCTCCAGGCCCAATTCATTACCGGCTTTCCAGTTCTTCATGTCCTTTCCAACGTTTAGGCCGGCTTCTACTCCTTGTTTGAACTCGGCAGAATTCGTGTCTACGTGTTGTTTTATGTCTCCGCTCATCGCTTACTCCTTGTAGGTTGCATGATCTTGGTGTCGAGTGCAGAACTCTTAACACAAGCGAGGAGATGCATCCGTGCGCTAACACACACACTCATATATATACGACTGTTTTGGTTGATATGTGTGCTACTACACATACAAGTCCTCCCAAATAGCTTTTAATGATGATCCGTCCCGGAAATCTACTGCGATAAGCAATTCACGCAGACTCGGCTTCAGATGGGTTGCATTTGAGTCTGATGCCGGTTAGCCGCTGCTAACAGAGACACACAGGAGCGAACGAAGAGCCGGTTTCAGCGAGTTCAAGAACCTGGTCTCGTAAAGCTGCTGTAACCCCGGGCCAAACTTCAAAGGAGTCATATGAAAACAGATCAACCGCAAAACAGAATCGGAAATGCCTTCCTGGTGTTTTCGTTGCTGTTTGGAATAGGGATCGTTTTGGGCACGAATATTCAGGCGCAGAATCAAGACGATCGTTACACTCAAGACCGTAACCGCAGCGACAACGGAGATCAAAACCGACGTGGTCGCGACTGGGATCGTTATGGTAACTATGGCGGCTCTTCGGAGCTGCGTCGAACCGCTCTGAACGCCGGCTATAACGAGGGCATTAAGGAAGGCCGCAAAGATCGCGGGAACGGCAACCGCACAGAACACCGCAACCTGAGCAGCTATCAGAAAGCCACGAAAGACTACAGCCCGCGTCTCGGCGACCGCGAACTCTACCGCCGCTACTTCCGTGAAGGGTTCGAAGACGGATATAACGCCGAGACTCATGCACGCGGCAACAGAGATCGTTGGGATCGTAACAACAACGACAACCGTAATCAGGATCGCCTCGGCCGCAACGAGGATGGTTACGGCTACTTCGGGGGCTCGTTCCAGTTGCGTCAAACCGCTCTGAACGCTGGTTTCGGTGAAGGCGTCAAACAAGGCCGCGAAGATCGCAGGACGCGCAACAACAATGGCTACCAGGGCCGCAGTACCTACCAGAAAGCAACGAAGGACTATAGTTCCGGTCTCGGCGACCGCGAAGTGTTTCAGCGCTACTTCCGTGAGGCATACGAACACGGCTACGCCGACGGTTACGCCGGCTACTAGTCTTCATCATGGTGAGTCAGACATAGCGAATGAACACGAACACAATGCGAGCAATCAAACTCATCAAGCACGCGGAACGTAAGGTTCCAGATACTCGATCCAGGATCAAAGCTGCTACCAGGCGAGACAGATCGTCCCAAGGGGTTCGGTCCTGGGTAGTCGAGTTTAAGAAAACCCGTCGAGGCGAATCTCTCATCGCCTTTGACAGTTTGTTCAAGGATGCACTCTTGCCCTCAGATTAAAACCTTCATTTCACAGACATGTGAGCAGACCGCTCTCGGACCACTTGGCCCGGGCGCTATGCTGGGGGCCGTATCTTCGTATGTGAGATAGCGCACAGACGGTGCAGTTTAAAAGGTTCACTCTGTATGACATAGAAGTCGTTACGGAACAGGACAGGGAGTCCAAAATCGCGCGACAGTTTCATAACGACTGAGGGAGATTGCGGCGCTATGAAAATAGTCATTCTAATTACTGTCATTGAAAGTTCAGCTGTCATGTTGGCGATTCTGTATTTCTACTCCAGACGTAGGCAGTCAGGAAAACGCGCTTTGGTTTTTCGTCGCCGGCAGGAGAAATGAATATGAGTCTCACACGAAGTCCTTGTTGCCATCATCTTTGCTTTAGTGATGCGGCAATGTGTCTGTGGTGCGGACAGGCCTTTGAGTCGGGCGTGCTTGAGCGGATAGCCATCGCCGGAGAGCAAGCGTTCAAGAGGAATGCATATGCGATATTTTTCAGTGCGTTTCTGGGATCGTTGGCGGTGCTGCTCTTTTTTCAACTTCGAACCTGAAAACGAAAGCGCACTACATTGTCGTTTGGAGAGCAAACGGTGAAGGCAAGAACTCTAAATCAAAAAGTAGACCAGGCAAAGCGCTGGGTTCAATTCAGAGCTCGTTAAAGGCGGATATAAAAATATGACTGGAATAGTAGAAGTGAGCAGTAACATTGCAAACGACAACACACTGGCAGAGTGGCCGGGTATCGTGTCCAGATTTCAGTTGGTCATCCTGGCAGCCCGCAGAAGCAAGCAACTCTTATCAGGTGCACAGCCGCGGATCGTAGCCGACCGACTGAAACGAAGGAATACGAGCATCGCGCTCGAGGAATTGAAGAGAGGTTTAATACTCTTCAAACCAGTAGCAGTTGAAGAGACTCAAAGCATGGCGTGAGATACGATGACGTCGCCCTAGTGAGGAAGTCATATATGTGTTTCCACAATTGAGAAAGCTGCAAGCATCAAACCAGGCGCTGAACACAGCATGGAGCTAACTGTTCGTCAGCCAGTGAACGGTTATCTCTTGCTCAACCTGCTTAAATTCTGGGTCGCCTGTGGCCAAGTGAGCCTTGCGCTGTCGCGCGAGTGCAGCCGCGAAGCAATCTGCATATGACATCTTATTTCGAGATTTGAAATAACCAGAATCTCTTGCACGCTCTCCCAGTCGGCGTCGACGAATACAATACCCAGATCACGGAGCTGTTTGATGCTCGCGTCAGCATCTGCCACCGATGCTTCGCGTGCCACGATGTACCAAACTTCGCCCGCGTTTACGACCGTCATAAGTAATGGAATTCTTCTTCATGCGCATCCGAAATGATGTCTGCAACTGTCGTAGCCGTCGGCTCGTCTTCTAGATAGGAAATGACTGCCCATGAATCGAGAACTATAGCTTTTGGTTTTTTCGCCATTAAAGTTCCCGCTCACGTTTCTTTTCGGCCATTAACGCTTTCATTAATCCCTTTCCGCGAAGCTTTCCGCGCAGGCTATGAACGTATTCACGTGTTATAGGCTTAAGAATTATTTCATTGCCCTTCTCTTCGATCTTTATGCGTGTTCCTTCTTTTATTCCGAGCCGCCGCCGAATCGAAGATGGAATAACAATTTGTCCTTTTGATGTTGCGGTAGTTTCCATCGGTGACTATCTCCTCTTACGAGCACCTCGATGTTGAGTTCAAACGTCACAATCCTTCAACTCCTAACGATTTTAACGACTTCTGCGAAGATTAGCTTTACCTTAGCGAGGCGCGGGCCTCGATTCGCAGTATGCCCCGATTCGCAGTGTTGCCGTGCGATGAAGACGAATAGATTGTCAGGGTCGTCTCCTGCTGCGGAGACTAGATTAGTTAAGCCGTCAACCAGCTCTCTTTTACTCGTGAGGAATAGCCGGCTGCGCTTACTGAGGTGGTGAAAAAAACTGGCTCACAACCGCACGACTAATGAAATTGAACTTGGGCCGACGGGAGGTTCTCCCTCATGGTCGATAAAGCGGCGGCTGAAATCTGAAACCGTCACAAGGGTCTTAAGCTTACCACCAAGATCGTGCCCGGCTTAGCAAGCCGGATCATCGTCGACACTGCAAAACGCTGTATCATCGATCTCATCATGCTCGGCAGTCCTTCACTAAACGATGTTATGGCCAAAAGAACGCAGCCCGAAGGAGAATGGTGGACACGTGGGAAACCGGAAAGAGGCAAAGGTAACTGACAAGGTGAAGAGAGCCGGCAAGCGCTGGCGCCGCTGCTTATGCAGTAGCCGAAGCCAGTGCCTGGCGTGGCAGTCTGGAGGATCGCCCGCCGCTATCTCGAAAGTTCTATGCGGTGGTCGCGGCAGCGATGCTCCTGGGGTTAGGACTGAATTACCTGGGAATCAATGCTGTCAAAATGCTGTTCTGGTCAGCCGTTCTTAACGGAGTTCTCGCCCCGCCGCTTATCGTTCTGGTAGTGCTACTCACGAATAATAGAAAGGTATGGGTAAAAGTAAGAATCCGCCACTGCTCAAATGGCTCGGCTGGGCTACGGCTGTGATTATGGCTGTGGCAGCTGTGGCAATGTTTGTGACAGCGTAGGAACCACGCCGAGTTTCAGCGTGCAGTGAGTGCTCGCGAGCGAGTGGCACTCAGTAGCGCAGGACTGCGAGTAACGACGTGATATCTGCATAGTCAGCGAGCAGGTACGCGTCGCCGTGTCGCGCGCCATTTTTGGCACCGGGATGGACGATTACAACGGGGACGCTGCTTAAGGTGGGGTGTTCCCGTCGGCGGGCCATTAGGGCATCGAAGGTGGGCAATTCCTCTTCCGTCACGATCACTTCTGGTGGTTCTCGTTTTGCGATCTGAAAGGCCTCGGCATCATTCGTGGCTTCCACTGCGCGGTAGCCCTCCTGCTCCACCGCCTGCTTCATGCCGGCACGTATCCAGTCAATGTCTTCGACGATGAGGATGGTCGGGTGTTGCCTGTCAGAGTTTTTCATCGGACCCCTTGCGCGCACACAAATGCTCGTAGCGTTTTTTACCAGAGGGGGGCGTCCGGGTCTGTCCTCCACCGTACCTGCTTGAAATCTACATATAAGTGGTTTGCTGACGGCCTACGCTGAGAGTCGCGTAGCATTCGCAGGCTATCGCCTCGAGCATTTGGCGGTCAGTGACGCGCAAATTCCCGCGCCTGTAACTGATCGCTCCCGCGTCCTGCATGCCCCCGGCCACGACCGTAACGCCGGCGCGGCGCACGCCCAGGTGCTCGGCTATTCGCTCCTGAGTAATCTGAATCACATCATCTTTTACGCGGTCTAAAAGAAGCAGCAACCACACCGCAAATCGCTGCTCGATCGTATGGAAAACGGCGCAGGCGGAACGTTGTGAGATTTGCGTTAAGTACTCGCCGGCGTAAGTTAACAACGCCTGCTGCACACCGTCACCGCGCAGTATCTCTCGCCTAAACTCGTCCGTGCTCATCCTGAGCGCGCTACCGCCGACCGAGACATTTACAGAATGTACAGCCGGAAGAGAACCTACCACCGCCGTGATGCCGGCCATGCCTTCAAAGCCAATCATTCCTACCTCTGCGGATTTTCCATCCTGCATTTCGGCCCGGCACGAAAGAACCGAACTTTCCGGGAAGTAGATGAAGCGCATTGGCTCTCCGGCTTCCGAGAGCCGCTCTCCGGTGGAGAGTGATACGGGTTGCAGCAGAGGCATGAGGTGCGTGAACTCTGTGTCGCGCAACCCGGTAAGTATCTTATTGGTTAACATCTCTTTCATCGCGTTCACCTCTAAAATCTGGGCTCGTCAGTATTACTTACGCTTGAGGTACACGAGGATCGACTTCGTGTTAGCCCGGTTCACGCTTTCGCAGATGCGCGCCAACAGCACTTTGACCCGCTGAGCGGAGTTTCCGTAGCGGCACTCGAAATCGAAGCTGTGGGCCGGCGTATCACTGCGTGTGAACTCAGTCACGCAGCGCCGAAAGTCTTCAACGTTTTCAAAATTTGCAACCTCGTTATAGAAGTTGCGTCCCACTATGCCCGGCGACGTGCCGCTCGGTTCCCCGGCTGACTCCATGCGGTAATAAAGCACCTTCCCGGCGGCGTCGAGTTCGAATAGTCCTAATAGTTCTTGCGCAGTCATCAGTGAGACGCTCATCGTTTGAACACCCTTTTGTAAATCTAAATAGCGACAGCTCGCAGTTTTAGACACAGTATTTTTCGTAGCCCTGGCTTGAGAAGTTTTTTTCTCACAACAGCAGACGGCGAGCTATCAGGAAGGTACGACGCGGTAATAAGGACTATCCCTATGGATCTGCGGCTTAACCGAAGATTCTTGCAAAGGCGCAAAGAGGACTGTCAGTGATCCTGCAGCCAGCCTTGGAAGATGGCGTAACGCACGAGGTCGATGCGACTCGTGATATTGAGCTTGCGCATCGCGTTGGCTTTGTGGACTTCGATGGTCTTGACGCTCAGCGAGAGCCTGGCGCCAATCTCTTTGTTGCTGTAGCCGAGCGCGATGAGGCGCAGGACTTCCGACTCACGGTCACTCAAAATGCCTTTTGCCTCACCGCGCGAAACTCGATCGCTGTAACTGTCAACGAGTTTTGCCGTCAGCTTCGGGTCGATGTATTTGCCGCCCGCGGCGACCGCGCGGATGGCGTGGATGAGTTCGCTTGGGGCGCTCTGCTTGAGCACGTAGGCGCAGGCGCCTGCGGCGAGCAGTTCGCGGATGTAACCGTCGTCGGCGTGGCGTGAAAGGGTGAGCACTTTAACCTGCGGGCAGACGTTGGTGAGTTTCTCGGTCGCTTTCAGCCCGTTCAGTTTGGGCATGGAGATATCCATGACGAGCACGTCCGGCAAGAGCTCCTGCGCCTTGGCGACGGCCTCGTGACCATCGCCCGCAAAGCCGACGACCTCCATATCGTCCTGCGCGTTGACGATCATCTTCAAGCCCTCGCGCACTGTCTCGTGGTCGTCCGCCAGCATAATGCGCAGCTTGCTCACTTTGCCGCCTCCGCTTCGTCTACGCTGAACTGAACCGGGACACGCGCAAAGATGGTGGTGCCGGCCTGCGGTTTGGATTCTATCTGGAGTGTTCCGCCGACGAGGGCGGTGCGCTCACGCATGCCAATCAAACCCATTCCCTTGTCACCGTCCGCACTCGCCTCCTGATGCGGGTCGAAGCCGACGCCGTCGTCTTCGACGATCAGCACTACCTGATTATGGCGGCGTTCCAACAGCACATCGACACGTCTCGCCTGTGCATATTTCATCGTGTTATTGAGCGCCTCCTGCAAAATACGGTAGAGGTTGGTTTCGGTCTCCGGTGAAAGTGGCTCCTTATCCACCCCGCTGGTGTGGAACTGCGCTTCGACGCCGGAATGCTTCGACCACTGGCCTACGAAGCTGCGCATGGCTCCAGCCAGGCCGATGTCGTCGAGGGCAGCGGGTCTTAATTCCCAGGCGAGGAAATCAACGTCCGCGTCAAGCCGCTCGGCAATTGTTTTCGTCTGTTCTAATTTCTCGCGTACTTTTTTGTCTCTGCTGTAACCGTGCTCAAGGGCCGCGAGATTAAGCCGCAGCGCCGTCATTTGTTGGCCGACCTGATCATGTATATCGCGGGCGATGCGGCGACGTTCGTCTTCTTGCGCGCGCACGATCTGGCGGAGCAGGCGCACCCGATCTTTTTCGGTCTGTATGCGTTCGGTGATTTCGTCGCGGAGGGATTCGTTGACTTTGGCCAGTTCAAACGTGCGCTCGCGCACCCGCGCCTCCAGCTCGTCGTTCGCACGACGCAGCTCTTCCTCGGTCTGCCGTTGCTGGGTCAAATCGCGCGCAATCTTCACGTAGCCTATCACCGCGCCGTCGGCATCGTGCAAAGCAGAAAGCACGCCGCTCACGTAGAAACGTGAGCCGTCTTTGCGCACATGCCAGCGCTCGTCAGCCGCGCGCCCGGTTCGACGCGCGTTCTCCATTTCTTTCAGGGGCATCTCGCGCCGGCGATCTTCCGGGGTGAAAATGATCGCGGCGTGTTGACCGATGACTTCCTCGACCGTATAGCCAAAAACGCGCTCCGCGCCGGAGTTCCACATTTCGATACGGCCCTCTGCATCCAGCATCATAATTGCGTAGTCCTCTACGCTCTCCATCATCAGCCGGAGGCGCTCATCCGATTCACGGAAAAATGCTTCCGCACTTTTGCGTTCGGTGATGTCGACTGCCATACCAACGAAGTAGCGGCGCCCGTCCCGTAGAGTTCCCGGCGACGAAGCGCTGAAAATCCAGTAACGGAGATCGCCGTCGCGCGTGCGGACCGGTAATTCGACCTTAAGCGTGCCCCGCTGTTCCTTGATTAACTCCTGCATGTGTTGGCGCACCTCGGCGGCCCCTTGGCCATAGGCACGCGTCAGCCACGCGTCAAAAGTCGGCACGTCTGTGAGGGAATAGCCGGTCAGACTGGTCCACGCCTGGCTAAGCTCTAACACTTCGCCGTCTTCGGCGTGCATGATGACGGGGATTGGCGCGGCCTCAATTGCCCGCCGGAACTGCTCCTCAGCGCGATAACGTTCGGTGATGTCCGTGAAAGCGAGAACCACGCCGTCAATGTGGTTATCAGTTGTGCGGTAGGGCGAAATGTGCAACAGGAAGACGAGTCCCTCCTTCGTGCGCACGGTATCTTCGAGAGGCTCAAGCCTTTCCAGCACCCTCTCGGCGTACTCGATTAAATGATCTTCTTCGAGTTTGCTCGTGATGTCCGAAATTCCCCGCCCCACGTCAGCGGGGATGAGATTAAAGATGTCGCGAGCGCGGGGCGTGAAGAGCTGGACGCGCAGTTCGCGATTGAGGAAGACCGTGCCGATCCTCGTCGAGTTCATTAGGTTTCTTAAGTCATCATTGGCGTGGGCCAGTTCGTCGATCTTGACCTTCAGCTCCTGATTGACGGCCGTGAGCTCTTCGTTGATGGACTGCAACTCCTC
>Ga0207676_10002010_pt1 | contig 14812 bp, 16 predicted proteins | sample KBSSwiS72_FD_184307 | JGI IMG/M metagenome (GOLD analysis project Ga0207676, IMG submission 184307) | Switchgrass rhizosphere microbial communities from Kellogg Biological Station, Michigan, USA - KBS Switchgrass S7-2 (SPAdes) (version 2) | ecosystem: Host-associated > Plants > Roots >... | reverse complement strand
TCGAGATCTTTGAGGATGGTCGACGGCAACCCATTACAAGCTTTGCATATATTTCCAACGTTCCAGCGTCTACTCAGCAGGCCGTGAAGGCGGATAAAAAGACGACTGCGAATGCCGTTCCTTATACTCCGATAAGACCTGACGACCCACATCGAACCATCGCCTTCGTCGTTGACGATCTTGGGCTGTCGGCCGAGAGCATCGGTCTGGTGCGAAATCAGTTACGAAAGTTCGTCGCTGAGCAACTACAACCAAACGATCTCGTGGCAATCATGCGCACCAGTGGAGAACTGGGAGCATTGCAACAGTTCACAAACGATAAACGTCTCCTGAATCGCGCGGTGGATCGTCTACGTTGGAATGTTTGTAGTCGCGTCGGTATTCATATCCTTCCGCCGCTTCAAAGGAGTATTGGCGACGGTCGTCCCCATCTATGTGGTGTCGGTTCATATGACGTGACGCTTAAATCGGTCCGTTTCATTTTGGATTCGTTGGGCTACCTGCCTGGTCGCAAGTCGATGGTGCTGTTGTCCGATAGTCTTGTGAGAGAGTCGCAGGACGAGTTTTTTGATCGGAGCGGGCTAAGGGAGGCCCGGGGGGCGCTAAGGGGCGGCGACGACGTTCTCGATGACCCCGTGAGAATAAATTACTTCGACTCACTGCAAACGATCGCCGAGAAAGCCATTCGTTCCTCCGTCGTGATCTATTCGGTTGACACGCAGGGATTGGTGTACCCGGGTCTAACCGCTGCCGATACCTTTTCGGGTACTCCTGCACAGTTACGCGATGCGGTGTCTCATCGTTCGCAGATACTTTTGCAGCGGCGACAAGGTGGTGAGTTGATTGCAAAACAGACCGGCGGTTTTCTAGTTCGTAACTCAAACAGCTATCAATTCGATCGCATCCTCGAAGATCAGAGTGGTTACTACCTGCTTGGCTATCGTCCTTCAGACGAAACTTTCAACCGGCATTTCCATCACATCAAAGCCAAAGTGAAGCGATCCGGAATGATTCTGCGAACGCGTTTTGGGTTTGTCGGCGTTACTGAAGAAGAAGCAAAACGAGGAAAACCGACAGCCCGCGACATGACCAATCTGGCACTGGTATCTCCTTTCAGCGCGCAGGACATTGAAGTCGACCTGACGACGTTCTTTGCAGACGACAGCGGAACTGGGCCGGTAATTCGCTCATTTGTCTATCTCGATCCAGAGGCGCTGACCTTCACTGGGGTCAATGGTCGTCATCAGGCGTCGTTCGAGCTGCACGGCATGATCTTTGGCGACAACGGCGCCGTCGTTGACAAACTCGCGCGCGGAGCAACTTTGAATCTGACTGACGCCGAGTATGAATACGCGGTACGTAACGGATTGGGCATGGGTTTCGAGATGCCGGTGAAGCGTCCTGGCGTATATCAAATGCGCGTAGCCGCTCGCGACACGTCTTCATCAAAGATTGGTTCGGCGGGCCAGTTTGTCCTTGTGCCGGACCTGAAGAACAAGCGGCTGGCAGTTTCGGGCATCGTTCTGGCAACAGGGGTGGCCGACCAAAAGATTGCAAATCAGGGTGCGCGGCGCTTCGTCCTAAATTCTGAGCTCTATTACGCGTGCAAGCTCTACAACGCGACGAACGAGAATGGTAAGCTGCGCAATCTGGTAATGAACGTAATGCTCTTTCGCGACGGCAAAGTGGTTTATACAGGGCCCGAAACGCCGATCGTTGCGACTGAACAATCAGATCTGAGTCGAGTGTCTATTGGTGGTGGGATACGGCTCGGTCCGCAGCTCGAGCCTGGATATTACTATCTGCAACTTGTGATTACGGACAAGGACGCTAAGGAGAAAACGGCGTCCGTGGCCCAGTGGGCCGCCTTTCAGATCGAAAAGTGACCGCTGAATAGGTCCTATATGTTCCTAGAGGACCTATTCGTTTTTCAGGACCTCGCGGAAGAATTCAACCGCTCGCGGATCACCGGTTTCGCCGAGTGAGCGGATTGCCTGCTTGCGCACGAGCTGATTCGGATGCGACTTCGCGATCTTGATCAGCAGCGGCACTGACTCTTCAGAACGCCGCTCGCTGATCGCTCTCACTGCCTGCACCTGTACTTCCGCATCTCCGGTGGGGCTCTGCGCCGTCTGACTCAGAAAATCGAAACTGCGTTTGCCGACGCGCTCGCCCAGCAGACGTATCGCCTGGCGTCGCACGTCAACTGCATCATTACTTTTCGCTACCTCAAACAGCTTGTCTTCAACGCGCGTGCTCTTGATGTCTGAAAGCGACTGAAGCACCGAGCGCCTGACATCCGCCGCAGTTTCGGAGTCAAACAACTTCAGCAGATCGTCAACCGCCGCCTCACCGCGCTCGCTCAGCCCACGTATCGCCGTCTTGCGCAACTCGGAACTGGCGTCGCTACGCGCGATTTCAAGCAGGCGTGCTTGCGCGCGCGGATTCTTCGTCTCCGCCAGCGATCGCAGCGCCGCGCGCTTGACCTCGATGTTCGCGTCGGTGTTGTAGATCTTCATCAACTCTTCAGCCGCATCTTCGCGTTGAAAGTGTCCGAGTTGTTTTACCGCTGTGCGGCGCGACTCCCAGTCAGCGTCGTTCTTCGCCACACTCAGAAGAAACGTGTACGCCGGCTGCTGATCGATGCTATGGCCCACAGCCGCGATTACGCTGCGCCGGAGCGGAGCGTCCTTGAGGCTTTCATAAAGACCCTGGAGCGTGACGACTGTACCGCGATCGCGACTATGCCCGATCGCGTGCGCCGCGGATTGTCGAATTTTGTTGTCTTCCGTCTCGTTTCGCACGAGCGACGCGAGGAATGTTTGTTCGCCGCCGACCTGGCCCAACCAGTAGACGGCACTGGAGCGAATGCGTTGATTAGGAGAACTGCTGACAAAGTTTTTGAGCATGCCGCCGACTCGCGCGTCATCGTGCAAGGCGATACTGAGGACGGCGCGTTCGCTCAGCATGTCGAGCGGCGTAGCGGCGGCGATGGCGCGCAGGTAGTTCAGGCTCTCTTCGTTGTTCGCGCGGCCGAGCCAGTAAACGGGATAGCCGCTGTACTCGCGTTTGCGTTCGAGGTTGTAAACCTCCATGCGCGTGATCTGATTGCTCGCAGCGTCGCGCAACAGGAAGATCGCGAGGTTGCGTGTTTCGACGGTCTGTCCGGTTGGAGTTGTACCGATAAAGACGGTCGTGTCGCCGATCGTGTTCATCGTGCCGTTGAACTCACGAATAGCCGGATCGACCGCGACTCCGGGACGCACGTCGAAAGTGTAAGCGGACCAGTAAGGCGTTTGGCGCGCGCTCGCCTTCGTCTGCGCGGCTTCAAGCTTCGCCATGAGGTCCGCGCCTTCGACGGCGGTGAAACTCTGCACCGTCGTGGTCGGAGATTGGGTTTGCAGGTCGTCAGCGGCAGCGACAACGCCAACCAGCGCAAAAAATAGAATGGCTGCGCGAATCATTTGATTCCTCCAGATAAAAATAGGTCTATAGGACTTATTACTTCAAAAGGTCTTCAAGAAACTTCAGCGCTTCAGGATCTTTGCTCTGGCCAAGGTACCTGACGGCTGCTTTGCGAATTTCCACTGACGGATCGCTGCGAGCAATCGTCATCAGCTTGTGGACGGCGCTCTTCTGTTTCGAATCGCCGAACGCCCGCATCAATGCGATTCTGACTTGCGCGTTCTGCTCAGCGTCGTACATGGCTACGAGTTGAGTGACGGTTTGCTCGTCGTCTTTCTCGCCCAGCCGTCGAATCGCATAGCCGCGCAGCTCGATTGACTCACCGCCGCGAGCGATTTCAACCAGCTTTGCGCGTGCGCGCGGATCGGCATTGTCCGCAAAAGCGCGCAGCAGGCCTTGTTTGATTTGCACGTTTGTTTCACTCGTGTAGAGCTGGAGCAGATCGTCAAGGGCCATGCGGCGATCGCCGAGTCGCCGGATCGCTTCGATGCGCAACTCCGGCGTTTCACCCTGGCGCGCGATTTCAAAAAGCTTGGTGCGGGCGCGTGGATCTTCACGTTCACCTAGCGCGCGAATGATCGAGAAACGAATCTCGTTTGTCTTGTCGGTATCGTAAATCCGGATCAACTCGTCGAGCGAAGCCGAATCTTTCAATTCTCCGAGGTAACGAATTGCCACTTGCCTCATCGCGATGTCGTCGCCGGCGCGCGCGATTTCGATCACTTTCGTGCTGCCTACTGGCGTGCGACTTTCAACCAGCGCTCGCAGCACTTGTGTGCGGATGTCCTTGGCCCGATCCGTGTCGTAGAGTTTGATTAGTTCGCCGGCGACTTGATCGTTGCGTTGTTCGCCCAGACGCTTGATAGCGGTGAGACGGAGTCTCGCATCGGCATTAGTGCGAGCGATGTCGAGCAGGATGGGAACTACGCGCGGACCGCCGTGCGAGCCAAGCATTGATACGGCCGCGGCCTGGAAGCCCTGGCATTGGTTAGGAGCGGCGCGCAGCGCGTCAGTAACGATCCCGATCGCGCGTTCCTGGTCTGCCTGGAAAAGACTTTGCAACGCGAGGATCTTGATCTCGCAATTGTCGCGGTCCAGTGCCTGTTCGACGTCGGCCTTGCGACCGAGCACGACGAGCAGCGCCTGTGCATCGTTGCGCCAGTTTGAATTCGGAAATCTATTGATGAGCCTGACGAGCGGCGCGGCGGCTTCTTCTTTTCGGTCCTGCTTCTGCAGCGCGTAGCCGTACCAATAAAGCGCGGCGTCGAGATCTTTGTCTTTGGGATAACCGGTTATGAAGGCATTGAATTTTTCGGCTGCTTTTTGCCAGTTCTGCGCTTCGATAAAGTCGCGGCCTTCGCGAAAGATTTGCATCGACGCGGTGTTGCCCTTGGCTTGCACGAAGCGCTCGAGCTTGGAGATGTCCTGACCGTAGGTACGTGGGGCGCAGATCGCGAAGACGATAGCGACAGCTAACAGTAAGTGCTTCATGATGATCGTTTGTCCTTAAATAATCTGTGAAATCTGTGGATAGATTCAGTCAAGTGCTCGCGCGAGTGCAGTGGAATTGACCTGCAACAGCGCGACGATGTTTTTGCGTTCGACGCGTTCGCGAATGGCGCGCACAGCGTCTTTGTCCGGCTTGGCCGGAAGATTGGCTATGTCGATCAGTATCGGTTCGAGACTTTCCAGGAGCGACGAGATCTGGACATCGCCGGAGGCATCGGCTTCGCGTCGCAGCATCATGTTTTGCACGATGAGCTGTTGAGCGCGCTTGCGTTCGTAACTAACTTCCGTCGCGCCTCCCGGTTCGTCCAGGCGTGCGTTTCTAAACGCACGCAATAACGTTTCGGACTTTTCGAAGTGCATCGCCGTCATCGTCTGAGCGTCGGCTGAACGCACGGGTTCCGGAATGTCAGGAATGGAAGCAAACTGCTCGCCCGGTTTCGGCTCACGCACGAGCGGTCGCTTCGGCGCGCGACGTGGACTGTTTTCTTCAGCTTTGTTCGTCTCTTTAGTTGGTTCAGGCGATGCTTTTGCTTCGGGTTGCTTCGACGGCTCAGGCGTTGCCGCGGGTGCTGGAGACGCAAGCTGGACCACTGCGGTGTGTTGTTGTTCCTGCGTGTTGGAGTTCAGATGGATGAGCGCACCGATGATCGCCGCAACGATCACCAGCGATGCAAAAGCAATTACCTGCGTACCGAAGCTCCATCGCAGTCCGCGAGCAGGGACATGCCATTCCCTCGTTGCCAGGATCTTTTTCAGCGCCCGGTTCTGGACTTCAGGCTGCAGCGAAGTCTCAAAACCCGTGATCTGGCTGCGCAGGTTAAGAAAGTCCGCACGCAGTTGTTGACACTCGTTACAGCTCAACAGGTGACGCTCGACTTCGCGAGTTTCTGTTACGGAAAGTTCGCCGTCGATTAGTGATGAGACTTTTTCAGTAAAACTACAGCTCATAATGCTTTCTTAACCACCCTGTCTTTGTGGTTAGACTCCTGCATATTTTGATAGTCCCGACGTCCTGTTCCAGCGTTCTCGCAGCGACGCGCGTGCGCGAAAGATGTCGACCTTTACCTTGCTCTCGGAGATATTCAGCACCTGCCCGATTTCGCGATAGCTCAACTGTTCCTGTTCTCGCAGCAGCAGCGCGGTGCGTTGGTCTTCCGGTAACGTTTGCAGCATCTCCAGCACCATCGTGTTTCGCTCTTGCGTCTCGTATTCCTGCTCCGGGTTGCGTGCTCGCGGCCTCATGACTTCAACTACTCGATCGAACAGCCGGTAGCGTGTGTTTGATTTGCGAAACTCGTTGATCGCCATGTTGCGCGCGACCCGGTAGAGCCAGAAGCGCGCCTCACCGACCGGCATAGTTCCCCAGGCCGTTCGATGTAGTTGCAGGAAACTTTCCTGTGCCAGATCCTGCGCCAGCGGGGCGCGGCCTCCCAATAAACACTCCAGAAAGCGGCATAGGCTAGGGTAGAAATCCTGGAACAGCATGGTGAACTCGTCATCTTCGCTCGCCATAAGCTGCGCTACGTCTCCTAAAACACCTGGGTTCATGAAAAGTTACAAGAAATTTTCAAGCGTGCCCGGGCCGATTTTATGTGCCTTTTGTGCCTTTTTGCGGCTAGAATCTCGGCTTAATATGCGAACTCTAACAGCAGTCTTAGGGATTTTCCTTGTTTGGGGAGCAGTGTCTGCGCAGGCGCGAAAACCCAGGGCCACCAGGTTCGACCAGTTTGGGAAACTTGGACACTGCGATCTCGGCGCCAGGCTGGATAATTTTGCGATACAAGTTCAGAACACTCGCGGTGCACAGGCAGCTGTCATTTCGTACGGACCTGAAGGCGAAGGACCTGGTACCGGAAGATATTTTTTGGAGCTCATCAAAGACTATCTGGTTAACTCGCGTGGCCTAAACCCAAATCCAGTGAAAACTATTTACGCTGGGCGAAATACGGATCCCACCCAGCCGGTAATCGAGTTGTGGATAGTTCCAAAAGGCGCTGCCTCACCTGAACCTCAAAAGTACGAAACACATCTTGAAAGTTTTCAGGGTCTCTTCGCCGATGAAGCGGCGAGCGACGATTTCGATCAGTATTACGAAGACGAAATGGGCCCAGGCATACCCGAAACCACTGACGCTTCCTTTGCCGATATCCTTCAGCAGCAGAAAAACGCTACCGGTTATATCGTCGTCTACAGCGGCGAAGATCTTACTCCAGGCGCATGGCGCCGGATTGCGCAGAATCAAATTGATTACTTCAAAGCGTTCAAGCTGGAAGCAAATCGCTTCAAGATAATCTTTGGCGGTCACCAGAAAGAAACCAGGTTACAACTGTGGATCTCGCCTGACGGTGCGCCTCCGGTGAAGGATGCCGGAAGTGAAATGTCACTGGCGAAGACAGTCAAAGTCGGAGACTTCTATTCCGACAATCTACGTTTCGAGCGCAATCAGAAAGCCATCTTCACGCGTTTGGCTGAGATACTCCGCCTCGACAAAACAGTGCAAGTTTTTCTTGTCGTTCGCCTCGAACCGCCAGTTCAGGAAGAAGTGATCGTAGAAAGCGAACCGGAAGTAGCAACAGAACCGATCGAAGAACCGCCAGATCTAACGAAACTGGTCGAGAAGTGGCGACTCGAGCTTGCTAATACTCACAAAGTCAGCGCCGATCGATTCATTGTCGTGTTTGCGCCGCCGCGGGAATTCGAAGCGAATCAACTGAGTCTCTGGGTCGTTCCCAAAGGCCAGCCACTTCCCGATCCAAACGAAAGCGAAGATACGGAGAAACGTCCGTAGCTTGTAGATCCCATCCACAGATTACACAGATAGTTAATCAATCAATCTGTGCAATCTGTGGATGGTTTTAGAATGAGCTCTAAACAATCATCAGCACCGGTTTCGCTTTCCAAACTCGTCGCTTCATTCGTGTATCTCGCCTTCTTCCCGGTAATACTATTCGTGCTCGCAGGCGACTGGCGTTGGATCGAAGGGTGGCTCTTCTCAGTCATCTTCCTGCTGATGTCTTTCGGCACGCTCGTCTATCTCTACTTCCACGATCCGGAGTTGCTCGTGGAGCGCTTCGGTTCGCCGGTGCAGGAAGGTCAGAAGCCGTGGGACAAAGTGCTCCTGTCGCTGTTCTTTCTCGAGTTTCTGGTGTGGTTTGCGATCATGCCTCTCGACGCGCGGCGGCTTGGTTGGAGTCCAACGTTTCCTTTGTGGCTCAAAATAGCAGGAACGTTGTTGCTCCTGCTCGCTTCGTTTCTATTGTTTGAAGCGTTAAAGGAAAACACTTTCGCCGCCCCGGTGGTGAAGATGCAAAAGGAACGCGGGCAGAAGGTGATCTCAACCGGCTTGTACTCGATCGTCCGGCACCCGATGTACGCCGGGGCCACGCTGCTCTTTATTTCCGCGCCGCTTTTGCTCGGCTCAGTCTATGGCTTGATAATGGGCTTCGTTTTGATCGTCACCATCGCGATACGCAGTGTCGGCGAGGAAGCCATGCTGAAACAGGAGCTTCCCGGCTATCGCGAGTACATGCAGAAGGTGAAGTGGCGCATGATACCGTTTATCTTCTAATCTCCCGGAGGATCTATGCATATCAAAGCACGTCTCTTTGCCATCCTGCTGATACTTGGTTGTGCGGCGATGATCTATTACGGTTGGTACCGGTTGCGGGAAGAAGGCGTTTACTCTTTGAAGATGGCGGCGTTTGCGCCACTCGGAGTAGTTGGCGGCATCTTCCTGTTGCTCTTTCCAACGATGGGCGGCAAGCCTGAGACGACAAAGGCAAAAGTGATCGTGTTCGCCGTGTTTGCGATCGGGTTGGTCGCTGGGTTAATCAACTGGTTTCTGATGGATCCTGGGTTCTTTGGTTATTAGATAGGCGCGACTTATGGAACTTTTGTGGCATGAATTGAGTGCAGGAATGACTGACCGCGGGCATCTGGGGATTGTAGTGCTCCGAGTTATAGCCGCAGTGTTGCTCGGCGGAATTGTGGGCATACAGCGGGAGAAGGCAGGGAAGCCGGCAGGCATACGAACGCACATGCTCGTTAGTCTCGGCACTGCCGTGGTGGTGATGGCCTGTTTCGGCGCCGGCATGAATACGGATGGTCTATCGAGAGTGATTCAGGGCATCGTCACGGGAATAGGTTTTATCGGTGCGGGCACAATATTAAAGTTGACTGATAAGCGTGAGATTCAGGGACTGACGACGGCAGCCGGTCTTTGGATGACGGCCGCAATCGGAGTGGCGGTCGGACTGGGCGCACTTGGTCTGGCACTGATTGGCACCGTGATGACGGTGATTGTGCTTGCGTTGCAGGGTGTGGAAGAGGCCTTGAACAAGCGAGGCAACAATCAAAATGACTAACGTGCGCAACGTTTAGAATTAAGGTGGCAACAAAACATCATGTGTAGAAATATCAAGATGCTTCATAACTTCAAACCGCCGGCAACCGAGCAAGAGATTCGCGCGTCGTCGCTGCAATTCGTACGGAAACTCAGCGGCTTCAACAAGCCTTCGAAAGCTAACGAAGAGGCGTTTAATCGGGCTGTAGATCAGGTGGCCCAGGCTGCGCGGGAACTGCTCGATTCACTCGTCACCACCGCGCCGCCACGCGATCGTGAAGTTGAAGCTGCCAAAGCTCGCGCGCGCTCGGCCGAACGTTTTGGCCCGGCGGTTACGGCGTCATAACTACCCTAATAGCAGGTCCACGAAGTATCGAAAAACTTCGAAGCCGAATACAACGCCGGTCAAGCCGTATAAAAACGTAGTTTGCCACGACATTCCGTGATCGTACACTTCTCTATAAGTCGCTGAATTCTCATCAAGGCCCAGGATAGTTGTTCCTGCGGGACCTTTTCGATTGGTCACGAAGATCCTCCACAGCACGGAACCGATGGCTGCTGGAACGGCGGCAATCATGAGGAGTCCGAAAACTAAGAAGAAACTGCGCTCCTCTCCGTCATAGAGCTGGTAAGAACCGCCGAGGCAATCAATAATCATGCTCGATTAGACACTCTTGTTTGGCATATGTTCCGACAAACGCGATAATCCTCGGACTTAAATGGCAAACTGGCCAACCCTCTTCATTATTAAACAGTTTTTCGAGCCACTCGCCTGCGACGCAATTGTCGCCGAACTGAAATCTCTCGACGGCAGTGCCGCGACGATCTACGGACGCACGACGTCAGGATCAGTCGATCAAAACGTACGCCGGACGCTTCGCGTTAGACCTTCAGATGAAACGATTGAGCTGGTGATGAGGCGGTTGTGGGAGTGTAAGGAAGCGGTTGAAAAACATTTCGCTGTTACGCTGAACGAGTGCGAGGAGCCGCAATTCCTTCGCTATCGCGAGGGTGATTTCTTCGTCGCACATCAGGATGGAAACACCGGCTTGCTGCGCCTTGATACTGAGCGACGGCTGATTTCAACGGTGATATTTCTGAGCCGCGAGTCTCAGACGCCTGAGTCGGATGCATACTGCGGCGGCTCGCTTGTCTTCAGTGATCTTCGCAACAGCTTTCACATGCGTGCGGAGCCCGGCACGCTCGTGGCCTTTCGCTCAGAGACAACGCATGAAGTCACGCCGGTGACGCACGGCGAGCGCTACTCGATCGCGTCGTGGTACAGGTGATCGTTCTTTGATCGGGTCAGTACATCCCTGTACTGACCCGATCCAAGCTACTGATAACAACTCATGCCCAGCATTCAAAGCAAAGTGGTCAACGTGCTGCTGCACCTGCTTCGTATGAAGCGAACGGTCAATCGCCTGCGGCAGAGAGTTGAAAACGGCGACCGTACCTACACCGAGCCTTCACAACGCCTGCACCGCAAGCATCACATCACGAAACGGGAGCTCAACGGCCATCTTGTTTGGACCATTGCGCCGAAACACAATGCTGGCCGGAAGCACATCATCTATTTGCACGGTGGCGCGTACGTGAACAGCTTCGCCTCGCAGCATTGGGGCTTCATGTCGAAGCTGGTCGATGCTTTGAATTGCACCGTCACCGCGCCAAATTATCCGCACGCGCCGGAGTATTACGTACACGACGTGTTTGCGCTGATGCTCCCGCTTTACAACGAGCTCGCCGCGCTCGGCGGCAGTTCAAATGTAACGGTTATGGGTGATTCGTCAGGCGGCGGGATCAGTTTGGCGCTGGCTCAGCGACTTCGCGAAGACGGTCTCGAGCAGCCGGGACGCCTGATTCTTCTGTCGCCGTGGCTTGATGCGACGTTGTCGAATCCGGAGATTCCGGAGTTTGATAAGATCGATCCGTTTCTCGGAGTTGAAGGTTTGAAGTATGGTGGTGAAGTTTACGCGCGTGACGTCGATCCGAAGAGTTATCTTGTGAGCCCGGTGTACGGGAGCCTGAAAGACCTCGCGCCGATTTCCGTATTCATCGGCACGCGCGACGTTTTTTGTCCTGATTGCCGGAAGCTCCGAGACAAGGCTGCGGCTGAAGGCGTGCATATCGATTATCGTGAATACGACGGCATGGTCCACGACTGGATGCTCGGACCACTGCCCGAAGCGAAACAAGCGACAAACGAGATCGTCGAAACTATTCGAGCCACGGATTTTCACGGATAAAAACACGGAGTATAATTCGCCGTTCCACCAACACAGTTGAGGAGGCTTAACCATGGCAACGATCAACTGGGGCAGACTCATCCTGGGCAGCTTGATTGCTGCGATCATCATGTTTGTCACCGACGGGTTTATTCACGAGACCATCGCCAAAGCCGATTGGACGGCGGTTTACAACGGCCTGAGAGCCACCATGCCCGAACCACACGGAACCAACATGGTCTACTTCGCGTTGTTCGAGCTTGGTCGTGGCTTCACGGCGATCATGTTCTATGTGTTGATGCGTGCTTACTTCGCTGCTGGACCAAAGACCGCGGTGCTTGCAGGCATCGTAGGTTGGATTGCATTTTCACTCACTGGCCCGGTGCAGTTTATTCCGCTGGGGTTCTTTTCAAACGCTTTGTGGCTAAAGGTCGGCGCCATTCATCTCATCACGTCGATCGTTGCAACAATTGCAGGCGCCGCATTGTATAAAGATGCAGCTAAGCCGGCGGTCGCGTAACCACAAAGACACAAAAGCACTAATTGTATAATTTGTGCCTTAGTGCCTTGGTGGTTAAAGTTTCCCAGGTAAAGTAAATAGACTATGAAACTCACTCTAATATTCTTGCTGGCCTGCTTAGTCTTTGCGCCAACCTTTTCACAAACTCAGTCGCGCAACGTTAAAGCGCTCGTCGGCGGCACGCTGATCGACGGCTACGGCAGCACGCCGCTTCGCAACAGCGTCATCATTATCGAAGGTGAACGGATCAAAGCCGTGGGCCAGGTCGGCTCGCTCGCGATTCCACCGGGCGCCGAGGTGATTTCTACTGAAGGCATGAGCGTGCTGCCGGGCTTGTGGGACATGCACGTGCACCTGATGATCAACGGTCACAGCGACTACGCCCACTGGGACAAGACGTATCCGCCGCTGATGGAGTCGGTGATCATGCCTGCCTCCGCGCGACAGTTGCTGATGGCGGGAGTGACGAGCGCGCGCGATCTCGGCGGGCCGCTCAAGGCCAGCATCGCCGTGCGCGATCGCATCCGGAAGGGTGAGATACCTGGTCCAACTCTTTACATTTCCGGTCCCTTCATACAACACGAACCTTATCCCGGCACTGATTACGTTCGTTGGGGCGTCAACGGGCCTGAAGATGCGCGCGCGAAAGTGCGCACGCTGGCTGAAGCAGGTGTCGATGTGATCAAGCTGATCGATCAGGATCAGATGACGATGGACGAGGTGCGAGCAGTTGTCGACGAGGCTCACAAGCGCAAGCTTCCCGTCGTCGCTCATTCACATCGTCCTGAAGAGATTCGTCGCGGGCTGGAAGTCGGTGTTGACTGTTTTGAGCACACGGGGCTCGCCACCGCGCCGGAGTATCCGGCGGAGATCATCGCGATGATCCGCGAACGAACGGCGAAGATGAGTCTGGGACCACTGTTCTGGACGCCGACGGTGCAGGGACTTCTCAACTACGAATACGTTCGCGACAATCCCGAGCAGCTTGACGATCCGTCGTGGCAAGTGGGTCTACCTCAATCAATCATCGACGACATCAAAAACTCTTTGAAAAAGCCGGGCCAGCTCGGTTACTACCAGATCACGCCACTGCGCCGCCCCACTCTCGCGCGCAAGATCTCCCAACTCTCCGAATCGGGAGTTGTCCTGCTAATCGGCACCGACAGCGGCATCCCCATGAATTTCCACAGCCAAACCACCTGGCGCGAACTCGACGCCTGGGTCAACGCCTTCGGCATCGACCCCATGACCACCATCCGCGCCGCCACCTACTGGCCCTCGGTCGCAATGAAAGTCTCCGATCAAGTCGGAACCGTGACGGAAGGCAAGTACGCCGACATCATCGCCGTCCGCGGCGACGTGCTGCGGCACATCAATCTGCTACAGGACGTCGACATCGTGATCAAGCACGGGCGAAGATGGAAGTGAAGCTCCTATGATGTTCGCGAATGGAGTGGCTCTCGTATTCTGGTCCCTGGAATGATAAAAACTCACAATGAGTCTATCTGTCGACAGAGAAAAGATGCTTTCGGAAATGACACGCGCTGAGAAGGCTGAGCTGCTCCAATGGATTGTGCGAGATCTCGGCGATGACTTTCCCGGCATCGAGAGCAGGCCTGACGTCATGGGTGGCGTGCCTTGCATTACCCGCACCAGGATACCTGTGTGGCTTCTCGAACAGGCACGGCGCCTGGGAGTTGCGAGGGCAATTGATTCGTATCAATTATAGCCACAGACAAACACGGATTTTTATTTGAGATCCGTATATGAAATCCGTGTTTATCTGTGGCTTAAACTAGATGCGGCGGCAAAGACCGTTGAGTTGTGCGCCTTCTTCGACGACTAACGCGGGAGCCGCTACCTGTCCTTTGACGTTTGCGGTGCGGCCGAGCACGAGCTCTTTGCTGGCGAGGATGTCGCCTTCGACAGTGCCATTGATCTTGGCAACAGCCACCTTGATGACAGCTTTTGTCACTTCCGCTCCCGTGCTGACGATCAGCGTCCCGTTCGGTGAGGTGACATTCCCCGAGAAGTGACCGTCGATTCGCAGCATCGATTTGAACTGCACTTCGCCAGTGAAATTCACCACGTCGCCCACAAAACCAAGCCAATTATCTTTCACTGGCTACACCTCTCCTATCGTTTCCGCTGTTAAGATTTGGTAGGGTGCTCTGCGGACAAGTAAACGCCGCCGGGGTGCCGCTGCCGCTGCTGAAGAAAGAAGAAAACTTGTCTGAACAACACTATAACATTTGCCTCTTGGTGAGGAATGTTACGATTCAATTGCCGTTCCGAGACGTGCAGATTAAGAAACTGTTTCATGATCTCCTATCGTTTTCTTTTCGCCGCCGACTTCATTCCACTCTACGAATGTTTTCTCGAAGCATTTTCCGACTACCAGGTTGACATGCAGATGTCGCGCGAGCAGTTTGAACAACGCATCACGCGCGATGGAGTGCGACTCGAATTCAGCGCCGGCGCGTTTGATAACGGAAAGCTGATCGGGTTCTACATGATTGGAGCCGGGTTGTGGCAGGGAAAACAGACGGCTTACGACGCGGGCACGGGCGTTATTCCGGAGTACAGGGGCAGGAGCATTGCGAAAGAATTGTTTCTGTTTATGGGGCCGCGATTGTCTGAGGTCGGGGTCGCGCAGTATCTGCTGGAGGTTTTGAGCGAGAATGAGCAGGCGGTGGCGTTGTACCGAAAGTTGGGGTTTGTGGAGACGAGAGTTCTGGCAGTTCTTCG
>Ga0207676_10002006_pt1 | contig 14828 bp, 5 predicted proteins | sample KBSSwiS72_FD_184307 | JGI IMG/M metagenome (GOLD analysis project Ga0207676, IMG submission 184307) | Switchgrass rhizosphere microbial communities from Kellogg Biological Station, Michigan, USA - KBS Switchgrass S7-2 (SPAdes) (version 2) | ecosystem: Host-associated > Plants > Roots >... | reverse complement strand
GCGGAGGTTGACTTCGGGATGATCTTCATCGTGTAGACGTAACCATCGACGACCGGCGTCGTCCCGTCAAAACGAGTGTCAAGCAGATTCTCTTTACGCATCTCCTCAAAGGTGCCAAACGAGCTGCGTTGGTGCGCGTTGAAATAGAGCATCTGCTGCTCCGCAATCGAGCGCAGGGTCTTAACCGCCGCCGCCTCGTTTGCCGCTTTAATAGCTGAGCGATAGCCCGCGATTCCGACTCCGATCAGTATGCCAATAATGGCGATAACGATCATCAACTCGATCAGCGAAAAGCCGCGCTGGTCTTTTTTCGTATCTTTAAGGGGTTTCATAAGCTCTCCTCGGGCGATTACACGTAGCCGCTGTTCTTCCGTTCCGATTTCTGCTGCGCTTGCCCATCCTCCAGACGGACCTTAGTCTACTACAGGAGTGCGCGAAGGTCACATTGCCCCAGCGGCCAACTTTTCCGTGCCTCGGGTGCTCTTAGCATGTAGAATGCAGGCCAGTTAATGCGGAACCTCGAAACCATTAGCAGCGGTCAGATAACCAGCGCCAACGCGGTCGAACAGATTGAACGGCTCCAGAGCGCTGTCGAGACCGTAATCAAAGGGAAGCCGGAAGCGATTCGCCTGGCGATTGTCACCCTGATCGCCGGCGGGCATCTGCTGGTGGAAGACGTTCCGGGGGTGGGTAAAACAACTCTGGCTCACGCCCTCGCGCGCGCCCTCGATTGCAATTTTCAGCGGATTCAGTTCACTTCCGACCTGCTGCCGTCCGACGTCATCGGGCTTTCCGTTTACAACCAGCACAGCGGCATTTTTGAATGGAAACCGGGGCCGGTTTTCGCCAACGTCGTACTCGCTGACGAGATCAACCGCACCACGCCGAAGACGCAGTCGGCGCTGCTCGAAGCGATGGCTGAGCGGCACGTTACGGTGGAAGGAATGACGCACAATCTGCCCGCTCCGTTCATCGTGCTGGCGACGCAGAATCCCATCGAACATCACGGTACGTACCCGCTGCCGGAGTCACAACTCGATCGTTTCATGTTGCGCTTGCGCATCGGCTATCCCGCGCCTGCCGACGAGCAGCGAATCCTGCGCGACCGCGAGTATGCGGATCCGCTCGACGATCTCGAGCCTGTGATGAGCGCGCCGGAAGTCGTCGAGTTGCAGCAGGCTGTTGCGACTGTCTCGGTTGACGATGCCCTCGTTCAATACCTGATGCGCATTGTCGCGGCGACGCGTGATTCGGAGATGCTCGATCTCGGAGTGAGCCCGAGAGGAACGCTGTCGCTGTTCCGCGCCGCACAGGCACTCGCGCTCGGCGAGGATCGAAACTATTGCATTCCAGACGACATCAAGCGGCTGGTGGTGCCTGTCTTTGCGCATCGCATCGTGGTGAGCTCGCGATTCTCGTCGTCGCTCCGCCGCAGTGAAGAAGCAGAAGCCGTCCTGAACGAGATTCTGAAAACCGTCAGTGTTCCGCTGTGAAGCCAGAGCCAAAGTCTGATCGCGCCGCTTCGATACCTCAAAAAACATCTATGCTGCGCATTGTGCTGGGGACGTTACTCGTTCTCGCCGGGCTCACCTCTGCGGTCGTCACCGTTCTTGCGCGTCAGCAAAACCAGAATGGACTGGCCGGCGCTGCTGCAATTCTGTCGCTGTTCATCGCGTTGCTGTTGACGATCTTTATTGTTCCGCCACTGGCGCGTTCTGCGAGAGTCGAAGTTGCGAACCTGGATTTTCCTATAGAGCCGACGAGTGGTGGTGGCGTGTTTTTAGTGATCATTATCGTGGTCGGATTTGCCGCGTGGAACACGGGAAATAATCTGCTGTTTCTCGTCTTTTCACTGCTTTGTTCGACGCTGTTTGTAGGTTGGGTGGCAGCGCGCACGTCGCTGCGCGACCTGACGGTTTCGGCGCGCTTTCCGGATCACATCTTTGCGGCGGAAGCGGCGCCGGTGATCGTGACGTTGCGCAACAACAAGCGTGTGTTGCCGTCGTTTTCGATCTTGGTGGAGGCGCGTGGTCCTGGTAATGAGAGTGATGAGAATCCGAAACGGCGGCGCCGGCACCTCAAACGATTGCTCGCTTACTTTAGTTACGTGCCGCATCATGCGGCGGCGGAGCAAAGGGTCGAGCAGCTTTTCCCGAAGCGTGGGCATGTGCTGATCGATGGGTTTGAGTTGTCGACACGTTTCCCGTTTGGGTTCTTTCGGCGGCGCCGGCGTTTGCGAGCGCGTAATGTTGACATCATTGTTTATCCGAAGCCGGAGGTGATCAGCGACGAGTTGCACTTGCTGCCGATGTACGCCGGGCGCATGCCTGCGATGCGACGCGGAGCGGGACATGATCTGTTTTCGATGCGTGATTATCAACCGCAGGACGATTTGAGGCATATCGATTGGAAGGCGACGGCGCGGTCGCGGCGACTGACGGTGCGAGAGTTTACTTCCGAAGATGAGAGACGCATCACGATCGTGCTCGATACTCGTTTGCCGCGTAATGCGACGGGTGATCTGTCGGATCGGTTCGAACGTGGTGTGGTCCAGGCGGCGTCGTTGATCAAGCACTTTATAGATGAGCGAGCGGAAGTGAGGCTGGCGTTGGGTGATGACGTTGGACCGTTTGGCTCGGGGACGGATCAGCTTTATCGCTGTCTGCGGCGGCTCGCGCTGGTGACTCCCGTAGATCGTGATGGCGTTGAGATTAAAGAGACGCATAACGTGGTGGAGCACGACTACGCGATCCTGTTGACTGCCGCGGCGCCCGGGTCGATACCTGCGAACATCTGGCGCACGAGCCACGTGATCTACTTATAAATCCAAGGAAGAAATTCTCGCGCGAAGGCGCAAAGGCGCAAAGGAAAGTGCCAGGAAAATCTTTGCGTCTTCCTTTGTGCCTTTGCGCCTTTGCGGGAGATAGTTTCTGTTAAAGCGGAATGTGACAGAATCTTCAAAAAACGCATATTCATCGTCGACGATCTATCTGATCGGTCTTTGCTTCGTTTTGTCAGGCGCGACGGGGTTGATCTATGAGGTGTTGTGGGCGCGGATGTTGGGGCTGGTTTTTGGCGCCACGACGCTGGCGGTAAGCACTGTGCTCGCTGCGTTCATGGGTGGGCTGGCGTTAGGGAGCGCACTCGCGGGGAAACTTGCGCCGCGGATTAGAAAACCGCTCAGTAACTACGGCTGGATGGAGATTGGGATTGCAATCTATGCGTTGCTCGTGCCGTTTTTGTTTCGCTGGATCGATCATGTCTATGCATTGATTTGGCAGCAGCTTCAACCGGGATACTTTGCGTTTAGCTTGTGGCGGTTCTTGTTGTCGGGGCTGGTGTTGCTCGTCCCGACCACTCTGATGGGAGCGACGCTGCCGGTTCTTTCGGCCGCATTAGTCCGTTCCTCAGAAAGAGATTCAAACTCGGTTACGAGGCTTTACGCATGCAATCTCGCCGGCGCGATCCTGGGAACTCTCGCCGCGGGGTTTGTGTTGCTGCCTGTCCTTGGCGTTCGCACTACGATTGCAGTTGCTGCGGCGATCAATGTTGTCGTTGGCGTGATCGCGATCGTTTTGCAGCGCCGGACGACAGCGGCTTCCGTGAGCGAGTCCTCTGTCGAAGTCGAAGATCCGAGCGCGGCGGTTGATAGCGGTGCGTTCTGGGCTTTTGCAGCGTTAGCTTCAGGTTTTGTCACGATCAGCACACAGGTTTCCTGGACGCGCATCCTCACGATGATCATCGGCTCGAGCACTTACGCTTTCAGCATCGTAGTCGCGTTGTTTCTGATTGGACTTGCAGGTGGCGCATGGTTCGTGGCGCGAAAAGATCGTTCTCACAACTTGCGCCCGACTATCTTGATAGTGGAAGTGATTACCGCAATCTGCTTGCTGCTCAGTCTGTTTGTGCTGAACAAGATTCCTGCACTGCTCATCAATCTCGGACTGCGCTTCCAGACCTCTTCATGGTCCGGTTTGCTATCACTGCAAATACTTTCTGCCACGCTGCTGATCCTTGTGCCCGCGTTGTTGATGGGTATGGTGATGCCGCTAGTGCTTGTTTGGGCTAGCCGCGAGCAAACGAGAGCAGTGGCGCGGGTGGGACGCAGTTACGCCATCAACACCATCGGCGCGATCGCCGGAGCATTTATTACCGGTTTCATCCTGATCCCCAAGACCAGCACGCGGTTCACACTGTTGCTGGCGGCGACACTTTGTCTGATAGTGGCGGGCGTTGCTTATCGACCGGCTGAAACAACGCGCGACCCGGCGTTGAAACGAAGCCTCGCGATCGGTTCAACGCCGATTCTCGCGATTGTGCTTTTTATCATCGCGCCGCCCATGAACCTCGCGGATCTCTCGATCGGCGCTTACGACAGCCTCGTGCGAGTGCTGGCCCAAACGCGTGAGGGAACTAATAATCAAAGCGAGCAGTCACAAGGCACTCACGAATTGTTGATGTACCAGGAAGGCCCGACCGCGACCGTCTCTGTTCGTCGCGATCAGAACACTGTTTCGATGGCTATCAACGGGCGCACAAACGCGTCGGACAGTATTTACGACATGCCGACGCAGGTCATGTTGGGCCAACTCCCGCTGCTCGTAGCGCCGAAGATCGATACGGGCCTCATCATCGGTTATGCGACGGGCATCACCGTTGGCGCGATGTTGCAATCGCCGGTTCAGTCAGTAACGTGTGTCGAGCTCGAACCGGGGACAATCGCCGGCTCGAGCTTTTTCAATCACATCAACAATCGACCACTCGACGATCCGCGCACGAATCTGATCATCGACGATGCGCGAACGTTTCTACGTGTAACACCAAACCGCTACGACATGATCGTGAGTGAGCCGAGCCATCCGTGGGTGCCCGGTGTCGCAAACCTGTTTACGCAGGAGTTTTTCGAGCTCGGGCTGGCGCGTTTGAACGACGACGGAATATGGGTGCAGTGGGTGCAGATCTATCAGTTGTCGACGGAGAGTTTGCGATCGGTGCTGGCGACGTATCACAAAGTCTTTCCGCACGTGCTGGTGTTTCGTGTTGGTGGCTTGAATAAAGGTAAGGACCTGCTATTGATCGGAAGCAACCGGCCGCTGAATCTCGATCACCTCAGCGAGCGACTCGCAGATCAACGCATGAGCGCAGAACTGGCGCGAGTTGATTTAAAAACGGAGGCTGACATTCGCGGTTGGTTTGTCTGTGATGAGACTAAGCTCGCTCCCGCCGTCGCTGGCGCGAAAATCAATACCGACGACAACATGCACATCGAGATGACCGTGCCCCGTGAAGCTTTTCAGCCGTTGATGCAGAGCAACGCGGACTGGGTGCAGACCCTCGCGCGCTGAATGTAAGAAGTTTGGCCTCTGCGCCACTCTGGTTCAACAGCTTCCCTCCTCACAATATTTTCTCACCGCAGCCTAAACCTTTCCGCGCTGATTCCGACTTATGCAATGTCGAACAGAATTTGAGGCTAGAACCTCATCACGTTGAGGAAGAAACGCTCATAACTAAAGGAGAACCATGTCGAACTTCAGATTGAATCTACCCGTCGATATCCCGTGGACTTTTATCAGGTGCAGTCACGACATGATGGACGACACCTGGTGCAATAAGAAGTCACCCAGCCCTTTCAGGTCTTCACTCGCTCTTTACGCTTATGAACCAAAAGCTGAAGAGTTGCCGGCAGAATTATGCGGCAATCGCATCACCTATCTGAAAGTGAGTTGCTCGATAACCGGCTACCAACCGGAAGAATCCGAGAAAGAGCAGATTGTTAGACTGTTGGAAACTGCGGAAGTTGATTACTCGAAGATAGAGCAAATTGTAGGCGAGTACTTCGGCTGTTATGGCGTTCTGCTGAATGTTTCTGTTCATCCCTATGATAAGGAGCTCAAAGACGACTTCCGCAAATATCCTCGCATAATCGACTTTGAACCAAAAATCCGTGATTTCTATCAAGCTGCCTCAGAAACCGGCGAAGTGCTGACGGCGTCAATTGGCAGAGTGAGCACGAGCAAATCGTTCACGGCTACTGATTCGACGCAGAGTTCCTGGCAGGTTGGGGCAAAAGCGACAGTGCCTGCTGAACTGATGATGGCCACCACCGGCGTTCCGGTGGGCCTCGAAGCAAACGGTACAACGGGTCAGGTTAGAACTGAAACTGATCAGGAAAACTGGACCACTGCGACTGATGCATCGCGTGAGCGCAGAGAGGGGCAATCGACAACCACACAACTAAGCCAGATGTATAACCTGCTGACGGGATATCACACTGGTACCAATCGGGCGGCGTTTGTAATGCTTCCAAGACCTCACATACTGCAGCCCACCGATCGTCGCACTTTTGTTCAGGGCTTGCGGGTAATTGAAGGGATCCAGGACTTTTTTCTCGTGGTAGTTCGTCCTCCGGGCGAAGATAGGATGAAGGTTGATGTGCATCTTCAAACGGGCCATTTCCCTGAGGACATAGAAGTTGAAGAGACAGTGCCGCCTGAAGAACAATTTGGATATAAGTCCATGGATGTCGCTAGCTTTTCAGAGAAGTGCCTCGGTCTTGGCGTCCTCGAAGGTGTCGGTGGAGCAATAGCGGACGCATTTGGTGGACCGCCTCCTTCTGTGCCAACCGATGTTACCGGCGGTCTGGTGACGTTCGATGGGTTTGAGGCCGATGGCTGGGAGTTCGACCCAAACCAAGGCGATAGCGGACACAAATCCATAAAGGAGATAAAACGAGATGATGACACATTATCTGACTACGACGGAATCAGCTTTGAAAAACACACCTATAAGGTGGTATCTCCCGACCAGGTACTTATCGAAATATCTGTGAAAAACAAGAACATGGCTCCATGGGATGCAGCATACAAGGCAAAATTCAGTAGAAAATACAAAGTCTATTTGCGAAGGCCCACCAATGTAGAGGTTAACAAAGCGGCAGACATTGCCGGCCTCTTAATCACGCAGCGAGCGTTGTGCGCTGAAATCCAATTTGGCGATTGCATTGGTAATGTCTTCTCAGGTGAGGCGGCGGCTGCCGCGGCGGCTGCCGCTGACGCCGCAGGGGGTTGGCTTGCGAACGAATCTCCATTTCGCGATCTTGGCGATATTCCTTACTACAGTGAGCCGACTATTTCAGGTTCAGGTAGTTCAGGCTCCGGCAGTCCTGGTTCAGGTAATTCAGGTTCCGGTAGCTGGGGTCCGCCTGTTGGGAAGGATGGGAGTCCGGGATTGCTGGCAAGAACCAGGCGATCCAATCCACGCGCTGATTTTGCTTTCAAGAAAGCAATCTTACGAAAGATTCAGCAAGTTTTGGTGACGTCCGCGAGCTCACCATTCCGGTACAAGCCCGGCGAGGTTGGCTTTCTCCAAACGAAGCACTTCCAAAGAAGACTCCTTAAAGTGTTACCGGACAAAGTTCTTGACAAGAATGTTCGGGAGCTTGAGTTCGTTGACGCGCGAATAAAAGAGAAGATCAACTTATCACTGCGCGAACTCCTCTCAACTGACGATTCGCAGTCCGCAGCGAAGGCGCAGATTTCTTCCAAAGAACTCAAAGAGCTCAAGGCCGTGCTTTTTCGAGAAGAGCGAAAGCAGGAGTAATTAGCTCCCACAGCCTTGCCTCAAAAGTCCGAAATGGGTAATTGAACCCCTACAGTTGCAACCCTGAAAGATCTGACTTTTGAGGCAAAGCCACTCACCACGTATTGAAAGCGAACTATGGAAACCTTCGATTTCTCAAATGTTGAATGGTACTACGAGAACGCCGGCGAAACCGCGCTTCAACTGAGCGACGGATCGACAATCGCGCCAGGCGAACACAGGGAATTTCGAATTTCAGCGCCCGATAGCGCTACTGGCGCAGAGCAGTTCCTCGATTCTTACAATGCGTTCGTGGCTCTATTTCCCCCGGGTCAGGTCGGCCAGACACCTGAGATGCAGGAGGCTCTGAGGCAAGCCTACAAACAAGCGCCAGCTTATCGCGACGGACACAAGAAGCTGCTGGTTAATGTCGATCCCGCAGGCACCTTAGACTCCTCAGCCAACGATGGGCCGTTAGACCACCCGGAGGAGCCGCGCGATCTGATCGAGCGCAATCTACCTTTGCCAAATACTGATGTCGAAGCAGGCAGCGTTCCTGAGAGGGTTGCGGACGAACTTCCGCCGCAAGCCCCACCGGCCGGCGAAGAGGAGGTGAGATCTGCCGATGAAGAAAAACAGAAAACAGCCGGGGCTGACCCGGTCGATCTTTTTACCGGAGAGTTCTTTCTCGAAAAAGTCGATTTCGAATTGCCATCAGTTGGCTTTCCGTTTGTGTTCGTGCGCACCTACAAGAGCGGGCGTTCTTTTTTCGGTCCCTTCGGCTACAACTGGGACCACAACTACAACGTCTATCTCCGCGAGCTGAACAACGGCAAGATTGCACTAAATACCGGAGGACTTCAGGCGGATCTTTATTCCGATTCCGGTGACAGCAGTTTATACAACGCGCCGCGTGGTGTATTTGCAAAACTTGAAAGACAGCCCACCGGTTCGCAATCCGAATTCATCCGCACTTCGAAGGATGGGACTATGCAGATCTTTGCAAGGCCCACGAACTGGTCTCATCCCGAGCGCATACCTCTGGTAAAGATCGAAGATACAAATGGAAATGCGCAGCACCTCATTTACGATGATCAGAACCGGCTTGCTGCCGTGATCGATACCGTGGGCCGAAGAATCGATCTCATCTATGGTTCATGTAACCTGCTGGAGGCACTTCGTCCTGAATTTCTACAAACGGCTGGAAGCGCACCGGTCGAAATCAAGTACCTTCACGCTAATAATATCGAGCATCTTTCCGCCGTGACGTCTCTCCCGACCGCGGACTTTCCAGACGGGTTGATGACAACCTACGAGTACGACGAACAACAAGCCATTGGCGAACAGCGAAGCAACATCACGCGCGTAATCGATGCCAGGGGCCAGGTAATCGTCGAAAACTTTTACGGTACAGATAGTAGGGCTCTCAGTTTTAATCGCGTAGTGAAGCAGTATTTCATGGGCGGAGAATATCTTTTTAACTATTCGAGCATCCGCTTCATTCCACCGGTCGATGAACATATCAACGATGCCTGCCTACAGGTTGAGTTGTATGAACCCGAGCGGCCGCTCAAGCTCTACACCTTCAATTTTCGGGGAAACCTGCTTGATGAGAGATTTCGTTTGTGTGCTGATGGCTCGTATCGTGTTTGGGCCCAGTCATACCGCTACAATAAACACGGGTGCTTGACTGAGTTTTATCATGCCAATGGCATGGCCGAAGTCTTCACCTGGGATGAAGACAATTCCGAACCTCTCGCCCGTGGGAATCTTCTGAAAATAGAATTGAAATCCCAGCCAAACAGGCTTCTCACCAGGAAAATTCAGGAGTTCACTTATGAGCCTTTATTTCAGAAAGTGAAGACCATAACCGGCGAAGCGGGAGCAACGACCACACTGGTCTACGATTATAATGAGGACCCGCTGATCCAGAAGGGAAATCTCATCCGGATTGTTTATCCAAACACGACACTTCCGGGTGGTTCACTACAGACGCACTGCGAAGCCGCCTTTCGCTACGATTTATACGGACAAGTTGTCGAACAGATCTCTCCGGAAGGGAGAAAAACCGCGTTCGAATACTATCTGCTCGGAGATGGCGCCGGATTAGTAAAGAATAGATCTCAACTGCACGATACTACGTTAGTTGTTGAAAGTTTTGAGTACGATACTCTCGGAAACATCTCGAAGCATGTCGACGGGCGCGGAAACGACACTCGATTCCAGCACAATTTGCTGGGTCAGTTGATCGAAATCCAAAGTGCGGCGGTCAACACAACTCGTGCAACGTTCAAATTCGAATATAACGCAGACCGCGAGGTTGCGAAGGAATATGTTCCGCGCGGCTCCTACAACGATTCAGTGATACAGGGCGAATGGATCGTTCACACGTATGACTATGACCCCATCTCGAACCTCATCAAGGAAACTCGAAACAGCAATACTACAGCACCTCAGATTACGAAGGTTACTCGAGACGTCCATGGGCGAATCAAGACGCTAACCAACGCATTGGACCAGGAAACGACGTTTAAATACGACGAGCGGAACCTGCTGCTCAGCAAAATACACTTTGCAAAGAGCTCGTTTCCACTCGAAACGCAATATACGTATGACCGCGTCGCGAATTTAGTAACCATTCGCCACCCGGATGGAAACGAAGAACACTTTGACTACAACGAGAATTTTACGAGACTGAAGACACAGACCGATCATCTCGGAATTCGCACAGAGTACGTCTACGGACCGCGCGATCAGATTTCAAAAACTCTTCTTGGGGATCAGAGCGGCAACGTCCTGCAAACTATTCAATTTGGTTACGACGAGAAGGGACGAGTCACAAGTTATGATCTGAACGGACTAAAACAAACATTTTCTTACGACAAGGATAACCTGCTCAGGTTAGCGATCAATCACCTCGGTGCCGGTGTCAAATACTTATATGACAAGCTGGGCAGAACTGCGTCGGTTGAAGATCCGCTCGGCACTGTTGTCAGACCTGCGTTTGATGCAAACGGCAACCAGCAAGGAGGGTTAATTGAATTTGCGTCCGGACAGGCTGGCCCAACACTGAGTTTTCAGCGACGGCTTGATTTTGACGAAAGAAACCGGCCGGCTACTTTTACCGATAACTTTGGCAACGTCGTAAGGCAAATCTTCGACGATCGGGATCTCAGAACAGAAGTAATTGACTCGCAAGGAAACCGTGTCAAAGTCGAGTATGACGTCAACGGCCTTCCGATAAGAACAGCTCTCGTCGTAAATGGAATCGAAACCACTATTAATCGTTGGCACCGCGATCTCATTGGCAGGCTCACGAAATTTGAAGATGCCGAAGGGAACGCCACGGCTTACGAGCTGGACAGTCGAGACAATTTGATCCGAACTACTTTCCCGGATGGTTCCGCGATCGAGAAGGAATACGATCCGTTCGGTTTCCTGATATCTGAGAAAGACGCAAACGGATCTATGGTCAGTTTTTTTTACAATTCAACCAGGCAATTAACGAATCTGGATGTCGTGCCTGGTCCAGGTGTGTCCGCGACTGCTGGTATTCAATATTCCTATGACAACTTCGGCCGAGTGACCAGGCTGAGGAATGGCGTTGATGTGATCACAAGGACCTTTGACTTTTTGAATCGCATCACCGAAGAAAAGCAAAACGATTTTGCGTTTCAACGTGAATATGACGATGCGGGAAACACTCTTAAGCTCATTTACCCTGATGGCCGGGAAGACGTAGTTCTTCTTGACGATGTTGGCCGGGTCAAAGAAATCCTCTTCACGAGTAAAGGGACGAGCAATTTGCTTGTCCGCGATTTCGCGGAGGACACAAAACTCGTCGAGTATGTGTATGAGGGAATCTTCTTGACCTCGAAAAAGCTGGGAAACGGGACCATCACAAATTATCGCTATGACAAGGATGGGAAACTCGCAGGTTATGATTTAAGAGATGCAGTTGGGAAGCTCATTGACAGGGAAGACTACCTTTATGATGGTGAAAAGCGTAAGTGTCTTAGCATCCGCAGGGCTCAGATCAACCTTGCAAGAGTGTATCGGTATGACGCCTTGAGCCGGCTGATCGGTACTGTTACGGATACCAGTGACCTCGATATTCCTGCGGACCTTCACGATCAGGCTGCGATTGATGCTTTCGTTAACGCAATCACTTTGAATGTTGCCCCGAGAGCGGAGCGTTATGATCTCACCGCTAACGACAAACGCGTCTCCTGGGAAAAAGACGATGTCACGTTTACAACAACCTACAATAATCTTCTCGCATTGACGCGGATTGAGGCTTCCGATGGCTCAAGCAGCGACTTCAAGTACGACAATAATGGTAACCGGATTGAAGATGGAGATTACACATATCAGTACGACGCCTTCGACAATCTTATCAAGATAACCAATAAGACAGACGGACAGGCATTGTTGGAGCTTTCTTACGATGCTACGGGAAGGATCGTGGAGCGCCGAGAGAATAGCGTCACTACCCGCTTTCTATTTGACGCCACGAGAGTAATCGAGGAGCGAAGCGGGAATTCGATTATCCAATATGTATTCGGTGTTGGCCTGGATGAAGAGCTCCTGGTAAGAAATGAGGCGCAGGCAAACTGCTTCTGCCACTTTAACGATACGAGTAGTCTTCAAGTTGTCACGGACAAGGATGGCAATATAATTCAGTTTTTGGAGTACAGTCCGTTTGGCGAAGCAAGAGTCTTTGATTCGGTTGGTAACACACTTGCAAATAATGAGGGCCTGGTTACACCTCATTTCGGTGGACGCCCGCTGTTTAGGACACCGGATCTCTATGACTTTCGCAAAAGAGTTTATGATCCTCGCGTTGGGAGTTTTCTGCAGCGTGATACTTTGCTAAGTGCGCACAGCGCGAATCCCTATTCATATTGCAAGCACAACCCAATCAACATCACGGATCCTGACGGACGGCATCCCGCGATCATCGTAGGCGTTGTTGCGGCGGCTGCGGGAGGTGCAGCGTTTGGTGGAATACTCAACTCCTTGAGACAAGGTGTACAGGTAGCGACGGGATACACTGACGAATATGGAAACGTTAAGGAGGAATTCGACTGGGAGGAATTTGATCTGAGTGTTCGGATGGGCGGCGTCCTGGCTCCGGTCATGATACTTGTGCCCGAGGTTGCGTTGGGCCTTATTGCGATGGGAATTACTAGCGGCGCCGGCGAAATCTACAATGGGAATTTTGTCACTGGTGCCTTTGACATTTTGACATCTGTCATTCCCATCGGCTCCAAATCGTTTAAGGGTTCGTTGTTCAAAGGCGGTTTTGGTAGCCGAGTCAGTAGACTTGAGCTGCCATTCGGGACAATTGATGGCGTGGAAAATAGACCACCGGGTGTTGGCATTTGGAAAACCACGTTTGAAGGGAATCCCGCATACGCGAAGTCCGTTACCACAAAACTCCCAATTCTCAGGTCATGGGCCGAATACTCAATACTGAAACAACAAAGGGCACTGGAAAAACTGGAGGCCGCTCGAGTTCCGTCGGCAAAAATTCTAAAACCTTATACACGCGGTGGAGAGTTAATAACCGAGGATGCGGGGATGCTGGCTACTGAAGCCGTAAAAATCAACCCCTCACTAAAAGGTGATCTGGTCAGCCTTCAAAAAAGAGGCATAGACGTCGTCGCCCCGAAACTTGGGAGGATTCCGGTGTTAGGTCGACTCTTCCACGATGTGAAGTCAAGAAATATTGCATACAACGAAACGGAAGGTTTTAAGATTTTCGATCCAGCCGTCGATGAGCCTAGCCTGGCCGTGGGGATGATTGGGGGAACGGCAATCGCCGGAACCCTTAAGAAGGCAATGTCGTCATTCGGGAAGTCCGCCAAAAATCAGATGAATTCTCCATCTCAAAAGAACTGAAAACTCCGATTCGCGGCGGATTCGCCACTGCGGATGCAGTCTGGGATTCCAGCGCCGCGATAGGAATTGCCGGCGAGTGTGAGGCCGGGAAGTTTGCTCACCAACTTTTCTATTTCGTTCACTCGATCGAGATGGCCCACTTCGTACTGCGGCATCGAGCGCTCCCATTTTGCGGTTTCAACGAATAACGGCGCTTCGTTGATGCCCAACAACTCACGCAGATCTTCTTCAACGCGAGCCGCCAGCTCCGATTCATCCAACGCGAAGATCTCGGGCTGCAACGCGCCGCCCGCAAACGCTCGCAGCAGCACGTGGCCGTCCGGTGCGCGTCCGGAGAACTTCACGCTGCTGAACGTGCAGGCAATCAGGGATCTCTTTTCGATGAAGGGAACGACGAAGCCGAATCCGTTCAGTGGATGTGCGATCGCCGCCCGCCGGTAAGCGAAGTTGATAGTGGCGGTGGAAGCGTATTTGATCTCTCGCAGTTTGTCTGCAATCTCTCCAGTTAAAAGTGAAGCTGCGATATAAGCCGGAACAGCCAAGCACACAGCGTCTGCTTCAAACACTTCGTCTTTATCCGTGTTAATCGTCCATGCTTGATCACGGGTTATTTTTTGCGCCCGCGTCTTCATGCGAAAATCCGCATTAATCTGTGTTAACGCGTCGACCAACACCTGCACGCCACGATCGAACGACAAAAACAAACTATAACGCGCGCCGCTGGTCCCACTCTTTTGTGCACGACCCTGCCGCAGCATCGCGAGTATCAGACTGCGATGCTTTCGCTCCATCTCCAGAAAGCGTGGCAGCGTTGCGCGCAGGCTAAGCGTTTCCGGATCGGCGGTATAGATCCCACCGATCATCGGTTGGGCCATGCGATTGAGCGCCTCGACGCCCAGTCGTCGTCTCACAAAACTCGCCAGACTTTCATCCGTCGTGCCGTTTGTATTCTTGCGCGGCAAAAACAGATCAGCGGCCATGCGCGCTTTGCCCGTCAAACTGAAAATATCGCTCGTAATAAACGGCCACATGCGCGACGGCGCCAGCAACTGAAACCCCTCCGGCACCGGTCGCAGCCGGCCGTTCCGTACAATGAAACTCCGGCGATACTCTTCGTTGGTTTCGATCAGTCGTGACTCGAGTCCCAATCGTTTCGCAAGTGCTACCGCCTGTGGCTTTTCGGAAATGAAGGAATCCGGCCCGCGTTCGATGAGGAAACCATCGCGAAACTCGGTTTGAATCGTCCCGCCGAGCCTGTTTGAAGCTTCGAGAATCGTTACTTGTGCCGCTGGATTGAGCTCAAGGACGCGATGCGCTGCTGCGAGACCGGAAATGCCGCCGCCAAT
>Ga0207676_10001991_pt1 | contig 14870 bp, 14 predicted proteins | sample KBSSwiS72_FD_184307 | JGI IMG/M metagenome (GOLD analysis project Ga0207676, IMG submission 184307) | Switchgrass rhizosphere microbial communities from Kellogg Biological Station, Michigan, USA - KBS Switchgrass S7-2 (SPAdes) (version 2) | ecosystem: Host-associated > Plants > Roots >... | reverse complement strand
GTCGCCTCGTCGCGGCCCAACGGGAAGTTCTACGGTATGCCGTCGTTCCCGTTCTTCATCTTCGGCGCCATCGCGGCGCTGGCGGTAATCGGCGATTGGCGGGCGATGCGACGGGGCGGCCTTACGTCGGTGCGTGGCGCGTCGCGCATCGCTCGACATCTCTGGCGCATGAGCACGGCACTGCTCATCGCGGCGTTCTCGTTCTTCCTCGGACAGGCGAAAGTGATTCCGAAGCCGATCCGCATTTACCCGCTGCTCATGGTCCCACCGCTGATCGTGCTCGCCGTGATGCTTTACTGGCTCTGGCGCGTGAGAGCGCGACGAGCGCTGCGGGGGCTGGTCATCGTCCAGGTGCGCGAGGCGACGTAACGGTTCGTCCCTCGAAGGTGCCGCTGCCGGCCGGTCGGTGCATATTTGCGACCCGACATCGACCTGGTTTTCGGAGGAGCCGTGAGCGAGCGCATGCTGTTCACCAAGTTTTGGAGCGACGAGTCCAAAACGACGCACAAGGTGCTGAGCAGAATCCCGGAAGGATCCGACTATCGCCCCGACCCGCGGTCGCGGACCGCCCGGGAGATTGCCTGGCAGATCGTCTGTGAAGAGAAGATGCTCATCGATGCGATCGAGACCGGCAAAGCAAGCTGGGAGCCGTCGCCGACGCCGGACACGATGAAAGAGGTGGTGGATGCCTACGCGACCCAGAGCGCGTCGCACGCCGATCGCTGGGCGGCGCTGCCGGATGAGAAGTGGGACGGCGACATGGAGTTCTTTGGCCACTCGAGGTCGGCGTCGTCGATGGCCTGGGGATTCCTGTTCGACATCATCCATCACCGCGGCCAGATCACGACCTATCTGCGCCCGATGGGATCGACGGTCCCGCAGGTCTACGGCCCAACCGCCGACGAGCCGTAACCGCTAACCTTTCGAGATGTCTCGCGGGTCAAAGGGGTGTATCGCGGCGTGGTGCTCGAACGCGGCGTCGAGCGACGCGCGGCGTTGCCTCCACGAGAGGCGCATCTCGGTCTCCGTCGGGATGTGCATGTAGCCCGGTGAGACGAGTGGTTTGGCGCGTTCGACGTCGATCAACACGACGCTCGCCACCGGATAGTTCGCTTTCTCCTCGGCGAAGACGCGTTGCATGGCTTCGGCGAACACCTCGTCATCCGTGTGGAGCGAAGCGCGTCCAAAGAAGCGGTATCCCCGCCGGGATCTTTCCTCGACGACGTTGACCTCGATGTACGGCGTGTGCGTCAGGTTCGCGCGCGTTCCCGGCGACGCGATGTCGAGAAAGAAGAGACGATTGTCGTCCCAGACGCGGATCGTTCCCTTCGGCGAAAGATTCGGCCGTCCGTCCGGCGTCACTGTGGCGGCAAAGCACAAGTGCGCCGAGTCCACGATCGCCCGCATGTCCGATGTGATGATCCCCACGCGCCCTCCCAGGATGGTCGATCGAAGTATGTTCTACTTGAAGCCACCGCGCAGCCATGGAATTCGATCTCACTGAAGGCGCTGCCGTTCTCGAGCGAACACCGGGCGTGCTCCGCGCCATGCTCGCCGGGCTGCCGGCGCCGTGGACCGAACGAGACGAAGGTCCGGAGACTTGGAGTCCGTTCGTCATCGTCGGGCACCTGATTCACGGCGAACGGACCGACTGGATTCCGCGCGCGCGGATCATCCTGGATCAGGGCGCCGACCGGCGCTTCACGCCGTACGACCGTTTTGCGCAGTTTCACGAGAGCGCCGGAAAACCGCTCGCCGCGCTGCTCGACGAGTTCGAGGATCTGCGTGCACGCAATCTCACCACATTGCGCAATTGGCGCCTGACGAGCGACCAGCTGTCGCTGACCGGTGAGCATCCAGAATTCGGTTCCGTCACGCTCCGCCAGCTGCTCGCGACGTGGGTTGCCCACGACCTCGGCCACATCGCGCAGATCGCCCGCGTGATGGCGAAGCAATATCGCGACGCCGTCGGCCCCTGGCGCGCGTACCTCCCGATCGTAGATCGCTAGCTTGGGGTCTGACCCCATTCGCCACAACGGGGTCTGACCCCACTCGCCACAACGGGGTCTGACCCCAATTGACGCGATTTGCACCTGGCTGCGCGAAAACGCTACTTGGGTTCTCGCCTCAGTGAAGGGAATTTCAGCGGGCGCCAAAACGGGGTCTGACCCCAATTGAGGGGATTTGCGCCGAGGGGCAAAAAAACGAACGGCCGGCAAGGGAGGCAGCCGGCCGTTCGGTACGGGTGGGGTGCTATCTAGTGCATCGGGTTCTGCGCGAGATTCAGTGCTCTCGTTGCGTTGTACTTGAACCCGATGGTGTAGCGGAAGGACGTCATCCAGTAGCGCGACGCGAGCGGGATGCTCGTCGGGTTGTCGAGTCGATACATGCTCATCCGATCGCGCGTGGCGAGCAACTCGGAGGTGAGCGCGAACGAGTTCGTGAACGAGAACTCGAAGCCCGCTCCCGCCATGCCGCCGAAGCCGCGGCTATACCGCTGCCCTGTGAAGAACTGGCTCGCTCCGCCGATGCCGCCGATGATCGCGCCGGTCGATGAGGCAAGAGTCGGCGTGTCGTACAGGTGGACGAATTGCGCTCGGGCGTCGACGTAGGTCCGCAGCCGTTGATCGAGCGAACCTGGGCGGAAGCGCGTGCCGAGTTCGGCCGTCTCGCTGATCGCCGGGCTGCCGAGTGCCGAAGCGGTCATGTCGACCGTGGCTGAGAAGTGGTCGGAGAACCGATAGTCGGCGCGGGTTCCGCTGCCAAAGCTCGTGTACGTCGTGGTGCCGGCTCCCTCGGGCACCTGGAACGTGTTGATGAGCGTGTACGCTTCTCCGGACCAGCGCGATCGCTTGTAGGCGAGCGCCTTGGCGACGATGGGCGCTTCCGGCGGGAGTGGCGCGGCGGTCGGCGGGGCGGAGCGTGGTCCGCGCGGCAGACGAATCTGCGCACTCAACGCCGCCGGCGCGATCAGAAGCGCGGTGAGGACGAGAGCACGATTGCGCATATCAACCTCGTGGAGCAGAGTTGAGGTCGCGGCGACAGCCCGCGCACCCTTGTACACTGACGTCGTGTCCCGGAATTGGCAAGTCGTACGGACCGACCCGACCGGAGTTTCGAGTATCCTCTCATCATGACGTCCGTAGGCCTCGTGGGCGGGCTCGGGCCCGAATCCACGATCGACTACTACCGCCGGATCATCGAGGGCTGGCAGCGCCACGATCCGGCGACCACGCCGCCCATCGTCATCGACAGCCTCGACCCCAACCGCGCCCTCTCCCTCGTTCAGCACGACCAGAGCGCGTTTTTCGACTACATCCTCGGCTCGGTGCGGCGTCTGGTCTTGGCGGGGGTTGATTTCATCGCGATCACCGCCAACACGCCGCATCTCATGTATGACGAATTGGCCGCGGTGTCGTCGCGGCCGATGATCAGCATCGTCGAGGTGTGCGCCGAAGAGGCCAGACGCCGCGGGATTCGCCGGCCGTTGCTTCTCGGGACAAGATTCACCATGGAGGCGCCGTTCTACCCGGCCGTGCTGTCCCGGTTCGACATTGCCGTCGTCACTCCGGACGAGGCCGAGCGGCGGTGGGCGCACGAGCGGTATGTTAACGAGCTCCTGAAAGGAGATTTTCGAGACGAAACGCGGCGCGCCTTCGTGTCACTGATCGACCGCCTCCGCGAGAGTCAGGGTGTCGACGCGGTGATTCTCGGCGGCACCGAACTGCCGCTGCTGCTTCAGGCGCCGACGGTTGCCGGACTGCCGGTGCTCGATACGACCGAGCTGCACGTGAACGCGATCGTCGAAAGACTGCGTCGCCCTTAGGAACCACGTCCACGGAGGTTGGAGTGGGAACCGTCGCTACGCCACGCCCTGAGCTTCTGTCGTTCAACACGCGGATGTCGCAGTCGACTCTGGCGTCCGTGAACGAGACGCCGCCGCCGGCATGGTCGCTTTGGCAGCGCGTCCTGTTCCGGTTCTTCTTCGTCTACCTGGTGCTGCAGGCCGAACCCTGGGACCTGTTCTCCGCCGTTCCCGGGGTTCGGTGGCTGCTGCGACCATACGGCCGGCTGGTCGACTGGGCGGTTCACGCGAGCAACGCGCGCGTCTTCCACGTCCGCGACACGCTGGTGATGGTGAACGGCAGCGGCGACACGTCGTGGGCATGGGCGCAGCTGTGCTTGTACCTGAGCCTCGCGACGATCGGCTGCGTTGTCTGGTCGTTGCTCGATCGCAAGCGGACGCAGTATGACCGACTGGCCTTCTGGCTGCGCATGATCGTCCGCTACTACATCGCGACGGCGGCGTTGAGTTACGGCATCATCAAGCTGTTCCGGCTCCAGATGCCCTTTCCGTCAATGAGCCAGCTCGCCACGCCGCTTGGCGATCTATTGCCGATGCGCTTCTCGTGGCTATTCATCGGCTACTCGGCGCCCTATCAGTTCTTTTCGGGCACAATGGAGACGCTGGCCGGCCTCCTGCTCCTCTATCGCCGAACGGTGACGGCCGGATTGTTTGCCGCGACGGGCGCGTTCCTCAATGTGTTGATGATCAATCTCAGCTACGACGTGCCCGTCAAGCTCTACGCGTCGCATCTGCTGTTGGCCTGTCTCTTCCTCCTCGCGCTCGACGCGCCGCGGTTGGTTCGGTTGCTCGTGCTCAACCAACCAGTGCCGGCGACGACGGCGTACGATCCGAAATTCGCGTACGCCTGGCAGCGTTGGGGGAGCATCGGCGTCAAGATCTTTCTCGTGTACGAGTTTCTCCTCGCCCCGGCAAACCGGGGCTGGCAATCGTACAAGAGCGTCAACGCGACCCAGGCGGCCGGTCCATTCACGCGGGGCTTTTATGACGTGCGGGCGTACGTCGTCAATCGCGACACGATCACGGTATCGAGCGGCGATACGCTCCGTTGGCGAGACGTGATCATCGACAACACCGGCGCCGGCAGCATCAACACGGCGGACCAGGTGTTCGCGCAGCGCTACCATCGCGCCTACTTCCGCTACAAGCCGAACCCGGCGTCACATACCGCGGCGGTGTGGAAGACCTCGCCGATTCCGCGCGACAGCACCTTCCTCTTCACGATGCGCTACGAGGTCCCCGACTCGACGACGATTCGCCTCCACACGATAATTCGCGGCGACTCGGTGCACGTCGAGCTGGTTCGTGCGCCGCGGCACTTCCAGCTCGCCGAGCGTCAGTTCCATTGGCTGTCCGAGTACAACCGATAACGTGACCGGGCGAGATACTCTAGCCGACAGCGTCACTCTTCTCGTGAAACAACTCGGTATTGGTGGCGGAGCGGCGCGAGAGACCACCGTTTCGGCGCGTGTCCCTAGTCTCGCGTCTCTAGTTTTACTGCATGGCTGAAACAGAGTGGTGGCAGCGCGGCCCGATCGACGGTGTCGCCGACGCGTTGCAACCGGTCGCGCACATCCTGCTTCAGGTTCGCGAGAGCGTCGGCGAGCTCGTTGAGGGATTGACCGAGCAACAATGGAACGCGCGTCCGGCGAATATCGCGTCGGCCGCGTTCCATGTTCGGCACATGGCCGGCGTCATCGACCGACTTTTCACGTATGCGCGCGGGGAATCGCTTTCCGACGCGCAGTTCGCCGCGCTACGAACCGAGAAGGAGCCGTTGACCGCGGATGAGGTGCCGGAAGCGCTCGCCGCGCTCGGTCGCCGGGTCGACATCGCCATCGACGAACTTCGCCGGATCGACGCGGCGACCCTCGGTGACTTCCGCTCGGTCGGACGGGCAAAGCTCCCGTCCACCGTGATCGGCTGCCTCGTGCACGGCGCCGAGCACGCGATGCGGCACGTAGGGCAGCTTTCTGTTACGACGCGAATTGTTCGAGCTGAGAACGGCGAAACGGCTTGAAACACAGAGATCACAGAGATCACAGAGATCACAGAGATCACAGAGAAAGCTTCTGAAGCCTACCGAGCGGCTTCCCAAAAAATCCTCGCTCGTGGCAAATGAAGCTTGGCCTCGGTCTTTCTCTGTGTTCTCTGTGTTCTCCGTGTTTCAAAAATCCAAATCGTCCCGATCGCGATGCCGATCACTGGCGCGCAAAAACGCGACGATTCGGCCCGACGCCTTGGGCAATAGCCTTTACCGGTCCGCTCCCCTCGCCCTCGCGGTCGAAGCTCCAAACGCCGCCGCCCTCTAGCCCGACGAATTGGTCGTTGCCGGTTGGTGCGAGCGGGATCGAGCGTTTCGCGGGCGACTGGTAGACGCTGAGCACCTTGCCATCTGGAGCGACGCTCACGACGAGTTGAACCGTATCCTTGTTGATCACCGTTGAATACTTGCCGGCGTACTCGGCGAGCTTGGTCGCGGGAATCGAGGTGACGGCGCGGGTCACGCGCGGCTGGCCGCCAAAGCCATACTCCTCGGCGAATGCGCGCTCGATCTCCTGCATCACGCCGCCGTTGACGCCGTTCATCATGATGACGAGCCCGCGACCTTTGCTGGGCGACATGAACATCTCGGCGACGAATCCCTCATCGCGGCCGTTATGTGAGAACACTAAAGAGTCACCGTCGCCATTCACCGAGACGCCTAGGCCCCAGAAGCCGTTGCCGTAGGGCGGCATGACGCGCACCTGCTTCGAGACCATCTCGCGGGCCACCGCCGTCGGCAGGACGCCACCCGGCTCGCCGCGATACGAGCGGGCGAGTGCGATCGCCCATCGCGCGAGGTCGGAGGGCGTCGTCCACAATCCCGCCGCGGCCATCTCGGGATAGACATGGAAACCGCCGGGCACTGGCGTATCGATCTGCTCGTGGCCGGCGGCCGCCTCGCCTCGACGTGACTGGGGGAGCGGGTTCTCGTAGGTGCTGCGCGTCATGCCGGCAGGCTGGAGCATGAGCCGGCGCATCAGCGACGGGAATGGTTCCTTGGCAATGTCCGTCGACGCGAGCTGCGCGATCGTCATTCCGCCACCCGAGTAAAGCCACCGCGCGCCGGGCGTCGTATCGTTGCGGACCGCCGGTGTGTTGGCCGGCGGTACGCCGTCGAGCAGCTGCGGGACTGTCGGCACGGGCTTGTCGAGCGCGTAGCCGGGAAAGCCCCAAACGGTGAGTCCCGCCGTATGCGTCAACAGGCGGCGCAGCGTGACCTTCTCGCGTTCGGTGAAACGGCTCTCCGGCAGATGCCACGTCGTGAGCAGCGCGTTCACGTTCGTGTCGAGCGAGATCTTTCTGTCGTTGAGTAGGCGGAGAAAGCCGCTGGCGAAAATGGGCTTACTGATCGAGCCGGCGAGAAAGAGCGTGGTCGAGTCCACCTGCTTGCTGCCCCCGAACTCGGTGACGCCGTACCCCTTGGCGAACACGACGCGGAAGTTGTCGATCACCGCGATGCTCACGGCCGGGACGTGATACGAGCGCATGCGGTCCACCAGCTCGAGCGCGACGTCGGGCTGTTCGGTGATCTTCACGCCGTAGCGCAGGTGATGCTCGATCGCGGCCGGGTTTTGCGCGCCGGCGGCGAGGGGAAGAAGGACGGCGAGAGCGATGAGCCGGCTCGGTCGCATCGTGAAATCCGGTAAATGGGGATTTCGAACGTGGGTTCGCGGCGGCGGGGCGTCAACCAGCCCGTGATGACGTGGCCTTTGAATCCACGAGGCGTCCTGTCACGTAGGCCGCTATTGAATCCGTGGCCGATCGGGTCAGTATTACATCAACCCCACCTGGTTCCTATGCGACAGAGACCGATCGTAGTCCGTGCCGCTCAGTTGACCGCTGGCGCGCTGATTCTCCTCGGCGCGAGCTTGGCCCGGCAGCCGCGCGTGCTGTCTGCCAATAGCGCCGACCCGACGTTCGCCGAAGATGTGGCGCCGATCTTTTATCGAAACTGCACGGCGTGCCACCACCCCGGCGGGCTCGCGCCTTTCTCGCTTGTCGAGTACGACAGCGCGAAGGCGAAGCTCGACGAGACGCGCGACGCGGTCGCGGCCGGTGTCATGCCGCCCTGGCACGCCGACGGACCTCACGGTGTCTTCCGCAACGATCGCCGGCTGGCCGATGCCGATCGCCAGACGATTCTGCGCTGGATCGACGCGGGTGCGAAGCCAGGCGACCTGAAGAAGTTGCCCGCGCGACCGGACTATCCCGTGACGTGGTCGATGGGGGGCACGCCGGACTTGATCGCGAAGATGCAGGAAGAATTCACGGTCCCCGCGTCCGGGACGATCGAGTACCAGTACTTCGAGATTCCCACGAATCTCACCGAAGAGAAGTGGGTGCAGGCGATGGAGATCGTTCCCGGCGCCCGCGAAGTCGTGCACCATGTGCTGGTCTACGCGAAGGTGCCGCCGAATCCGAATGCGACGCCGGCTCCCGCGGTCGCGCCGCAACCCCGCCCGGCCGGTACTCCGGCGCCGCAACCGCTTTTCTTGCGAAAACGGGGGCAGGGTCAGCCGCAAGACCCCCCGCGTCTCGACACACTACATCCGCCGCCGCGCCAAATGGGCGCGCTCGTCGCCAGCCTCGCTCCGGGAACGAACGTCCTGGAATTCCCGAAGGGAACGGCGATGCGTCTCCGTCCCGGCACCGTGCTGACCTTCCAGATGCACTACACGGCGCACGGCCACGAGATGAAGGACCGCACGATGATCGGCTTCCGTTTCGCGAAGGACATGCCGGACGAGGAGATTCTGGCGTCGCAGTTCACGAACGGCTCGTTCACGATTCGCGCGGGCACGAAGGACTCGGTCCCGTCCGAGATCACGGCGACGCAACCGGTGCGTATCTGGGGCCTGCTGCCGCACACGCATCTGCGCGGCACGCGCTGGCACTATGAGCTCATCCAGCCGGACAGCAGCCGCCAGGTGATCCTCGACGTGCCGCACTACGACTTCAACTGGCAGACGTACTACCTGTTCGCCAAGCCGCTGGACATCCCCGCCGGCGCCAGGATCGAATCGATGGCGTGGTACGACAACACGGTGAACAACAAGAGCAATCCCGATCCCACGAAAGATGTGAAGTGGGGCGATCAGACGTGGGAGGAGATGCAGTACACAGGATTCCTTTATAGTGTACCGAGTCGTCGGCTCAAACCATGAGCTGACGGCGCAACGGCTGACTGCGCGGACTCCCGAACGGCGCGACTGCCAAGCGGCGCGACTGCCGAACGGCGCGACTGCCAACGGTCGCAAAGACTGAAGGCGACGAGGTGCGCAGTTTGAAACGACGGCGCGCGGTGGGACTCCCGCGCCGCCGTTTGCTTGTGCGCTTTCCTGGCCGTTTGCTTGTGCGCTTTCCTGGCCGTTTGCTTTCGCGCTTTCCTCGCCGTTTGCTTGTGCGCTTTTCTTCGCCGTCAGCTCGTGCGCCGCTTGGCAGTCGCGCCGTTCGGGAGCCGCGCCGTTCGGCAGTCGCGCCCTTCGGGAGTCCGCGCGTTCAGCCGTTGCGCCGTTCGATTGTGGACCGAGCATTGCCACGTGGGGTACCCCCAGGAGTGCCGTCGCCCCGACGCCGGGCTCGGCGGATTACCTGGGGAGGGGAGGAGTGTGATATGGCTCACCGAATCGTTGTCGCGAGCTCGCTCGTCCTGTGTGTTGCCGCCGCTTCGACGGCGCGCGCGCAGGTTGCCATCACCCCGCTGATCGGCGGATACGTCCCGGCGACGGACGTGAATCAGATCGGCGGCAGCGCCGAGACGCTCGCGAAAACACGCGAAGGAACGTTGTCGCTCGGTCTGAACGTGGACCTCGGACCGCTGCGCGGCACGGTTGCTTACGCATCCGGGACGACGATCAAGAACGCGAATCGGCAGGAGATCGGGAAAGGAAATGTCCTGGCCGCGGCCGCGGACTTCGTGATTCGACCGTTGCCCCGCATTCTCGTCCAGCCGTATCTGCTCGCCGGTGCCGGCAAGAAGTTCTACAAGTACGACGCCAGCGCCACGCTCTCCCAAGGTGTCGACAAAGAAGCATTCGCGCTCCACGGCGGCATCGGAGCGGATCTCTCGCTCGGGAAGATGGGCGTGGTAGCCGAGCTGACCGACTTCTTGAGCAAAGGCGCCGATGACAAATGGAACGCCCACGACGCGTTCTTGATGTTTGGCGTCAAGGTGCCGCTCGGCCGCTGATCGGGAGATTCAACGACCGTCAGCGCACCGCTTCGCCGACGAGAACCGTGCGCACCGTTGCGATGTCCGGTGCGAACAGCGACAGCTGATCCGGGTGCGGGAACACGATCGCGAAGTCGTCGGTCGTAAAAGCCCGCACCATCCGCGCGGCGAAGGTTTCGCGCAGCAGGCGCACGTACCATTCGACATCGTAGTCTCGCGGATCGTCGCCACTCCCTTCGGCTTGCTCGGCGTCGGCGACGATGCGACCGATGCCGTGGCGCGCGCGATAGACCCGCACTCGCTCACCGACCGACCACCCCGGCCGGTTGCTCGCGAGCATCGCCTCGTACGGCAGCTCATGCCGGCTCTCGCGGGTCTCGAGGTATTCCTCCGGCGATTTCGTGAGGCGTACGCGAGACGACACGTCGAACGTCGAGATGGCGCGTGCGCGGAGCGCGTCCACCGTCTCGAGGTAGGCGTCGCGCGCTCCGGCCACGTCGTCGCGCAGAAGGCAACCGACCGATCGGCGGAGAAACGCGGCGCCGAACGGTTCCATGCGGCTCGACCGGAACGCGACGCCGCGCATGATGAGCGAGCCGTCGTACTCGAGCAGCGCGTAGTTCTTGGGCTCGTGCGAGAGCATCGCGACGTATCGTCCGTCGAACTCGAGCTGCACGAGCGACGGCAGCAACGCGGCGACTTCCGATACCGCGCGACGTTCGTCGTTCTCGGTCCACGTTGACGGCGCGGCGAAATAGACGCCGTCGGTGTCCGCCTCGAGCAGGGTGACGCCCCGCGCCGCGAGCTCGCGGCACATGAGGTCCAACGTCTCGCGCCCGTGCCGGGTCACCGCGTTCGCGGCGTGAACGTCGGCGAAGCGCGTGAGGTCGCCGCCGGCGGCCAAATAACCGTACGCCGAGTTGACGACGAGCTTCATCGCCGATGACATCGCGTCGTGGCTGTGCCGATCCGCCGAGCCGGGTGGTGCGGCGCGGGCGGCCGCTTTGGCGGCGAGGCGCGTCTCGACGAGGCGATCGACGAGGGCGAGCAGCGCGCCGAGTCGATCGCGCGACGGGCCGATGCGGAAGGCGCGCATGAGCGACGGATACAGACTCGCGACGTCCGCCTTGACCACGCGATGCGCGACGCCCGTCGCGAACAGGTGCAGCCCGGCTCCTGTGTGCACGGTGCCGTCGCCCGGCTCGTGCGCCGGCAACGCGGCGTTCTCACGGAGGTAAGCCCGGACGAGTAGCGGATCGATCACGCCCGTGGCGGCGCCGGCGTCGGCCATGCGCTCGTATCGGCGTGGCGTCATGCGCGCGAGCGCGAAGGCGGCGCCGCCGAGCATGCGGGACAACGCCGCGACTTCGTCCACGTCGGCGATCGCGTACCGGCGAACGCGATCGGGGTCGACCTGGTACGTGTGATAGATCTCCGCGCCGGGAATGAGCTCGCGATCGGGGCCGGCGATGCCGAGATGGCGCGCGAGCGCCTTGAGCCCGTAGCTCGGCAGCTCGCGCGTCGCCTGGTCGTAGCGGCGCACGGCGTCCATCGTGTCGATCAACTCGCGGCCGGGCGCGATCAGGCGAACGCGGCGTCCGTCGTCGCGTCGACTCGGCGCGCCGCGGCGCGCGTTGCGGCGGCGAAGGCCCGCATGCGCGACGCGTCCGAGGTCGAGCCGAACGCGGAGACGGCGCGCGCGCTGCTCGAGGAAGGGGAGGTCGAACCCGTGCAGGTTGTGATTCTCGACGACGTCGGGGTCTTCGTCGTGAATCAGCGCGACCAAACGGCGAATGAGGTCGGCTTCGCCTTCGTCGCCCTCGCTCGAGATCTCGAGCGTGTGGCTGGCGCCGGACGGCCGACGCACCGCGATCATGAAGACGCGGTCGCGGCCGGCGTCGAGGCCCGTCGTCTCGAGGTCGAATTGTAGTCGATGCAAGTCGTCGAATGCGAGATCTCGAAAGTAGTTGCGGCCGGTGGCGACGAGGTATTGCTCCTCCGGAGGCAATACCAGAACCGGTTCGCCACGTTCCTCGAGGGCGCGAACGTGGGCGAAGTGCTCGCCAAGCCGACGCGTCGCCCCGCGAAGCACCTCGGTCGTGATCGTCGCGAGGTCGCGCGCCGAGACGCGGTAGCGGAGCGCGCCCGGACCATCGAGCTCACGCCACGTGATGAGCGCCGCGTCGTCGCCCTCACAGCGAAGTCGGTCGCCGAGGTGCTCGAGGTCGTCGAGGCGCGACAACAGGAGCCACGGTCGGAAGCGGTCCTGCTCGCAGACGAGCTGCCGAGTGTCGGGCGGGCGGCGCCAGACCAGGACTCGCCCGTTGTTTTCGGCCCACAGCGAAACGATGCCGGGTGTGGGATCCCACCCCCAGAGCCACTCGTCCTCTCGGAATTGTTTGGTGACGACTTCGGTGTGCTCAGTCATCTGGCCCGCGGCGCGCGCGGGTTACGTGCCGGACTGCTTCGACTCGCCCGGCTTGAACACTTCCACCGAAAACGTGAAGTTGCGTCCCTCGCCCGGGTGGATCGCGCCGACGCCGACAACTTGGCGCGACACTTCCTCGCCCTTGTCATTGCGAACGGTCACGAGGACGGAGTACTCCCACGACTGCCCGTTATCCGGGTGTTTGAGCGCGCCCTCGAGCCGAAGCGCGGAAAAGCTGGGAGCGGCGCGCGCCGCTGCGCCCGGCTCGAAGCGGAGATGCTTCTTACAAGCCGGGCAGCTGGTGGCGCTCTGGAGAATTACCGCGCGGCAGTGGGGGCAGAGTCGCGTCGCCCCCGCTGCCGACGATCGAACTGTGCTCACGACGCGAGGCTAGTCGTCCCCAGCGTGAGTCCGGGGCGCGATTGGCCTTCGTCGCCCCATCCGAATTCGGCGCGGCCGCGCATGCGTGAGCCTGCCGCGAAGCTGACGGTGCCCGCCTTGAGATCGCCGGTGAGCACGCCCGAGTCGAGCAACTCGACGCGTTGGGCGCTCTCGATGTTTCCCTCGATCTCGCCGCTGATGATCACCGTGTTGGCGCGCACGCTGCCCGTCAGCTTGGCACCGGGATCGATCGTCAGGTCGCCCTGAATGTGAACGTCGCCCTTGAAGCGGCCGGCGAGACGAATGTGTCCCGAGCCTTCGATCTTGCCTTCAATCGTGATGTCCGAGGCGATGATCGACTCGGCCGGCTCGCCACGGTGCACGTTCCGTCGGGTCGAGCTCGAGATCGGCGACGGAGTCGGGATGGAGTCGAGCGAGCTCTCGGTGTGCTTGAAGGCCGGCTCGGAGGACGGCGCGGGGGGAGGGGGACTCATCGGGGCTGCTTCCTTTTTGGGGGACGTTGCTTCCTTCCAGATCGCCATTGCTCGGTGCTCCTTTGGAGTGCGGTACCTCGTACCGACCAACACCAATAGTGGTGTGTGAACACGCCCGCTGTCAGGTGGGTCACGCAATTTTCCCGGCCGAGTCCGGTCGGCCGCGTCACCACGTGACCCGCCGTCGGCATCGTGCGGTGCCTGAGGGACGAGCGAGCGGTCAATAACATCACTAGAATGTTCAGCGTTCTATGTGATTTCACCGCGGACGTTGGTCCAACGACTGCGCGAACTGCCGGTCTCGTCACGACCGACCCGGTTCTTGCTCGTCCCGGCGCCAACGCCGGTTCGTCCCACTGCGTTGTATCGATAGGCGATCCCCGCCCGTATCATCCTTCAACCCCACATGCCACTTCCTATTCCACGACTCGCCGTCGCCGCGGCGCTTATTCCACTTTGCATCTCCTGCGGCGCGGCCAAGGACCAGCCGTCGTCCGGGGCCGAAAAGAGTGAGCCGGCCGCCCACTCGATGGCGATGACGCCGGTCAAGATTCCGGCTGGTGCCGTCTTCACCGAGGCGGACGTTCGCTTCATGCAGGGCATGATCGCCCACCACGCGCAGGCCATTTACATGTCTCGAATGGCCGCTGCGCACGGCGCGAACGCCCACCTGCTCAAGTTCGCTGAGAAGATCGATCAGTCCCAGATCGTTGAAATCCGGCTGATGCAGGGTTGGCTTCGCGCCAACGGCCAGGATGCTCCCGACACGTCGTCCTGGCGATCCATGCAAATGCCGGGGATGCTGACGGCCGACCAGCTCAAGACGCTCGAAGGGTCGAAGGGAACGGAGTTCGACCGCCAGTTCCTCGTACTGATGATCCAGCACCACAACGGCGCGCTCAAGATGGTGTCCGATCTCTTCGCGACGCCGCTCGCGGGTCAGGACGTGGACGTGTCGGTCTTCGCGAACGACGTCCAATCCGTGCAGACCGCCGAGATTGGAACGATGCAGCAAATGCTTTCGAATCTCTAAAGCCCCCCTCAACCTCCACCGCACCACTACCGGAGCTTTATCCGATGGGAACAGCCCGCAGGATCAGCGCGTTCGCCGCTCTTGTTGCGATCGCGTCACTCCCGGCGCTTCAAGCGCAGACTTATCCGACCGGCAATGACCCGCGCAACGGACTCAAGCCGGGCATGTATGACGCAGGGACGGCGGCGCAGGGGATGCGCCTCGTCTCGTTCAGCCGCAAGCCCGCCGAGTTCGACTCCGTGCGCGGGCTGACGTTCATCAACTCCGACGTCGCGTTCCGCGATCACTATGTCTATCAGGGCAACTTCGCCGGGTTCACGATTTGGGACGTGAAGAACCCGGACAAGCCCGAGATGGTCGCCGTCGTTCCCTGCATCACGTCGCAGGGCGACCCGTCGATCGTCGGCAACTTGCTCTTCATCTCGGCCGAGGGCGGCGGCAATCGAAACGAT
>Ga0207676_10001988_pt1 | contig 14886 bp, 15 predicted proteins | sample KBSSwiS72_FD_184307 | JGI IMG/M metagenome (GOLD analysis project Ga0207676, IMG submission 184307) | Switchgrass rhizosphere microbial communities from Kellogg Biological Station, Michigan, USA - KBS Switchgrass S7-2 (SPAdes) (version 2) | ecosystem: Host-associated > Plants > Roots >... | reverse complement strand
TCGGCGTGCCGGTCGCCATTCGGGCCTATGCCGCTCCCGTGCCAGTCGCGCCGATGCCGCGCGACGCGTTGCTCCGCTGCCTTGACACCCCCTCCGTGCACGCAATGCGCTGACGTGGTTTCGGGTCGGTCCAAACAATATCCGGCACGTGCCGAAATGAAACCAGCGCCCCCTTTGGCACGATCGCGCGCCGTGATAAAAAGGCACCGCGGGAGGGAATCGGCATGGTCGATGCCATGATGGGCAAGCATTATGAAACGTCGCTGGATCGCGCCGGCCTGGCGCTGGCGGCGGGCGGCGCGTTGGGTGGATTGTTGACCGTCGCGCTCGTCGCCGCCGGCCAGCCCGGATCGTGGTTCGCGCTGCCGGTAGGCTTCGTGATCGGGGCGGTGATTACCGTCATGGCGGTGGTGGCGATCGGTGGGCCGCTGTGGATCGTGGCGCATGCGCTCGGCAAGCGCGGTCCGCGCACGGCGATAGCGCTTGGCGCCGTCTCGGGCTTCGCGTTGTTCCTGTGTGGCCAGACCTATGGCTTTGGCGTGTTCACGATGCCGCCGATCGACGGACGGACGCTGCTGTTCCGCTGGATCAGCGCGGCGGCGACCAGCATGATCCTCTCGCTGGTGTGTGCCGCCATCGCCTGGACGATGTGGCGCGTCGCCTATCGGAGAGTGTGACGCCGGGTCAGGCCGGGCCGATCCGGAAAGCGCACAGTTTGTTGCCGTCGAGATCGCGGAAATAGGCACCGTAGAATGCCTGCTCGCCTTCATCGCCGCGCACGCCCGGCGCACCCTCGTCAGCGCCGCCCAGCTCGATCGCCTTGGCGTGCAGCGCCTCGACCTTGGCGCGTTCGTCGAGCACCAGCGCGATCATCGTGCCATTACCGGCGGTCGCCGCCTCGCCATTATAAGGCGGGGTAATGCCGAGCATCGGCGTCGTCCAGCTTGCTCCCCATGCCGTCGCGCCGGTCGGGAATTCCATCAGCCGGCCGACGCCGATCGTGCCGAACAGCGCGTCGTAAAAACCGCGCGCGCGGTCCATGTCGTTGCTGCCGAGCAGCGCGTAGCCGATCATTTCGTGGCTGCTGCGGGTGCGGCCGGCGCGGCGGGCACCGGCGGTGGGGTGATGTCCGTCGGCTTGCACGCGCCGCTGCGCGTCGTCACCACATGCATTTCCATGATGCCCTCGGGCGTGCCGCTCGCACCAAGCGGTTCGACCTTCATCGTCATGTCCTGCGCGGTCGTGCCGCTCGTGCCCGTAGCGGTCATCCGCACCCTGTGCGTGCCCTCGCCGCAGGTCCCGGAGAAGGAGATTGTCTCGCCGGTCAGGTCGCGCTTGTCGAACTGGCAATTGCTGCCGGCACCGCTCGCATTTTCCAGGTTATGGCCGATATCCTCCCGCGCCGACGCCTCGGGCGTAACGCAGACGGTCATGCGGCTCATTGCATCGAACATCTGCTGCATGCCGGCCTTGGCGTCCGGCGTGACGCCCTTGCCCTCGAGTTTGGCGATGGTGATCTTCGTCGACCAGCTGCCCGGCTCGCGCTTGACCGGCGCGTCGCTTTTCGCGCCGCACGCGGACAGCAAGGACAGTGCCGCGACGGATGCGGCGAACAGATATTTCGGCAAGGTGCCCTCTCCCGGTGATTGCGGGTCGTACATCTTCGCAACCCGCGACGAAGGCAAGGCGGATTGCGCCGCAGCCCGGCTCAATGCTCGTCGGGCGTGCCGCGACAGGCGCCGACGCGCTTGGCGTCGATCGACATCGACATCGACATCTCGCCGACCGGTGCCGCGCCGCTCGTCGTGCTGGCCGCGTCCATGTGATAGCTGTCGGGCGAATAGGTGCCGGTCATCGTCATCGCCATCTTGCCGGTCGGCATGGTGCAGCTCATCGCCGAATCGATCTTGCCGCCCGCCATGGTGAAATGGTCGTAGCGGCAGTTCTTGTTGGCATCGTCCTGGCCGGTGAAGAAGCCATGTTTGGCCTTGATTTCCTCCTCGGTGACGCAGTTGGTGAACGGCTTGCTGGCGCCCATCCGGCTGGCCATCTGCTCGCGTGCGGCGGGCGGCAGCTTGTCCATGTTGGGCATCTTGAAGTCGTGCATCGTCAGCGAGCCCTCCCACCGGCCCGGCGCGATCATCTCGCCGCCGCTGTTCGCCGCGGCGACCTTGGCTTCGACCTCGGATGTCGATGCGTTGGTCGCGGTGACGGTCGGGCCGCCCGATCCGCAGGCGGCGAGCGGTATGGCGAGCAAGGCGATAAGCGGAACACGGCGCATGATTGTTTCCTCTTTCAGAAAAGCCGAAGCGACCGTTCCCGCTTTGTTGCGGGTTGCCGTGTAACTTCCCATATTGGCGCGATATGGCAATCCAGATTCGCACCAGCCTGGACGAACCCGAGACCGGGCAGAACTTCGTCCCGCACCGTCCCGCCCGCCCGCCCAAGGCGGAAGGGGGCAAGGCATTCAAGCTGGTCAGCGATTACCAGCCGGCCGGCGATCAGCCGACCGCGATCAAGGAACTGACCGAGGCGGCGCTGGCCGGCGAGCGTGACCAGGTGCTGCTCGGCGTGACCGGCTCGGGCAAGACCTTCACCATGGCCAAGGTGATCGAGACGCTGCAGCGCCCGGCGCTGATCCTCGCGCCCAACAAGATCCTCGCCGCCCAGCTCTATGGCGAGTTCAAGAGCTTCTTTCCCGAGAATGCGGTCGAATATTTCGTCAGCTATTACGACTATTACCAGCCCGAGGCGTACGTCCCCCGGTCCGACACCTACATCGAGAAGGAAAGCTCGGTGAACGAGGCGATCGACCGCATGCGCCATTCGGCGACGCGCGCGCTGCTCGAACGCGATGACGTGATCATCGTCGCCTCGGTGTCATGCCTCTACGGCATCGGTTCGGTCGAGACCTATTCGGCGATGATCTTCGACTTGAAAAAGGGCCAGACGGTCGATCAGCGTGAGATCGTGCGCAAGCTCGTCGCGCTGCAATACAAGCGCAACGACGCGGCGTTCCAGCGCGGCAATTTTCGCGTGAAGGGCGACACCTTGGAAATCTTCCCGTCGCATTATGAGGACACCGCCTGGCGTGTGTCGTTCTTCGGCGACGATATCGAGGAGATCGTCGAGTTCGACCCGCTGACGGGCAAGAAGGTCGCCAGTCTCGATTACGTCCGGGTCTATGCCAACAGCCACTATGTCACGCCGGGGCCGACGCTCAAGCAGGCGATGGAGGCGATCAAGTTCGAGCTGCAGGAGCGGCTCAAGGAACTGGTGCCGGAAGGGAAACTGCTCGAGGCACAACGGCTTGAGCAGCGCACCAATTTCGATCTCGAAATGATCGCCGCGACGGGCAGTTGCGCGGGGATCGAGAATTATTCGCGCTTCCTGACCGGCCGTTTGCCGGGCGAGCCGCCGCCGACCTTGTTCGAATATCTGCCCGATAACGCCTTGTTGTTCGTCGATGAAAGCCATGTCACGATCGGCCAGATCAACGGCATGTCGCGCGGCGACCATCGCCGCAAGCTGACACTGGCCGAGTACGGCTTCCGCCTCCCTTCCGCGATCGACAACCGCCCGCTGCGCTTCAACGAATGGGAGGCGATGCGCCCGCAGACCACCTATGTCTCGGCCACGCCGGGCAGCTGGGAGATGGAGCAGACCGGCGGCGTGTTCGCCGAGCAGGTCATCCGCCCGACCGGGCTGATCGATCCGCCGGTCGAGATCCGCCCGGTCGAGGACCAGGTGCAGGATTGCATCGAGGAATGCCGCAAGACCGCCGCGGCGGGCTATCGCACGCTCGTCACCACGCTGACCAAGCGCATGGCCGAGGACCTCACCGAGTTCATGCACGAGGCGGGTTTGAAGGTCCGCTACATGCACTCGGACGTCGAGACGCTGGAGCGCATCGAGCTGATCCGCGACCTTCGGCTCGGCGTGTACGACGTGCTGGTCGGCATCAACCTGTTGCGCGAGGGGCTCGATATCCCGGAGTGCGGGCTGGTCACGATCCTCGACGCCGACAAGGAAGGTTTCCTGCGTTCGGAAACATCGCTGATCCAGACCATCGGCCGCGCCGCGCGCAACGTCGACGGCCGCGTGATCCTCTATGCCGATCGCATGACCGGCTCGATGGAGCGCGCGATCAACGAGACCAATCGCCGGCGCGAGAAGCAGATCATCTACAATGAGGCGCACGGCATCACGCCGACGACGATCCGCCGCAACATCGGCGACATCATCAACGACGTGTCGCAGCGCGACCAGGTGACGATCGAGATCGACGACGACCGCCCGCATATGGTCGGCCACAATCTGCGCGCCTATATCGAGGAACTCGAAAAGAAGATGCGCGCCGCCGCCGCCGATCTCGAATTCGAGGAAGCCGGCCGCTTGCGCGACGAGATTCGCTCACTCGAACAGGAAGAACTCGGCCTCCCCGCCGACCAGCACCGCGCGCCGGTCATGGGCCGCTCCAACGAGGGCAAGCCCGGCACGCGCAAGACACGCTACGGCAAGAGCCAGAAGATGCGCATGGGCGGCGCGCGGAAGGGGCGGTAGGTTAATGTCGACGTGAAATTCGATATGACCAGGCCGTAGACCGATAAAGCGGCCATTCCGCTTCCGCCCCACTTGTGGACATTCAGTTATCTCCGTAAATCAACTCACGTAGCCGGGATGGCATGGAAAGCTGCGGTAACAGACTGCACCATGTCGATGCCGCTTACACATCGAGCAAATCAATTAAAATGCGCCTTGCAAATTGACCGTTGACACATGTCTTGCTTGCGATCCGATGTCATATTTGGTGGCTCGGGAGAAATTCATGCGTTTCATACATCACGCTGCCGTCGCAGCGGTCGCAATTATTTTAGCGTCGGCCAATGCTGCCGATGCGGCCACGCTGATCACTTACACCGGCACGCACCATGTCGGAAACTCCACTATCAACCTATCGATCACTACGGACGGCACGATTGGCGCTGTCGCGTTCGTCAATGTTCTCCAATGGACAGTCAATGGGACCGCCCCTGGCGGCGGTTTCAACATGTTCTACAACGGCCCGGGCGTTGCAAATAGTAATGCCACCCTAGATATGGGCGGTAATCAACATTTCGATGCAACGTCCTCAACGTTGTCATTTGCTTATCCCAACACCTTCGTGCAGCAACAGACAAATCACGAAATTGGATTTCGTTTGAACCCCGGTTTTGCAGACTACTACAGTTTCGGAGGGGGGAGTACGTATAATTTTGCTTATGGAGAGTACGTCAATTTCGGTGGCAACGCCCAGAGCGCGCCGCTCACGACAACGTTCACTGTCGCCAAGGTGGGCGGCTTCAATGACCTTTCGAGCAGCGTGCCAGAACCGATTACATGGACATTGACGGTAGCGGGCTTCGCTGCGGTCGGATTCGGTATGCGACGCCGCCCCCGTCAGCCGCGCGGCGCATACGTCCCCGCCTAGTCCTGGTAGGCGGGTGAGTCTGATAGAAATCATCGGCAAGAGACAATTCTACTCGCCGGCGTCGAAGTGCCGCGCGCTACGGCTGGAGCCCTAGGCGCGTGGCCGAGATTCTCGCGAAGAACTCGCGGTGCGACTGAGGCGTGCGGTAAGGTTGCTCCGCCAAGATCGGTGGTGTTCATATCGGTCGCAAGCCTTTCGTCGACTTGGCGGTCGTGCGCTCGCTGCGCGTCACGGGTGTGGGACCCATCGCAAGCACGCTGTTCGCATCACCTGCGCCTGACCTGTCAGCGAGCGTTACACGTCGGCCGTCAACCTTAGTGGGTCGGCGGCTATTGTCGTATTGACATGGGTGACGACCCGCGACGTTCTCAGTTTGTCGTTTATGTAGCCTATTGAGCCGCCATAGCTGCCTGTCAGTACCCCACCCAGTTTTCGCCGTTCACCCTAGCGTAAACAGGAGCGCATTTTACGGGTTCACGGCCTGGCTGCGGTCGGCCCATAGATTGTCTGGCGCGATGGAGGCGCGGAGGGTGTCGAAATCACGGGTTACCACTGATGCGGAATGGCTGGACAACCCGCATGCCGGCGAGATGCTGATGAGCGAGTTCATGGAGCCGCTCTCGCTCGACGCGCGGTCGCTGGCGCAGGCGATCAAGGTGCCCGAGGATCGCGTGCGTGCGATCATCGAGGGCGACAGTGCGGTCGATGCGGCACTCGACCTTCGGCTCGCACGCTATTTTGGCATGTCCGAAGGTTTCTTTCTGCGTTTGCAGAACAGCTACGAAATCGTCGAGGCCAAGCGGGCGCTCAACGGAGAACTCGACCGGATCGTCCCGCGCGCGGCGTAACGGCGGTTGAGCGCCGCCCCGGCTTCGCGCATAGACGTCATCACATGCGTCGCCTTCTCGTCTCCACCGCCCTGTTGTTGGTCATCGGCAGCTGCGCGCCAGCGCCCCGGCCGGCACCCGCGCCGCCGCGCCCGGTGCCGACCTATGTGCCGGCACCGACGCCCAGCCCGACCCCCACGCCGCTGGCCAGCGACTGGCGCGACTGGCCGGTGTCGCCGGGTGACTGGGTGTATCGCCAGGACGGGCGCGGCTCGATCGCCTTTTACGGCGTGCCGGGCGGCGACGCCGCGCTGACCCTGCGTTGCGATCGCGCCGCGGCGCAGCTCTATCTGTCGAAGCGCGATGTCAGCGGAGCAGGCACGGCGATCACCATTCGTACCAGCAGCAAGCTGCGGACGCTGCCGGCGCAGCCGACCGGCGGAGCGCAGCCCTATGTCGCGGTCGCGCTGGCCCCGCGCGACAGTCTGCTCGACGCGATCGCGTTCAGTCGCGGGCGCTTCATCGTCGAGCAGGCCGGACAGCCGCCGCTGGTCGTGCCGAGCTGGGCCGAATTCGGCCGCGTCGTCGAGGATTGCCGGGGATAGGGTTGCTTCCTCGCGCGTTTATGGCGCGAGGAGGTAGCGATGATCCGCAAGCTCAAGTCCGGCGAATATCGGCTTTATTCGCGCAAGGTCGATCCCGACACGCACAAGCGCCGCAACCTCGGTACCTTCGCCACCCGCGCGGCGGCGGAAAAGCACGAGCGCGACGTGCAATATTTCAAGCGCCACTGAGGGGGAGTGGCCGGCGGCGCGGCGCAGGCGGAAGAGAATCGTCCAAAACTAATTTTATTACAAGACTTGTTTCGCAGAATCAGATGACTCACATTGCGGGTGCAACCGATGCCGGTTGTGATGTTTCAACAAGCGAAAGGAGGTGATCCGATGTCTCATGGTTCAGCAGTGGGGTCGGTTCAGTTCGTTCGGGAGACGCACCGCTAAATCCGCCGGGTCCGCGCGGGGGGTATCTTCCCCCAGTCAACGCGTAAGCCCACAGGATGAGCGGTCCGCATGGTCTCCCGGGCTGGAACTCTCCGGCCGCTGACCATGTTGGGAGCTTGCCGGGACTTCGGTCCCGGCAAGCTCTTTTCATATCTGGGCGAGGTCAGTCCTCGTCGAACTCCCGGATATCGCATCGATAATAGGCTGTAATCCATGTCCGGTGGCAGTCGTGCAGCGTTGCATGACCGATATGATGCCGTAGATTTTCCAGGGCTGGATTGGCCGGATCGGTCGTCGCGACACCACCGCCTGGATCGTAGACGATGCCGCCCTGCATAGAGCCATCGGCGAACCGAAAGACGAGGCGCGCGTTCGGGCGTTTCTCGACGATGATCTGGATGGCACCCCGTTCCTGCCAGTCGCCCGAGGACTCGATCGCGCCGCGCTGAGCCTCCGCCACGATCTGCTGATACACCGGGAACCAGCGCATGAGCGTCACACCATCGGCCATCCAGTGCGTGGTCAGGGCCAGGCCCGCCGCGAGCGGGAGGCTGATGGCACCGAGCCCGATGGTCCCGATGGCGGCGAAGCCGAGCGTTCGGGGATCGCGGCGTTGATGCCGGAGTGCCTGCACCATCTCAGCCAGCGCCGCCGCCAGTCCGGCGAGCAACAGCAACGGCACCGCCAGCAACGCAAATATCGCGCCCGGCATGGCGCTCCATAATATCAGTGTGACGGCGACGGTCGAAATTGCCACGCATGCGAGCCAATACAGCATCGGAAGATGATGTTCGGCGAAAGAGCGGAACCGGGCGGGCTGCATGCGTCACGGCATATCCAGACGCATTGCACGCGCTATCGCCGGCGCAAGGATTTACCGTGCAGGCCGCCCGCTTGCCCGCGCGCCGCCCGCGCGTAAGGTCGCGTCATGACGGTCGGTCCAGCCGACTCGACCAATGGGGGACTTCCGATGCGTGCCCTGCTTGCTTCCTGTTCAGCCCTGTTACTCGCCCTGCTCGTCGCGTCGTCGCCGGCGCTGGCCCAGGCTGCGGCGCCCAGGGTCGAGGAGCAATCGATCGACCAGCTCCGCGCGATGATCGCGGCCGGCAGCGCGACCAGCGAGAGCATCACCCGGGCCTATCTCGCGCGCATCGCCGCGATGGATCGGCAAGGGCCGACCTTGCGGGCGGTGATCGCGGTCAATCCCGATGCGCTGGCCCAGGCACGCGCGGCCGATGCACGCCGCAAGGCGGGCAGGGTGCTTGGCCCGCTCGACGGTATCCCGGTGCTGATCAAGGACAATATCGAGACGAAGGACCCGGTCGCGACCACCGCCGGGAGCCTCGCGCTCAAGGACAATGTCACGCTGCGCGACGCGCCGCTGGTCGCCGAACTGCGCCGGCGCGGCGCGGTAATCCTCGGCAAGACCAACCTCAGCGAATGGGCCAATATCCGCTCGAACAATTCGATGAGCGGGTGGAGCGCGGTCGGCGGGCTGGTGCGCAACCCCTATGCGCTCGATCGCTCGGCCTGCGGTTCGTCGAGCGGAACCGGTGCCGGCATTGCCGCGAGCTTCGCGGCGGTCGGGGTCGGTACGGAGACCGACGGCTCGGTGGTCTGCCCTGCGTCGATGAACGGGCTGGTCGGGTTGAAGCCGACGCTCGGCACGGTCAGCTGCACCCATGTCGTGCCGATCAGCCATAGCCAGGATACGCCCGGGCCGATGGGGCGCAGCGTGCGCGACGTCGCGATCCTGTTTTCGGGCATGGTGGCGAGCGACCCGGCCGATCCGGCCACCGCACAGGCCAGCGCCCATGCCCGCGATTTCGCCGCCGGCCTGTCGCCCGACGCGCTGAGGGACGTGCGCGTCGCCGTGCTCCATCCCGATATGCCCGAGGCGATGAAGCCGGTCTATGCCGCCGCGCTCGACATGCTGAAGCGCGCGGGTGCGGTGCTGGTCGATGTCGATGCGCCCAAGCTCGAGGGCCTGGGCGACGCGGAGAGCCAGGTGTTGCACACCGAGCTCAAGGCCGACCTCAACAGCTACCTCGCCACCACGCCCCGCGCCGTGACTGTGCGAACACTCGACGCGGTGATCGCGTTCGACGAGGCCAACAAGAGCGTCGAAATGCCGTTCTTTGGCCAGGAAACCTTTGTCGAGGCGTCGGGCCGGGGCGGCTTGACCGACCCCGAATATCTCGGTGCGCGCGCCAAATCGTTGCGGCTGGCGGGCCGCGAGGGGATCGACGCGATGCTCAAAAAGGCGAATGCGACGATCCTGGTCGAGCCGACCTATGGCATGGCGTGGCTCAGCGACACGGTGTCCGGCGATCATTTCGATGGTCCCAGCGCGAGCGAACTGCCGGCGATATCGGGCTATCCGCATCTGACCGTGCCGATGGGGCTCGCCAAAGGGCTGCCGGTCGGGCTGTCGTTCATCGCCACGGCATGGGCTGATCAGGCGGTGCTCAACGCGGGTTACGCCTATGAACAGGCGAGCCATGCCCGCGTCGCGCCGCGTTATCTGCCCTCGGCCGATGTCGGCGCCAGTGTCGAGGCGGCGCGGTAACCCGCTATTTCTTGTCGCGTTCGAGCAATTCGTCGCGGATATGCACCGCGCGCAGCGACACGCGCACCTCGACCATGAACGAGACCAGTGATGAGGTCAGCAGCAGCATCGCGAGGATGAAGCACAAGGCGACGAGCGTGCCGAAGTGAAGTTTTGCCAGCTCGGCGACAAACAGCAGCGCGACCACGGTGCAGGTCATCACCGCACTCGACACGGCGAGCAACAGCGCCATGTTGATGATCGAGATGCGCCGGTCGAGCAGTCGCAACTCCCACACATGGCGGTCGTGCTCGGGCCCGGTCGAACGCGGATGTAGATGTTCCAGCGCGCGCGCCCGATCGACGACGCGCGACAACCGCCCGGCCAGCACGTTGAGCAGCGCGCCGATGCCGGCCAGCATGAACACCGGGCTCAGCGACAGCTGGATCGTCTGGGCGATGGTCGAAACGGCAGGGAAGGTTGGCATGGGCTCGAACGATTAAGGTACGGCACACGGGAAGCAAGGGCGATTAGCGTCCGACGCCTCCACCCATTGGTAACCCTCAGCGGCCTATAGCCGCGCGATGACCAAGCCGATGCTGCTCGCCGAATTCACGCGCCTGCCGCCGGCGAGCCGCGCCTGTCCGCTCGACGGATTGTCCGCGGCGATCGATCTGGTGGCGCAGTCCGCCCCCCATTCTCATCGCTTCCTGCGCTATCAATATTATGCTGCGGCGCTCGCGCTGCATGGCGGCGCGGCGCGGACGATGCTGGTCGAGCATGACGGCAACGCGGTGATCGCGCTGCCGTTCGTGCGCATTGGCCCCGCCGCGGCGCGGCTGGCGACGGTGCCGGGTGTCGACGCGCCGTTTCGCGGCTTTCCCGCCGCGCATGACGCGCCGGACGCGGCGTTCGATACGCTGGTCGATGCGCTGTCCGGGGAACTCAACGCGTTGCGGATCGGACCTGTCGGGGAAGACGATGCGGCCTTCGCGGCGCTCCGCGCGGCGGTCGCACGGCGCGGCTGGATCGCGCTCGAACGGCCGGTGCCGGAGACGCCATTGCCGAGCGCGGTGGACGCCGCTGATGGCGACGAAAGATTGCTCGATGGCGTCGCATTGATGGCGGGCGGCTTCGACGCGCTCGCCCGGGTGGAAGACGGTGCCGTGCTCGCCTTCTGGCGTGACGCCGCGGCGGATTCGGTGCTGGCCGCGATGATGTCGGCGGCGGTCGCGCCACGCGACGATCACCCGGCGACCTTCACCCTTCACCTCGATGCCGGCGGCACACGCCATGTCATTGCCCGCGGGGGGGGCGCCGCGTCGGTCCCCGGCGCGGGTGCCGCGATGCGTGACTGGCTGCTGGTTCGCCCGGGTTTGCCCGCGCTGCTCGGCCGCGTGCTCGCCGGGCTATGGCTCCGCCGGCCGGTTGACCAGGCGTCGCCCGCCTGGTCCGGCGGTTGATGCGTTCGTGGAAGGGTGGATGCCGAAACGAGTTCGCGTGACGTCCAAAGTTGACGACGCACGCTCTTAGCGGCCGAACCTCAAACCGATCCACAGCGTCCGCGGCGTCCCCAGATCCATCGACCCGGCGGCGTTGCGGGTGATCACGGTCGCATCGAACAGATTCTCCGCCCGCGCGACCAGCGCGAGCCGGTGGGTGATCGGCAGCCGCGCCACCGTGTCGACCGTGGTCGCGGCGGGCAGCACGTCGGTCTGCAGGTCGTCCTCATATTGTCGGCCGACATGGCGCAGCGTCGCCGACAGCGACGGGCCGGCCTGCGGTGCCCAGGCGAGCGTCGCGCTGGCGGTGTGGCGCGGGCTCTGCGCGGGAATGAAGCCGTTCAACTTCGCCGAGGCGCCCGATGCTTCGACATGGCTGTCGCTGAACGCATAGGAGGCGGTGAGCGACATCGGGCCGTGCCGCGCCGCCAGCGTCGCCTCCACGCCCTTGGCGACGATCGCATCGACATTCTGGCGCTGGCGCGTGACAGGGCCGATCGTGACATTGGCGATGGCGCCGCCAAGCCGGTTCCAGAACCCCGTCAGCCCGATCGTCACGCCGCCCACCGGCGTCGCATCGATCCCGACCTCGGCGCCGCGCAGCTTCTCCAGCCCGAGCGCGGCATTGGCCTGGGTGGTGATCGGGAACACCACGAACGGCCGGTACAGCTCGTTGAGTGTCGGCAACCGGAAACCCGTATAGCCGGCGGCGCGCAACCCCAGCGTCGGGCTGACATGATAGAGCAGCCCGGCGCGCGCGGTCGCTTCGCTGCCGTCGCGGTCGGCATAGCGGTTGTCGGTATTCACCGTGCCCACTTCCCGCAGGAAGCCGCCCGTCAGCGTCCAGCGATCGATCCGTGCGCCGCCGGTCAGCACCAGTCGCCCGATCGTCCAGTCATCCTCGACGAATGCGCCGAGCGTGCTGCTGTCGCCGCCGGCGGTGCGCCGCGTCGAGACCACGCCGGCAGCATAAGCGTCTTCGTAAAGCTGGCCATGCGCCAGCCGCAGGTCTGCGCCGATGCGCAGCACATGATCCGCCCCGACCGGCGGCCGCAGCTCGATCTTGCCGCCGATGCCGGTGGCCGGCGTGTTGCGCTGGTCGAGCGTCAGCTTGAAGCTGGTTGCGCTGATCACCTTGTTGGTGAAGTTGCGCGCCTGGAGATAGGCCAGCGCATCGACCTGCCAGCCGCCGCGATGGATCAGCCGGACGCTGGCGTCCTCGCCTTGCGACGAACTGTCGGCCCCGACGAAGCGCAGCGTGCGATGGTCCTCGAACAGCGTGCCGTTGAACTGCAGCTCGGTCAGCGCATCGATCGGCGCCACGGCACGCAGCCCGCCCGACCAGTCGCGGTAACGCGCCCGTGCGGTCGCCGGCGCGCGTTGCGCCACGGGCGTGGTGAAGAAGCCGTCGCCGCGCTCGAACCGGCCCGACAGCACGGCAAAGCCTGACCCGAGCGTCGGCGCGACCGAAGCGGTCAGCGCCAGCGCGTTTTCGCTGCCATAAAAGGCGCTGCCGCTGACCGGTGCCAGATCGGCACGCCCGGCGCTGACCAGTTCGATCGTCCCCGCCACCGCGCCGGCGCCGAACGGTCCGCTGCCGCCGCCGCGCGTGATGCGCACCGCCGCCAGCCGGTCGGGCGACAGGGCGGTGAACGGGATATAGCCGAAGAACGGATCGGCGATCGGCACGCCGTCGAGCAGCACCAGCGCGCGGCTCGACGCATTGCCGCCCAGCGCGCGCAGCGTCACGCCCTGCGCGGAAGGGTTGGCCGAGCGGCTGTCCGAGCGGCGGAACTGCTGGAAGCCGGCGACATCGGCCAGCACATCCTCGACCCGCCCCGACGCGTCGCCGTCCAGCCGGTCGCGATCGATCGTCACCGCGCCATAGGCCGGCGTCCCCGGCGGCAAGGCCAGGCCGCGGCCCAGCACGACCACGTCGTCGCCCTGGTCGCCGGCAGGCGCGCCGTCCTGCGCGCAAGCGGCGACCGGCGTCATCGCCAGCAACAGCGGCAAGACGTGCGCGCGGCGCAGCACAGGGCGAGTCGTGACCATCAGCGCGTCAGCCTTTGCCACACTCCAATGGGCAATGAGCAGCTATTTTATCGGCAGTGCGCCGCAGGCGCGGAGTATCGCGCTCCGCAAGGGCGGTGGGAACGATCCGCCTCGCCGGCAGGACGCTGGCCCCGGGAGAATCGAGCGCGAATATGAACGATTGCCAATGGCTATTTGAATTTTCGTGCCATGACGGGAAAAGGATGGATGAAGCGGATGCCGCGCCAGGATCCTCCTGGGTTCTTGCGGATATCGATGTTGCCGGAGAGGATTGCCAGGTGAGCCCAGACGACCGCCGGGGAACTGTGCGCGACGCGTCGTTCGCGTTGCTGCGCGCTTTTGGCATTCACACGATCTTCGGCAATCCCGGCTCGACCGAGCTGCCGCTCTTTCGCGCCTTCCCCGACGATTTCCGCTATGTCGTCGGACTGCAGGAATCGGTGGTCATCGGCATGGCCGATGGCTTCGCCCAGGCAACGCGCAACGCCGCCTTCGTCAACGTTCATGGCTCGGCGGGGCTGGGCCACGCGCTCGGCAACGTCTTCACGGCGTTCCGCAACCAGTCGCCGCTCATCATCACCGCCGGGCAGCAGGCCCGCGCGATCCTGCCGTACGAGCCGTTCCTCTATGCGCAGCAGCCGACCGACTTCCCCCGCCCGTTCGTCAAATGGTCGGTCGAGCCGGCGCGTGCCGAGGATGTGCCGGCCGCACTCGCCCGCGCTTATTATGTCGCCATGCAGCCGCCGCGTGGGCCGGTGTTCGTGTCGGTGCCGGTCGACGACTGGGATCGCCCCTGTGACCCGGTGCACGCCCGCCGGATCGGCACCGCGATACGCGGCGACGCGGATGTCCTTGCCGCGATGGCGCGCGCGCTGTCCGCGGCGCAGCGCCCCGCGCTGGTGGTCGGCGCGGGCGTGGCGCGCGACCAGGCGTGGAACGAGGTCATCCGCCTGGCGGAGATGCACCAGGCGCGGGTCTGGGTCTCGCCAATGTCGGCGCGCAACAGCTTCCCCGAGGATCATCCGCTGTTCGCCGGTTTCCTCACCGCCGGGCGCGAGCCGATCGTGCGCGATCTCACCGGCCATGACGTGGTCGCGGTGCTGGGCGGGCCCTTGTCGTTCTACCATGTCGAGGGCTTCGGCCCGCACATTCCCGACGGCACCGAGCTGTTCATGTTGGTTGACGACCCGACGCTGGCGCAATGGGCGCCGGCGGGGACGGCCGCCATTACCAACCTGAAGAGCGGAATCGGCGAATTGCTCGCGCTCTCCCGCCCCGTCGATCGTCCCGCGCCCGCGCGGCGCGTCGCGCCGGCGGTGCTCGACGGGCGCGATTTCTGCGATGCCTATCTCATGCAGCAGATCGCCCGCCTTCGCCCGCGCGGTGCCCCGATCGTGGAAGAGGCGCCGTCGAGCCGTGGGCCGATGCACGATTATCTGCCGATCGTTGAGGAGGACGGCTTCTACACCTGCGCTTCGGGTGGGCT
>Ga0207676_10001985_pt1 | contig 14890 bp, 12 predicted proteins | sample KBSSwiS72_FD_184307 | JGI IMG/M metagenome (GOLD analysis project Ga0207676, IMG submission 184307) | Switchgrass rhizosphere microbial communities from Kellogg Biological Station, Michigan, USA - KBS Switchgrass S7-2 (SPAdes) (version 2) | ecosystem: Host-associated > Plants > Roots >... | reverse complement strand
CAAGGAGAAGTCGCACGGCGAAACCATCCGCGACGTGCTCTGCGAAATGGACCGCCGCGGCCAGAAGACCGGCGCCGGCTACTACGACTACGACGAGAACCGTAACCCGAAGCCCAGCCCCGTCACCGAGAAGATCATTCACGACTTCATCGTCAAGAGCGGCGCCAACCCCCGCAAGATCTCCGACGAGGAGATCCTGGAGCGGACCATCTATCCGATGATCAACGAGGGCGCGAAGATCCTCGAGGAAGGCAAGGCGATCCGGGCCTCCGACGTCGATGTGGTCTGGGTCAACGGCTATGGCTGGCCGGTCTATCGCGGCGGTCCGATGGCCTACGGCGAGCAGGTCGGCCTCGACAAGGTGCTGGCCAAGATGAAGGACTTCCAGGCGAAGATGGGCGACGCGTTCAAGCCCTCGCCGCTGCTGGAAAAGCTCGTCGCCGAAGGCAAGAAGTTCTCCGACCTCAAAGCCTGACTACCTCTCTCTCCTCCCCCTGAGTAGGACTGAAACCCTATGCGTGAAGCCGTCATCGTCGCCGCCCGCCGGACCCCCATCGGCAAGGCCTACCGCGGCGCGTTCAACAACACCTACGGCGCGACCCTCGGCGGCCACGCGCTCGCCGCCGTCGTCGAGCAGGCCGGGATCGACCCGGGCGAAGTCGACGACATCGTCATGGGCTGCGCCCTGCAGCAGGGCACCACGGGCAACAACATCGCCCGCCAGGCCGCCCTTCGCGCCGGCATGCCCAACACCGTCTCGGGCACCACCATCGACCGCCAGTGCTCGTCGGGCCTGATGGGCGTCTCGATGGCCGCCAAGTACATCATCAACGACGGCGCCCCGATCGCCATCGGCGCCGGCATCGAGTCGATCAGCCTGGTGCAGAACGACAAAGTGAACCGCTTCATGGCCACCGATCCGTGGCTGAAGGAGCACGTGCCGGAACTGGCCACTTCGATGATCGAAACCGCCGAGATCGTCGCCGAGCGCTACGGCGTCTCCCGCGAGGCGCAGGACGAATACGCGCTGCGCTCCCAGCAGCGCACCGCCCAGGCGCAGTCCGAAGGCCGTTTCGACCGCGAGATCGCGCCGATGACCACAATCATGAAGGTGCTGGTCAACAAGGAGACCGGCGAGACCGCGGACAAGGAAGTCACCATCAGCGCCGACGAGGGCAACCGCCCGCAGACCACGCTGGAAGACCTGAAGAAGCTCAGCCCCGTCTTCAAGGGCGGCCGCTACGTCCAGGAAGGCAAGTTCGTCACCGCCGGCAACGCCAGCCAGCTCTCCGACGGTGCGGCGGCCATCCTCCTGATGGAGCGGAAAGAGGCTGAGAAGCGTGGGCTGGAGGCGCTGGGCGCCTATCGCGGCATGGCGGTCGCCGGCTGCGGTCCTGAGGAAATGGGCATCGGCCCGGTGTTCGCGATCCCGAAGCTCCTGGAGCGCAACGGCCTGACCATCGACGATATCGACATCTGGGAGTTGAACGAAGCCTTCGCCAGCCAGGTGCTCTACTGCCGCGACAAGCTGGGCATCCCGGACGACAAGCTGAACGTCTCCGGCGGCTCGATCTCCATCGGCCACCCCTATGGGATGACCGGCGCCCGCTGCACCGCGCACCTGATGTACGAAGGCAAGCGCCGCGGCGCCAAGTACGGTGTCGTCACCATGTGCGTTGGCGGCGGCATGGGGGCTGCGGGTCTGTTCGAGATCTTCTAGGACTTCGCAACATCTCCGATCAGAGGGCCGTCCGCGAGGGCGGCCCTTTTTTTCGTGGCGCCTTCAGCTTGACCGAACGCCGTTCGCGCTGTTGGGCTGAGCGCAGCAGTTTCCGGGAGATGAGCCATGCGTCGTTTCCAGTGGGCGGCCGCCGCCATCGCGCTCTCCTGTGCGGCCTGTTCGAAGGAGACGCCGAAAGCGCCGCCGGCGCCGGCCGAGGCCGCAAGCAGCGCGCCGATCACCGAGACCCGGCCTGCGCCGCCTGCCGCGCCCGAGGCCGCCCTGGCCGCGGCGCCTCCCGCGCCGGAACCGACACCCGTCGCCGCGGCCCCGCCCGCACCGCCGCCCCAACGCGTGATGACCATCGTCCCGGCCAAGGAGCACCGGATCCACGCCCTCCTGAACAACGCCATCTCGCGCGATGTCACCGGACATACCGAACAAGATGCCGGGATGTGGGAGGCGAAACGCGCCGCATGTAAGACCCAGGCCTGCGTCGATCGCGCCTACGCCGCCCAGGAAACTGAACTCCGTAGATGGGAAGGCTCGGAGGCGATCCCCTAGGCGAAGCCCTTCTCACCCATAGATTGGCTCTATTGGTTCCATATTAATAATCGATTTTACAAGGGCGTGGACTGGGCGCTGTCTATCCGTCGCCGCCCACGGCGCGCCCGGCGCCTCAGCGCCCGCTGCAGGCGCCGCGCAGATCGCATCGGAGACAAACATGGCAAACGATATCGCGGCCAAGTGCCCTGTGGCGCACTCTGGCAGGAGCAACCGTGACTGGTGGCCCGACACCCTGCGTCTCGAGAGCCTCAACCAGCATTCTCCGCGCTCCAATCCGATGGGCGAGGCCTTCAACTACGCCGAGGCGTTCAAGAGCCTCGACCTGGACGCCGTGATCAGGGACCTCCACGCCCTGATGACCGACTCGCAGGACTGGTGGCCCGCCGACTTCGGCCACTACGGCGGCCTGTTCATCCGCCTGGCCTGGCACAGCGCCGGCACCTACCGGATCTCCGACGGGCGCGGCGGCGCGGGCGGGGGCCAGCAACGTTTCGCCCCGCTCAACAGCTGGCCCGACAACGCGAACCTCGACAAGGCGCGCCGGCTGCTGTGGCCGATCAAGCAGAAGTACGGCAGCAAGCTCTCCTGGGCCGACCTCTATGTCCTGGTCGGCAACGTCGCCCTGGAGTCCATGGGCTTCAAGACCTTCGGCTTCGCCGGGGGCCGGCCCGACACCTGGGAGCCCGAGGAACTCTATTGGGGTCCCGAAGGAAGCTGGCTGGGCGACGAGCGCTATAGCGGCGAGCGTCAGCTGCACAAGACGCTGGGCGCCGTGCAGATGGGGCTGATCTACGTCAATCCCGAAGGGCCGAACGGCAATCCCGACCCGGTCGCCGCGGCGCACGACATCCGCGAGACCTTCGCCCGCATGGCCATGGACGACGAGGAGACCGTCGCACTGATCGCCGGCGGCCATACTTTCGGCAAGACCCACGGCGCCGGGGACCCGTCCTTCGTCGGCCCTGAACCGGAGGGCTCCGCGATCGAGGACCAGGGCCTCGGCTGGCGCAGCAAACACGGCATGGGCCTCGGCGCGGACGCCATCACCGGCGGCCCGGAAGTCACCTGGAGCCAGACGCCGACGAAGTGGAGCAACCACTTCTTCGAGAACCTCTTCAAGCACGAGTGGGAGCTGACCAAGAGCCCGGCCGGCGCCCAGCAGTGGCAAGCCAAGGGCGCCGCCGCTGACATCCCGGACGCGTACGACAGCGCGAAGAAGCGCGTCCCCACTATGCTGACAACCGACCTCTCCCTGCGTTTCGACCCGGCGTATGAGAAGATCTCCCGGCGTTTCCTTGAACATCCGGATCAGTTCGCCGACGCCTTCGCCCGGGCCTGGTTCAAGCTCACCCACCGCGACATGGGCCCCATCCAGCGCTACCTCGGGCCCCTCGTGCCGAAGGAGCGCCTGATCTGGCAGGACCCGATCCCGCCGGTCGATCACCCCTTGGTCGACGCGAACGACATCTTTGCCCTCAAGGCCGAGATCCTCGCCTCAGGCCTGACCGTGGCCCAGCTGGTCTCCGCCGCCTGGGCCTCCGCCTCGACCTTCCGCGGGTCCGATAAGCGCGGCGGCGGCAACGGCGCTCGCATCCGCCTCGCGCCGCAGAAGGACTGGGAGGTCAACAATCCGCCTGAACTGGCCAAGGTGCTGCAAACGCTCGAAACCATCCGGTCACGCTTCAACGGCTCGGCGGCCGGCGGCAAGAAGGTGTCGCTGGCTGACCTGATCGTGCTCGGCGGCTCGGCGGCCGTCGAGAAAGCCGCCAAGGACGCTGGGGTCGAGGTCGAAGCGCCGTTTACGCCCGGTCGCATGGATGCCTCGCAGGAACAGACAGACGTAGACTCCTTCGCCCCGCTCGAGCCGATCTCAGACGGCTTCCGCAACTATCGCAGCGACGGCGTGCAGTTCATGGCGCCGGAGGAAGCCCTGGTCGACCGCGCCCAGCTCCTGAGGCTGAGTGCGCCGGAGATGACGGTTCTGGTCGGCGGCCTGCGCGTGCTGGGCGCGAACGCCAAGGGTTCGAAAAACGGGGTGTTCACCGACAAGCCCGGCCGGCTGACCAACGACTTCTTTGTAAACCTGCTCGACATGCGCACGGAGTGGCAGCCCACGAGCTCGGAGAACGTCTTCGAAGGTCGCGACCGCAAATCCAAGCAGACGAAATGGACCGGCACCCGTGTCGATCTGATCTTCGGCTCTCACTCCGAACTGCGCGCGCTCGCCGAGGTCTATGCCGAGGCAGATTCCCAGCCGAAGTTCGTCAAGGACTTCGTCGCCGCCTGGACCAAGGTGATGAACGCCGACCGCTACGACGTGGCCTGAACGCCAAAGACTACAAGCTGGTCGCCCCGCGAGAGTGGGGCGACCAGTGACCCGTGGGCGCAAATGCGCTTGCTCACCGCCACGGAAAGGGCCGAGGCTGGTTCCAACGAAAGAAATCTGAGGAACCGCCATGTCGATCGACTTCGAGATCCCGCCGGAAGCCAAGGCCGTCCGTGAGCGTGTGCGCCAGTGGGTGCTGGACGAGTGCATCCCCGCGGAGAAGCGGGTGGTCGACAAGGAGAGCTACAAGTCCGTCCTGGCCGAACTGCGCGCCAAGGCCCGCGCCCAGGGCCTGTGGCTGCCCTTCGTGCCCAAGGAATACGGCGGCATGGGCCTTGGCCCGCTGGCCAACGCGCTCGTCCAGATGGAGCTCGGCATGAGCCACCTGGGCGCGCTTTCCATGAACAGCCAGGGGCCCGATGACGCCACCATCCTGACGCTGCTGGCCCACGGCACCGAGTACCAGAAGGAGAAATTCCTCAAGCCGTTGCTGAACGGCGAGAAGCGCGTCTGCTACTCGATGACCGAGAAGGCCTCCGGCGCCGACGCCACCGGCATGCGCACCTCAGCAGTTAAGGACGGCAACGAGAACTACGTCCTGAACGGCGAGAAGTGGTTCTCCTCGGCCGCAAGCGCCGCGGACCTGGCCCTGGTCATGGCCCGCACCGATCCCGACGCGCCCCGGCACCAGCAGTTCTCGACCTTTATCGTTGAGCTGCCGAACCCGGGCTACAGGATCAAGCGCGACATCCCGACCATGGCCGCCGAGGGTCCGCTCTCGCACATCATGGGCGGCGGCCACGCCGAGATCGAGATCAAGGACCTGGTGGTCCCGGCCGAGAACCTCCTGGGCGGCGAAGGCCGCGGCTTCGACATGGGCCAGCACCGCCTGGCCTACGGCCGCCTGCGTCACGGTATGCACAACGTCGCCATGGCCCAGCGCGCGCTGGACATGGCCGCGGCCCACGTCACCAACCGCGAGACCTTCGGCAAGAAGCTCTCCGAGCGCCAGGCCGTCCAGTTCATGCTCGCCGAGTGCGCCACCCAGCTCTACATCTCGCGCCTGATGCTGCTGCACATCGCCTACAAGGCCGAGAAGGGCGCGGACCTTCGGCAGGAAAACTCGATCGCCAAGGTCTACCTGGCGCACATGGTCCACCACGTGGTCGACACCGCCATCCAGCTGCACGGCGCCTTGGGCTACAGCCGCGATACCCCACTGGCGGCCTGGTACACCCACATCCGCTCGCAGCGGCTGGTGGACGGTCCCGACGAGGTGCACCGCTGGACAGTCGGGCGCAACGTGATCAAGGCGTTCCAGAAGGATGGCACCACGGCCATGGCGGCGGGCGGCGACCTGCTCTAGGCGCCCTCCGAGGCAAAGGGCCGCCCGCGAGGACGGCCCTTTGTGGCCAAGGGGTGGGGAACCTTAGGCCGCGGGGACCTGGCGGAACTCCGCTTCGAGGGTCAGCGTCACCTCGTCGCCGATCGCCGGCACATAGGACGTGATCCCGAACTCGGAACGCTTGATCTTCGTCGTACCCGCGAAACCGAGTTGGTAGGTCTTCACCATCGGGTTGGGACCCGCTTGGTGGAACACCGCCTGCACCACCACGGGCTTGGTCACGCCGTGCAGTGTCAGGTCGCCGGCGATGTCGGCGGTCTTCTCGCCGGTCTGTGTAACCTTCGTCGCCTTGAAGGTGGCGGTCGGGAACTTGGCGACGTCGAGGAATTCCGGGGACTTGAGATGCTTGTCGAGGGCGGCGTTAAGCGTGCCCAGCGAATTGGCGTCAATGGTCGCTTCGAGCACGGTTGCGCCCAGGTTCTTTGGGTCCAGCTTCAGGGTGGCGTTCACCGCGCCGAACTGGCCGATGTAGGTCGAGTAGCCGAAGTGGTTCACCGACCAGGTGATCTTGCTGTGGTCTGGATCGATCTTGTAGGCGCCGGCCTGGACCTGGGCGGGCGCGGTAACGACCTGAGCCGAGGCGGGGGCGCCGGCGGTGAGGGAGAGAGCCAGCCCGAGAGCGGCGAACTTGAACATGTGAGGCACGTGGCGAGCCTTTGAATTGAGGAATGGGGTGCACCGCCGCCTGGCAGCGCGAGGAGCAGATACGGTTTCGCTGTGGAAGTTATAATCACGCTGATTGGCGCCAGACTGTTTCCAGACAGGAAGTAATGGCTGGCGCCGGCCAAGGCTCGCCGCGAGGCGATTCCTCTGAAAGACTAGCGAAAACGCTCGGGGGTGTAGGCGTCGATGAGAGTTTTTGCGCGGCTGGGCGTTCTGTTCGCCGCGGGCCTCGTTCTGGCGGCCTGCCAGCGGGGTGTCGACGGCGCCCGCATCGAGCAGGCCAAGGCCGGCGAGTGGCTGACCTACGGGCGCACCTACGACGAGCAGCGCTTCAGCCCGCTGAAGCAGATCAACGCGTCGACTATCGGCAAGCTCGGCGTCGCCTGGTGGGCCGAGTTCGACACTGACCGCGGCCAGGAGGCGACCCCGCTGGTCGCCGACGGCGTGCTCTACACCACCACCGCCTGGTCCAAGGTCTTCGCCTTCGACGCCAAGACCGGCAAGCCGCTCTGGAGCTTCGATCCCAGGGTTCCGGGCGAGAAGGGCTTCAACGCCTGCTGCGACGTCGTCAACCGGGGCGTCGCGCTCTGGCAGGGCATGGTCTACGTCGGCACGATCGATGGGCGGCTGATCGCGCTCGACGGCAAGACCGGTCAGCCCGAATGGACCGTGCAGACCACCAATCCGGATCGTCCGTACACGATCACCGGTGCCCCGCGGGCGATCAAGGGCAAGATCCTTATCGGCAACGGCGGGGCGGAATACGGCGTCCGCGGCTACATTTCCGCCTTCGACGCCAAGACGGGAGCCCTCGCCTGGCGCTTCTACATGACCCCCAACGCCCGCGGCCTGCCGGACGACGCGGCCTCGGACAAGGTCATGAAGGAGAAGGCCAACGCCACCTGGTCCGACGGCTACTGGCGCCAGACCGGCGGCGGCGGCACGCCCTGGGACGCCATCACCTACGACCCCAAGCTCGACCTCGTCTTCGTGGGCGCCGGCAATGGAAGTCCGTGGAACCACAAGCTCCGCTCCGGCGGCCGGGGCGACAATCTCTTCCTGTCTTCCATCGTGGCGCTCAGGCCCGACACCGGCGAGTACGTCTGGCACTACCAGACCACGCCCGGCGAAAGCTGGGATTACACCGCCGTGCAGCACATCATGCTGGCCGACCTGAAGATCGGCGCGGAGACCAGGCGCGTGGTCATGCAGGCCCCGAAGAACGGCTTCTTCTATGTGCTGGACGCGGCCACCGGAGAGCTGATCTCGGCGGAGAAATACGCGCCGGTGGACTGGGCGGAAAAGGTCGACCTCGTCACCGGCCGGCCGGTCGAGGCGCCTGGGGTGCGCTACGAACACGGAACCACGAGCCATCAGGTCGCCGGCCCGCTCGGCGGTCACAACTGGCAGCCGATGGCCTTCAGCCCCAGGGAGAAGCTGGTCTACATCCCGACCATGGCCAAGCGGGGGAACTACGCCGACCCGGCGGACTTCCGCTACATCCCCGGCGCCTGGAACACCGGCGAGCGGCGCAAACGCACAGGCCCTTCTGCGCCCAGGCAGGACCGCGAATCCGACGACGACTCCAATTCGTACGGCGAGCTCGTGGCCTGGGATCCCGCCGCCCAGAAGGCTCGCTGGAAGGTCCGTTTCCCGCAGACCTGGACCAGCGGCGTCCTGGCCACCGACGCGGGCCTGGTGTTCCACACCGCCGGCTCGACCTTCGCGGCCTATGACGCGGCGAGCGGCGAGCGGATCTGGAGCTATGACCTCCGCGCGAGCGCCATTGCGCCGGCCTCGACCTATGAGATCGACGGCGAGCAGTACCTGGCGTTGATGGTCGGCTACGGCGGCGCCGCGACGGGTCACGACCAGCCCCGCCGCAAAGGCCGTTTGCTGGTCTTCAAGTTGGGCGGGACCGCCCAGCCCAGGCCCTATCCGGCCGCCGCGCCCGTCCCGCCGGTTGACCTCGCCGCGGCCGAGCCCTCGAAGGGCGACGCCGACAAAGGCGGGACCAGTTTCGTCACCTACTGCGGGACCTGCCACCACAAGGGCCGGGACTACCTGCCCGACCTCTCCCGCTCGCCCGCGATCCTCTCCCACAACGGCTTCACGGCGATCGTCCACGATGGCGCGCTAAAGGACCGCGGCATGGCCCCCTTCAGCCACTTCCTCACGGCCGCCCAGGTAGAGGATGTCCGCGCCTTCCTGCTCTGGCAGGCCGAGCAACCGCTCTCGCCGGCGACAGCCGCGCCGGCCCACGCGCAGTAAGGTGGGCCTTAGCGCCCTTCCATCCTGGCGATGTAGTCGCGGACCAGGGCCAGGCCTTCCTCATGGACCAGTGAGCGGCCGAGTTCGGGCATCATCACGCCAGGCTCGGTGGAGGCCATGCGCAGCACTAGGATCGAGGCGTCCGGATGGCCGGGCGCGATGGCGAACTCCAGGCCGCCGGAGCCCCGCCCCGCCGCCACCGGCCGCTTGCCGACGCCGAACGCGGACGGCCGGGTTTCCTCCAGATTGAGGTTGAGGCCCGAGTTGCTCGCCATGCCGCGCGCGTTGTGGCAGTGGGCGCAATTGCCGTCGAGATAGGCCCGGGCGCGGGCGTCCAGCGGCTCGGAGGCGTCGTTCCAGACGGCCGTCCGCGGCGCCTTCTCCGGCGCCGGCGCGCCCTGCAGCAGGCCCAGCCGCGTCCAGTGCGCCAGCTGGTTCTCACGTCCCTCCGGATAGGCGAATGCCCCGTTGAGGTTGCGCGCCTTTACCCCGATCGGCGCGATCTCCTTGGATAGTGAGTGGCATTCCTTGCACTGGTTGGCGTTGGGGACGGCGTAGTCGACGTGGACGTCCTTGCCGCCGGCGCCGACGAAATTGACGTCGAGCCGCGCCCCGGCGCGCTTCAGTACGGCGTGGGTCTGCTCGGCGTTCCAGACATAGGCCAGCGCCGTCCAGCCCGCCTTGCGGTGGATCAGGAGGCGGGTCTCCAGGAAGCGCACGTTCTCGCCCGGCCGGCGGAAATCGGCCGGATAAGCGAAGGTTTTCACCAACACGGCGCCCACCGGCAGTTCGAGCGCGCCCTCGGCCCGATAGCGCGCCTTGGTCCCGGGCGGCAGGTAGAGGTAGCGGGTCTTCTCCGCGTAGTCGCTGAAGAGCGGCGTGTTCAGGCTGTAGGGCGTCAGGCCGGCATTGGGATGGCGGCCGCCTGCGTCGGTGAACAGGCGGTAGGCGTCAAGGCTGGGCGCCGGCGCATCGGCCAGCAGCGCGGCGAGCGCCACCGGCTCCGGCGCCGGGGCTGCGCCGAGCGCAAGCAGGCCGAACAGCGCGGCGAGTGCGCGCCTCATCATCTGGTCCTCATGAGCCGATTATAGGCCCGACTGCGTCTTCGGCAGGACCACCGGTTTGGGCTCGGCGATGGCGCCGTCGTCGACCGTCGGCTTCACGTCCGGCTTGGCCGACATGATCGCGCCGGGGCTGGCGAAGTGCAGGTTCACGACCGGTCCGTCAGTCAGCCGGACGCGGACGACTTCCGGCGCGGTCTGGCCCTTGCGGGTGAAGTTCGAGACGCCGTCCCAGACCACCGGCGGCAGGCCGCCGCCCATGGCCTTGGCCAGGACGTCGCCGCCCGGGAATGCGGGGTTCCAGCCGTTCTTCCCGATCTTGTTGTCGCGCACGACGATGTCGCGCGGCAGGGGGTTATAGGAAAGGTCGGCGTAGTCCTTGTTGTAGGCCACCAGCAGCACGGCGGCGGTCTGGTTGCCGTCGATCTCGTTTTCGAAGACGTGCACGTCGCGGTTGGCCATCACCATCACGCCGGTGCCGGTCGGCACGTCGGCGACGATGTTGCCCTTCGGCGCAAAATTGGCGGTGTCGTTGTTCACCACCTTGTTGCGGAAGATCCGCGTCGAGTGGCCGCCCATCTGCGGCAAGCCCGGCAGGTCGAAGATCAGGATGCCGCCGGCGTTATGGGTCGAGACGTTGTCGAAGACGTCGGCGTTCATCGAGTTCTCGATCTCGATCCCGGCGACGTTGAATTCCGCGCGGCTGTTTTTCACAATGATGTTCTTCGACTGGCCGACGTAGATGCCGGCGTCGGAGGCGCCCTTCACCGTCACCTTGTCGATCAGCACGTTTGTCGAGGAGACCGGGTAGACCCCGTAGGCCCCGTTCTTGGGGTTCGGCCCGCCGGTCCATTCGACGCGGACGTTCACGAAGCTGATCTGGTCGGAGCCCTTGGACTTGATCCCGTCGCCGCGCGAATTCTCGACCGCCAGGTCGCGCACCGTCACCTTGTTGGAGGTGATCAGGAAGCCTTCGCCCGCGCTCTTCTGGCCGCCGAAGGAAAGGATCGTCGCGTCCGGCCCCGCGCCCTTCACGGTGACGTTCTCGATGTCGAGCGACAGGCCGTCGGTCAGCTCGTAACGGCCGGCGGCGAGCTGCACCACGTCGCCCGGCTTGGCGTCGAGCAGCGCAGTCTGCAGCTTCTCCTGCGCGTCCGCGCCGGGAGCGACGGCAAGCGTCTTGGCCTGGGCCGCCCCGGCCAGCAGCGCCAGCGCGCTCGCGGCGATCGTCAGGTTACGCATCGAAGGTCTCCTCGCGGGCGTCTTGAACTGCGCCGTCGCGGGCGGACTGTGGCCTGCTCCCCTGGCGGCAATCAAGGCCAGTGCGTCGATCAGCCCTTGAAGTTGCGGAAGGTTATTGAGTAGCGGTGCGCTTCCACCGGCGGGATCGAGTGTTCCCACTCGCTGCGGGCCCGGCCGCTGAGCAGGTAGGCCGACCGCGGCTCCAGGGTAAGAGACACCCGTTCGAAGCCGCCTGGGGTCCGGCGCCGGAACCGGAATGTGCACGGCGCGAGCAGGCTGATCCCCACCACCTCGGCGAAGATCGGCCGGTCCCGGTGCCAGCCGATCGGCGCGCCCGGCTGGTATTCGTTGAGCAGCACCTGCTGCAACTCCTCCGGCGCATGCCCCGCCAGCGCCGCGGCCCGCGCCCGCACGGCCATCAACTCCGCCGGGATGTCGTCGGCCTTCAGGAGGTGGCTGCGGGTGAAGTCGTACTGCCAGCCGAACGAGACCACGCGGCGGCGGGCCTCATAGCCGTGGAACTGGAACGGCGCGAACGCCAGGGTCGCGAGCCAGACGGCAAGTTCGGCCTCCTCCTCCCGCGACAGGAACTCCGCCCGATAGATGAAGCCCTCCGGCGGAGAGGCGGGCGAGGCGAAGAGGTCGGGCTGAGGCGCCGGCGATCGGGACATGACGATCCACAGAAAATAGGAGTGCAACCCGGCCGCCGAAAGCCGTTGACGCGTGCGCCGCCGAGGGATTTGCTACCTTAAGAAGTTCCAGTCCCACTACTCGCCTTCAGATTTCAGGCGCCGCGCTCTGACCCGCGCGACGGGAGGAATTGCCATGCCGGACCGCAAGGTATTCACGGACAGTGTCACACCGCTTCCCGACCATCCCGGAGCCGCGCCCCACGGCCTGCTCGTCAACCTGGCGGCGCCTGCGGCGGAGCCCGCCGAGCCGATGACGATCCTGTTCTCGCTGGACCTTCCCGGCGACCTCAAGGCCGAGCTGGAGGCCAAGGTGGCCGCCGGGGAGGTGGTGCCGCGCGACCAGCTCGCCGCCCGTTTCTCCCCCGACAAGGCCAAGCTGGACAAGCTCGTCGATTGGCTGAAGGCCCAGGGCTACGAGATCACCGAGGTGGCCGCCGACAACAGCGGCGTCTATGCCCGCGCCGACATCGCCACCATCGAGAACAGCCTGCAGGTGAAGATGGTCCCCGTGCTCAAGGACGGCATCACCTACACCGCCGCCCAGAACGCACCCAGCCTGCCCACCGACATTGGCGACCCGGTGCACGCCATCGTCGGACTGCAGCCGTTCCGCCGCGCGCACCGCAACTTCCGCCGGCGCTTCGTCACCGCGGCGAACCGCGGCGGGCTCGACGCCTCCGGGACGCCATCGCCCAATATCGCCAACGCGCCGCCCTATCTCTGCGCTGAGATGCTCAAGGCCTATGGCGCGTCGGCGCTCGGGCTGACCGGAGACGGCCAGACGATCGCGATCCTGATCGACACCTTCCCGAACGACGCCGACCTCAAGGCCTTCTGGCGCGCCAATGGCCTCTCGATCACCATGGCCCAGGTCCAGAAGATCAACGTGCCCGGCGGGACCTTGCCGGCGCCGGAGGGCGAGGAGACCCTGGACGCCTGCTGGACCAGCGGCATCGCCCCCAAGGCGAAGATCCGTATCTATGCCTCAGGCTCGCTCGAGTTCTCGGCGCTGGACCGTGCGCTGGACCGGATCATCGCCGACTTGGCGACCCAGCCTACCCTCAACCAACTCTCGATCAGCCTGGGCCTAGGCGAGACCTTTATGGGTGGGCCGGCCGGCGAGGTCGCGACCCAGCACCAGAAGTTCCTCAAGCTCGCCGCCGCCGGGGTGAACGTCTTTGTCTCCACCGGCGACGCGGGCTCCAACCCCGACGAGAGCGGCCACAATTCCGGCGGGCCTCTGCAGCCAGAATACGAGTCCACGGACACTGCCGTGATCGCGGTCGGCGGCACGTCGCTGCGGCTGAAGACCACCGGCGCGGTGCAGTCGGAGACGGCCTGGGCCGGCAGCGGCGGGGGGCGGAGCACGCTCTTCCCGCGCCCCGCATGGCAGGTAGGTGCGGGGCTACCCGCCGGCCACGACCGGCTGGTGCCCGACGTCTGCGCGGCGGCGGACCCGAACACCGGCGCCTTCCTGATCGTGGGCGGCCACGCCATGGGCATCGGCGGCACCAGCTGGAGCGCGCCGATGTGGGCGGGGTTCTGCGCCCTGATCAACGAAGCCCGGAAGAAGAAGGGCCTCGCGGACCTGCCCTATCTCAATCCGTCGCTCTATGCGGCGATCGGGACCACCTGCTTCCGCGACGTGACCGTGGGCGGCAACGGCGCCTACCAGTCCAAGGCAGGCTACGACCTGGTCACCGGCCTCGGCGCCCCCAACGTCGCCGCCCTCGTCCAGCGCCTGGCGCCGTAGCGGCTGGCCCGTCGCTGAAGGGCGGCGTCAGCTATTCGGCGCGTGGCGGGCCGCGACGTCGGCGGCGAGCTCGCGCAGGCGAGCGCGCAGCTCCGGCGGCGCCAGCACCTCCACATGCCGCCCGAGCGCCAGGAATTGTACTGCGGCGGTGTCCAGGCCCTCGACCGGCACCGTCACCTCTAGCCAGCCGTCGTCGCCGGGCACAGCTACTGCCGCCAGCGTCTGGCCCGGACCGGTAAGCCGACGCGCACCATAGGCCGACAGCCGGATCCTCGCCTCGCCCTTCGGGAGCGACGCTTCGAACCGGTCCAGGCTCTGCGCCCACCAGGCGGCCAGATCGTCGCAGTCAGTCCGGACGCGCTTGTCGGCCTCGTCAATCCAGTGATCCGCGATCATCGCGGGCGGTTTGCGGTAGTTCGGGCCGACTTTGAAGTGGTTATGAATGTACTCGGCAGGCCTCGTGCAGCCGCCGAGTACGAGGAAGACCGTCGCCTGGATGCACAGACGCAGCAGCAGGTGGACGATCTCCGAGCGTTTTGGGATGCGCGTTTGCATCAGTAGAGAAGCAGCAGGGCGAGGATTTGTCCACTGAGAAACCAGTGGATGTCGCGTGGCGGGAATCCAGGCGGGACAGACGACTCAAGCAGACGTGATAGCGCTAATGATCAAAAGCCGTAGAAATGCCACTACCGGCTTTTTAGATGCTATCGGCAAGATGCGTATAACCGGACGGTGAAAACCAAACAGCCGCCAGGATCGGAACCGCCCGCAAACTCTTCGCAGAATGCCGGGTCCAATAGCGACACGGCAGAAAGCTTATCCTAAAGCATCTCGCGACCAGCAGCACGACCGTTGGTTCGGCGGTGCCACTGCTACCACTGGCAGCCAATACCGCCGGAGCCGACGTAGAATGTGGTCTGCGCATTCGTCTGGATGTCGCCATTCACGAACATGCTCCAGCCACCGAGCATCTCCCAGGTGAGATTGGCGCCGATCTTCAAGTCTTCGCCCTGGCAATGCCGCGCCATGTCCGGCGCGAAGCGCGGGTCGCCCGCCGCGAGGCGCTCGCCGGTGTAGGCCTCCGGAAGTCGCCAGGTCGACGCCATCAATGCGACTCGCCGGGCGCGACGGGCGCTGCGACGGCCTTCCCGGTCGCCGACCCGCGCCGCCGCTCGGCCTCGGCGATCGCC
>Ga0207676_10001974_pt1 | contig 14939 bp, 18 predicted proteins | sample KBSSwiS72_FD_184307 | JGI IMG/M metagenome (GOLD analysis project Ga0207676, IMG submission 184307) | Switchgrass rhizosphere microbial communities from Kellogg Biological Station, Michigan, USA - KBS Switchgrass S7-2 (SPAdes) (version 2) | ecosystem: Host-associated > Plants > Roots >... | reverse complement strand
CGAAAAAACGAAAGAGCCTGTGCTGCCCCGTTATCCACTTCATTGTTATCAACGCGACACGAACAATGATCACCTCCACAACCATCGAGCCCCACGCAAACGCGAACCCGTCCCGTATTCCCGTTTGAACCGAAATTTGAGTTACCGATATGTTCATCGTTCCCAGGGGAAGAGAGCCCAGGAAGCTAACCAGCAAACCCCAAAAGAATACCCGAAAAAATTTATGCATATTCAGCCATTGTATGAAGTCAAGATAGGTTGAGAAGCGCTTCAAGCCCTTTGCCGCACGTTTTCAGAGATCATTTTGACGTAACACTTATTTTGTCTGAGCATTTCAAGACCTGAGCTGGTCGTCAAATAAGGCAATTTATACCGACGATGATTGATGGAGCTTACCTTCCACAAAATGTTCCAGTGCCGGATAATTTCTTTCCAGGCGAAAAATATGGAGTGATTGGAGTCATACATATGAGTGGGCTCACTTCCCGCTCCATTGATTTCAATGATGGAGAAGTTTTTTCCAGACCTGAGCTCGTCCCAGCTATTAAATCGAATGTCAAGTCTGCCGAAGTAAAAACCTTTTACCCGCCGGCAAATCGAATCGATCGTATTTGTGAGTTCTTCATCGATCAGATTACTTGCATCAATAAATTTTGCTCCTCTGGCATGATTGCCGTAGGGGACAAGGATTTTCTCCTCTCCCTTCTGCAGTATTCTCTTCAGTTCGTCACCATAAGTTTCTTTCAAAACGGAAAGCTGAAGGATGAATCGTTTGTCTTTTCTTAATAATTCGGTCATTGTTGACTCTCCATCTCCCACCACAGTTAAGAATTCTTTTCGTACAATACCAGAGATGTGACCCCTTTCTTCGTTGGGAAAGCGATGATAAAATATTCCGACTTCATTGTCAAAAGAAATAAACTCTTGCACCAGAAAATCTACTCTCGACTGAATTGCGTATTCAAACAACTCGTCCTTAGAACACAGCTTTTTTACCGATAATCCTTTCATGCCTATATCGGGTTTAGCTATCAATGGAAATGCAAAGTTTTTCCTTCTTATTTCAACAAGTATTTCTTTAAGTGGAGTCTGAGCCTTGACAAACATTGTGTTCGGATAATATTGCCAGGGAAGCAGATCATAAATTTGTTTCTTTGATTCCATGAGGAAGCCGCCATTTGTGATAGAGGGATTGGATGCGTTAAAAAAGAAGAATGATCTTGCTTTTAAGCAGAGCCAGAGCCAATAAAGATAAAGTGGACCGTATACCACGTGAAACGGCCAGTATTCCCAATGAAATAGTCTTATAAAGAATGGCCGGTATAAAAGTTTTCTGGTCATATGAAGATGTAGTCTATCGTCAATTCAATTTCAGATTCATATATTTTTCGCTCCTTGAGGTCGTGATACTTTATATCCGCCCGGTCTGGCATTAGTGAGATACCGGTGATGCTGACAGTGGAATACAGATTTTCACGCTCCATTTGAAGACTGTGGCCCTTGTTTCCATCTCCGGTAAAGTGGTGAAAGTATAAAACGTCCTGTTGCGAGGGATTTGGGGTTTCATGCAAAAAGGATGTAAACCAGGACTCTCTTTTCTGTATGATGTGGTCTTCATACAGGGTTACAGAGGACCAGATATAGGGTCTGTAACTCCTCAACTGTTGGCAATACTTTTTAACTCCATCCCATCTGCACTCATATAGATCGCCTTTCTCGAATACGATCAAAGTAAATGGTTCAATTCTTTCAAGATTCAAACTATCAAATCTCATGACCGGGGTTTCACTTGCAATCACATGTAAGAATATTTTTCCCCGACTCAGGCGGTAAGGCGGTTGAGGAATGTGTTTTTCCAAAGCACCATTTAGCAGAACTGCAGCATTTCCGTTTTCATGCGATGCGATCCAACTTCCCCCCATGTCACCATCTTTTGGAAAAAGTATCTTCCCACTTTCAAATTGGTAAACTGCAGGAGGTATAGCTAGCTTTCTAGCGTTCTTTTCATCACGATTCGATGTGATAAAATACTTGTCCTGTACAGGTACAAAGGTTACTGTGCACATGCCTTTCGATATTTTATGGTTGATGATGCGACGCCAAAGCCCTCCGGTAGTATAATGTTTGAAACTTCATTAATGCCAACCCGAATTAGCGCCATGTGATGCACAGTGTGCTCCAGGTTATAGATGATCTCACGATAGTAGTTTGTTGCTACTGTAATCGTTTCAATGTTGTGTTCATCATAATTTGATTCGAGCAATAGCTTTTTGTTCGGCCTTTCGAGTCCATTGTATATTTTCTGTAAAAGCACCTGGGCGAAATCTTTATTCTTTTCGATAAGAATGTCCCTCTTTCTCTTTTCATAATTAACCAAACCCGATTCATAACCTGCCTCCAGGCATACGAACAGTTCAATAATATGCCGTACATGTTGTCCAATCGTGGCTTTAAACAGCGTCTTGCTTTGTTGCACATATTGCTCATCCGAAAGATGATGTAATGACTCACTCAGTTGAACAAAAACGTTTCTTACAGATTGCTGGAGTTGCATAATGATTTTTTTTAGATTATGTTTTAATTCGAAACCCTTTGAATGCGAAGAGGTCGTCTCTATAAATAATGATCAGAACGATGCTTGATACAAATACGACCAAAGCGTAGATAAACAGCTGCCCTCCATCACCCTGAACACTGATTCCAAGTTTTGTAATGTGAAAGAAGATTGCTCCTGCCATTAGACCTGTGGCTAACATCGCTCCCAATACGGTAGTCACAGGTATCAGGAGAAGGATACCAGCGATCAACTCAAGTATGCCGGTGCCTATTCTTCCCCACGGCTCCATCCCAAGTTTTGAAAAAATGTAAATTGACTCAGGGGCCGCACTGAATTTGAAGTAAAGTGTTTGCAACAAAATTACCGCTGCCACTAGCCGAAGGATCCAAATTCCAATTGTTGATAAATTTGACATTAACTACACTTTTATTAGTGATAGAATTTTTTCCAGTTTACATCAGCCTTTGATTTGAGGTTTACTTCATCCTTGTTCCAACTCTTCAGAGTATTGTTGAAAAATTTATTATAGTATAAGTATAGTTTCCCGTCAATAATCTTAAAAGTCCCCGGATCCACCTCTACTTTGGAACCGTCCTTGCCCATGGCATAAGCACACCATCCACCATATTGAGGCTCGTAGGCCGATGGGTTTTTTTTGAACTCCTCTTTATTTTCAACTGAAGAAAAATAATAGGTAACGCCCTGGTCAACTACCGCCAGTTCTTTTTTCCCCTTGACTGACGTTCCTTGTTTGAAGTAAGCAACCGGGTCAAATCCATTAATGGCAATCCCATTGTCCAAATTGAACTGTGCTTTTCGAAGCTGAGTCACATCTTGTGAAAAGCAAATCATCGAAATCGACGTGAGAAATATCGCGAGAATAGTTTTCATGATCTAAGAATTATTGAACAAATGTAGATGGCGACTTACAGGGTCACTGTCGTGCAACCGACAGCAATGCTTGCATTTTTGTGAAAAAAAAAATTCCTTTTAGATAATTAAAAAACGCCGCAAGGAATTTTCCCAAAATCGATTCCCAATATCTTGGGAGACTCCCAATTAGTTGGGAAAAACTCCATTAACAAATCACTAATAGTATGGGACAATAAAATTCATGAAACCTTCTCCAGTTAAGCGTTTCATAGAATAGTAGGTTCGTTAAAAAAAATTCTGGCACGCCAGTTGGCTATATGTCACGACAAAACAAATCACATGAACAAAGCCATCGGCAAAAAGGAATTCAAGAGTCACGTAGTTGAAAGCATAAACTTAAGCCTCGTACAATTTAAGACCGAATGGAATGGAGCTTGTCAAATAGTGTCCATGATCTATGACGACCTGGCGAATGCCTATAGGGGAGCTGCCAACTTTTTTACCGTCGATGTTGAGGAAGAAGTGCATCTGGGTAAAGAGTATGGGATAATTGAAATACCAACGATTTTATTTTTTAAAAGCGGTAAAGTAATCGATTATGCGACGGGCTTGACTCCTAAAAACGTACTCATATCAAAGATTGAAAATGCCCTGTCTGCATCAAAAAATTAAACCATTCTCAAACTATTTAAAAATTAATTGTATGTACGACGAAATTAAATATGCTTATCTGAAGAACCATCCCTTGTTCGCAAACATCAGCGACCAAAAGATCACAGATGCATGCTCAGTAGTAAAGGTTAACACGGTCTATCGCGGTGAAACTTTTAACTATGGGGAAGGTAACTACAGCAAGATCTACTTGCTGATTAAGGGAAAGATCAAGATTACAGAGTGTGACGAGATTGATAACGAGTTGATCAAAGATATCCTGACGGCACCTGATGTGTTTGGTGACTTAAGCCTGGACGGACATCCATCATTGGACGAATTTGCCGAAGCATTAACCGCCAACACTGTAGTATGCGTCTTCAACGTTCCTGACTTTAAGAGGTTACTGCAGGAGAATCCATTGATGGCCCTCAGTTATGCAAACCTGGTGAATAACAAATTGAAAAAATTGGAAGGACGTCATTCCGATTTAGTCTTTCGCGATGCAAAAAGCAGACTCATTCGATTTATTAAAAATTGGGCCGTATCAGATGGAAATCGCATTGGTGACAAGATCATATTGAACAATTACCTTACTCACAGCGACATCGCCAGTGTTATTGCTACCTCAAGGCAGAGCGTAAACACCTTACTCAATGAATTAAGAGATTCCGGCCTTCTCTTTTACAATCGCAAGAGAATTGAACTCAACGATTCAATAGCATGGAATTGAAATCTCGAAAGAGTTGTCGCAAAGCTGACAGCACTCGCCTCCCATACAATTTAGTTTTGTTCTCGTAATAACAGTTTCTCATTTGGCAGTTGGTTTTGGTTTACGGCCGTCCCTCGTGGATGGCCGCTTTTTAACAACCACTAAACATGAAACAATCAGTTTGTTTAAATTTTCGGGTACACCAGCCTCACCAATTGAAAGCATTTACCAAGTGTCAGGTCGGCATTGACGATTGTTATGTTGATGAAACCGCAGATGAGACTCTCATAAACAAAGTTGCTGATGAATGTTACTTACCTGCTAATGCCCTTATTTTATCGAACATCCGAAGAACAGATGGTCTGTTTAAGGTTGGTTATTCGATCAGCGGCGCCATGCTGGAACTTCTCTTGAAATACAGACCTGACGTTGTAGATTCCTTTGATGATCTGGTCAAAACAGGCTCGGTTGAGCTATTTGCAGAGACCTATTACAATTCGTTAAGTTCCCTTTATTCAATGAACGAGTTTGAACGGCAAATTGAAAAGCATTCGCTACTGATCCAGGAAGTTTTCGATGTCAAGCCTGCAGTTTTCAGAAATACAGAATTGATACACAATAATGACATTGCCCGCCATATTTATCAGCTGGGCTACAAAGGAATCTTGTGTGAAGGAGTAACGCAGATACTCAAAGGAAGAACAGCAAATAAAATTTATGCTGCACCAGGTGCAGGTGAACTTTCGCTTTTGCTGAGAAACCCGAGACTTTCTGATGACATTGCGTTTCGCTTCGATGACAAACACTGGAATGGGTATCCCCTGAGCGCGTTGAAGTTTGCCGATTGGATCCACTCCCATCCGATCACTGATCCGGTCGTTAATCTGTTTATGGATTATGAAACCTTTGGTGTCCACAAGAAAGCTGACAGTGGCGTTTTTAAGTTCCTTGATGAATTACCAGGAGCGGTTCTGGCTACCAAAAAATTCCAGTTTAGCACCGTTTCTGGAGTGATAGAGCAGTATTACATGCAGGATATCTATGATGTCCCTTCAATTATTTCCTGGGAGGATGAGGAAACCATTGCTAGCCGGTACGATAACGAAAAACAACAGAACGCACTCAAGAAAATTTACAGCCTTGAAAGGTTTATTTGTAACTCCAGCGTACAGCCAGTAATCAATAGCTGGGGAATATTACAGGATATAGACTATTTAATCCACTCATCTCACAGTGAAACGCATGATCATTATGAAAATATGGTGACCGATCTGGAGATCAGGTTGATCAAGGAGCAAGTTAAAAAGAACAGGCTCGATTTTATTCCTTTCTCACCAAATGCTTATTAAAAAATAAACAATGAAAAAACTTGAAAAACAAATTGCAATCATCACTGGAGCCAGTTCGGGTATCGGGGCAGGCGTTGCGAGAGAAATGGCGAAAGAAGGAGCGACCGTTGTGATAAATTTTCCAGTGCCGTCAACAAAGGATATGGCACAAAAGGTTGTCGATGAAATAGTGGCCGATGGCGGCAAAGCCATCTCATATCAGTGTGACGTCAGCAAGGAGGACCAGGTAAAACAAATGTTTAGTGACATTGTTACTAATTATGGTACAGTGGACATCCTGGTAAACAACGCCGGCCTGCAGAAAGACGCCCCCTTTGCTGAAATGACCCTTGAGCAATGGAACTTTGTTCTCGGGGTAAACCTGACAGGGCAGTTCTTATGTGCGAGGGAAGCGATCAAAGAGTTTTTAAGGAGAGGGGTAAACGGGAAGTCGAAGTCTGCAGGAAAAATTATTTGTATGAGTAGTGTTCATGAAGTCATTCCCTGGGCGGGCCATGCAAATTACGCCGCAAGCAAAGGCGGGGTGTGCTCATGATGAAGACGATCGCACAGGAATTTGCTCCCAAGAAGATTCGTATCAACAGCATCGCACCAGGCGCCATTGCGACCCCTATTAATCATGATGCATGGGATACGGCCGCACATTTGCAAAATCTGTTGAGGTTGATTCCCCAAAAAAGAATTGGGCAGGTTGAAGATATTGGCAAAACTGCAGTATGGCTTGCCAGTGACGACGCCGACTATGTAAACGGAACAACCATTTTCGTCGATGGTGGAATGACACTTTATCCAGGATTTGAAGACAATGGCTAACAAGCATAAACAATTAACCAGGATGATTGAATAAAACTTAAGTCAATGAACGCTGAACAAAACAGGCTTCAACAAGCCGGGTGGAAAAAATGGGGTCCTTATCTCAGCGAACGCCAATGGGGAACGGTAAGAGAAGACTACAGTGAGCACGGAAACGCCTGGGACTACTTTCCGCATGATCATGCTCGCAGTCGCGTCTACCGTTGGGGCGAAGATGGACTTGCCGGCATCAGTGACGAGCAACAGCATATATGTTTTGCCGTGGCATTGTGGAACGGAAAAGATCCCATTCTAAAGGAAAGATTATTTGGGTTAACAGGGAACGAGGGTAACCATGGCGAGGATGTCAAGGAGCTGTATTACTACCTCGACAACACCCCCACCCATTCCTACATGAAACATCTATACAAGTATTCGCAAGCAGAATTCCCCTATGCAGACTTGGTAAATACGAATCGTAACCGCTCAAAATATGATAACGAATACGAATTGCTGGACACAGGCTTGTTTAATGAAGGCAAATACTTTGATGTTGTTACAGAGTATGCAAAGAATGATACAGAGGATTTGTTGATTAAAATAACAGTCTATAATCGCGGCGAAGCTTCTTCCTATATCGCAGTACTGCCCACCATTTGGTTTAGAAACCTTTGGAGCTTTGGTATGATGAAAGAAAGGCCAAGCATGTATATACAAGAGGATGCCGGCGGCTATGGGACCTTAAAAGTAGATCATTACTGGACGGGCGACTACCATTTCTACTTTGAAAAAGCTGATCGTACGCTTTTCACCGAAAACGAAACAAATACGGAACGATTATACGGTCAACCAAACGAAACACCTTATGTAAAAGATGCTTTTCATACAGCAATACAACAGCAACGGTTTGACTGGCTCGAGGAAAAAACGCAGGGAACGAAGTTTGCGCCAATGTATGAGCTGAATATAGATGGACAATCATCTGCGACAATACGACTTCGACTAAGCAAACATCATCTACAGCAGCCATTTGGGGAATTTGATACCGTATTTGAAAACCGGATAACTGATGCGGATGAGTTTTACTCTGAAATTTCTGCCACAGAAGATAAAGAATTGCTCAATATACAGCGACAGGCATTTGCAGGCATGCTGTGGAGTAAACAATTTTTTAATATCGATATTCCGCGATGGTTGAAGGGTGACCCCGGGCAACCCATTCCTCCTGAAGCAAGAAAGCACGGACGTAATCATCAATGGAGTTCTTTAAATAATGAGGATATTATTTCAATGCCTGACAAATGGGAGTATCCGTGGTATGCGGCCTGGGACCTGGCTTTTCATTGTATTCCGATCGCAATGATTGATCCGCAGTTTGCAAAGGATCAACTCATTTTGTTTTTGCGCGAATGGTACATGCATCCAAATGGTCAATTGCCCGCCTATGAATGGGCATTTGGTGATGTGAATCCGCCCGTGCATGCCTGGAGTTGTTTACAGGTCTATAAAATTGACAAGCAGAAAAACGGAGAAGGGGATATTCGGTTTTTGAAAAGAGTGTTTCAAAAATTGCTGATCAACTTCACCTGGTGGGTAAATCGCAAGGACCACAAAGGCAACAATGTCTTTGAGGGTGGATTTTTAGGTTTAGACAACATCGGTGTGTTTGACAGAAGCAGTTCAATTCCAGGAGGGGGAGTTTTAGAACAAGCAGATGGTACGAGTTGGATGGCCATGTACTGTTTAAATATGCTAGAGATGGCTTTGGAGATCTCTCAATTTGATGACAGTTACGAAGATGTCACCACGAAATTCTTCGAACATTTTGTATATATAGCTGAATCGCTTAATCGTATTGGTGAAGGTTGGACAGGGAGCTGGGATGACGAACAAGGATTTTTTTATGACGTGCTTGCAATGCCGGATGGAAGATACATTCCGTTAAAAGTACGTTCGTTGGTCGGGTTATCAACTTCATTTGCGGTATTAGTTTTGAAAAAGGATTTGCTCAAAAAGCTCCCTGATTTTTATAACCGACTAAAGTGGTTCCAAAAGTACAGGGAGAAAAACAACGCCTATATTGTCATAGAGGAATTAAATGATCATAATGACATTTTGTTATCTCTTGTTCCGCGTCAGAGACTTGAAAAAGTCCTGAAGGCATTACTGAGCGAAAAAGAATTTTTGTCTGCCGGAGGTATTCGCTCCATTTCCAAATTGCATGAAACGCCCTACATGGTGAATATTGATGGGCAGGACTTTGGCTTAAGCTATCAGCCGGGAGAATCAAACACTTCTTTGTTTGGGGGAAATTCAAATTGGCGCGGACCAGTGTGGATGCCGATGAATTATCTTATTGTTCTTGCACTGCAGCAGTATTCCCACTACTACAAAGATCAGTTTCAAGTCGAATTTCCAACAGGCTCGGGGAAGCAAATGATGCTGGGCGAAATTTCTAATGAACTGGGGAAAAGATTGGTTTCAATTTTTCAGAAAGATCAAAACGGCGCAAGACTCGTAAATGGAGGCGAAGAGATCTATAGAACCGACCCGAATTTCAAAGACCTTGTTTTGTTCTATGAATATTTTCATGGCGATACGTTGAGAGGCGTTGGAGCTTCTCACCAAACCGGGTGGACCGGCGTAGTGGCGGAATTAATTAACAGAATAAGCAGATTCCATTCAACACCGCAGGAAGAGAAAGAACATCTTGAACAAACAAAGAACATTGACGAATTGGCTTTAATGTCTTAACCAAATCTTTGCAATGCGACTACAAAAAACCAAATCGGAAGTGCAGATTCGTTATGCAATTTTGCAAACCTTGTATTTGGAGATCCCAAAACTTGAACGATTCTTTTAAATCATTATCCAGAAGGCAATTGTCGCGGCGCTACAATGGATCGTTAACAAATTTAGCATGGATGCAACAGACCGAATTTATTAACCTAGTTTATTTTTTTCACGTTATGTTCTTATGAGCTTTGTGCAAAATAAATGCACAAAATATGACAACGTTATTAGAAAAGATCACGGATTTGAATGACCTGGTATTGAAAGGAAAGGCACTCGAAGCTTTCGACAAATATTACCACGAAGACGTAGTAATGCAAGAAAATGAAAGCACACCCACTATTGGCAAGAAAGTTAACCGGAAAAGAGAAGAAGAGTTTTTTTCGTCCATTTCGGAATTTAGAAATGCAAGGCCTTTAAAGGTCACAGTTGGTGAAGATGTCTCCATGGTACAGTGGCACTACGATTATACTCATAAGGATTGGGGTGTCAGGAACTATATCCAGGTATCCGTACAGGAATGGAAGAATGGAAAAATTATCAGGGAACAATTTTTCTACGGCAATTAGTTTTCAAAATTGATTGTCTTGCAGCAATTAAAAGGCGGTAATGGATAACAAGTACAGTATGGAGTCTGCGGAGGAGACGTTTCAGGTAATCCAATTACTTGAAGACAGGATCTATGAGTACAATTCGGCTGAAGCTCATATTGATGATGGCCGCCTTTTTTCCAGGGTTGTCAGAAATAAGGACCAAGAGATCATTGCTGGCATCGCTGGTTGGACCTGGGCGGGCATATGTGAGATCACACAGCTTTGGGTAGATGAAAAGGTGAGGAAAAAGGGAATAGGAAAAATATTATTGGAAGCAGGAGAACTGGAGGCGAAGACGAAAGGATGCCATACTATTCTAGTTAGAAGCTACAGCTTTCAAGCCCCTCATTTTTATGAAAGGCATGGATACAAGATAGAGCATATACTAAATGGATTCCCAAAGGGGCATAGTTATTATATTCTCATTAAGCAGTTTAAGTCAGCCTGATCTGCTTATCATTAAGCTCACGTAAAAACAAACCAGTAGATCCACATCGCAAAACTTAGAATCAATGCAAGCCATGGATTAAAGAAGGCAACGCCAAAGATGATTCCATTACAAATGAGGCCAACGTTTTCATTTTTTGTCGTTTTCCCGATTTGAGAAGTTGTGATCTTGTAAATCAATAAGTCCCTGTTACGAGTTGCCGCAAACCAAAGGAATCGAAATGCCAGGCTTATCAAAACAAAATACCCTGTATAAAATACGACAGCTGTTTTTAAGGCACCAGTCAATAAAAATGCTCCTAGTGTTTTGGTGGGAAAAGGCACCAACGCAACTAGCATCATCAGCAACCCATTTGTTACCATTATGAAATTGTCCGTCTTGCGGAGAAGCTTAAACAAACTGTGATGCCCGATCCATGCTAAAAGAACATTTATAAAACTAATTACGTACGCCAGGTAAATTGGCCATTGTTCTAATAAGGAGCGACTTAATCCCTCGTTGGTAATATTAGCCTTTGCTTCGACCCCGATTTCTATGGACAGTAAGGTCACCGCAATGCAAAACACTCCATCGCTAAACGTTTCAATGCGCAGAGTTTCTTTTTGAATTTGTATTTCTGATTGCAACACTTTCATGCCACAAACTGAATAAATATAAAGTGCCACAATTGTCCTGTGGTGTACCTTTTTTTTCTATTCAATAGCAGAGGATTCGAAATTCTTATACTTACGTCAGCTAACTGACAGCAGCTTGTTGGTGTTTATGTTCATTTTGCAATAGAAATTTTTAATATGGCAAATCACTATGATATCATTATAATAGGAACTGGGAGCGGAGGTAGTACCATAGCCTATAAACTTGCTCCAACCGGCAAAAGAATTTTGATTCTTGAACGGGGTGGCTTCGTTCCAAAAGAAAAAGAAAATTGGGATCCTCATGAAGTCGTGACCAAAGGTCGTTACCGCCCCAACGAAGAGTGGTATGACCAGGATGACAAGCCGTTCAAACCGTTTATTCACTACAATGTTGGAGGCAATTCAAAAATGTACGGCGCGGCATTATTCCGTTTTCGCGAAAGCGATTTTAAAGAAGTCAGGCACTATGGTGGTGTTTCTCCTGCATGGCCATTTGGATACGAAACGCTGGAGAACTATTATGAGCAAGCCGAAAGATTGTATAGTGTCCATGGTAAACGTGGTGTTGATCCAAGTGAACCCTACGCGTATGCCGAATACCCATTGCCTCCGCTGACTTATGAACCATTGATCAAAGACCTAAACGCAAAACTGGAACAACTAGGTCTGCAACCTTTCCCATTGCCTATGGGTGTAAAACTTCCACAAGATTATACAAAGACCGAGGCACCTGTCATACTTGAAAATTTTGACGGATTTCCTGATCCGACGGATTCGAAAGCTGACGGACAAGTTTCGGCGCTTCGTCCAGCATTGAAGAATAACAGTGTAACGTTGATGACTCATGCTTATGTCGAACGATTAATCACCGGTGATTCTGGAGAAAGGGTTACCCAGGCGATCGTCATTGTGAATGGAGAGAAGATAAAGTTCAATGCCGATGTGTTTATCGTCGCGTGTGGAGCTGTTAACAGTGCCGCTTTGTTTTTAAGAAGTGCCAACGAAACCTATCCAAATGGTTTGGCAAATTCGTCTGACCAGGTAGGTCGGAATTTAATGCTCCATCATAATGGTTGCTTAGTTGCGTTCACAAAAAAGAAAAATGATTGCGTATTTCAAAAATCCCTTGGTATTGCCGATTTCTATCATAAAGCAGGTGATAGTGAATTTCCATTGGGAGAAATTCAGCTGATGGGAAGAAATGATCCGGACACGATCTTATGGCTTGCCAATGATTTATTTCCCGGGAAGACCTATTCAGAGTTAAAGGAAAGGACAATCGACTTTTGGTTAACCGCTGAAGACCTGCCATCTTCCGAAAATCGGGTCACGTTAAAAAATGATGGGTCAATAAAAATTTTTTATAAGCGAACGAACTATACCGCTTATGAAAAATTAAAAGAAAAATTGAAAGAAATATTCATAAAACTTGGAAACATCGATCCCGATTACAAAGACACTAAATGGAACGGCTATGACCTTGATGTCTCCGGCATGAGTCATCAGAATGGCACCTTGCGTTTTGGGGCAGATCCTAAAACTTCAGTTTTGAATTTGGACTGTAGAACACACGATCTTAATAATGTGTACGTCTTGGATGCGAGTTTCTTTCCAAGCTGTGGCGCATTCAACCCCGCCTTAACTATCGCTGCGAATGCCCTTCGGGTGGGGGATCACCTTATCAATGATGTTCTGAAAATAAATTCTGTGAGAGAAAAACACTTTGAGACAATCTCAGCCTAAAATCAAACACCTTGGTCAACCAAACACATATAAAACAATTAAGCAAACCCCAGGCGATCTTTTATCATCTTTATCCTGGCATTATCATCGTGCTCTCTTTTGCTGTGCTCACGCCGATATTGGCAGCACATGACTATCCCCCACAGCTCGGTATTCTCGCATCAATTATCCTGGTGGCGATACCATTGTTCATTTCTCATCTCAACTGGGCAAAGAAAAAAGAGAATCGTCAAAGTTTTTGGCAATTGAATGGATACAAAAACAAATTGAGCAATGGAAAATTGGTTTTGTATTCACTGGCATTAGTCGTCTTCATGTTTCTGGTGTGGGGCATCACACAACCGTTGGACAAAATCATTTCCCAAAAATTGCTTGCATGGCTTCCGGCCTGGTTTACTGTGCAAGATTTTCAGAATTATAGTAGAGAAATCATTGTGCTGACGTTAGTTGTTAACTTATTAGTCAATGGATTTTTAGCCCCGTTTATTGAAGAGTTTTATTTTCGCGGATATTTATTGCCGCGCATGGCCGCGTGGGGCAAATGGGCCTTCGTTTTAAATGCTCTCCTTTTTTCTTTGTACCATTTCTGGCAGCCATATGTTTACTTGACGTTGATCTTATCGCTATTGCCCATGACCTGGTTAGTTTGGAAAACACGAGACCTTCGACTTGCCATTCTGACTCACTGCCTCCTGAATATCATTGGCGCTTTGCTATCATTTGGTCTTATCATGAAGTAAATGGAGCAGATCGCAAAGCATATAACTCTGACTGTTAGTCACGCGCTTGAGATCTTGGCCGCGGTTATTGTTTGCATTGCGGTGCTGCAGGCGCTTTGGAATTATATCCTTTCTTTTACAAAAATTAACTACGTACATTCCAAGGAAGCAATTCGGGTTCAATTTGGCAGCAGTGTGGCCGTGGCACTCGAGCTCATGCTTGGTGCCGACGTATTAGCAACAGCCGTTGCACCAAGTTGGGACGAACTGGGAAAATTGGCGGCTATTGCAATTATCAGAACCGCGCTGAATTTTTTCCTGGAACGCGAATTAAAATATATCAAAGAGATGAAGCTGGCATCGACAACAGAAATGCGGAATGAACATCGTGCTTAGCAGTAAGTTAATCACTCTATCCTCTACGTCGACAGAATGAAAAAGAAGAGAAAAAAAGTAATTCTCATTATTGTCTTATTCCTTTGCACATTTTGGCTCGTTCAGGCCCAACGAACCATGCAATTCCGAGAAACGGATGAAGATGCAAAAAAAGAGTTCGAGCAGCGGGGAATTACTCTTGTCATTAAAACTATGCAGGTCGCCAATTCCCATTTACATTATGTCCAGGTGGGTAATGATACATTGCCCACGTTATTTTTTGTTCACGGTTCCCCTGGTAGCTGGAATGTATTCAAGGGCTATATGCAGGACACGGACCTTATGAAGCGATACCGGATGATCTCTGTTGATCGTCCTGGTTTCGGATATAGCGATTTCAATCATCCGAAAAATTTAGCCCAGCAATCCCGCATCATCAATTACCTGTTAGATAGTATTCAGAATAATAAGCCAATTTTCCTGGTCGGTCATTCGTTGGGGGGTCCGCTAATTATAAAAATGTATTTGGACAATGTAGCATTGATCTCTGGCCTGGTTATCCTCGCGGGGGCGTTGGATCCCAAAGCGGAAAAACCGGAGAAATGGCGACCGGTCTTGTTTAAAACTCCACTCAACTACTTTGTTCCCGGAGCCATGCGACCCAGCAATGAGGAGTTATGGTATTTAAAGAAGGATCTG
>Ga0207676_10001968_pt1 | contig 14965 bp, 11 predicted proteins | sample KBSSwiS72_FD_184307 | JGI IMG/M metagenome (GOLD analysis project Ga0207676, IMG submission 184307) | Switchgrass rhizosphere microbial communities from Kellogg Biological Station, Michigan, USA - KBS Switchgrass S7-2 (SPAdes) (version 2) | ecosystem: Host-associated > Plants > Roots >... | reverse complement strand
ACGAGATCGTAAATCTTGGCCTCGGCTTCGGTCAGGTGCTTGGGCGCGATTGACGTCGGAATGATCGCGAAGTGGTCCGAGATCTTCGCATTGTTGAAGATGCGCTTGTTCGGGCGCACCCACTTATTGGTGATGATTTGTTTGACGAACGGCTGGTAAGGCTTGTCGAGCGCCTGCATCGCGGCGGTGACCGTCGGCAGATAATCTTCGGGTAGCGCGCGCGAATCGGTGCGCGGGTACGTCAGTACCTTGTGCTTTTCATACAGCGCCTGCGCGATCGACAGCGTGGTCTTGGCGGAAAACCCGAAGCGCCCGTTGCCGTCGCGCTGCAGGCTCGTCAGGTCATAGAGCAGGGGCGATTGCTGGGTAGTGGGTTTGCTTTCTTCCTCGACGATTCCATGCTTGGCTTCGCACTTGGCGCGGATCGCTTCGGCGCGCGCGGGTTCCCACAGGCGCTCCGCGCGGATGATGTCGTTGTCTTCCGCATTCTTGTCGCGGCTGAATTTCTCGTCGAACCAGCGGCCGGTGTATTCGCCCGCCTTGCACGCGAAGGTCGCGTGCACTTCAAAATAGTCGCGCGACACGAATTTCTTGATCTTCTCCTCGCGCTCGACCAGGATCGCGAGCGTCGGGGTCTGCACGCGTCCGACCGTCGTCAGGTGGAAGCCGCCGGATTTGGAGTTGAAGGCAGTCATCGCGCGCGTCGCGTTGATGCCCACGAGCCAGTCGGCTTCGGAGCGGCAAATCGCCGCGTCGGCGAGCGGCAGCATCTCCTTGTCGCCGCGCAGGTGCTCGAAGCCTTCGCGGATCGACGCCGGCGTCATCGACTGCAGCCACAGGCGCTCCACGGGCTTCGGTGTTTTGGCGTAGCTCGCGATGTAGCGAAAAATCAATTCACCCTCGCGTCCCGCGTCGCAGGCGTTGAGCAGCGCGGAAACGTTCTTGGCCTTGATAAGCTTGATAAGCAGCTTCAAGCGGTCTTCGGATCTTTCGATCGGCAGCAGATCAAAATGCGGCGGGATCACCGGCAGATTCGCGAGCGACCATTTGCCACGTTTAACTTCCGCGCCTTCCGGCGGCACGATCGTCAGCAAGTGGCCGACTGCCGACGACAGCACGTACTCGTCGCTTTCGTAGTAGTCGCCGTGCCGCGTAAAGCCACCGAGCACGCGCGCAATATCGTTCGCGACCGAGGGCTTCTCGGCAATGATCAATTTCTTGCCGGCCGGCGCCGATTTTTTGGCGGCGACGGGTTTCTTGGCGACGGATTTCTTTTTGATGGCCATCAGGGCTTTGTGAGTTAAGTCACGGCCGGTTTTAGGTTGAGGGCCGGGCCGAGAGAGCGCCAGATGATAAGAACAAAAGACGGACTAGGCAAGCGCGTACCGCTGCGGGCACGCGAAATAAACCGCGCGATTGCCCCAAAATTCGCTTAGCGCACGCGCTGATAGCGCCCGCCGGGCAGGCTTTCGACCAACCCTTTCAATTCGAGCTGAAGCAGCACGCCGGCCGTCACGTCGGCGCCCAGGTTCGCGCGCGCGCACAACGCGTCGAGTTCGCACGGCGCGTGCCCGAGGTGCTCGAGCAACGACGCTTCGGCCGGGTCTAATGCCGGCGTCGCGCGCGCGACTCTCTCGCCGGCGGGGAACTTAAGCTCATCGAGAATGTCATTGGCATCGTCGACCAGTTTCGCGCCCTGCTTGATCAGCACATGACAGCCTTTGGCAAGCGGCGAGTGAATAGACCCGGGCAATGCGAACACTTCGCGCCCCTGCTCGTTGGCAAACCGCGCGGTGATGAGCGACCCGCTTTGCAGGGCCGCTTCGACCACCAGGCAACCCAGGCTCATGCCGCTGATCAGGCGGTTGCGGCGCGGAAAATTCGCCGCGAGCGGCGGCGTGCCGAGCGCAAACTCAGAGACTAATGTGCCGTTGGCCGCAAGATCGTGCGCGAGCGATTTGTTGCGCGCCGGGTACACAATGTCGAGGCCGGTGCCGACCAGCGCCACGCTGCTCCCGGCGCCGGCGAGCCCGCCGCGATGGGCCGCGGCGTCTATGCCCAGCGCGAGCCCGCTGATGATCGTGATGCCCGCCGAGCTCAACGCGCGCGCGAACTCGGCTGCATTCTCGCTGCCCTGTGTTGAGGAGTTGCGGCTGCCGACAATGGCGAGCGACTGCCGATTCAGCAGGTCGAGCCGGCCTTTTACGTACAACAACGGCGGTGGATCGGTGATCTGCAGCAAAAGTTGCGGGTAGTCAGCGTCGCCCAGCGTGACGATGTGGTTGTCCGGCTCGTTAAGCCAGGCGAGCGCGGCCTGTGCGCCTGCCGCGTTGCCGCCGTCGGCTATTGAGGCGGCGACTTCCCCCGGCACGAATTTGCGCAGCGCCGCGTGCGCAGCGCCGAGCACCGCTTCGGGCGATCCGAATTCGCTGAGCAGCGCACGCAGCGTAAGAGGGCTCAGGCCGGGGACCAGCGTCAGGCACAGCCAGTGGCTGGCGTCGTTAAGATCGGTGTTCGGCACGCGGGGTACCACCAGCGCCGCTGGCCGGCGGCGGGGAAAAGACGAACCGCAACGACCCGTCGCGATTAAGGGTTGGTGACGATATCCAGTACGTTGACGGGGCGCGACGCATTCATGACTAACGCATAAGACGCGCGATCGAACACACGGAATACCATCAGCAGCCCATAGCGTTCGTCCGGCAAGGTGACGTTCGGCACGGCGGTCTTGTCGTTTTTGAATTGCGCTCCGGCCGGGCCGATGCGGCCGTAGATGGGCGAGTTGCGGTCGCCCAGCGGTTCGTTCTGATAGTCGGTATTCGGGCTGGCTGCGCTGTAGATGAGCCCGGTGCGTCCCCACAACGCGCTTTCGCGCAACGTAAACGTCGGCGCGTTGAGGTTGCGGTAAATCGCGAGCACGTTGCCGACTTCGAGCCCGTCCCGGGTGCCGCGGTTTAAAGTGATGATTGCGTTGGGACCGGTTTCGTATAGCTGGCTGTAGAGCCCGATGATGCGCCCGTCGATTTTCTTGGCCGGCGCGTGCGGCGCGTAGCCGTCCAGCGTGATTTCACGCGGCGACGCCTGCAGGTAGTCTCCGGCATAAATCTCCTGCCCGGCGCTGGTGATATCCATCGTGCTGACGTCGCCCAACCGCTGCACCTTGGCGTCGCCCAAGTACACGGCGACGTAACCCAGAGTTTCATTGGTGAGCGGGTCGATTAGCGGAGAGCCCGGCCTGAATACCTGCCAGTAGAGACCTTGCTCCTTGGTGATGCCGGTCGCGTACGCAACGTCGCCAGCGCCCACCGCGACGCGGCTTTCCTGCGTGCGGACAATCCGCGGCGCGTCGGCCAGTTGATTATGAGCGATGACCAGTGGTTTGCTGAGAAACGGTTCGATATCCGCGGTCGGGATAGCCGGGATCGCTTCCGGCGGGCGCTCGGTCGCGCGGATCTGTGGAATGACCTTGACCGTCTCCGCCCGTACGAGCTTTAGGCGCATTTCTTCGGCCGAGCGATCGAGCACGAGCACGTCGCCCGGATATATCCAGTGAGGGTTGCGGATCTGTTCCTGATTCGCCTTCCACAAATCCGGCCATTTCCACGGATCTTTGAGGAAGCGCTTGGAGATTGCCCACAAGGTGTCGCCCCGGACCACGACGTAGCGGTCGGGGGCCTCGACGGCGAGGTCGGCAGTCGTGGCAGCGGGCACGGCCGCGCTCCAACTCCATAATAGAATCAGCGATATAATCGACTTATTCATCGCACCCCCGTCTTATTTTTTGCGGGCCCGGTTGGCACCGCTGCCACTCGGCCAGAACGTCACAGATTAGTTTAAATTGTGCCCGTAATTTATTAAATTAGCAAGACTTATGGCTTTACTGCCTATCCTACAATACCCCGATCCAAGGCTATACACCGTAGCGGCGCGAGTGCCGGACGTCGACGACGATATCCGCCAATTAATCAAAAACATGGCGGATACGATGTACGCGGCGCCCGGGGTCGGCTTGGCGGCAACTCAGGTCGACGACCACCGGCGCGTCATCGTTATCGATATTTCCGAAACCCACGATCGTTTGCAAGTCTTCGTGAACCCTGAACTTGTGAGTTCGGCCGGCACGGCGACCTGCGAGGAAGGCTGTTTGTCGGTACCCGGGATTTTCGAGAAGGTTGCGCGCGCCGAGCGGATAACCGTGCGCGCGCTCGATGCGCAGGGCGCAGGCTTCACGCTGGACGCCGATGGCTTGCTCGCCGTTTGTATCCAGCATGAGATGGACCATCTCGAGGGCAAGGTCTTCGTCGATTACCTGTCGCGCTTGAAACAGCAGCGGATTCTGGCCAAGCTCAAGAAACAGCAACGCCACGTGATGTAATCAGTTGCGCGCCTGGTTCGCACTACCGTCGGGAGCGCCGCGACCACGCGTAGGATAATCACGCGTTCATTCAGCCCGGAAATCCATGACGCTCATATTCGCCGGCACACCCCCCTTTGCCGCAGTTGCACTCGACGCGTTGGTCGAGGCCGGCTTTGCAATCGGCCTCGTGCTTACCCAGCCCGATCGTCCCGCCGGACGCGGCCTGCGTACGCATGAGAGCGCAGTCAAGCTGCGCGCGCAGGCGCATGGCCTGGCGCTGGCGCAGCCGGCGAACCTGAAGGATCCCGGCATTCAAGCGACGTTGAGCGCGGTCGGCGCGCAGGCGATGGTCGTGGCGGCTTATGGATTGATCCTGCCGCCCGCGGTACTGAACATTCCGGCGCGCGGCTGTCTAAACATTCACGCTTCGCTGCTTCCGCGCTGGCGCGGCGCTGCGCCCATTCAGCGCGCGTTGCTCGCCGGCGATACCGAGACTGGGATCACGATCATGCAAATGGATGAGGGTCTCGACACCGGTCCCATGTTGTTGCAGCAGCGCGTCGCGATTGCGGGCGACGACACCGGAGCGACGCTGCACGACAAGCTCGCGCGGGTCGGCGCTGGGGCTATCGTGCAGGCCTTGCGCACGCCGTTCGCAGCGCGGGCGCAGGATTCCGCGCTCGCCACGTATGCCGAAAAAATTACCAAGGCGGAGGCCGCGATCGATTGGGCGCGTGATGCTGGCGCTATCTGCCGCCAGGTGCGGGCCTTCAATCCGACGCCCGGCGCCGCGACGGCGTGGAACGGATCGGTGCTCAAGATATGGCGCGCGACGGTCGCGGAGAATGGTGGCGCATCCCCGGGCACCGTTGTCAAGGTCGACAGCGATGGAATATTCGTCGCCGCCGGTTCTCAGGCGGTCAAAATTACCGAACTACAAAAAGCCGGCGGCAAGCGCCTGCCCGCCGCGCAGTTTCTCGCCGGCGCGGCGCTCGCTGCCGGGTCGCGGCTGGGGACTTGAAATTGCGTCTATCATGCCTATGTTATTGATGCGGAATTCCGCGCGCAGCTTGGAGAGGAAATCTTATGCTCGGTAACTGGGTCAAAACCACCTTGCTGATGGCAGCCGTCATTGCGTTGTTCGGCATCGTCGGTGCGACGCTGGGCGGCGCCGAAGGCATGTTGATCGCCCTGCTGCTCGGCGGGGGAATGAATTTTTTCGCATACTGGTTTTCCGACAAAATGGTCTTGCGCATGTATGGCGCGCGCGAAGTCGATGCCGCGAGCGCGCCTGAATACTATGCGACCGTGCGCGAACTGGCCGGGCGCGCGGGCATACCGATGCCCAAGGTCTATGTGATCGACGAAGCGCAGCCCAATGCATTCGCGACGGGCCGCAATCCTCAGCACGCGGCGGTCGCGGCAACCACGGGTATTCTGCAGCTGCTGACCGCGCGCGAACTGCGCGGCGTGATGGCGCACGAGCTCGCGCACGTCAAGCACCGCGACATCCTGACGTCGACGATCGCCGCCACCATGGCGGGCGCCATCTCCGCGATCGCGCATTTCGGCTTTCTGTTCGGCGGGCGTGGCGACGACCGCCCGAATCCGATCGTTGCGATCGTGGTCATGATCATGGCGCCGATTGCCGCGATGCTCATTCAGTTTGCGATTTCGCGCGCGCGCGAATTCGGCGCGGACAGCGGCGGCGCGGAAATCTCCGGCGACCCGCAGGCACTCGCCTCCGCGCTCGAGAAGATGGAGCGCTATGCCAAGGGCCTGCCGATGCCCTCCGCTGAACAGCATCCCGAGACGGCGCAGATGATGATCATCAATCCGTTGCATGGCGGCGGCCTCGCCGGTTTGTTCAGCACCCATCCCACAACCTCCGAGCGCATCGCACGCCTGCTCGCGATGGCGCACTAAGCTAAGTGCGCGCCGCAAGCGGTGCTTGATATCCAGCGGCTTGCGTGCGCGACGGTGGCGACGGTCGCCGGCGGGCGCAATCTGAATTCGGCGCTCGCTGCGCTGTGGCCGCGGCACCCGCAGTTGACCGCGCAGCAACGCTCGACGATCACGGATTTATGTTACGGCACGCTGCGCTTCGGCATCCAGCTCGAAGCAGTCCTCGCGCAGCTGCTCACGAAAACCCTGCAGGACGAGTCACTGCGCTGGCTGCTGCTGGTCGCGCTGTATCAGCTCCAGTACACGCGCGCGGCGCCTTATGCGATCGTCGATCACGCCGTGCGCTGCGCGGCCGTGCTCGGCAAGCCGCAGGCGGCGGGTTTAATCAATGCGGTATTGCGCAATTTTTTGCGCAAGCGCGAGGCATTGCTCGCCAAGGCCGCGGTCAACGACACCGGGCGCTACGCGTACCCGCACTGGTGGATAGACAAGTTGCGCAAACAGTATCCGCGTTATTACGCCGACATCCTCGCCGCGGGCAATCTGCATCCGCCGCTCACGCTGCGGGTCAATCGCCGGCGCATCAGCCGCGACGATTATCTCCAATTGCTCGCGCAACAGGAGCTGGCAGCGACCGCAGTTGGCGCTCACGGTGTGACGCTGGCGCGCGCGGTACCGGTCGAGCGGCTGCCCGGGTTTGTCGATGGGCTCGTGTCCGTGCAGGACGCCGCCGCGCAGCTCGCGGCGCCTTTACTCGATGTGCAGCCGCGTATGCGCCTCCTTGATGCGTGCGCCGCGCCGGGCGGCAAGACCACGCACCTGCTCGAACTTGCCGATCTCGCCCTGACCGCGGTCGACCACGACGCGGGCCGGCTTGCGCGCGTGGAGCAAAATCTTGCACGTCTTGGTCTCGCCGCAACGCTCAAAACCGCCGATATCAATGACGTTGCCGCGTGGTGGGATGGCCGGCCTTTCGAGCGCATACTCGCCGACGTGCCGTGCAGCGCCTCGGGCGTCGTGCGCCGCCATCCCGACATCAAATGGTTGCGGCGTGCGAGCGATCTGCCGCGCTTCGTCAAACAACAACAGCGCATGCTCGACACTCTGTGGCGATTGCTGGCCAGTGGTGGTAAATTGCTGTATACAACGTGCTCGATTTTCCAGGAAGAGAACTCACTGCAGGCAGCCGATTTTCTCGCGCGGCACGCCGATGCCAGACAGCTGCCACTAAGCGGAGTGCGTACCTTGGACGGGACACCGGACGGCCAGTTGCTGCCTGATAACGAGCATGACGGTTTTTTTTACGCGCTGCTCCAGAAAGTTTAGCCGGCTCTGCGCGCTTGCGCTGTGCGCGTTGACGCTGGCATTCGGCGCGGTTGCGCACGCGGAAGGCATCGAGGTGCGCAATGCCGCGCTCGTCGCCGGCGAGGACGGCTATTTTCTCGAAGCCGATTTCGAGATCGCACTGAACCCGACGCTCGAAGAAGCGCTCAACAAGGGCGTGCCGCTGTACTTCCTGCTTGAATTCGAAGTTATCCGCCCGCGCTGGTACTGGCTGAACGAGAAAGTTCTCAATAACCAGCAGCAATATCGCCTTGCTTACAACGCACTCACGCGCCAGTACCGGCTCGGCCTGGGTTCGCTCTTCCAGAATTTTGCCTCGCTGTCGGAAACGCTCGATTTTCTGTCGCGCGTGCGCCGCCGCCAGGTGCTCGAACAGGGTACGCTGACCAAGGGCACTACGTATGTGGCCGGCGTACGCATGCGGCTCGACATCTCGCAGCTGCCCAAGCCCTTTCAATTGAATGCGCTCGCTTCGCGCGACTGGAATTTCGGGTCGGAGTGGCATCGCTGGAGCGTGACGCCATGAGCCTCGACATGGCGGGCATCCGTCTGACTTTCGGCAGTAGCGCCGTCAAGTATCTGCTGATCGTGTGCGCGGTGGTCGGCGCCGTGACCTTGTACCTGCTTGCCACGGCCAGCGCCAATACCGCGCTGTTTGCACAGCACTACCCGATGCTGCTCGCGCTGAACGGCGGGCTCGCGGTCTGCCTGACCGCGCTGCTTGGCTACCAGCTGTATTCGCTGCGCCAGAAATTGAAGGCGGGTGTCTTCGGCTCGAAACTCACGCTGCGCCTGGTGCTGCTCTTCACGCTGGTCGCGGTGCTGCCCGGCGTGCTCGTGTACGGCGTGTCGGTGCAGTTCGTCGCGCGCAGCATCGAATCGTGGTTCGACGTGCGGGTCGAAAAGGCGCTCGAGGGCGGGTTGAATCTTGGCCGCACGACGCTTGACAATCTGTTGAAGGATTTGCGCAAAAAAGCGGACACCATGGCGGCGTCCCTGTCAGTGCGGCCGGCAGCCGAACATTTCGCCGCACTCAACATGTTGCGCGAGCAGTCGGACGTGCAGGAGGCGACCTTGTTCACGCCGCGCGGCAAGGTTATCGTTTATGCCGGCAGCGAGCGCACGGGCCTCATGCCGGATCTGCCCGGGCCCAACGTGCTGCGTCAACTGCGTCAGCAGCAAATGTACAGCGCGGTCGAGGCGATTCCCGACAAGGGCCTCTACCTGCGCGTGCTGGTAACGGTCAACACGATCAGCCTCGCCGAGGACATGCGCGTGCTGCAATTATTGCAGCGCGTGCCCGAGCAACTCGCGCTGGACGCCGAAACCGTGCAAACCGGCCAGCGCGAATATCAGGAATTGCTGCTGGCGCGCACCGGCTTGAAGCGCCTGTACGGCCTCACGCTGACCCTGACCCTGTTGCTGGCGCTGCTGACGGCGCTGTCGCTCGCGGTTGTGATGAGCGAGCGCCTGTCCGCGCCTTTGAGCTTTCTGGTCGAAGGCACGCGCGCCGTCGCTCAGGGCGATTTCAGCCAGCGCGAAACCGTGGCGAGCAGCGACGAACTGGGGGTGCTCACGCAGTCGTTCAATGCGATGCGCCAGCAATTGGCCGAAGCGCGCGCCACTGCCGAGCGCAACCAGGCGCAGCTGACCGACGCGCATACCTATGTACAAAGCATCCTCGCCAACCTGTCGGCGGGCGTGCTCGCATTCGACGAGGCGCTGCGCCTGCGCTCGTTCAACCACAGTGCGGGCGCGATACTCGACACCGAGTTTGCGCAGCTAAGCGGCATCGAGCTCGCGCGCTGGCACGAGCTCCTGCCGGCGTTGAAAGAGCTCGCGGCCGAAGTCGAGACGGCGTTTCGCACGGGCGCGGGCACCGAATGGGAGAAACAGATCGAGCGCGCCGGCAAAGGCGGCAACCAGATGCTGCTGCTGCGCGGCACCCGGCTGCCGGCCGGCAGCGGAACCGGTTTTGTCGTCGTCTTCGACGACATTACCCACGTGCTGCAGGCGCAGCGCGACGCCGCGTGGACCGAAGTGGCGCGCCGCCTAGCACATGAAATCAAGAATCCGCTCACGCCGATCCAGCTGTCGGCCGAACGGCTGCAGCACAAGCTTGCGGCGAAGCTGGGGCTCGCCGACGCCGATATGCTCAAGCGCTCGACCCAGACCATCGTGAACCAGGTGAGCGCGTTAAAGAACATGGTCGAAGCGTTCCGCCAGTACGCGCGCATGCCGGAGCCCACGCGCCAGGAGCTCGACTTCAACGACCTGGTGCGCGAGGTGCTGATGCTGTACGAATCGCTCGCCGGGCGGCTGCAGGTCGAGCTCGCGCCGGACCTGCCGCGCATGGTTGGCGATCCCGCGCAGCTGCGCCAGGTCATCCACAACCTGCTGCAAAACGCCGAAGACGCGCTCGCCGACGCGGAGAATCCGTGCATCGTCGTGCGCACGCAGGCGCAGGCGGGCGGGCTCTGGGTGACGATTTCCGACAACGGCAGCGGTTTTCCGCATGAGCTGATGCAGCGCATATTCGAACCGTACGTGACGACCAAGCCGAAAGGCACCGGCCTGGGTCTCGTCATCGTAAAAAAAATCATTGAAGAGCACGGCGGCAGCGTGGAGATCGCCAACGTCGCGCCGCACGGCGCGCGCGTCACGCTGAATTTTCCCGCCGGCGCAGTCCAGGCGGCGGCCATCAAAACCGCGGCGCGTGCATAAATGACACTGTACGACACTGAGCGAGTTGGAATGGAGCTATGCAGCAAATATTAGTGGTCGATGATGAAGTCGGGATACGCGAGCTCCTGTCGGAGATCCTGCGCGATGAAGGCTATCAGGTGCGGCTCGCCGAAAATGCGGGGCAGGCACGCGCGCAACGCGCGCAGGCACGCCCCGACCTCGTGCTGCTCGATATCTGGATGCCCGACACGGATGGCATCACGCTATTGAAGGAGTGGGCGAGCGCGGGTCTGCTCACCATGCCAGTGGTGATGATGTCCGGCCACGGCACTATCGACACCGCGGTCGAAGCCACGCGCATCGGCGCGTACGATTTCCTCGAGAAGCCGATCGCGCTGCAGAAATTGCTGGCGACGGTCGGCCGCGCCTTGAAACGCGGCGAGCCGCAGGCCAAGCCGATGCTGATGCTGGCAACGCTGGGGCGCGCCGCGGTCGTAACGGAATTGAAACAGCGGCTCGAGCGCGTGGCGAATCTGAAGTCTCCGCTCATGATGGTGGCCGAGCCGGGGAGCGGCGCCGAACTCTGCGCGCGCTTCGTGCACCAGCCCAATCCGCTGCCCGGCAAACCGAACGCACCGTGGGTTGAGCCGGAGAATCTGGCGGCGCTCGCGGAAACGCCGCTCGACCTGCTTAACCAGGCGCGTGAAGGCACGCTGTTCCTGCCCGAGGTCGGGGATCTTAACCGCACGGAACAGAAAGGCCTGCTGCTGATCGCGGGCAAGCTCGAGAAATATAATACGCGGCTCATTTGCGCGACCTCGCGCGCGCTGCCTGAGCTCGTCGCGCAGGGCGCATTCGACGCCAAGCTCTACGCGATCATCGCCGCGGTGACGGTCAACGTGCCGAGCCTGCGCCAGCATCGCGAGGACATTCCGGATCTCGCCAACCTGTTCCTGCTCCGCGGCATCGAAGCCAAAGAAACGCCGGCGCGGCATTTCAGCACTGCCGCGCTAAATGCTATGCGCAACTACGACTGGCCGGGCAATTTGAACCAGCTCGAAAGCGTCGTGCGCACGCTGGCGCTGACGGCGGTGAGCGAAGAAATCGGCGTGAACGACGTCGCGCAGGCGCTGCCGACCTACGGCGCGCCGCCGACGGCCGCGCCGTCCGCGTTGCCGCTCGATCTGCCGCTGCGCGAAGCGCGCGATGCGTTCGAACGCGTTTATTTCGAGCATCACATCGGCAAGGAAGGCGGCAACATGAGCCGCGTGGCCGACAGCGTCGGACTCGAACGCACACATCTTTACCGTAAGTTAAAGCAACTCGGCATCAAGCTCGCGCGCCGCAGCGAAGAATAGGTCGCGCATTTCGTCATGCATTCGCGCAACCGTGGCCCGCGGCGTAGCCAAAGACGGTCGTTTCTAAGATAATTGCGGCTCCCGCAAGTCTCCGGTTTTCCCCGCAAGGACAATCTCGCATGGGCTCCCGCCTAGACCTGACCAACGCGATCCGCGCGCTCGCGATGGATGCCGTGCAACAGGCGAATTCCGGTCACCCCGGCATGCCGATGGGCATGGCCGAAATCGCCGAAGTGCTGTGGCGCCATCATCTGAAACACAATCCGGCGAATCCGCACTGGGCCGACCGCGACCGGTTCGTGCTGTCGAACGGCCACGGCTCGATGCTCCTGTATGCGCTGCTGCACCTGACGGGCTACGACTTGTCGATCGACGAAATCCGTCATTTCCGTCAGCTGCATTCAAAGACGCCCGGTCATCCTGAGCTCGGCATGACGCCCGGCGTCGAAACCACGACCGGCCCGCTCGGCCAGGGCTTGAGTAATGCAGTGGGCATGGCGCTGGCGGAAAAGCTGCTGGCCGCCCAGTTCAATCGCGACGGCCACACGATCGTCGATCATCACACGTACGTGTTTGTCGGCGACGGCTGCTTAATGGAAGGCATCTCGCATGAGGCGTGTTCACTGGCGGGAACCTGGGGCCTGGGCAAGCTGATCGCGTTTTACGACGACAATGGCATTTCGATCGATGGGCCCGTGCAAGGCTGGTTCACCGACGATACGCCCAAGCGCTTTGAAGCCTACGGCTGGCATGTGCTCGCGGGCGTGGACGGGCATGACGCGGCAGCGGTTGAAGCGGCGTTGAAAGCTGCGCAGGCGGTGGGCGACCGGGCTAGCCTTATCTGCTGCAAGACCGTGATCGGCAAAGGCGCGCCGCATCGAGCCGGCACCGCCAAGGCGCACGGCGAAGCGCTGGGCGCCGAGGAAGTCGCGGCCACGCGCGCGGCGCTCGGCTGGAACTCTCCCGCGTTCGAGATCCCGCAATCGGTCTACACGGATTGGGACCGCCGCGAGGCGGGCGCGAAGGCGCAGCAAGCATGGGACAAGCGATTCGCCGCCTATGCGTCGGCGCACCCGGAGCTCGCACGTGAATTCAAGCGCCGCATGGCCGGCGACTTGCCGGCCGATTTTGCGGCCAGCGTGGCCGCGGCGGTCGCAGCGGCGAACGCCAAAGGCGAAACCGTTGCCACGCGCAAAGCCTCGCAGCTCGCGCTGACGCAGCTCGCGCCCAAGTTACCGGAACTCATCGGCGGCTCGGCTGATCTCATGGGCAGCGTGTTCACGAACTGGCCAGGCAGCCAGGTGGTGACGCGCACGACCGCGGGCAACATTGTGAATTTCGGCGTGCGCGAGTTTGCGATGGCGGCGATCAGCAACGGCCTGGCGTTGCACGGCGGCTTCATTCCGGAAACCGGCACGTTTTTGACCTTCTCCGACTATTCGCGCAATGCGCTGCGCATGGCGGCATTGATGAAATTGCGCAATATTTTCGTGTTCACCCACGATTCGATCGGGCTCGGCGAAGATGGCCCGACCCACCAGGCGATCGAGCACACGGCGAGCCTGCGGCTGATTCCGAACATGGCCGTGTGGCGGCCGTGCGACACCGTCGAGAGCGCGGTCGCGTGGGGTGTGGCGCTACAGCGCCGGGATGGCCCGACGGCATTCATATTGTCGCGCCAGAACGTCGCGTTTCAAAAACGCGACACGAGCCAGGTCGCAGCGATTGCGCGCGGCGGCTATGTGCTCGCGGATGCTGAAGCCGGCAAGCCGCGCGCCGTGCTCATCGCGACGGGCTCCGAAGTGCCGCTCGCGATGGCGGCGCGCGACGAGTTGAAGAAGGAAGGCGTCAACGTGCGCGTCGTGTCAATGCCCTGCACTTCACTATTCGACGCCCAGGATGCAGCCTACCGCGCGACGGTGTTACCACCGGGGATTCCGCGCGTCGCGATCGAAGCAGGGGTTACCGATGGCTGGCGCAAATACACGGGCGCAGTCGATTCGCGCGCGGGTGCGGTGGTCGGCATCGACCGCTTCGGCGAATCGGCACCTGCCGGCGCCTTGTTCAAGTTTTTTGGTTTTACCGTCGAGAACGTGGTCTCGGTGGTGAAAAGTCTGCAATAAAGCGCGACTGTCGGCGGGCATCCCCGGCAGCGCGACACTCTGGAGAACGACATGACTATTAAAGTTGGCATCAATGGATTTGGACGAATCGGCCGCATGGTGTTCCGCGCCGCGGTGCAGCACTTTCCGGACCTCGAAATTGTGGGCATCAATGACCTGCTCGAGCCGGATTACCTCGCATACATGCTGCTCTATGACTCGGTGCACGGCCGCTTCAAGGGCGACGTCACGGTCGACGGAACTACGCTGGTCGTCAACGGCAAGCGCATCCGGCTCACTGCCGAAAAAGATCCTGCGCAGCTGAAGTGGGGCGACGTCGGTGCCACGGTCGTCGTCGAATCGACGGGACTTTTTTTGACGAAGGAAACCTGCGAGAAACACCTCGCGGCGGGCGCGAAAAAGGTGATCATGTCCGCGCCAAGCAAGGACGACACGCCGATGTTTGTATTCGGCGTGAACGACAAGACGTACCAAGGTCAGGCGATCATCTCCAACGCGTCGTGCACAACCAACTGCCTGGCGCCGGTCGCGAAGGTTCTCAACGACACCTGGGGCATCAAGCGCGGGCTCATGACGACGGTGCATGCGGCGACGGCGACGCAGAAAACAGTGGACGGTCCATCGAACAAGGATTGGCGCGGCGGCCGCGGGATTCTGGAGAACATTATTCCGTCGTCGACCGGCGCCGCCAAGGCCGTCGGCGTGGTGATTCCCGAGCTCAACAAGAAATTGACCGGCATGGCGTTCCGCGTGCCCACCTCCGACGTCTCGGTCGTCGACCTGACCGTGGAACTCGTGAAGCCGGCCAGCTATGCCGAAATCTGCGCGAAGATGAAAGCGGAATCACAAGGCGCCATGAAAGGCGTGCTCGGCTACACCGAGGAAAAGGTTGTGTCGACTGATTTTCGCGACGAAGTCTGCACATCCGTGTTCGACGCGGAGGCCGGGATCGCGCTCGACAGCACGTTCGTCAAGGTGGTCTCGTGGTACGACAACGAATGGGGCTATTCCTGCAAGGTGCTCGAAATGGCCCGCGTCATCGCAAAATAACGGCTTTCCCGACGTCGCGGCATGAACCTAGTCAAAATGCAGGATGTGAACCTCGCCGGCAAGCGGGTGTTCATCCGCGCGGACCTCAACGTGCCGCAGGACGATGCGGGCAAGATTACCGACGACACGCGAATCCGCGCGTC
>Ga0207676_10001966_pt1 | contig 14971 bp, 13 predicted proteins | sample KBSSwiS72_FD_184307 | JGI IMG/M metagenome (GOLD analysis project Ga0207676, IMG submission 184307) | Switchgrass rhizosphere microbial communities from Kellogg Biological Station, Michigan, USA - KBS Switchgrass S7-2 (SPAdes) (version 2) | ecosystem: Host-associated > Plants > Roots >... | reverse complement strand
AGATAGACGTCTGTGCCTTGCTTGCCGCCCGCCTCGACACGCGCGGTCCACAGGACATACACCGCGCTGTCCGGAGCAACAGCAATGCTCGGCTGATCGCCGCGCCAGGCTGTGGCCACACCCAGTTGGCGATTAACGCGAACTGGAGAGCCCTGCATCGCGCCGTCGTGATTGAAACGCGCGAGCATCACGTCGGCCTGCTTCGCCTCGTGATTGACCCAGGCTACGTAGAATGTCCCATCACCCGCCGCTGCCGTGACCGGCTCCGCCGCATCAATCCCTAACGCGGAGATCTGAACTGCCTTCACAGCGGGGGCAAGCCCCTCTTCCTGACTTGTTCTGTTTTTGACAGTTCGAGCAGCGAGGAAGAGAAGGCCTAATAACAACAATACACCTCCCACCACCCAGAACAACCGGGGATAGGACCGCTGTGAATAGAACAATTCCGGAAGAGGGGCTTGCCCCCGCTTCCAGTTGCTTTGTGCCATAACTAAAAACTCACTCTCATCCCAAATTGAAACTGGCGCGGATCGAACGCCTGCGTCGGTTGTCCAAACGACGGTAAAGGATTCACGCCGGAACCGAAGGTGTTGTTCGGCACGCCGAAGTTTGCGCGGTTCAGCATGTTGAAACCTTCGGCGAGCAGTTGCAAGTCGACTCGTTCCGTAAGCTTGAAGCGCTTGCTCACACGCAAATCGAGCGATGCGAAATCAAACCCGTGTCCCGTGTTGCGTCCCACGCCCAGCGGACGGTCGTTGTTGTTCGTGTCCAGATTGCGATCGTTTCCGAGCAACACGTTGAACGGCAAGCGCGAAGCGTAAGTGAAAATGTAACCAAACTGGAATCCGTGCGGCGCGTCGACCGAACCGCTCGCCACCAGCCGGTGGCGCTGATCGTTGTCCGACAAACCACGGTCGTCGCGGATGTTGAAGTTGTCCTGTACGCTCGAGAAGAAGAAGTTTCCCGCATCGTCGATCGTCTTCGACAACGTGTACGACACGCGAACGTTGGCCCAACGTGCGGCGCGTTGGTTGTAAGAGACTACCATGCCGTCGTAATTGGATCTGCCGGAGCTCTCAAAGCGCGAGATGTTGCCCCAGTTCGGATCCGGACGACCAAGATTTGGTATGCCGGCTGACGCAGGCACCGCCGGCACGTTCACGTTGCGCGAAAGAATGACGTGGTAAGCGCGCAGGTGCAGGTAGCCGACGGACACAACAGCATTGCCCGGCAGTTCGCGTTCGATCTGAAGATTGGCTTGCCGGCTGTAACTTGCCTCGATATTCGGATCGATGCGCGTGATGTTTGGCTTTGTCGGCAGCGATGCAGGCTGAAGGACCAGGACATTCGGAAACACGGGAGCACCAGGTTGTGTTGGCGACAACTGCACAACCAGAAACTTCGAACCATCGCGTTGCAGAGCGTTCGACGTCGCACGCAGCGGAATGCGATCGTAATAAAGTCCGTAGCTCGCGCGCACGACCGTCTTGCGGTCGCCGGGCGCATAGACGATTCCCAGTCGCGGCGAAAAGTTATCGGTATCCGTCTGGATCGGTTCGGGCAGCCACTGCGCGTCATAGCGCAATCCGGCATTCAGCGTTAGATCCGGACGCACGCGCCATTCGTCCTGCACAAACACGCCAAAGTTCGGATTCGACTGAAGCTGGTTCGGAACTCCAAAAGCCTGCTGGTAATTGAGGTAATTCCCAGTCAGGAAGTTATTGAGCGAGCTGAAAGAGTAAACACCCTGGACCGCGCCGGGGAAGAGAATGTTGACGCGGTTGTAAAGAAAATTCGCGCCAAACTTAAGCGAGTGATCGCCACGCTGCGTCGAAACATTATCAACTGCTTCGAACAGATTGATGTCGCGACCCTGTGGCGAGAACGTTGCGGTACCAAAATTCGCGACGCCCGCGATGTTTACGGCTGGCCCGGCTTCGTCGTTGACGGGCGCGTTCAGGCGGCTGTTGGTGTACTGCACGCGCGCTTCATTTAACGTTCGCGAGCTGAGCGTGGTGACGTTGCTGACCACGACGGTTTGATCGGTATCACTCAACCCGGTGCCGCGACTAACTGCATTCAGTCCGCCGACATTGCGCGAATTGACCGCCTCGATGTGATACAGACTGTAGCGCGCGCTGAGTTGATTGCGTTGATTAATACTGTGGTCGATACGCGTGAAGAAGTTGGTGGTGTCGAAGCTCGCGGGCACAACGCCGGTGCTCACCAGCGGCCCATTGTAATTGACCGCGCGCAGCCGGTTGTTAATCGAGTTAACTGCGGCAGGTGAAATCGTCAACACTGCCGAGTAGTTGCGGCGCGTCTGCTCGAAGTTACTGAAGAAGAACGTTCGCTCGCGTCGCAGCGGCCCACCAATCGTTCCGCCGTACTGCGCCTGCGTCAAAAGATCTTTCGTCGGCGCGAGCGGGTTGCGAGCGTCGAAACGCTGGTTGCGGAAGAAGCCGTACAAGCTGCCACGCAAATCGTTAGTGCCCGACTTCGTCAGAATGTTGACCACGCCTCCCGAAGCACGACCGAACTCCGCAATACCGCCGGACGTCACGACCTGGAACTGATCGATCACTTCCTCGCTGTAATACGTGCCAGTCAGATCCGCGGCGTCATCATTCGCCGAAACACCGTCGATAATGAAACTGTTGTAAAGGTTTCGTTGACCCGCGATCGAGATACCTTGTCCCGGCACGGCTGAGGTCTCCGCGAAACGCTGGTTGCTGCCCGTGTTTGTTGGTGAAACTCCGGGAATCAGCAGCGCCAGGTCGAGATAGTTTCGCCCGTTCAGCGGCAGCTCGTTGATCTCTCTCGGCCTGATCGTCTCAGTGATCTGCGTCCGCACTGTCTCTACGGCGGGTATGTCCGTGCCGATGTTGACTTGCGCAGACACGCCGGCGACGTCGAGTTTGATCGGGAGATCGAGAGCCTGGCCGATCGACACTGTCAATTGTTTGGTTACAGACGAGAAGCCGGCGGCATCGATCTTGAGATCGTAAGTGCCGGTGCGAAGGTAAGGGAAGCGGTAACGACCTTCGTCGTCGGTAGTAGTGTTTAGGTGCTGTTGTGTTTCGAGGTTAATGGCTGTCACGCTGGCGCCACTCACGAATGCGCCGCGCGCGTCCTCGATTCGGCCACTGAGCGTCGCCGATGTCACGCTTTGCTGGGCTGCGCAAAGCCCTGCATACAGGAATATAAATACAGAACACAGATAGAGAGGGATTTTCATCGGATTTCTCCCAAAAACGATCAACGCCCAAGGATCAATCAAATCCTTAGGATGCACTTGGTTTCAGTTGATTAAAGGAGAAAATCAGCCGGTGGGCCGCGCGGACTGGTTTGTTTCCAGTCGTCGTTCGATGAAAAGAGGAGTGACAGGTAATTGAAACTGTCTGGAGTAGTCGGTGACGAAAGTCGCAGTGCGAATAACTGAACGAGTGTCCGCTCGCGCTTTTGTGTGCGAGTGGAGCCGGTCAGACAGGCACCGCAGTCCATATGGCATGGTTTACTCAACGAAGCAGATTCAGCAGCAGGTTGAGTTAAGGTAGTTTCAGCACGGCTGTGTGAGTGTTGGTGTGGAGATTCAGTTTGTGAAGGTTGAGCGACGATGGTGATGCCATCATCCTCCATCGTCGCTCCCTTCAGGCCGCACATAGGTTCCGAGGTAGGTGGCAGAACCTGTTTCGGCGCAATCCCCGAATCGCAGTGGCCCGCTTTGCCTGCACAACACGGCATATTCGAGCCTGAAGAGGCGCTCACGATTGAAAGCAGCGGCGCGGTGAACGACAAAGCCACCAGGAGGCACAAAAGGCGCAGGATGCCGTTAGCGATCCGTGGGTGCCTGCTGTGCTTCATGGTGGCCATGTAAACTTACTGACTCGACTGTTCAGGTAAAGGCTTCCGCTCGAGTTTCATCTTACACTTTGGACATTTTTTACCTCGTGTCTTCGAGGTTACGTCCTCGTGCATCGGGCAGACGTAATAAAACTGAGCCGATTTTTTCGAGTGAGCCGAACGTGCCTTCTGTGCTGCCGTAACGACGCCGACAGAATACACGCCGCTCCCCCACACAAGCAAGGTGACCGCGAGAAGCGGCAAGAGTCGAAGCAGTAAGAAGTTCATTCCAACCCCTTGATGAGAGACCCTTCCTGCTCGCGTCGCATGGCGCGAGCAGGAAAGAGGTGCGTGATAGTGCCCGCTGGTAGGTGGACTGTAGCTAACTAAATCGTGCCGGCGTCGACTTTGACCGATGTAAAACCGCCGCCCGAATCTTTGGTGCTGAGGGTCGGGGCCAGAGCGTACCAGGTGGTCTTCTTGCCATCAGGGCCCGCAAAGAAAACGTCGCCCGCAGCATAGACCAGGACCACGTCCATGTACCTGTTGCTGCACCGGTAAGTACCACTGGAAGGAACTGTTGCGCCAGTTGCATAACCAGTAGTGGTGTTACCGCCGTTGCCGCCGCCCGCCGTCAGTTCTTGTTGAATTAGATCTTGGTTCATACCTGTTCTCCTTCAGGATGGAAGTTCGTTGAACTTGCTTCCTTGTTTGGGAAGCACTAGTGAATATTGCCGAAACGCGTTGCGGAGTTGACGGATTAGAGCAACTCCCACCGTACTGTCACCGATTCCTCGGGACGATACCCAATCACCATGAGCTTGACGATCTGCTGAAAATTCTTGTCCCTTTGATCGAGAGTCCGCACCAGGTAGATGTGGCCCAACTGGATGGGCGCATTGGCAGATGCCCTGGGGTCGGAAAAAAGTTTGGCCGCCTCCTGCAACGTTTGCCATTCCGGCTTGTCTGGTTTGGAGTTGTCCTGGAGGATCATGATCTTGCCTCCCTCAAGACGCAATGAAGCGAATCCATTGCCACCCCGTTCGGCGTCGTCAAAACCATAGTGCTCACGAAGCTGGTCCGCGGTGCCGATATCGACAATCGTCGCCACTCGATTACTTTCAATACCGGCAACGAGACTGCCTCCACCTGCAAAGGTGTAGCTCAGATCGCTGCAACGGTTTTCCCACTGGTTGTTACCAATCGCCATCCCTTCTTTCCCGTCGTTGAAGCAAAGCGAACGGGATACAGGGTCCAGGGCGTGCATTGTGAAAATCCCACCACGTTTCCGCAGCTTAGCTTTCTCATCAGGCGTCGTGGGCGTTTGTGCCCGCATGAGCTGTGGGCCGGCAAATGCCGCCACCAACAGAACTATGCTGATAAAGAATTTCTTCATAGCCGATTGCTTCCCACTTATTTGAAATCCGCGTTTAGAGTTCAAGCTTTAGCTTGTTTGCGCTGCAGATGCAGCCTGAAGGCTGAACTCTGAACGTAAGAGTTACCGGTTCGCCAGATTAGACATCGGCACCAGTTCCTGAAACTTTTTGTAGTCGATGTGTCGTGCTTCATTCCGCCGTCTCAGCTCTTTGAAGAAGACAAACGGAATGTATTCAGGGCTCGTTTCGTTGCTGATCCAGTCTGTAGGATGAACGTAGTCGAGCTTGTACAGATCGAAATCGTTCTGGCAAGTGTTCAGCGTCTCTGAAACCGCCCTCACGAGGAGAACGTTATTGAGAGCAAGCGGACTATAGGGCTCAATGTATACAAGAGCATTCTCTCTCGCGCGTCTCTGCCACTCATGCACGTACTTCAAAGCTCTTTCATACTGCCCGGAGGTGATTTCCAGCCGCAGTATTACTTCCGAATCGCCGCGCGCTTCTCTCAAGTAGTCTTTGTAAGCCTCGTGCGGAACGGCGCCAAAAGTGACCTGTTCACCGACTGGGTACATACCTACGGCATCTACTGTCGGAACACCGTCAGCTAACTTAATAACCATCGGAAACGCTGCGCCACCGTTATGCTCTCCCTTGCGTGCGACAAAAACAATGAAATACCGGTTGGGATCGACCCTGGTCCAGCGAGTTGTGCCGGCGATACCGGGTATCTCGCATGTGATCGATGAGTCGTCAAAGCTAACAATATTCATCGTAGCTTTGGCCCGGCCGAAAATTCGGTTCTTGCCGTCTGCCGTGAACGAAACTTGTTTGGGAGCATTCGGATCCTCCGGGAGTGCATACTTTGCAGTGGCGATCTCCCGAGGTTTGGCGGCGCCGGAAACCGCAAGCACCTTGACTGTGCCATCAGCATCGAACGTATAAAGACGTGCCTGGGTAGTCGAGATTTGCGCCTTCCAGGTCCCGACGATGTTGCATGGGCATTTCTCCGGCGGTGGACCGAAAACCGCTTCAGGTTTCGTCGGCAGATTCGGATATTTTGGTTTTTGTTTCTGCTCCTGTTCCTGGGCGAAAACCGTGGAGCCCAGGAGCAAAACAGCCAATAGCGAGATTATGGCAGTTCGTTTCATTTCTTATACCCCGTTGGCCCGTGTGGATTCAGCACTACGCGCCGGTTTGAGTTGGACCAGGAATAGAAGCCGCGTGAGCAGCTCCCATTCCCGGTCTGTTATGGCCTTCAAGGTCAGGTTTCATCCCTGCCTCATTCTCACCGGACTTTAGCCCGGTGTGCCGCGAGCTAAATGTCTCGGCGATAGCCGTACTTCTTGACATCCTGCTCAATCGCGATCTGTATCTTGCGGTTTTCGACGATCCATTCCGAATATGACTTCGGCGGATCCGCCCAGGTAATCCTCTTCAGGATATTCTTCTGAGAGGCGAACGCCTGAGCCATGCCCCAGTAGTTTCTGGCATCGTTGACGATACGCAGCCAACCGGTGTGCATGTTGAGATCAACGTCGAACCCCGGGTGGTCCATATTGAACAACCTGAAGCGGATAGTCTTGATATCGAAGGGATCTCCGGTCAGGAAATACCAGCCAGGCAGATCAGCGTTTCTCATCTCCGCATAGTGCTTCAATGATTCCGGCGTATCTTCCTCTGGCTTGGTCGTGATTGAGTAAAAGAAGAGATCCTTGCCCATGCGATCTTTGAATTCCCTGTAAGTCTTTTTCAGGGTTTGAGTCACCAGAGGGCACGAACCGTGACATTCAGCGTACATGAAATTGATCACGGCTTGCTTACCTCTGATCAGATCGTCATAGAACCTGACCTCTTTGTTGTCTTGCGTCCGGAGTACGGCGTTTGTGTACCGCGATGCTCCCGGTGATGACCGATGCGGTTCATATACTCGTGTGAGTAGCTCTCGTCTTTCCATTACGCCACCTCCTCATCAAGCCGCCATTTGGCTTTCAGCTCGTTTTCACAGATTTGCTGATCCGCAATGCAGGCATTCAGAGAGCTCGTGTCCGGACAGATGTCCCAACGCACCATCATGAAGTTGTCTTCGTGGGCCATGTTGTGGCAGTGGATCAGGTACTTGCCGTTATAGTCTCTGAACTGCATCCTGAGCAATGTTGATTGTCCGGGCTCGAGTCGACTTACGTCTTTTCTACCGGACATCAGCGGAGGCACGAACGGAACGTTCGGTACTCCATTCGTGAATCGACCCACGGTACGAAATTCCTCGAAGTGAATGTGTACGGGGTGGGTCCAGCCGGATGCTATGTTGTTATTCAGGAGCCACTCTTCAGTGGTACCTCTGAGAATGCAGTGAGCCGAGTGGTCTGGATCGAATATGCATCCAACCGTGTCTCCTGGTCTCTTGACTCTGAAAACGCCACCCACCAGGACAAACTGCCACTCCCAATTGTTGTTTACAGGCGGGAGCGTTGGATAGGTACAGAGAGTGGCCGGAATGGGCGGTGTATCCTTCGGGAACCACGGCTCTCTTGCCACCACGTTGAACTGCATCACTACATCTTCAATTCTCAGCCCTACCGGCAGCGGATCGGGTGAGGGGAAGCCAACCTTCTGTCCCGCTGCAACGCCGTTTTCTTTGAGGTAAAGCTTGGTGCCCGCCGCGTACTGGTTGAAGTCGATAATGATGTCGTATCGCTCGGCAACGCTCACCCGGAGTCCACCCGGAGTGATCGGAGCAGTGTCAGCATTGCTGTTGCCCGCATTCGCCGGAGTGTCGTCGAGCACAATCGGATGCTCGAGGAAATTAGCGTCGGTAGCGATCACTGTTATCGGTTGCACTTTGGCATTGCCGTTTGCATCGGCCCCGATAAGCGTGAGGTTCCAAGTCTTTGTCGTACCAGTGTTGAGGATGCGGAACCGATACTTTCGTTTCCTGACGGTTAACTTCGGCTGAATCTTTCCATTGATGATCCACTTGTCGGTGCCGCCCGCCGTAACGATCATTTCCGTCCGCCCGGCTACGGGATCGGTGGCGCAGAACCTCTTGTCGGTAAGGATCATCGGAAAGTCAGTAACACCGTAATATCCAGGCAGCTGAAGCGAGCCCGCGGATGGGTTTTCATGTCCCGGGTCTGTTTCGTCATAGACGATAAACATACCGTTCAGGCCCATAATATTACTGGTCTGTGTATGCTCCGCGCGGTGGTCGTGGAACCAGAAAGTGCCCATCTTTTCCTTTGGATCGCCATTGCCGCCAAAAACGTCGAGACCGGCGTAGCAATTCGGATAAAGATTGTCTTTCCAGAATGGATTTGTGAACCAGTCACCCGCGAAACCATCGCTCTCTGAGCCATGGTGCCCGTTGTGCAAGTGGATCGTGATCTCAGGCACGGCCGGCGTACTGTCGTCGGGCAGGCTATTTCTGAAGCGGACGATCGTGGGCTTGCCGTATTTTTGCAGACACGTTGGAGCTGGATACTGACCGTTGAAGCCCCAGATGTACGTGGGCAGGAAGTCAGAGTGGAACGTATGGAGGCCCGGTCTGGCTTCCAGTTCATACGTAAAGTGAGCCGGCGTGAACTGGGCCCAGCGTTGATGGGCCGCTCGGGGTGCTTCGCCCGCTCCGAGGTTAGGAAACTCGGTTGGTTGCGGATTCAGTGGATGATCGTCCGCAGGAAACGGAGCCGTGAACTCATCCACAAATGGATGATGGGTTGGACTAACTGCGCTTGCGCAAACACCGGGCTCCGGAATCGTCTGAAAGCCGAGTGCCTCAGTGTGAGTCAACATGCTTGGGGCCAAAACACCAGCGGCCCCGGCTGCTGCACCTATCTTGAGCACACTTCTTCTACTGATTGTGCCTTCAGTTTTGTTATCGATTTCCGGCCGGTTATTTGCCTCGTTTTTAGGCATAGAATCTCCTTTCAGCCGTTTGGGTAGTGGCCTCAAAAACTAGAATTCCTGGCTGTTGGTTAAGACCTTTACTCGAAGAGTGTTCGCTAAATAGCCCGAATCCTGATCTAACTTCCCGACAAGGCGATCAGTTTGAAGGGCGAGGGCTTTTGCTGAAACCGTTGAGTAACGTCAGTTGAACGTACGCGAAAATACCTTTGATGGAACTTCAATTTGCGCTGTGCTGAATCGTGCGAAGAGTACGATCCAACTTTTCATGTAGCAAGCTTTCATGCTTGGCGTATTTTGTTGTTCGTTAGCGGATCTTGCTTCCGCCTGAAATTGAATTTCAGAATCGCGCCGGTGTGGTCCATGTTTTAAGTAAAGGTGGTCCATGCTCAGGTTAAATAAGACACCATGCAAACAACCAGGTGTATTGACGGGAGTACTGAATTCTTTGCGACGCGAATTAATTCCTGCTGCAACTTGCTCGGCTTGGTTCCATTGTTGCCGTTGCTGCCATTATTGCCGTTATTGCCATTATTGCCGTTGTGAGGTTCTTCACTGTTGTTGTTCTTGAACTGTGTTCGATACAAGGCCGGGGAGAATCCGTAAGTTGATTTGAAGTCACGCACGAAATGGCTCTCGTCGTTCAGACCAACCTGGTACGCGATCTCCTTGACGCTAAGAAAACTCGACTCCAATAGATCTTTTGCTCGCTCCATCCGCAACAATCTCAGATAACGGATGGGAGGCATGCCGACATCGGATTTGAAGATATGGCAGAGTCGCCAAACTGAAAGATTTACAGATTGGGCGAACTCACCGAGAGAAAGTTCTCCACGAACGTCCTCTCTCATCATGGCGATAATTTTTTCTACTCGTTTATCCAATACACAGACACCTGGGGAGATGTTTTACTGACAGTCCGAGATTAATAGACGGGTGCGCGCGGAACCCTATCAACAAAAACTTCGGCTGAATACCACGTGAGGGGGTACATCGGGTCTGGGCGGATTACTTTATTGCGGCAAAACTGAGTCGGGCAAAAGCAAAGCATTTCGCATCTTGCGAGGTGCGAATACACCTTCGTTTGAACCATGCTGGGAGGCTGTTCATTCGAAGGTGCGACTTTTTACTACAGGCGATAAAAAGTTGTCAACTGGAACATAAAATTGTAACGACTTTGAAATGTTCGTTTACATTCTCGGGCTTGATCCATTGCTGATACCACGGGCCCACACGGTGCCTGGATGCCACGGGCTGGTCCCGTGCTTGAATCCCACGGACTTGCCCTGCTTGGAGGCCACCGGCTTGCCTGGTACCTGTGAGTGGAGCACAGTTACCCAAGGCTGGCGGGGGGGCCAGTGACCAGCGCATCTGGGCTATGCGATTTCGAAGCGCGCGCAATGTGTTTTCCTTCAAGGCCATAGTCAAGCAGTAAGTGTGGAAATGTCACACATTTATCCGGGTGGTTCAGCTTGCTCTATAATCACTTCAGAGACTTCATTTCAGGGGAGATTTTTACATGTCATCAATTCGTATTTCATGCGCAGCAGTTGTCATCGCACTACTCGTCCTGTCAGCACTCATCACACCCGCACAGAAAAAGTCGCGCGCTCAGGACGCGGCGCGTCACTCGAGCGACGCCGCCAAAACGTTCACCGAGATCATGAACGTCAAAGACAAAGCCATCCCGAAAGAACTCCTCGACACCGCGGAAGCGATCGCAGTCTTTCCGGATGTAATCAAGGCTGCTTTTCTTGTCGGTGGACGTGGTGGCCAGGGCGTGATTAGCCGGCGCGTTAAAGGAGGTTGGAGCGCGCCTGCATTCTTTAACCTGAGTGGCGGAAGTTTTGGACCACAGATCGGCGCACAACGAACTGATTACGTTCTTCTCATCATGAACCAGAGCGGACTCGATGGTTTGCTCAAAGACAAGTTTGAGCTTGGCGGTGAAGTAGGTATCGCTGCTGGTCCAGTGGGCCGCGAGGCAGCAGCTTCGACCAATCCGCGCCTGGACGCCGGCATTCTTTCTTACTCACGAAGCAAAGGCGTGTTCATCGGCGCTGCTTTGAAGGGTGCAGTGATCACTCCTGACAACGATTTGAATGAAGCGATTTACGGAACGAAAGCCGAAGCAGTGCTCCAGGGTGCATCATTGACGTTCGATCAGATGCCACCACAAGTTCGCATCTTTCCGCGTACGCTTGTGCGTTATTCGATTCGCTAAAAAATGATCACAACAAACCCTTGACGCATTCGTTTGCGCACCATAGAATGCCTCGTCACCCTTAGCGGCCGAGTTTATCTCTCCAACAACAAGCGGGAAACAAATCGAGCTCCTGAACGAAATGCTCCCACGAACGCAGCGACAGAAAGAGATCCTCGATTACATAACACGATTCCAGGAACGGCACGGATACATTCCCTCTTACGCACAGATCGCGCGACAGTTTGGAGTTAAATCACGTGCCACGATTGCGAAGCATATTGCCGCACTCGAGCGTCGTGGTCTGTTGGTGCGCGAACACGAAGACGGATCGTTTGCGCTGAACGTCAAAGTCGAAGACAAGAGCAGCGATCAACTGTGCGAAGTTACGCTATCGGGTAGGATTGCCGCGGGTGCTCCGCTTGAAGTGGTCGAGTCTGAAGAGCGTATACCAGTGCCACGCTTTCTACTGGGACGCGTGAAGCCGGAGCGAGTTTACGCGTTGCGCGTGGAGGGCGACTCGATGATCGATGAGCACATCTGTGACGGCGACATCGCGTTGATCGAGAATCGCACCGATGCCCGCGATGGTGAGATCGTTGTTGCGCTACTGATCGACGAGAACCGGGCCACTTTGAAGAGGATCTACCGCCGCGGCATGAACATAGAGCTGCAACCGGCGAATTCTCAACTTGAGCCACTCACAGTTCCTGCTCAACAGGTCCGCGTCCAGGGCATCTTCCGCGGTCTCCTTCGCCCGAGCAATTAAACCACGAAGACACTAATTAGAACCCTCGCAAGGGCATCGTCGCGGATCGTTGTAACCAGTTGTCGCTTGGGTATTTGGCGCCGGCGTGAATCAGGTGAAGCGTGTAGGCGTGGCGTGAATTCGGCGATCTGTTTTCGAAGCTGCGATGTGGCAGCAGTCCGTGCAAAAGAATGAGACTGCCTTTCTTAACTTCAAGTGGCACAAGTTCGTTCTCGGGCCACGGTTCATTGTCGTAGATCTCGAATTCCATTCCACCATTGCGCGATCGCACCCAACGCGATTTCAAACCGCGGCGGTGACCGCCCGGGATGGCCCATAGACAGCCATTCTCAATCGTCGCCTCTTTGAGAGCGAACCATAGACCAACGATATCGATCGGTTCGGTGTACAGAAAGGTACTGTCCTGATGACACGTCACCTCACCGCCAATGTTTGGCTGTTTGAAGATGTACATCGATTGCAGCAGCAGCGGGTCTTTAAATCCAAGTGCCGCCGCAAGCTCTTTGATGTTCTGACTGCGCGAGAAGCGATCGAACACCGGATCGAGATCGTGCAATGCGTGTCCGATCTTATTGATCGACTTCTCCTTCTCATACTTCAACGTGCCATCTTCGTTAAAAGCATTCTCTTCAAAGAAGAAACGGATCTTATCGCCTGAAGTTAAGAAGTAATCGTCAGCGATCCTGTTCTGCTCACGCGTCGTAAAGATCGACACCACCTCCGCGGGATCAAACTCCTGGACCAGCTCCTTCGCTCGCTCACGCAACCGATCGCAATCACCCTCGCTCGCAAAGTCTTCCAGCACGAGAAAACCCGTGTCCATGTATTGCGCAATTTGTTGCTCAGAGATTGTCATCAGGTTAGTCTTTCGTCATCAATAGGTGAGTTCCGCAACTTAGACCATGACAGAAACTGAGTTAGTGCAAGCGTCGCACCTGCGAATCATAGAAGTTGCATCAAGTCGGACCGGCATATTAGAATGCACATGCAACCGGATGATTTTTGAGTTCTGCGGCCTTAGAACCAACTATCATCTTTCTTACGCAGTCAACCCTCCCACTGCGGGTCCTACGCTATGCATTCTCCAGATAGCATAGTGCAGGGCTTTGGCAGCAACCTCGCACGTCACTGAGCACGTGCCCTAGCCCCAAGGGAGTGTGACATATGCGGCCCAGAACCGTCTTCTGTATTCTTGTCAACAATCCAGACTTGTATAGCGCTTGCTGTAATGCAAGTTGCTGCGACCCACCATAACGGTAGACACATCTCGGTATTCTGAAAATTAAAAGGGCCCAGGCGTAAACCCGGGCCCCGCTGACGAGCAGTGTGGAAGACTGCTCGCCGGTCGATGTCCATTCTGCCCTACCGAAAGGAGCATGAGATGAACAACGATGGCTTAGCGGATGATCGTGAAAGCCCCCTGGAAAGCTGGGAGAATTTTCTCCGCATGTATTGCAAGAATTATCAGCTATCGTATCCGGAGGTTATAGCAGATCCTGTGCTGATCGAGCAGCTTAACGTCATTTGGTTGCGATCGAGAGAGAAATCGCGACCGACAGGAACCACGTAAGACCAGCTTCAAACGATTTCCTGGGAGGCACCGCGGTTGTTTCAGCGGCCTTATGCGATTTTTCTGCGGTCGCGCAATGATTTGGGTGTTGCCATTTGGCCGGTAAAGCGCGGGTACTATACAAAACAGACTCGCCAGGTGCAATAGCAAGCTCCTTAGCACGAGCAGCAGGATGTTGCCTGCTTTTATGATCGTGGACAAGGCGCCGTCATTAGGGTTATAAGAGCGCCGTCAGTCGCGACAAATTGATCGTCAGATTGTCCTCACACCCAGTATTGAAAGTTTGCATAGCTCAATCAGACATGTGGAGAAGTGTGTTTGCCGAAACTACCATTCGACACGGGAGGCACTATGAAAAAATTGGTATCGATGTCTGCGATGCTTTTGCTGGTTGCGGCAGTAGTCGTGCATCATCAACCTTTGGCGCAAGTCTCGTATGTTCCCAAAGCACAACTGTGTGCCGATGGTACTAGTGCGCTTTGTTCAAAACTGCCGGCTTATATCGTGGAAGATCCGCCACTGGAGGTGAAGGGAACGGGCTATTCGGGTCTCTTCGGACCATTCCCAACCAAGCCGGATGATGACGTGCAAACGCCGTTCGACAATATGGGGTGGCAGATGTTCGTCGCGCTCAACTGGGCGGCAAGCGCAGTTAATCAGCCACCAGCTCAGGGATTGACGACACCGGGCCGTCGCGTTTTTCAAAACTACCGCAAGGTGAACGCGCTTTTCGGTAATTCGCCGAAGAGAGGAGGCTGCACCCAGGCGCTGGCGCTGCCGACTTTTTACATTGGCTCGGACGGCCAGGGAAACCCAAGGCCTAATAACGAGGAGTATTTCCAGGCATCAACGAACTTGCCATTGATTGATATCAATGGGAACTGGACGGTCTACGAACGCCGCGTCAACGATGTTGAAGCTCAATATCTGTTGGCGCCCAACGGAAGACCATCCGAGACCCTGACCACAAAGACCGGGCAAACCAATTTCATTGCGAACAATCCGGACGGCGCCCAGTTCACGGCGTCAGCCACAACCCCGATAGGCAATATTGGCTCCATTGAAATCAAAACTGCCTGGCGCATCATCAATCCGAACGCCGGCGACGACCCTTCACGTTATTACACACAACTCGCTTTCATTACTGTTCCCGGAGATCTTGTGAAAGGCGGCAGATCGTTCTGCAGCAGCGTGACGTTGGGTTTGGTGGGCATGCACATTATCCAACGCAATCCGGTCGTTTCGTGCAACCCTCAATTGCAGCCGCAATGGATTTGGGCCACCTTCGAGCATGTGGATAACGCGCCGCC